>Ga0181581_10003923_pt1 | contig 11619 bp, 9 predicted proteins | sample 071ome_22_FD_132433 | JGI IMG/M metagenome (GOLD analysis project Ga0181581, IMG submission 132433) | Coastal salt marsh microbial communities from the Groves Creek Marsh, Skidaway Island, Georgia - 071404AT metaG (megahit assembly) | ecosystem: Environmental > Aquatic > Marine > Intertidal zone... | reverse complement strand
GCGTCTGCTGGAATCTTCGTTCTCGATTGCGGTGGAGGTAAATGCGACGCACACGAGATGAAACGACTCAGAGAGTTTAACGCGGTCGTGCGCGCGAACGACGCGCCTCTCGTCGTATTGGTGGCGTCGCGGGGCGACGGCGTGGATCGGTCAAACGTCGAGAAACAAATCGAGAGCGCTGGCATCGAAGACTCGTTGTTGATTTTTCTCCCTCCCGAGGACACGGCGAAATGGCAGGACGACAAACTCGCGGACGTGCTGGCGTGGTTGGCGGAGCGCGCGCCGAAGGCTCCGAGACGAAGAATCGCCCACCTCTCGGCGGAAATCGAAGAAGCCCTCCGACCAGGATACGTTGATTTGACCACCAAAGCGAGAGTCAGCGCACGCGCGTGTATTTATGCCTTCAATCACGCGCTCGACCAAGTTGAAGCAAAAATATCAGAGGCTGCTCAAGTCGAGGAGGGCGGCGAGTGGCCTCCCATTGAAATCGGTCTCGTCAACGCGGCGCTCCCTCCGCCGGGTTGGAGGTCGGCACCTCGTCGCGCGAAAGTCATCAACGCGCTACGTTCCGTCCGTTTACCGGAATTCAAACCCGGGGATGAGCCCGCGCGCGCGTTCATCGACTACGTGGCAAAAGTGTTGCCAGACTATCCGGATGAGTACGGTCGGTGCATGCTCTCTCAGGCGCGATACGATCCTCACTTTCACAAGCTCGACAACATACCTTGGATCGCGCTCTTCCAATCGCTCATCACGCTTTTATTGAGCGGCCTCGAAAGTCGGACGCGAAACGAGTGCATTTACCTTCCTCCTGGTCATCCGTCGTACGATTTCACCCCGTACGAACCAGAGCCTGAGTTGCTGACCCGCGCCGGCGCTCCACCGCCGGCAACGCCGCGAGAGGCTCCAGAAAACCGAAAACGCAAACACACGGACGATGTCGAGGATGATTCGGAGAATGCGAGGTTCGATGAACTCGGTTCGGAGCCTCTCGACGACGAGCGCGTCGCTTTGGACGCGTTGTATCAACGCATCGGAGCGCAAACGCGCCACCTGGATGCTTCCGAGCGTTGGCTCGCGGCGCTCGCCACGAACACGCCCGGAACCGCGCACGCGCCGGATGCGTTCTTAGGAGACGTTGACGTTCATTTATCGGAATTTCACGCCCAATTAGCCGCGGAGCGCGCCGCCGAGGCGCGATTGAGAAGTCTGTTAAACGGTTGAACGACGAAACAGTGTACAACAAATATTGACAACATTTTACATTGCGAGAAGAGATAATACCGCACCATTGCGAGAAACAACTCATATTTGCACGATGTGCGATCGACCAAACATCGGCTCCGCCACGCACGTCGGCTCGGCGTCTTCGTCGAAAACCATCGCGCACCCGCTCTTGGCGCACTTCGTCGTGTACACGCCGTATCGTCCGGTTTCCGGATCCAACGGCATCAGCGCGCACGACTTTTGCCGATTCTTATCCCTCGAGATGAACGCGTCCTCCTCGTACTCGTAACACGCGAACGCCGTGATGCAGCTGTACAGCGGGCACGGAATCCCCCACACGCACCAACACATATCCGTGCAACACGTCCCGCACCCGACGTTGTACACACACACCGGACACACCGCGCACGTCCCTTTACAGCACGAGTGATCGCCGTTCCCGCGTCCCGCGCGGCATCGATGACACCCAGAAAAGTCATCCGACTCGACGCGCCGTCCGAGCGCGCGCGAGTACGCGCGCGCCTCGCGAAACGTCGGATCCCGCTCGACGCCAGTCGCCGCGTCGCGAATCATGCCTCGATACGCCGTGGGCGCGGTCGTCTTCGTCGCCGTCGGCGGCGTCGTCGGCGTCGGCGCCGAGACGCCGTCACCACCGTCGCGATCGTACGCCGCGAGGTTCATGACCGTCGTCGTCGACCATCCGTTCGTTCGTCCCGCGCGCGAAAGTGTCGCCACGTGTCGCCTCTGTCCGTTGTCCGATCGAATCATTGGTAGAAAACACCCTCTCTCTACGAACAACAAGACCGAATTATGAAGGCGCGCGCGCGCGCATCGACCGCGCGCGTCGGCACAGCGCGTCGACGGCGGCGACGCTCGGTCGGTCGATCGGTCGGGAACGCCTCGCGGCGTCGTCGTCTCGCGCGTCTCGCGCGTCTCGCGCGTCGGGTGCGAGATGGCGGGGCGCGATGGTGGGGACGCGCGCGCGGCGTCGGCGGCGGCGGCGCGGCCGAAGACGCTGTATCAGGGCGTCGAGCGGGACGGATTCGGCATGCGGCTGTTGGAGAAGATGGGCTGGGTCGAGGGATGTGGGTTGGGGAAGCGACAGGATGGCATCTCGAGGCACATTCACGCGAAGAAGCGCGCGGTCGGGGTCGGGGTGGGCGCGGACGCGAGGAACGACGCGAGCGGCGCGAACGCGGTGGACTGGACGATGAATACGGTGGCGTTCGACGACGTGTTGCGGTCGTTGAATCGCGCGCACAGTGCGGATGATGTTCGTTCCGGTGGTGACGGCGCGGCGCCGTCGTCGTCATCTTCGGAGGAGGAAAAGGCGGAAAAGAAGAAGAAGGAGAAGAAGCGCAAGTTGACGAAGGAGGAGAAAAAGGCGGCGAAAAAGGCGAAGAAGAATGAAATCGTCGTCAATCGAACGACCGTTAGTCACGCCGGGAGGTACCAGAAGCGCGAGTCACAAAAAATGGTGAAGAATTACAGCGCGGAGGATCTCGGCGCGATTTTAGGTGGCGGTTTCGTGGCGCTTCCCGAGGTGCGCGCCGACGTCGGAAACGTCTCGGACGACGAGGAAGACATCCCCACGCCGGTGAAGAAGGAACCGGAAAAGGACAAAACGAAAAAGTTGATCGTGTGCGAACGACCGAAGTGGGTATTCGATCCACCGCCGGAGGATTGGTGGGGATGGCGCGTCGGTTTTAGACCGGAGGGTCACGGACAAAAATCCGACGGCGACGACGCGGACGCCCTCGAGCGCAAGCGTGGGTTCGACGAGGACGATCAGGTGAATCTCTTCGAAGACACACACGCGGGCGCCAACAAAAATCGAAGAGGTCTCGGAGCGAACCGCGGGAAGGACGCGGGTGCGGATTTCTCTGGTACGAAGAAGACGTTCGGCGAGGCGGACGACGTCAGCGACGCCGAGAAGGCAGCGGCCAAGGCGGCGAAATCCGTCAAATGGCAAAAGATCGGGGAAAAGATTCTCTCAAAAGCGGATGGGTCGATGAAGACGAAAAAATTCATGGAAAAGGTTTTGAAAAAGGCCGAGTGCGACTTTTCCGACGACGCCGTCAAAGACATCTACCGAGACGCCGCGTTCCACATCCTCTCTCGCAGCGGCGTCTTCACCTCCCTCGAGGAAGACACCGTGACGCTTCAAAAGTAAACATCATTAGCACGAGCGCCGCATTCACTAGCCACGTAGTCGCGCGCGCGTAATACACTCTAGACTATTATTATTACACGGTTTCACAGCACCGTCTCTCTCCACTCAAACTGACACCGCTGACACTGCACCAACGCCAGACACGCCTCATCCCCACCCCCCCATATCTCCGCCTTCCGAATGTCTCTCGTATCGGACAACATGACGTACTTGCACTCGTTATTCGAGCACTGCGGGCACGTGTACGCCTCCGAGTTGATGCCGTCGTCAAACTGTTTCCTCGTCCTTCGCCTCGTTGCCGCGTCCAACATCCGCGCGCGCGCCTCCTTGGCCTCCTCCGTCGCTAAATCCAACGTCGACATCGCCACCAACGTCTCCGCGTCGACGACACCGGCTCGCACGTCCCTCGCGAGCGTCGCGTTCCTCTTCAGGTTGGCCGTCAGTCGTCTCACATCCGCCCTGTACGTCGCCCGTCCCCTCGCGCGCACCGCCTCCTCGATCGCGCGCGCGACGTCAAACAGCGGAGTGTCGTCCTCGACCGCCTCCCCGAGAAGGACGACCGAGCGCGCGCGCAGCGCCTCGTCGTCCTCGACGTCGGGAGGACTCGTCGTCGTCGTCGTCATGTTCTGGCGTCCCAAAAATGTCGTCCGACGCGTCGACGACGACGACGGTGCGCGCGTCCGCGTCCGCGTCCGCGTCCGCGTCGACGTCCGCGCCGCCGACGTCGGCCGCGCGCCGCGCGCTCTCCGCGCGCGAGCTCGCGGGACACTGCGCGTCGGGCGCGTTCGCCGGGTGCGTCGTCGAGGCGGCGTTTTATCCGCTCGACACCGTCAAGACGCGTCTGCAGGCGCGTCGACACGGTGAGCGCGTCGCGCTGTTTCGTGGGTTATATCGAGGGATCGGTGGGAATCTCGTCGGCGTCGCGCCGGCGACGGCGTTGTTCTTCGCGGCGTATGAACCGATGAAGGCGGCGTTGGCGTCGGGACGCGACGACGGCGGCGGCGGCGGCAGGGACGTGGTGGCGCATCTCGCGGCGGGAGCGGTCGCCGGTTTGGTCTCGAGCGTCGTTCGCGTGCCGACGGAGGTGATCAAGACGCGGCGACAGGTCGGGGCGAGCGCGGGGGCGAGCCTGAGGAGCATCGTGGCGGCGAACGGAGTCGCCGGTTTGTACGTGGGATGCGGGTCGTTTTTGTTGCGGGATTTGCCGTTCGACGCGATCGAGTTCGCCGGGTACGAGTCCATGAAGACGGCGTGGGCGACGTTATATTCGAAATCTGACGTCAACGGCGCGGAGGCGGCGGGGATCGGCGCGGCAGCGGGGGCGTTCGCTGGCGCGTTGACGACGCCGCTCGACGTCGTCAAGACGAGACTGATGACGTCGAGCCCGGGCACTTATCGAGGCGTGATGCACTGCGTGCAGAAGACGGTGTCCGAAGAGGGCGCACTCGCCATGTTAAAGGGCATCCAACCGCGCGTTCTGTGGATCGGTCTGGGAGGCGGGTGTTTCTTTTCCGCGTTGGAGACGGCGAGAGGCGTCCTCCTGCCGTGACGCCGCGAGATGCCGCGCCGCGTCAGCCACGACGACGACGTCGCGTCCTTCGGTCGGACACCGACGCGACGCTCGCGTGTGTCATCATTCATAGTCCATCGCGCGATCGCCTATCACGCATCGCGCGCGTAGACCTCTAGCGCACCATAGACTATCGCCGCCGGCGTTTGTTACGAGCACGTCCCAGCTCCCAGCTCCCATCCGCACACGCCGCCTCGCCATGTCCTCGTGGCCGCGAGCGCTGTCGCGCCTCCGCCGACGCGTCGACGTCGAACGCGTCTCCACCGCGTCCTTCTCCACGCGAGTCGACGTCGCCGGACAACCGACGCACGCGACGCATCCGCACCTCATCCGTTCGCGCGACGAGCTCACGCCCGGAATCTCTCGCGATGAATACGCCGCGCGCAGGCGCGCGCTCGCGGCGGCGATGCCTGCGAACAGCGTGGCGGTGTTCACGGCGGCGCCCGCGCTGCGGTTTCCGGGAACGGTGATCCCGGCGGGGAGGTACAGGCAGGATGCGGACTTCGCGTACTTTACCGGCGTGTCCCAGCCCGAGTGCGCGGCGGTCATCGAGCGAGGCGAACGCGCGAGCGACGTGCGATACGCGCTCATCGTGCCGAGACATTCCGATAAGTATGCGGTGTGGGACGGTGAGCGCATCACGGCGAACGCCGGGACGAGCGTGTTCGGCGCGGACGACGCGATGGAGTCGGGCGAACGCGCGGTGGCGTACGCCGTCGACGCGATAAAGAAGGCGCGAGGCGGCGTGTTCGTGGACGTGGATAAGGTTAACGAAGACGACGAGGTCGTGCACAGGGCGCTCGGATCGTTGGGAAGGGAAGGTTTCGCCATGCACTCGGTGAGACCGGTTCGAGGACTGTGTCACGAGTTGCGTTGGAAAAAGAGCCCGGCGGAGCTCGAATTGTTACAGAAGAGCATAGATTTAGACGTTCGAGCGTTCTTGAAAGCGCTCGAGATAGGAAGAGTGGGCGCCACGGAGGCTGATGTGATGGCACATCACGAAGCAACGTGCAGAGTGGGAGGTGCGGATCGTTTGGCGTATCCGTCGGTTGTCGGTTCGGGTGCCGGCGCGTGCGTCGTGCACTATCACCACAACGACAAGCTTCTCAAGGATGGTGATTTATTACTCATGGATGCTGGATGCGAACTGAATGGATACGTGAGCGATATCACGCGCACGTGGCCCGTGAATGGGAAGTGGACATCGGCGCAACTCGACGTCTACTCAGCCGTCTTGGAGGCGCACGCGGAGTGCTTAAAAGCGGCGCGCGCGGACGGTGAAACCTCACTCATGGACCTCCATCGCCTCTCCATCGACGTCTTGGCGAAAGGTTTGTCCAAGCTCTTGCCCAATACGTCCGCGCACACGTTGATTCGCACCGGCGCATACGCCAAATATTACCCGCACTCCGTCGGACACTGGTTGGGCGCCGACGTCCACGACGTCCCATCCGTCTCCGTGAGCACGCCGCTCGAACCATTCGTGGCATTCACGATCGAACCCGGCTTATACTTCCCACCGAACGACCCAGACGTCCCCGCGAGTCTTCGCGGCGTCGGCGTTCGCGTCGAGGACGACTGCGTCGTGCGCGCCGACGGCCGCGCGCGCTCCATCAGCGCCGCGCTTCCCGTGGACCCGGACGCCATCGCCGCGCTCGTGGGCGCGAACGCCCACGCCTCGACGCCCACGCCTCGATGATCGATCGCCCTCGCACCGCACGCGGCCACCCGCCTTCGCGCCGCGCGCGCGCGTCCGCCCTCGCGCGCGCTCCCCATAGTCAATCAACACGAACGCCCATCATTTCAAAAAAATGCCACGTGGCCGCCACCTGGTCGTCGTCTCCGCGCGCCCGCCACCCGCGCCCGTCGTCATCTCTCGACGACCGCACCCACGCGACGGCGCCGACGAGACGTTCCCGCCCCGCGACGATCGAGAGCGAACTCGTTTCTCTCCTCCCATCGCCCGCGCGAACGACGACCCGATCGAGTGGACGAGACGCGCACGAGGCGGCGCGCATTCCAACGAGTCCCCGCCGAGAAGATCGCGCGTGCGATGCGCGTCGAGCGATGCGGAGCCTGAGCGCGACGAAGGAACGACTTACGCGGAGCACACGAGCGTCAATCTTTGACGGGTTTTTTTCTTCACCGATTCGAGTGTTTTACTCCATCTTGTTCATCTGCGCCCTCGAGGTACGCGCGATGGCGACGTCGGCACCGATTCTCCCCGCGCGCGCCGACAGTGGGTGATGGATGGATGACGCGCGCGACGACGGACGCGCCACGACGGACGACTGACTCGACGCGAACGACGCGCGCGTAGGTTTTACTCTGGTCCGTCGTCTTGGTTCCCGGGCACACATCGGGCGCGTGGAACGACGCGGCGCAGGCGTATTACACGCGCGAGACGGTGCGTTCAAAGTCACGATCGATCAACGTTCCCAACGGGACGGGACCGAGCGCGCGCGAAGAAGGTCGCGTCGTTTGACTTTGACTTTTTTTGGTGTCGATGACGACGCGTACGCGAGCGAGCGAACGGTGTGCGATGGTCAGTGATGGCCGCGACGGAGGAGACGCGAGAGACTGACGAACGCGCGCGACGGCACGAGTCCGTCTTTCGTCGCGAACGCGCGCGCAGGTCAACTTGTCGGGCGCGTACGGGGCGAGCGTACGGATTCCGATTCCGAGCATTGACTTGAAGAGTCTCGCGCTCGCGTGGAGACAAGAGAGTTCTTGGCAGCAGAGAGTGACATCTGTCGCATCGAGCGCGCTCTTACCGAGTAAGGCGCAGCGGACGAAGGAGTCGCTACAGGCGCGTCTAAAACATTTAGACGAGGAACTGTTTCTCGGAGGGTCGGGAGAGTCGGGGACGAGCGACGCGGCGGCGGCGAACACAAAGTTTATTTCTTTCTCTGCGTAAGAGAGTGTATCATTCTTTGTGTACTGCTAAAGCTATTGCTCGCTAGTCATTGACTTAGTAGATTCTTCAAGACAAGAACAAACGAATCGTCGACGTTTGTATAGACGCGACGAGAAAAACAAACGAAATGGGAAAGAAGGAGGTGTCCGCGCAGACGCTGCTCGGCCGCCGAGGGCGGTTGACGCGACCTCGACGTCACGGTGAAGAGTATGTCGAGGTGTCGATCGCCGCGGCGGCGCCCGCATCCGGTGTTATGAAAGACTTTGCGAGATTTGTCCCCGTCAAGGATATCATCGCCGGCGGTTTGGCTCGAGCGGCGAGCCAGAGCACGATTCACCCGTTGGACACCGTCAAGGTGCGCATGCAGGCGACGCTCAAGGGCATCTCTTCCGGCGCCCCGGCGGCGACGAGCGCTGGCAAGTACGGCGTCGGTCTGAGCGCCGTGTCCAACGGTGCGGTGAGCCTGGGGAAAAAGTCATTGGCGTCCGCCGCCAAGGCTGGCGCGGCGAAGATGACCTCCGAGGTGGCGTTGTTGTACAAGGGGTGCTTCGGCGCCGCCACCGGCGCCGGCATCGCCATCGGTGCGTACTTTGCGTTCTACGGCACTGCGAAGAAACTGCTCCAAGAGAAGTCCGACATGCCCGTGTCGACGATCGCATTCGTCGCCGGCGGCATCGGCGCTCTCGGTTCTTCGATCGTCAAGGTGCCCGCCGCGGTGTGCATTCGCTCGGTGCAAGCCGGCGTGTACCCCAACGTCATCGCCGCCGGTCGCAGGATCACCGCCGCCGCGGGTCCGCGTGGACTTTTCACCGGTTACATCCCGACGCTCCTTGAAGACGTGCCAGACATGGCTGTCAAGTTTGCAGCGTATGAGACTCTTCGAACGATGCATCGCTCGTTCACCAAGAAGAGTAAAGACGACAGTAGCACCGGCGCCGACATCGTGATGGGTCTCATCGCGGGATCTGTCGCCGCGGCCGCTACGACGCCTTTGGATGTGGTGAAGACTCGCATGATGTGCAACGCGTCTTCTCGACCAAGTTTCGGTGGCGCCATCATGGGCGTTTGGAAGGATGCTCCCGGCGCGGGGGTGGGTCGCGTGCGAACGTTTTTTACGGGCGTTCGTCCGCGCGCGATTTCCAACGGCATCAACTCTGCCATCTTCTTCTGCTTCTACGAAGCGCTTCGCTCCGGTTTAGTCAAGGCTGAAGCCGAACGCGAAGCGCAACGCAAACAAGAGAGCATTGCGTCGAACACCGCCATGAAATGTTCCCGTCGCGCTTACAGCGGCGTCTCGGTTGACGCCGTGCACTACTCCACGCCTTCGCACGTGGGTCGTGTCACGGAAGCTTCCATGACGCTCGCTCTTTCCAAGAATAAACGAAAGAATGCATGAGCATGTTTTTCGACTTACCTTTGTCTTGTAACGGTTAAATTAAGTATCTTTGATAAACCCGTGAATAGTCTCGTGAACGAGCGGCTCCCGAGCGAGAGGCCGAGGAACGAACGCGTCGGCGTGACTTGTGACCTGTTTTCAAACTACACTGTGATATTTTCTACGCGTCGTCTCCGACAGAACAAACGATATCGCTACAACGCTCACACGCGCGGATCGTTTTGCGACGGAACGGCGAGCGAGAGTTGTTCTTGTTGCTGGCGGGCGACTTGCGCGCGCGCTGCGTCGACGTAGTTGAGAATCTTAAGCCGCGGTCCCGGCGGGATTCTCACCTCTTGAAGAGCGCTGTCGTTCAACAATAATAATGTATCATCCGTCAAGAGACCCTTACGGAAGTTCTTTTCGTACTTTTCGAGACCGAGCGTCGCGAGCATGTTGTTCGCGTGCGCGTAAAAGTGGTCCTGCGTCGAGTCTTTCCCGCTAAACATTTGTCCAACCTTCATGAACGCCCCGTTCAACAACGCAAACAACGCGCCCGTTCTCACCGCATCCGTCGCCACACCAGCCGCATCCTTGGGCGCCTCTCCACCCATCGCCCCGGTCGAGGACCCGGTCGCCGCGCTGACCAAGCTCAACGCGCTCCCCGCGCCAAACATGGCCATCATCGAGCCCTGAATATCCTCCACGCCGCCTCGATACTTTTTAATAGCCAGCGTCAATCCACCCTGCACGGCGGAGAAGACGGCCAAATTCAACGCGAGCACCTTGGGCGGTCCACTGAACGATCCCTGCGCCGCCATCGGCGGTTTATTTGGCATGTTCGCCGCCTGCGCCTCGAGCGACTTATTCATGACCCCCAAGCCGTAGCCGAGCACCGAACCTTGCGCGGCGCCGCCCGCGGCGGTGACGCCCACCTGCACCTGCGCGCGCGAACAATCACACGATGAGGACACACCGTCAGTCTCGCGCGTCGTCATCGCGTCGGCGTCATCGCGTCGGCGCCACCGTCCCGCCGCCGTCGACGACAAACAGGGTTGGCGACCGATCGTCATCAACCATCGCGTCCCGCGCGCGTCGCGCGCACCGCGTCGGACTGCGCCTTGAGCCAGGCATCGAATTGGTCCTTCTTCTCCGCGATCGTTTTGCCGATGTCACCCATGGTGCGCGCGAGAGTGACTGACGCTCGATGGACGGATCGCCGCCGAACACGGTGGCTTCATCGCGCTCGGGACGGCGTCGACGCCGGGACGCCGGGACGCGAGAGAAATACTCGGCTAGATGGGTTACAAAAGCTGCTTTCGCGAATCACGCGCGTCCTACGGGTCCTAAATGTTTCTTTTTTGTCTTTTTCGTCGATTTTTTGATGGAGACGCCGACGCCGACGTCGCCGACGGCGCGCGCGGGTCGAGCGTCGGCGTCGGCGCGAGACTCGGAGCGCGCGCGCTTTAACCGTTTACGCTCAGCTTTACTCATGTGACGCTTCTCGACGACGCGCGGCGCGACGACATCGGTCTCTATGCGCGCGCGCTCGGTCGTGCGTTGCGCCTGAAGCGCGGTTCGTCCGCTTGAGGACGGTTCCGAGGCGACGACGACGGCGGCGGCTTCGACGACGCGCCGAGGCGCCGTCGAGGCGGTCGTCGACGCCGTCTTCTCGCGCGCGTCCACACCGAGCAGCGACGACGCCGTCATCGTCGCGCGAAGGTGTCGCAACAACGCCTCCTCCTTCTCGGCGACGGGTTTCGGCGCTTTCAATCGCTCCGCCTCCGCCTCTTGTCTCGCGAGCGCCGCGCGATTCGCCGCCGCGACGGCGATGCCCGAATACTTGGCGGTGGACATGACGCGCGCGGTCGAGACGTCGCGAAAATACGACGCGTGCGGTCGGGTCGTCGCGGTCGGATCGCCGCGAGGAGTGACGCGCGCGCGCGAGGCGTTATGTCCGAGGCGAAGAATGTGGGTGGAGGCGTCGTGCAAGCGCTTTTTCGCGCGCGCCGCGCGATATGCGTTACATAGCCTACATGCGAGCGTCGGCGCGCGTCGGCGCGCGTTAGAAGTTCCAGTAATAATTCTTTCCGGATTGTGAGCGGTTCATGCGCGATTTCGCGCGTCGACCCGGTGGCGACATCCACGGGTGCACGTCTTGGCCGAATTGAAAATCTTTATTCGACGACGCCGACCACGTGTTCGATCGCGTGAATTGCGCGTGCCTGTCGCGAACGGCGCGTATGCGCTCGGATTCGTCGTACACCGATCGAAGGGCCGGATCGCTCAGCTGCGCGTTCGTCTCGCCGATCATTTTGAAGAGACGATCGGCGTCGTCGTGCAACTCCGTCGCCGGC
>Ga0181581_10003907_pt1 | contig 11643 bp, 10 predicted proteins | sample 071ome_22_FD_132433 | JGI IMG/M metagenome (GOLD analysis project Ga0181581, IMG submission 132433) | Coastal salt marsh microbial communities from the Groves Creek Marsh, Skidaway Island, Georgia - 071404AT metaG (megahit assembly) | ecosystem: Environmental > Aquatic > Marine > Intertidal... | reverse complement strand
CTATTGTCGGGCTTTTTTGGGCCCTCGCTGTCCGGCTCTTATTTAGATTTCTGCGAGGCACCAATACGGAGGGTAAGTCGCCGTCAAAGGCACCCATATGGGCACTAAACATACCGCTCGGTACCCTCCCAATATGGGGACCTCAGCACTCTTTTCAAAACTTTGCCCGTACCACCGACGGGCAAATCTGTCATAAAGTCGATAGACTTCGGGCATTTGTAACCGGCCAAGTGTAGTTTCGCAAATTCAATAAGATCGCGCTGGGACACTTCGAATCCCTCATTAAGAATAATGCAAGCTTTTACTTCCTCACCCCACCTCTCACTGGGAACACCTATTACCGCCACCTTGAAAATAGCCTCGTGAAGAGAGAGCACATTCTCCACCTCCGAAGAATAGACATTTTCCCCACCCGTTACGATCATATCTTTGGCCCGGTCGATAATGTATATGAACCCATCTTCGTCTCGAAAGGCGATATCGCCCGTCTTAAACCAGCCAGCCTCAAAGACCTTCGACCATTCCTCAGCCTGATTTCGATAACCGACGGCAATGCTTGGCGCTCTTATCCACATTTCACCTGGCGCACCATCCGCTACCTCACGACGCCCTTGATCCATAATTTTTATCTGGATGAGCGGCAGAGGCTTGCCACACGAAGTCAGCCTTTTCTCGTCAGATAAATCGTGCTCCTCTGGGCGCAAAAGCGTCACAGCACCACCACTTTCTGTCGATCCGTAAAATTGCATGAATCGGCATGGCATCTTCTCCAGTGCCTGTTTTATCAAGCCCAAAGATATGGGAGACCCGGCATATACAACCTCGCGAACACTGGAAAAATCCGTAGTCGCGGCATTCGACGATGCCAGCATCATCTGAATCATGACCGGGGCAACGGCCAAAATCGTCGGTTTATTAACCTCGATTTCACGAAGAACGAGCTCGGGATTAAATTCCCGCACTACTACTATAGTGGCACCGTTGAAAAAGGCCTGCAGAGAGAGCCCTATTCCCAAAAGATGGTAGTTCGGTGCAACAAAAAAGAAAGTGTCGTCCTCAGACCAAGTATACGCTGGCTCCCAATGCTCACACATGCGCATGAGCATAAAGGCCCCGTGCGCGATTTCGACGCCCTTGGGGCGTCCAGTTGTACCGGACGTGTACAGGATCCAAACTATGTCATCCAGACCTGGCGTTTCCGTGGGGGCCACCAACGTCTGTCGAGAGAGCCAGTGGCGGAGCGGATTGTCCTGTGTGACCCAGACACAATCATTTGCACGGGAATATCATATGGCAAGACGGCCGCAACCTCTGACCACGCTTTCGACATTGCATCAGACGTCAAAACTATCTTTGGCTCTGCATCTAGAACGATATCGACAATTTCTGTGGGCGACAAACGCCAATTCAGCGGGACGAAAGATGCGCAGGCTCTTGCTGTGCCCAGCAAAGCGATCAAGAAATCATCAGAGTTACTGCCAAAATAAAGAACCCGGTCGCCTCTGCCCACTCCCTTCTCAATCAACCCGTTGGCAAATTGGGCAGTCAGCGTCTCCAGCTCTTGCATCGTGGTGGTCCGCCCCTCAAATTTTAAGGCTGCCTTGTCCGGATACAGCCTCGCGTTATAGGTAACGAGATCCGCCAGTGTTCTCACTTCTGGGTAAGGCCACATAAGATTCAATCCCCACTAATGAAAGACTTCATGATTTGTTTAAGATCTTTTTCATCGCCCGAACTGCATGCTCTGACTTCGCACAATCGACCATCCCCATTGCTTCTTGCTCAAGCTGCGCTTCAAGCGATTGAGCAGAGGAATTAAGTAGGGCGCGCCGCATACGCCCCAATACATGGGGTGGGGTAGACGTCAATGATGCGGCAATATTTTTGCAGTGATCTCGCAAATCTTCCGCGGGGAGCACCGCGTTTATAAGGCCATAATCAAGGGCCTCTTCGGCTGACCACATCTGGTTACAAAGGAGAAATTCGGTTGCTTTTCTGGTCCCCACCCTGCGCGGCAGATGAAACGTAATCCCAGTATCACCACACATGGCAATGCCTCCAAATGCTGCATAGAATCTTGAGTCTGGCGCTGAAAACACAAAGTCTGACGCCGCTACCAGTCCAACCGCACCGCCGCAGACCAGTCCATTTGTTTCTATAATCAGAGGCTCATCGCTTTTAGCAAACCTCGCCACCGCCATATGGAGATCAGAGGTCATTTGCCTGAACCTAGAAGGCAAGGTATCGGGAGCCTGCAAAAATTCTCGTAAATCTCCCCCGAAACTAAAATTTGGGCCCGAAGCGTTCATCACAGTCACGCAAATATCAGGATTGTCTGCGCACTCAGCCGACAGCCAATTCAATTCCCTGCAGAAGTCAGCATCGAATGGATTACCTCGATCAGGCTGGTTCAAAGTGATGTATGCAACGCTATCGGTTATCTCAATGCGAAACGCTTGTAAATCCATACCAAATCCCTAGCTCACTCAAGAAGACCGCTGCTGTTTTTCTTCTTCAACCGAAGCTTTGATTGATTCACGAGCCTCTCTCCAGTCCTCAGCAGTTAGTTGCGATAGCGTGGCAAAAGTGTTCGGGCCGGCCAAGTGATGCGCGCCGTCTATCGCAACTGTATGCCCCGTCAGATACGCACACCCATCAGACATCAGAAAAATAACCAGATTCTGCAATTCCCTGACGTCGCCAAATCGGCCAAGTGGCACGGTAGCCGGATCAGTCGCGCCCAGTCCCTTCCCGGTGGGATCTAATTTGTCCCAAGCTCCCTTGGTGGGAAACGGTCCTGGCGCTATGGCGTTTACACGAATCCCCGCAGATGCCCACTCCACTGCAAGAGACATTGTCATCGCGTGAATTGCTGACTTTGCCATAGCGGCGGGCACAACATATGCGGAGCCAGTCCAAACCCAAGTGACCAAATTGCTTAATATATTTCCCGGCCTTCCATCCGCGATCCACCGGCGTCCAGCAGCAGTGGAAACATAGTAACTGCCATCCATTACGGTGGAGCAAATGGCACGGTAACCACGCGACGATATATCAACAGTGGGAGAGAGAAAATTAGCGCCCGCATTGTTGATCACGCCTGTAAGTGGCGCGTCGTGCCAGACACTCTCCATCATCGACTCAACGGCATCGGCGTCCCGAATATCGTTCACGCGGTAATGCACCCTATTAGGAGCAATTGCATCTAGTTCTTCAACGGCCTCCTCAAGCACTGGTTCTCTACGACCAGTGATATAGATTTCAGCACCATGCTTCAGCAGACCTTCGGCGATCACTTTCCCTAAACCGCTGCCACCGCCCGTTATCAAAATACGCTGTCCGTCCAGCGCCTTCCTGTCAAATAGCATCAAACCTCCCCCAAAGAGATTTTTTCATGAGCCCCTGCTTGGTAATCCGAGTAAAACCTCCCACTGCCAGCCGAAAATCTCGCCGCCAATGTCCTCACTGAAGAGGTAATTGACTACATATAATTCACTAGCGTACTGTAGTGTACATTACTTGATTGCTTAGATCATATAAAGAGTAATCAGTCCGAATGTAGTTCGAATTGACAAGGCCGAGCAACAGAGCAACAGAAGCGAATGGGTGGAAAAATGAGGGAATTGACAGCAGCGGTCGCAACGGCTCCAGGGACGGCATTTGAAATTCATCAACTGACCCTCGATGCACCAAGAGACGATGAAGTCGTAGTGAGGATTGCCGGAGTGGGGATTTGTCACTCCGATATCGCAGCGAGAGAGCAGCAACTACCGGTGCCCCTACCCGCAGTACTCGGGCACGAGGGCTCAGGTGTAGTCGAGTTCGTGGGGAAAAATGTAAGCGACTTGTCACCCGGCGATAACGTTGTCTTATCTTTTTTATCCTGTGGCGCATGCTTCACATGCAGTTCCGGTAATCCAAGCTACTGCGAACGGGGGTTCCTACCTCAGAACTTTTCCTGCAAAAGAAGCGATGGATCCTCAACGATCCACAACGATGGCCAAGAGATTCATGGGAACTTTTTTGGTCAGTCCTCCTTCGCCAATTTCGCACTGGCTAAAAGTGTAAACGCTATCAAAGTCAGATCAGATGCACCCCTTGAGCTACTAGGCCCGCTGGGATGCGGGGTTCAAACTGGAGCCGGCAGCATACTCGAAGTTATGAAATGCCACGAGGGTAGCGACATTCTCATCACTGGGGGCGGCGCAGTCGGACTGGCAGCCGTGATGGCCGCTTCGATTTGCGACTGTCGCAACATAATCGTCTCTGAACCGCATAAAGCGCGGCGACAACTCGCCTTGGAAATTGGGGCTACCCATGTGATAGATCCAACTGCTTCTGACTCGCTCTCAGATGAGGTGCGCTCTATCGTTTCCGTTGGGGTGGATTATGCTTTTGACACCACAGCAAGTCAGGCCGTTATCAACTCCATCGTATCGGTCATGAAACCCCTGGGCACACTTGGCTTAGTGGGAGTACCAACTGACAACCCCAGCATTTCCTTCGATGTCATTTCCATGCTGGCATTGGGACTCAAGGTTCACGGAATAACAGAAGGCGGGGTCAACCCAAAAGTATTCATTCCTCATCTCGTAGATTTATTTCTGGAGGGGCGCTTCCCGTTGGATCGCCTTTGCACTCAATACCCGCTAATAGAGATTAACTCGGCACTAGAGGAAATACACAACGGAAGTTGCGTCAAGGCCATCTTAATCCCATAGCAAACAACTACTCACATTGACGCCGCCTACCAGCTAATTCAGTCAACTACCGCAAATTCCCGAACAAATTATCGTCAATGATTGAGCAGAGATAACTGATCTCACTCAGTCAAGGCTAAGGATGACCGCAATGGGGGCTCGGATAATGAACGATGCACAAGCCGAAATTTCTTTTCCAAGTCGTCTAGCTGGCATTGCAGAGAGGCGCCCCGATGAGGTCGCTATAACCTTTGGACGGCAAATACTCACATGGAAAGAACTTGATCGCGAGTCGAATCGCATAGCACACGCCATGATTAACTATGGTGTGCGAGCAGGTGATCTGATTACCTTAGCGCTACCAAATGGCCTCTCCTTTTTTACATTGAGTTGGGGGATCTGGAAATGTGGCGCAACCCCGCAGCCGGTCTCAACAATGCTGACATCATCAGAACTAAAAAAGATCGTCGATGTCGCCAAGTCACGATTAGTCATAACCGAGGACAATTTTCTGAGCTTGGACAATTCAGTATCGTTGACGAAGCTACTAACAGAGGCTGAAGACTCTTCGCCCTTGCCAGATCGTATCTCGCCGAGCTGGAAAGCTCCGACTTCGGGGGGCTCTACAGGGCTACCAAAAGTCATTAAATCAACGATCCCAGCGATCTATTCGATAGAAGTAGAGCAATTTTTTCGGCTACATGAGTCTGACACCTGCCTAATACCCGCACCTATTTATCATAACGCTGCCTTCGTGCTGTCGACCCGCGCCTTGCTGGCAGGTTCGCACCTGATTGTCATGCCAAAGTTCGATTCTGAGGAGGTACTGCGTCTTGTAGAAGACTGCAAGGTTTCGTTCCTGTATGTCGTACCTACCATGATGAACAGAATAGCTAAGCTACCTCACTTCACCGAACGCAACGACATGTCCTCTTTGAGAACTGTTTGGCATATGGCCGAGCCATGCCCAATTTGGCTTAAAGAATGCTGGATTGAGTGGTTGGGCGCCGAGAAAATCTGGGAGATATACGCTGCAACGGAGGGCGTCGCTAGTACGCGGATCGGAGGTCTTGAGTGGCTTGACCACAAGGGGTCAGTGGGAAAAGTAAATTCAAATCAACAAATAAGGGCATTCTCTACTGAAGGTGCAATGTTGGGTTCAATGGAGATCGGAGAGCTATTTCTTCATCCCGGCCACAAAACGCCCGTCCCCTACGAATACATCGGCGCGACTCCCAGGCAATTGAACGGTTGGCATTCGGTAGGGGACATTGGCTACGTCGATGCTGATGATTATCTTTATTTGTGCGACCGTCGGGCTGACATGATCATTGTCGGCGGCGTAAATATCTACCCTGCGGAAATAGAGGCAGCCATCCTAGCCCATCCGAACGTTAGCTCGTGTGCTGTTATCGGACTACCTTGTGAAGACCGAGGCAAGCGGATCCACGCGATTATTCAGTCAGAGGCAAGCGAGACGGAAATCAAGGCACACCTGCAAGACAGACTGGCTAGGCACAAAACGCCACACACCATAGAGTTTGTGAACCACAGCCTCCGCGATGACGCAGGCAAGGTAAGAAGGGCGGGTTTGATAAAGGAGCGAACAGACGCTAATGCAGAGTAAGCCTAGGGCCATATACCGGCTATCCAATTTATCGCATAAAAACCGCGGATTTATCTCTGGGGGAGCGAAAGACCAATCTTATTGACAAGGCACGCTGGGCATCCAATCAGATGGATCATACGTTGCTAGCCTAAACTCTCTGCTTGAGAAGTTCAGGCTCAGCAGAGCGATGGAAACCATTGAACGGCTCATTTTTTTTACTCTTCTTCAACGACCAGGTTTGTCTTGCATTTGGAGCACCGCCATCAACGCGAATACAAGATCCGGTTATGTAAGCAGCCGCCGGTGAGAGTAGAAAAACTACTGCGGCAGCTACTTCTGACTCCGTGCCGTAGCGTTGCAATGGAATCTTGTCTGGATACTCCAACAGGGCCTGACGCGCTGCATCAGGGTAAGTATCAAATCCACTCGACGCTATGCCCCCCGGCGCAACGGTATTTACTCTGACATTATCCGCTCCCCACTCGCAAGCTAATGCTTGTGACAACGTCAACATTCCGCCGCGAGCCGCGCCAGAATGAGAGAAATCTGGCCAGCCATTCCAAATGTCGGCAATGATGTTGACTATGTTGCCTCCATTTTCCTTCATCCACCGAGAATAGATTTCTCGCATGAAAATAAAGCCGCCTGTTAAGTTGGTTCGAATTACCGCCTCGAAACCCTTTGTGGAGATATTCTCTGCGCCCGTTCTGAATTGACCGCCCGCATTATTAACCAGACCGCTAATACAACCGTACCTTGAGAGCGTGTTTTCAATAATCTCTATTACCGCGGCCTCGTCTCTTATGTCGCCTGACTGAACGAAAACTTCGCCGCCGTCCTCGGTTATCTCTTCTTGCACCGCTAGCAGCTTACTTTTAGTGCGCCCCACGATGACGACATTTGCGCCCAGAGCTGTGAATTCATGTGCGATACACCTCCCTATCCCGCTGCCGCCACCGGTGACGATAATCGTTTGTCCTGCGAACAGCGACGGCGAAAATACAGACGAATATTTCACTCTTTTTGCTACCCCTTCAGATTTTGCATCGCGCCTGATTTTATCCGCGAGATTTCATCATATCTCTCGCGATAATGGTCTTCATGACCTCTATCGAGCCACCGGCAATCTTCACAACGCGAGCATCTGCATACGCTCTAGCGATTGGGTACTCCCACATATAGCCCCACCCACCAAAGAGCTGCAGGCATTCATCAACCGCCTTACAGTGCAGATTGCTGAGTTGCATTTTGGCTATCGCCGCATCTACCGAGTCGAGTTTTCCCTCCATGAAGAGTTCAATGCATCTGTCCGTATAGACTCTCCCCACCACCGCTTCAGCTTTCAGCTCCGCTAATTTAAATTGCGTATTTTGAAAGTCGGCAATGGTTTTACCGAATGCCTCCCGCTGAGTCGTGTATTCCAGCGTCCAGTCAATCACAGTCTCAGTGACCACCGCGCTTCTGATAGCCTGAGCCAGGCGCTCCTGCGGGAGTTTTTGCATCATCAATTTAAAACCCTGCCCCTCCTCGCCCAACATATTTTCTGCAGGCACCCGCATTTCCTCAAAAAATAACTCTGAGGTGTCCTGCGCCTTCATTCCTATCTTTTCCAAATTAGTGCCACGTTTGAATCCCTTCATCGTGCTTTCTATTAAGAAGAGAGTGACCCCCTTTGCACCTGCTTCAGAGTCAGTTTTTGTCGCAAGAACCAAGACATCACACATTTGCCCATTCGAAATAAAAACTTTCTGGCCATTGATAATGTAGTCATCACCATCCCGCACAGCCCTGGTGCGGATGGCTTTTAGATCACTACCCGCGTGTGGTTCAGTCATTCCCAAAGATCCTATCAACTCTCCACTGACCATCTTTGGCAGAAACTTCCGTTTCTGGGCCTCGGTGCCAAATGTGTTGATATAGGTAGCGACGAGATCGGCGTGTATCAAAAATCCCGGGCCGGAAAAACCCGAACGAAAAAGTTCCTCAAAAACGATGACGTCGTATAAGTAGTCCGCTCCGACACCGCCGTACTCCTCTGGAACGGTGCAACAAAGCAAGCCAGCATTCCCTGCTTTCAGCCACAGTTCCCTCGATACAGCGCCGTCTTTTTCCCACTGGGCATGAAAGGGGGCAATGTTTTCCTCGATGAATCGACGGACGGTCTCGCGAAACAGATTATGTTCAGCCGAGAATAGAGTTCGCTCAATCATGTATACGGCGCCTCAGTAAATGTAGCATACTGTAATCTAGCGTACTTTAATGACAGATACAATTGAGGTTGATAAGTGCTGCACCCGCTAGCCCACTCCCCAGCGCGCAGACAATGCCGCTTGCGACAAAGCGGCTCTGTGAGCAGGGTCTGCAACCGCTATCATCGCGTCCACTCGCTGCGCAACACTCTTTCCGCGCAGCTCTGCAATCCCGAACTCAGTCACCACCACGTCTGCGTCAGACGCTGACAGGGACGCGAGCCCCCCGCTTAAACTAGCAACAATTCTTGACTGCTGCCCAGCAACAGCCGTGGCGTGTAAGGCAATAATGGACCGACCATTCCTTGAAACAAGGGCGCCATTAGCAAACTCTGGCAACCCACCTGGTCCAGAAGTAAATCCGTCAGAGAGCACGCAGGAATTTGTCTGTCCGAGTAAATCGACCTGAAGAGCACCATTAATTGCAATGAAATTGTCAGAGCTTGTGATAGCCCTTTCATCGTGAGTTACAGAAACAGGTTCAAACAAAAATCGCGGATTTTCATTCAGGTGAGAAAAAAACTGGCTTGAACCGAGCGCCACACCCGATAACACCGGAAAATCTCGATCCAGCGCCCCTGCGTTTTCCAAACTGAGCAAGGAACTTTCTATTACGCCGGAGTGCACGCGCAGGTTGCGCCGAGTCACTAGCTCGGTGATAACGGCTCCCGATATGCTGCCTAAACCCAATTGGATAGTGGCTCCATTATCCACGAGAGTTGCAACGTATCGGGCAATCGCTCGACTCCTATCGTCCAACCTTGCCTCAGGGGTGGTCAACAATGGAAACTCATGAGTCACCCAATGAGTAAGATCAGCCAATCTGACGCGAGCTCCATGTGTGCGAGGCATGTTGCTGTTGAGCACACCTACACGAACCTTGGCTCGCGGCAATATCAAGGGGGCAAAATCGCTGGTAACACTGTAGCTGCAATAACCCTCGCTATCTGGAGGCGACAAGGTGACGATGGCAATATCGATCTGGCTCTGCTGGAAGTGACGAATTATCTCTCGATAGCGCCACGGATAATAATCCACCCGATCAGTAACCGACTTAAACAGCTGAGGCGTCATAAAAAAAGTTTTACAATAAATGCGAGATGACGCTGCGGTGTAGTCACATCGATTCACACCGGGAATGAAAATTCCGTTAACCGTCACTGAGTCACCGGGCACTGAAGCGAGATCTTGCGCCAGCCCCGGCACCTCTGCCGCGCAGCCTGAAACATATACTGACACGTCTTTGGGAAGGTGCGTGCACGTCGCAAGAAATTGGGAGAGAGCCGTCAACAGAATAGCCTCAGTTGAACATATGACTGTAGTCGGCCTTTATCTTCAAAGGCTTGGGAATCGAACCGATTAGTTCCTGCAACTCGTCATCGGGCGTCCAATTTTTGATCTCTTCTCGCTGCAGCATTGCCAAAAATGCGACCGGGCCACCGGTCCAGGCGGGCCACCCAAGCGTAAGCACTGACACGGCGTCAATCAGTTCATAGGATTGGAGGGTGTCGGAGAAAACTTTGTGGGCAAGTAACCCTAGAACGGACAAGCCTGCGGCTCGTTGCTGATCAGAGAATGTTGTTTGCGCTCGCGAATCTGTCGATCCAGTCAGCTTTAATAAAGAACCCGCATCCACAGCCCGCAGAGCGGTAGACAACTCTGCAGAGTCCCCACGACTCTCACTCAATGCGACTGCCAAAGTAGATCGGATAGTGCTTCGACAATGAGCAGCCGCGTCACCATCGACGAGGCTTTTGTTCAAAAAGCACGTCACGACCATATTAGCCGCAATCGGGCCGCTCATCAGATCAACAAAAATATCCCACTCGACGTCACTGCCCTCGTCGATAGGCAAGGGCAAGCCTTTGCTAAGGCAGCGGATAATGCAATCGACTGCCGGATACAGATCGGGGCGCCCTGCTTTCCAGTGACACCGTTGCAAACAGAACGAAGGCCAATCCGGGCTCTTCACCAGCTGTACTTCAGCGGCCGGCAGGCCCCATGACGGATCGTCCCAGCAAGCGCCAGGGGAAAGCGATAAAGCCAGATCAACGGCTCTATCAACCAATTTTTCACGAGCAGCGAGCTCATCGACTAATCCCAGCTCTAGCGCTACCGCAGGCGTGACGGACTCCCCGTCAAGCAGCAGCGGTATGGCGGCCTCCACTCCTATAAGGCGAGGAAGGCGCTGAGTGCCACCGGCACCCGGGAATAAACCCAACTTGATCTCTGGCACCCCTAACATTGGTGACTCAGAATCAACGCATACACGCCCATGACAGGCCATTGCCAACTCCAATCCACCACCAAGCGCCAATCCATTAATAGCCGCAACTATCGGTATGGGCGACTGCTCTATACATCTGAAGATACGCCCGAGGCGACTGAATCGTCGCTTCATCTCGGCGCGATCAGCATCAAAGCGCATTCGAGCAAAATCTTTAATCATCACAAGGTCAGCGCCAGCGACAAAGGTATGCTTTCCTGACGTGATGACCAGCCCTTCTAACTCATTGCATGCCCGCTCAACGACTTTCTCAAGCTCCGACATGAGTGATTCGGAGAAAACGTTGAGCGGACGGCCGGGCATATCGATGAGGGCGACACCGACTCTACAATCCAGCACTTTCAAATCAATCAGCGCCATTTGCGGGCAGTTCAGTCGACGTATTTGGAGAATTCAGGCTTCCGTTTCTCATTGAAAGCGGCTACGCCCTCCTTCGACTCGGGTGTGTCGTAGTAAAGCTTGACCGCATTTAGCGCGAAACCACTAATGCCGCGAATGGATTCCGTATCAGCGTTGAAAGAGCGTTTTGCTAGCGCCAAGGCTGTTGGGCTGTTACCACAGATGATTTCACACCAAGCCTCTACCTCCTGCTCCAGCTCCTCAGCTGGAACCACCTTATTGGCCAAGCCCATTTCCACCGCCTCAACAGCGGTGTAACGGCGGCAGAGATACCACATCTCACGAGCCTTTTTTTCACCCACAATGCGTGAGAGGTAGGCGGTTCCCCATCCAGCATCGACAGAACCCACTTTGGGTCCGACCTGACCAAATTGAGCATGGTCGCATGCAATCGTCATG
>Ga0181581_10003898_pt1 | contig 11657 bp, 5 predicted proteins | sample 071ome_22_FD_132433 | JGI IMG/M metagenome (GOLD analysis project Ga0181581, IMG submission 132433) | Coastal salt marsh microbial communities from the Groves Creek Marsh, Skidaway Island, Georgia - 071404AT metaG (megahit assembly) | ecosystem: Environmental > Aquatic > Marine > Intertidal zone... | reverse complement strand
CTGTACAACTGGCACAAGGGCGTTTTGGATCCGATTCCGAAATCCGTCACGAACACCCTGCTCGTGCTCGTCTCCTGCGGCGCGGGCTTGAACTGGTACTGGTTCTCTCTCATGGTGAAAAAGGCCTTGCGCGGTCCGCCCAAGCCCGACGCGAAGAAGGAGGATTAGACGGATCAAGATTTTGCTTTTTAGACCACTTCGCGCCGCGGGATATCGTCCGCCGTCGTCTCGCCCGCGCGATCCATAGTACCATAGCGCGTCTGAAAAGCGGACGAACGCCGTCGACGCACCGTTTCATCACTCTCCGCGCGAAAGCACCCTCGTCGGTGCGCCCGAAACGCTCGATTCGGCGCGCGGTGCCTGCCCGGCTCAAACTGTCCCCAACCAACATTTTAAATCCTCCTCAGAAAACCGCGCCGCCGCGCGCGCGCGCACGCGTCGCTCCGTCACCATGTTCCGAGGAAAACCGAAAGTGTTTCCACGCGTGCGGTACCACGGCCCGTACGAGATGGACCCTCTCGGCGCGCCCGCGGACTTTTTGCGCAAACTGCTCGTCTGCACGGTCGTTTGGGAAATCGTCCGAGTCAGCGTCGTGTTCGTCGTCTCGCGCGTGCTTCCGGCGCGCGATGACGACGACGAAGGGACGAAACGCGTGCGTTTCGAGGCGCCGAAGCAGTACACGGGCATGGTGCACGCGCTGTTGGTGAGCGTGCTGGCGTTTCTGATTTTGCTCGACGTGCTCCGAGCTCCGAACCCGGTGGATATGTATTATAATCGAGGCGTCGCCGGTGGGTTGAGCGACGCGACCAGAGATGCGATCGAGCGCACCAATTGGTTATTTTTGGGGTATCTCGTGCACGACACCGCGCAGATCGTGGCGCAATTCCCGCGTTTGGGCAAGGCGGATATGTTGGCGCACCACTGCGTCTTCACGGTGGCGTCCATCCTCTCGGGCGTCTCGCAGACGATGATGCTACCGTTCGCGTGGTTGCTCCTGGGTGAAGCGTCCACGCCGCTCTTGACGCTGCGGTGGACCATTCAGAGCGCGAGCTTTACGATTAAGAGTCAAAAGGTGGTAAAAATAGCCAGGGCGCTGGGTTTCACCGGCGACAAGGTGAGTTCGCCGCAAAACGCCGGTAAGCAAATAGAATTCTTCGCCGGCCTCGTCCTCGTCGTCACCTTCTTTCTCGTCAGAGTGGTCGCGTACTGCATCGGATACAGTCACATGCTCTGGGTCCGAAGCAAAGGTCTCATCGACGCCGTGCCCTCCTCCGTCGCCGTTCCGCTCAACGTCCTCGTCGGCGCGGGCGCGGGCTTGAACGCCTATTGGTTCGGCATAATGATCCGAAAAGCCATCAGAGGCCCGCCGAAACCGGGAAAAGACGCCAAGGAGGCGTGAATATAATCTCGTCGACGACGCGACCGACGCGCGCCGGGCTCGTCTTGTAATACTATCACCGCGTAGCGGCGAGCGGCGAGCTCCAGTCGACGTCTCGCGCGCGTATCGACGCGCACGCGCGCGCGCGCTCGACTCACACCTCGAACGCGCGTCTCGCGCACCATCACCGGTCCCGCGCGTCCACCGACATGCACCGCGACGTCGTCATCGCGCGCGGTGTTCGCATGCCCATCCTGGCGTTCGGCACGTACAGACTTCGCGGCGACGAGTGTCGAGACGCCGTGCGCGACGCCCTGGCGGTCGGATTCCGTCACGTGGACACGGCGACGTGTTACAGAAATGAACGGGCCGTCGCCGAGGCGCTCGCGGCGGCACCGCTCTCGGTCTCCGCCGACACGTTCGTGACGAGTAAGATTGCGCCGAACGAGATGCACAGCGAAGCGGACACGACGCTCGCCATCGAGGGCGTGGTGGAGCGTCTTGGCAGACCGCCGTCGTTGTTATTGGTGCACTGGCCCGGACAGAGCAAAACCGCGCCGTCGAGCGAGGCGCATCGCGAGGCGCGGCTACGCACGTGGCGCGCGTTGGAGCGCGCGGTGAAAAACGGCCAATGTCGCGCCATCGGGGTGTCGAATTACGAAATCTCGCACCTCGAGGAATTACTCGCCGTCGCGGAGATTCCACCGGCGGTGAATCAGATTGAATTGCACCCTCGATTTCCGCAGCGGGACTTGCGTCGCGCGTGCGCCGATCGAGGCGTGCGCGTCGTCGGGTACTCTCCGCTCGGCGTCGGCGCGCTGTTGAACGATCCCAGGGTGATTTCTTTCGCCCGTGACATCGGGTTACCTCCCGCACCGGCGCTTGTGCGATGGTCGCTCTCGCGCGCCGCCGCCGTCGTCGTGAAATCGTCGACGCGCGATCGCGCCGAGGAAAATTTTCGAGTCCTCGCCGCCTTCGACGACGAATCGAAGAATGACGCCATCGAGGCCTCGGTCGAATCCGCCATCGACGCGCTCGAGCGCGCGTTCGAACGCGATCGCGTGAAATTTTGTTGGGATCCGGCGACGGTGTCGTGACGCGTTTCATCGAGAGATGAATGGATGGATGTTTGATCGAGGCGTCGGCGCCGATCCATCCATCCATCGCCGCGCCGACGCGCCGAGACACCGATCGCGCGCGTCATCGCGACGATCGCGATCCCCGCGCGGACATCGCGTCGGTGCATGTTTCTCGCGCACTTCACCGCGCGCATCCACCGAATCGCGTCGAACATCCACTCGATTCGATCGAATCGACGCGCCGTCGACGTCTCTCTCGGACGCCGAATCGACGTCGTCACACCTCGACGCCTCGATCGCGCGCGCGATGACCGCGTCCGCGAATTACAAGCTCACGTACGGGAAAACCATCACCGGTGCCGCGTGCAAACGCGGCGGTGGATGCGTCGACGAACGATCACCGGGTAAAATCACCCTCGGGCAGCTTCGACTCGACGCGACGGAGAAGAAATTCACGGCGAGTTATCATCTCGGATGCGTCTCCGCGACGACGGCGGCCGATTGTCTGAACGCGCTCGGCGGTGGAGAGAAGGAGGACGACGCCGCGCTCGATCGCGCGGTGGAGACGCTGCTCGAAGGATTACGATCGGAACATCTCGAGGATGACGCCTTCGTCGAGTCGACGCGAGACGCGCTCGAGACGACGCTCGGTTCGGGAAAAGGATCGGATGGATTGAACGACGAGCAGCGCGCGTTTTTGGAGGGGGTGCGCGACGAATCGACGACGAAGGGGAAGAAGAAGAGCGCTCCCGCGGGGACGTCCAAGGCGAAACCCAAATCGGCGAAGCCCGCCACGAAAAAGTCCGCCGCGGCGAAATCGAAATCGACGACGACGAAGAAGCGCGGGGCGAAAGCCGCCGCCGCGTCTTCAAAAAGGACGACGAAGAAACGCAAGACGGAGGAATCTGAAGAAGAAGAAGAAGAAGAAGAAGACGTCGAAGAAGACGTCGAAGAAGAAGACGTCGAAGAACACGCCGACGACGAACACGAATCCGAGTCCGAAAACACGCCTCCGACGACGAAGAAGAAGACTCGCCGACCCGGCGTCGATTAACGCGCCTCTCTTCGCCGCTTCGCCGCTTCGCCGCCGACGACGACGACGATCTCGCGCGGCGCACGTTTCATTCATCGATGCGATGCGATACGATACGAATCATACGTACCACACGTACGCACCACGCGTAGTACGTACTTTGCGAGACGCGCTCTCGAAATCGAAAACCCTTCAATTCAAAACAAAACCCTCGAGATGATGCGTGCACGATTGCGCGCCAACGCGCGCGTCGACACACGCCGACGCGCGACGACCGATCGATCGATCGATCCGCGCGAACGAGACGGCGCGAACGAACGAACGAACGACTCGAGCGACGACATGGCGGACGACGACGCGCGCGCGGTCGATGCGAATGAAGATGGGTCGATGGATTTTGACCCTACGTTGAAGAAGAAAAAGTCGAAGAAAAAGGTGGCGCTCGATGTGTCGGACGACGAGGGCGGCGTGCGCGCGGCGACGGATGGCGTGGATGAGATGACGCTCGATGCCGGGGACGAGGCGTTCGGGAAGAAGAAGAAGAAGAAAAAGGACAAGGCGTTGGTGTTGGAGGAGGAGGGCGACGGGGAGGATTCGGCGGAGGTTGATTTAGACGCCGAGTTTGGATCGAAAAAGAAGAAGAAGAGCAGTAAGAAGAAGAAGGCGATCGAGGCTGAGGATGGTGTCGATGATGAGGCCGGTGCGGGCGCGAACGCGGACGAAGGGCGCGATGGGACGCACACGGGGAGCGGAACGTCGTGGGACGGGACGACGCGCGACTACCACTACGACGAGCTCTTGGGCAGAGTGTTTGGTATTTTGAGAGAAAAGAACCCGGCGTTGGGTGAAAAGGCGAAGACGATCATCAAACCGCCGCAAGTGTTGCGAGAAGGCACGAAGAAGACGGTGTTCGCCAACTTGATGGAAATCTGTAACGCTATGCATCGACCGAGCGAACACGTCACGCAGTACTTGTTGGCCGAGTTGGGTACGAGCGGGACGCTCGACGGGCAACAGCGTCTCGTTCTCAAGGGGAGATTCTTGCCAAAGGTTTTCGAGGGTGTGTTGCGGCACTATTTCATCGATTACGTCATTTGCAACATGTGCAAGTCGTCCGATACGCAGTTGGTGAAGGAGCAATCTTCGCGTTTGTCGTATTGCCGATGCCAAGCGTGCGGCGCGTCTCGATCCGTCGGCGCCATTCAGCGAGGTTTCGCCGCTTTAGGAAAGGGGGAAAGAAGAAAAGCGCGACAAGCGACGGGTTAAAACGACCGAGTCAACTGAAGAATTTGTTTTTAATTACACAAAACACATCAAACATGAAGGTGGAAGTTGGCGCGCGGCGCGCCAGTGACAAATTTCTTTCATTCTAACTATCCTCTTGATCCTCGGGCGCTTCGCACGCAGCCGCGCGCTTCGCCGCGTCCGGGTTCATGTTACAACGCCACGGATCGTCGTCGCCGAGCGCATCGGTGACCGCTTGCGGCACGATGCGCCATTTTTGACAGTCGTCGCACTGAATCCAAGACGTCTTCGCCTTTTGGGGCGGCGGCGCCGCGGGCTTCGACGCGGGCTTCGACGCCTTGGACACCGGGCGAGGCGCGGCGGAGCCCTTGCGCACGGTCGGTGCCGGACCCCATCGCACGGTTTGCATCGGGATCTGGAGAATCTCCTTGTTTCCATCGTCGTACGCAACCTCGTGTTCGCCAGATTCCGGTCGGAAACCCATGACGGTGCCGTAGTAGAAGCACTCGTCGCCCGGCCAGAAGACTTCAATCTCGCGCTTCACGACATCCTTACCGAGCGCTTCTCCGACTTGTTTGAGAACCTTGCTCACGGACTCGCCGAGACTGTGATCGGGATCGACAACGCGCACGGATTGACGCCATTTCTTCGCCGTGCCCTTGCCGCTCAAACGCTCAAACTCCGTCGCCGGAATGGTGAGCTCGTCGACGATGCATCGCTCGCGCTCGCGTCGCATGAGACAGTAACGCACCATCTCTTCACCTCGCTTACCGCCTGGAAGCAACACGCCGCGCATGCCGCCGCACCCGATCGGGATAGGCTTGAGGGCAAAGATGAGTCCGCCGTCGGCGTCGGGCTTCTTGACGCACTCCGGTCCAGAGTACGGCTCCCACATCTTCGGCAACCATCTAATGGTCGCCAGAGGAAGGTGGATCTTCTCCAACTCGTGTTCACCCTTTCCAAAGTATCGAATCTCGTGCGAACCCGTGACCTCGTCGAAGCTGACGATTTTCGCCGGGAAGAATTGCATGCCGCAGTTGAGACCCGGCGGCAAGATGTCGACGTTGTTACCGATGACGCCGCGTCCAATCTCGAGTCCGCGCGCGGCGAGGTAGTGAATGATCGGTTCACCCTTCATCTCGCCCGAACCGTTGAACTTGACCTCCTCTTGCCAGTGGCCCTTGCGCTTGGCGAGCTTCATGAAGGCGTCGAGGTCCATCTCCGTCGTCGTACGCTTTGGCAGCTTGGCGTAGAGCACCGTGAGGTTCCCTCCGTTCAAGACAGCCTTAAGTCCACCGCACTCGATCGGAACGGCGAGACCGCGCACGACACACTGCGCCTGAAGTTCGAGTTGGAACTCAGCCGCGGCCATGGCGGCCATCTCCTCTTCGGTGTACTTGGAGCGACTCGGCTTGCGCACCTTGAACTCTTCGTCGTCGTCGTCCTCGTCGTCAAAGTCGGACGAATCGTACTCTTCAGACTCAGAATCAGACTCAGGCTCATCGGAATCGTAATCGTCGTCGTCATCGCCGTCGTCATCCTCGTCGGTGTACTTTTTCGCCTTCTTCGCAGCGGCGCGCTTCGGAGGCTTCCCCTTGGACGCCGCCTTGCCCTTCTTCGCCTTGGCCTTCGCCTTGGCCTTCGCCGTTGACGCCGACTTGGGCTCGGGTTTCGCCACCTTGGTCACCTTGGGTTTCACATCCTTTTCAATCTTGGCCGCCTCGTCGAGCGCGGCTTCGACCATCTGCATAGCCTCGAGCTCTTCGGGATCCGGACCGAGTTGGAGGTAAATCTTAGATTCCTCGGGCAATTTTGTCGTCGCCGACAACTTGGCGTAGTACGGGACGTTGTATTCGAGTAAATCGTCCACCGCGATGCCCATCTGCGACGACACTTGCTCGAGTGTCATCTTATCTTCGTTCGTGACGAAGACTCGGTAGCCGTTCTGCATCGTCTCCGCGGATACGGTGGTGGCGCGTCCGCGCTTGCCCTCCTTTTCAGACTTTTCCGTCGCCTTTCTCCCTGGTTGCGCCTTGATGAGCTCGAGTCGAGTCGGCAAACCGTCGGGCCAGCGAGTGCGTTGTAAGCACAAGTAGATCCACTCGCGGTTACCGTCGTTGTAAAGAATTTCGTGCTCGCCCGAATCAGCCTTGTAATCGATGACTTCACCGGGGTAGAATTGCTCCACCTCTGGAAACCACATCTCGAGGCACCGACCGATGACGCTCTCGCGGTACACCTGACCCTCGTCGCGCAAAAACTTCCCGATCGGGATGCCGCGCTTGCTGTCGTCGTCAATCTCGGCCGCAGGAATGTCGACGGCGAGACGGATGGATTGACGCCACTTGCGCGTCGAGCCGCGACCACCCATGCGTTCAAACTCGACCGCTTGCACGACGCGCGACTTGCCGTCGCGATCGGTAAACTCAATGCTCTCGTCGCCGCGCTTGACGCCGGGTCGAAGAATGCCGTCGAGATCGCCGCACTGCACCTTGACTTCTTGCTCGTTCAAGACGGTTTGCGAGGAGTTCGCTCGAGACTGCTTGGGGGCCTCCTGCGAGAGCTCGCCCTTCGCCTTGGGCGGAATCGTAGCTTTCGCCGTCAATCGAATCGACGCGAGCTCGATGTTTTCGGGAAACTTGTGATGAAGCTCGAGCTCGACCGCGCCGTCGCGCTCGAGAGCGATCACAGCGAGTGCAAAACCCATGTCTTCGCGCATGTCAGACGTCCATCGCGTGCGCATGTCCATGAGAAGTTGCGATCCGGGGTGACCGCGAGCCAATCTCACCTTTAACATCATCGCCGGACAGTACTCGCCATCCTTGGTCGCTCCGGCCAAGTGTAAGCTTCGCAACATCGCTTTCTTCATCGCGTCGAGCGCGGCGCTTGCAATCTTACCACCGTGAATGGCCGCGATGGGCGGCGGCGCGCCTCGACGAGACGGTGCGCGGTCGCCAGTCGTCAAGTCGGTGGCGAGGAAGGAATCAGACGGCATACCGTCGCCGCGACGCGCTGAACGAGCATTGCGTTCGGCGGCGCGGAAACGTTCTTGCTCGGCGTCTTTCGCTTCTTGCTTGGCTTTCTCTTCTTCCGCCTTGCGCGTCGCCGCGATTTTCTTTTCGAGAAGCGGACGCACGCGCTTGAACATCTCCGTGACGATTTCGTCGCGCTCTGACGGAAGTAAATCCTTTTGACGCAAGCTCTTCAGATCTCGACCGAGCACGGACACCGCGCCTTCGTTGAGCATCTGCGATGCACCGGGTAGACCCATCGCGACGGCGGCTAAGGTGGCCTCACGATCCTCTTGAATGCGCTTGATGCGTTCCTCCTCCGTCATCTCGTCGAGCGTCTTGCGCGGAGGAGGCGCCAACCAGAGTCGAGTGCCCTCGAGTAAGTACGTGCCCTTACCGTAAAACGCACCCGGGACCCAACCGGTGTTCCACTCGATGATGTCGCGCCAGTCAACCTTGTGCATCTCGGCCACGTTGGCGACGTTTTCTCCGGATCGCGTAAAGTAACACAGAACGCCTCGCATCTCGAGCAATTCGCCCGGTTGCGGCTCAACCTCTTCTTCGACAGATTTGGTCTTTTTCTTCTTCTTGCCACCCTTCTTCGGTCCTTCGTTGCGAAGTAAGAACTGCACGAGATCGGTAAAAGTCGCGTGCGCCAACGGTTTGGTTCGAGTGCCGTTCTCCACCGGCAGTTCGAGTTCCGCGTCGCGCTCTTCAATCCAGTGGTCGGTGATGGCAACCTTCTTACTGATCGCCCAACCTTCCGCGGTTTTACCGTACTCCTCCGCGATGTGCGTGGCCGCCCACTTCGCACACTCGCCGTCGCAGTGAATGAAACACGCCTGGGCCGGGTGATTCTGACCGAGATCTTGGAAACGCTTGCACTTGCCGACGATTTCCGCGGTGCCCGGTAAGTGGTCTTCGCAGAAAGCGCGCGGGCAAGCCTCGCAACGGAAAAGAATACCACCGACGGCGGCGGCTTTACGGCCGCATTCGTGGCACGAGTGATGCGGGCACGACCATCTGTGGTAACGAGTGATGTCCTTCATGGTGATACCGATGCACTCCGGGTGAACCGAGACTGGACAGAGATCGCAACACACGATTTCGCCGCCATCCCAGCACGATTGGCACACCGAGCTGTGACCGTAGTCGCGACCAGCGATTTGCGAGCGCGGTTTCTTGGATTCCGGTCCAGTCTTGAGCTTGGCGTTGCGAGCTTCGCGCACGTGCACGGAAGGTTCCCCGTCTTCCATGTCATAATTGTTCGCCTTCAAGACGGTGTGACCGTCGATCTCAATCGTCGTCTTCGTTCTGGAACGCTTGCCGTGCAAGACGTTGGCGTTGTATTCCGCGGCGATGTCCTTGACGGATTTGTACTTGTTCGCCTTGGCCTCGCTCACCGCATCCTCCTTGACGCCCATTTCGTTCGCAATCTGAGACGGCAACAAAAAGGTGGAGATTGGCGCGGCTTCGGCTTTGCCCTCGATGTAATCCTCCGCGGTCATGACGTCGGCTTGGAGATCAGCCATCTTCTTGCGACGTTCGTCGCCCTTCGCCGAGCGATCCATGAGAATGTCTAACTCCTCATCCGTGGGCGGATCACCACTCGCCTTGCTAAAGACGGCGTCGACGCCGAATCGCAACATCGCGTACAAGTCGTTTCTATCGAGATTGTCCGACTGCTCCGCAGCCTTGGTCGAGCCGCGCGACACCATTTGCTCCAAAAAGAGCTTTTTCTCAGCGCGTTGCGTCATGCGCTCTTCCACGGTGCCGGCGGTGACGAGACGATAAATGTGCACCATCTTCTTTTGACCGATGCGGTGCACGCGCGCCATGGCTTGAAGATCCACTTGCGGGTTCCAATCGCTATCGAACAAGATGCACGTGTCCGCCGTCTGCAAGTTGACACCTAGACCACCGGCGCGAGTGGAAAGTAAGAAGGCAAACATCGGAGAATCCGGGCGGTTGAACGCCGCAATGTCGATGGAACGCTGCACGCGGTTGGTCGATCCGTCCAAGCGAGCGTACGTGTATCCTCTCAAGGTTAAGAAGTCTTGTAAAATGTCGAGCATAGACGTAAACTGCGAGAAAAGCACGACTCTGTGACCGCCCTCCTTCAACTTTTGCATCATGCGATCGAGCACCGCGAGCTTACCGGAAGCGTTGATGAGCTCTTCGACCGGAACGCCGTCCTCGGGCACGTCCGTGCCGCTAAAGAGAAACGGGTGGTTGCAACATTTACGCAGTTGCATCAACAGAGAATTGAGCTTTTGGAAGTTATCTGCGCCGCCTTGACCCTTCGTCGCCTTCTCGAGCGATTGGAGCGCCGTCGCTTCGCGCAACAAGAGTCTTCTGTACCAGAACGTTTGCGCTTCGGACAGAGGACACATAATCTTCGTCTCCGTCTTCGGCGGAAGAGACACTTCGACTTCACCCTTGACGCGACGTAAAATAAACGGACGCATCAAAAAGTGAGCCTTTTCGAGTAAGTCGGAATCAACCTTGTGCTCGGACGTGTTGAGATTGAAGGCTTTGTCGAACGGTTCGCTAGACGTAAAAATGTCTGGGTGTAAAAAGGAAAGAATGGCGTACAACTCGTGCAAGTTGTTCTGGATGGGCGTACCCGTGAGAAGTAACGTGTGTTGACGCTTGATGCGCTTCAACACTTGGTGCGCCGCGGTCTCTTCGTTCTTCACGCGATGACCTTCATCGAGCACCAAACAACGCCAGTACACCTTTTGAGTCAACGTGACGTTGAACGCCGGATTACACGCCATCTCGTACGTCGTCACCGCCACGTCGTACGACTCCGTGTTCGGCACCACCTCCTTACGTAAGCGCGTGCGTTCGTTCTCGTCGCCAGAGTGCAAACGCACGACGCGGAACGAGGGCGCCCACTTTTGTAACTCGTCCATCCACGAAGAGAGCACGGAGAGCGGACACACGATCAAGTGCGGACCGTTCGCATGACGCATTTCCTTGATGCACGCCAAGAATGAAATCGACTGAAGCGTTTTACCCAAACCCATCTCATCGGCCAAGATGCACGAGCACCCTTGATCGAACATGCCGACGTTCCATCGCAAACCTTCGAGCTGGTACTCGCGCAACACCGCCTTGATCATCGCCGGTTGATTCTCCACCGGCATGAGCACCTTTTGCGGCCCCTTGAGCGACGCCTCGTACTGTTCCGCCCGTTCCAAGATTGTACTCTTCACCTGCGGCGTGATGAACGGCTCGAGCACCCTCAACTGCGCCTGCAAGTACTTTGACCGTCTCGTGTGCGCGTCCTCGATGGCTTTGGCGATGTGTTTATTATTCTTCGCGCACGCCACCTCCTCATCCGTCGCCACCTTGGGCACTCTCGGCTTCTTCCGCACGTACTGTCTCTTCTCCTTCTGCGGTTCAAACACGTACTGCGTCCGCCCCGCGTTCTCCTCACCCTCGCCCTCGCCTCCTCCGCCGCCCAGCTCCTTTTCAAACACGCTCGGCTCGCCCTCCGTCAACGAGTAATTATTCGACCGCAACACCGGTTCCCCGTCCACCATGATCACCCTCGCCTTGGTCTTCCTCCCCGACCGTCTCGCCCCCAACGCCTCCGCGAGCACGTCCGCCGGTATCTCTCGCTCGAACGTCTCTCGCGCCTCCGCCTCGCGCGCGCGCTTCCCCGGAAGATGACGCGATCCCGCGCAATCCGCATCCGTCCCCGTCGTCCCGTCCTCCACCGTCGTCGCCGTCGTCACCGTCGTCTCCGCGCCCGTCTCCCCATCCGTCTCCATCGTCGCCGTCGTCGTCTCCACCTCCACGTCCTCCTCCGTCGTCATCGCGCGCCTCGAATGTCACCGCACACGAGATGCAACCCTCCGCGCGGGTGCACGCGACGACCGAGGAACGGGACGACGCGCGCG
>Ga0181581_10003892_pt1 | contig 11671 bp, 9 predicted proteins | sample 071ome_22_FD_132433 | JGI IMG/M metagenome (GOLD analysis project Ga0181581, IMG submission 132433) | Coastal salt marsh microbial communities from the Groves Creek Marsh, Skidaway Island, Georgia - 071404AT metaG (megahit assembly) | ecosystem: Environmental > Aquatic > Marine > Intertidal zone... | reverse complement strand
GAGAGACGCGCGCCGCGTTCATCCGTCGCCGCGTCGGCGCCGTCAAAGTCTCGACGTCCGCGCACCTTCCCCATCCACAACCTCGTACGCGCTCGCCTTGGCGTCCACACCGACCCGTCGTCGACCGATACCCTCACCCGCGATCGTCCCGTACACCGATCGCGCCGCGCTCGCGCCCGCATCGCTCGTCGTCGTCGTCGCGTGCGTCGTCGCCATGACGACGGTCGACGGCCGTTCCCCCGCGCGCGCCGAGCGATTGAATCGATTCAATCGCTCGCCGCGCGCGCGCGCGGAGCTCTCGACCGAACGACGCGCGAGAGACGCGAGGAGACGCGTTCGGCGCACACTCTCCGACGACGAGACGCGACGCGTCGTCCACTGACGACGACGACGCGCGTCATCCATCGACCGAACGAACGAACGACCACCCGGTGGCTTCGTCCCCCGATGCGGGACCCAGACGATGACGGTTCACGTCGTGTGTTGAGTCATGATTGGTCGTTTAAGGGACTCTGGGTTGACACGTCGCGCACCGCGCGAGAGAGGAGGGGAGCGCGCGCGCTAAGAGAGTGTTGATTATTACTCGCTCGCTCGCATGGGGGGGGAGAGAGAGAGCGTGAGAGCGAGAGAGAGCGAGACGCGCGTCGAATTAGTGTCTGAAGTGGCGGTGGCCGGTGGTGACGAGGGCGACGCCGTACTTGTTGCAGACGTCGACGGCGTCTTGGTCGCGCATGGAACCGCCGGGGTGGGCTATAGCCTTAACGCCGGCTTGGCACGCGATCTCGACGGAATCACCCCAGGCGAAGGGGAAGAAGGCGTCGGAGGCGAGGACGGAGCCTTGGACTTCGTCGCCAGCCTTTTCGAGGGCGATGCGCACCGAGTTGACGCGGTTGGGTTGACCGGAGCCCATGCCGAGGAGACGACCGTTCGTGGCTACCGTGATGGCGTTGGACTTGACGTGCTTGACGGCGCGCCAGGCAAACTTCAACGCTTCGAGTTGTTCGGGCGTCGGTTTGACGTCGGAGACGGATTCAAACGTGATGTCCTCCGGAACCAACGAGTCGGACGCTTGCTCGAGCCAGCCGCCGCCGACTTGACGCAAGCTTTTCGTCGCGCCCGTGCGCGGCTTGGTTTCCAAGATGCGCAACGTCTTGGACTTGCCCTTCAACACTTCCAAACCTTCGGGAGTGTAAGACGGGGCGATGACAATTTCGTAAAACATGCGCGTCTCGCCATCCGTCGGAGAGCGGAACTCACGAATCTCACGCGCCATGTCCGCATCAACGGTGCAGTTGAACGCGACGATACCACCGAAAGCAGAGATCGGATCGGCGCGCACGGCCATGCGGTACGCCTCGAGCAAGTCGCCGTTGGCACCGCTCGCGCTGGCGATGCCGCACGGGTTGGTGTGCTTGACGATGACGCACGTCGGATCGCTCGTCGGGTAATCGCACGCGCAGCCGTACGCGGCGTCAGCGTCCAAATAGTTATTGTAGCTCATTTCCTTACCGTGGTGCTGTATGGATCGCGCCACACCCTCACCTGCGGATTCCGCGAGCGAGCCGTCCGCGTACACAGCCGCCGGTTGGTGCGGGTTCTCGCCGTAGCGGAGCGCCGCCGTGAGCGTCATCGGCACGGAGAGCTCCGGAGCCGGCGCACCTTCGCCGATCTGGCTCCACAAGTATTCGGAGACGACGGAGTCGTACGAGGCGCAGTGTTGGAACGCCTTCCACGCCAACTCGCGCTTGAATTTTAAATCCGCCTCCTTGCTCGGCGAGCTCTTCAAGTGCTCGAGCAGCTTGCCGTAATCCGCCGGATCGACGACGACGTAAACGTGCGGGTGGTTCTTCGCCGCGGCGCGAATCATCGCCGGACCGCCGATGTCGATGTTTTCTACGCACGCGTCAAAGTCGCCGCCGCCCGCCACCGTCTCGCGAAACGGGTACAAATTCACCGCCACGATGTCGATCGTATCGATTCCGTGCTTCCCGATCGCCTCCATGTGCGACGCATCGTCACGCTTGGCCAAAATCCCCCCGTGCACGCCCGGGTGAAGCGTCTTCACGCGTCCATCCAGCATCTCCGGGAATCCCGTCACGCCGTCCACGCTCGTCACCGCCGTCCCCGCGCTCTCGATCGCCTTCGCGCTCCCGCCCGTGGACACGATCTCGTACCCGAGTCCCGCCAACCCACTCGCGAGTTCCGTCATACCGCTCTTATCGCTCACGCTCACCAACGCTCGCGGCTTGGCGCTCGCGCACACCACCGCGCGCGTCCCGCGCGCGCCGCCGACCCGCGCCGCGACGCCCCGCCCGCGCGTCCGCATCATCGTCGTCGTCATCGACCCACCCACGCGTCCACGCATCGTCACGGCGCGCGCGCTCGACGCCATCGCTCGACTCCTCGTTTCCACTTCCGTCCGCCTCGCTCGCGCGTCGACGTTCGGCGCGTCGTCGTCGTCGTCGTCGCGCGCGCGCCCTCGCGGGTCCGTCGGCGGGACGACGCCACCAGTGTGATGTTCGCGAATGGAGTTAAGAGCCCTACACTATGGGGCGCTCCATCACGCTCAATACATGATGCCGAGCGGACCCGTGGATGCGCGATTTCTCGAGCTCGTGGGCGCGATTGGGCGCGACGCCGCGACGCGCGGTGCGAAGACGCGGGCGCGCGGACGGTGAGACGATGGACGAGGTGGTGGACGCCGTGCGCGCGCGCGATGTGGGCGCGAGCGCGTCGAGACGCGCGGGACGACGCGGGCGTGGAGGCATCGGTGTACCACGAGGGGTGGTCGTTAGTGGTGTGGTGGTGGCCGTCCTCGGATTCGGGGCGCGAGGGACGGTGGCCGTGCTCCGTGAGAGCCCGTTCAAGTCGCGCGAGATGTTGGTGGAGACGTTGGATGCGTGCGTGGCGGTGGATCCCACGGGGGTGGCGTGTCAGTCGTCGAACGGGGTGCCGATCGAGAATTGGGACGTGTCCGCCGTGACGGATATGGACGCCGCGTTCAAGGAGAGAACGCGGTTCAACGCGGACATCTCGGGATGGAACGTCGGTCAAGTGCGGACGATGTATAATATGTTTAAAGACGCGATCGCGTTTAACGGAGCGATCGGTGCGTGGGACGTGTCCGCCGTGACGGATATGCAGTTTATGTTTTACAACGCCTCATCCTTCGACGCGGACATCAGCGCGTGGAACGTCGCCGGGGTGAACAACATGAATTTCATGTTCGGGAACGCGGTGTCTTTCAACCGCAACATCACGGTGTGGCCCAACGCCACGTCACCGACCGCGCGTTTCGTCGATATGTTTTCCGGCGCCTCGGCGTGGAACGCGGCGTGGGGTCGTCCCGGCCGCGTCACCGACTACGACGGTCCGGCGAGCGTGTGGAGAGTCGAAGGGACGTACACCCCACCCAGTCCCCCGCCTTCACCACCTCCGCCTTTCCCACCTCCGCCTCCCTCACCGTATCCACCGCCGCGCTCGGACGGTTCCTACCCCGTCTACGCGCTCGGCGCGTGCGCCGGCGGCGCCGTCCTCGTCGCGTTCCTCATCTTTCGCTGGTATCGTCGACGACGCCGCGCCATGGCCGTGGACGACGGCAAACCCATCGCGCGTCCGTGATCATCATCATCGACGCCAGAGCGCACGAGATAAGAGACAGACAGAGCGCGCCTCGCTCGCTCGCTCCTCGCCACTCATTCATACATAACCTTCTCCACCCCAGACGCCCACCCCACCCCTTCCCTCGACCGTTCCCGACCCTTCACGCGATCGTCACAAAAAAATCTTCCCCGGGCCCCCTCTCGAATCAACGACGCGCGCGCGCGTGTCATCCACCCAAACGACCGGTCACGACTCGTCGAAAGTCCCTCGATCGATCGATACCGATCGAGCGCGATCGTTCGCGTCGCGCGGCAGTGCGCGACGGGCGGCGGCGGCGATGCGTCGGGACGAGAGGCTCGTGGGCGGCATCGCGCGCGAGATGGTGGGCGCGCACGCGAGCGCGCGAGATGTGAATGGAGAGGTACGGTGATTCGCGACTCGATGTGGGAACCGGTGTCGCGCGATGTCGACGCGCGCGGTGTGCGCGCATCGTTCCACGACGCGTGCGGTCCTTTCGGTCGTCGTCGCGGAGCGAGACGTCGTGAAGACGAACGATGGGGTGACGCGTGGTCGACGTCGCGCGACGTCGCGCGCGCGCGGTGGAGACGCGTGGTGGGAGGATTGAATTTTCGCGCGCGAGACGGTGACGACGACGCGCGCGGCGGTGAGGAGACGACGACGTGGGTGTGGGTGGACGCTCGCGGTGATGATATTGATTATTCTCGGCGGCGCGCCGGCGCGAATGTGGGCGCGGTTTGAAATGAAAACCCACCCGCGGGGGGCGGCGCGGGGGGGGATTTCGCCGCGCGAGGGGCGCGCGCGCGAGTGCGCGAGCGAGTGGGCGAGAGAATGAGAGTGAGACTGACGATGATGACGATGATGTGCGCGCGCGATAGGGGTTGAAGAGCTTGAATCCGGCGCATCTCAAGGCGTTGCTCGGGCAAGAGGTGTCGATGACGCTGAGCGACGGCTCGACGAGACAAGGAACGGTGTACTCGCTCGATCCAGAGTCGCTCACCATCGTGCTCGCGACGTCGATGGGTGTGAGAGGGGGAGTTGGACCGGATGCGTGGAAGAATGGTGAGATTCACGGCGGTGAACCAGACGCGTGCGTCGTGGTGCCGGGGCACGCGGTGGCGGCGGTGGAAGTCGTGGGCGGGAACGCGTTGGCGTTGGATGCGTTGAATGGGCGAAAAACATCTTTAGATACGAAGAAAACACTCAAGTCGACGAATTCAGGAGGGCTGCGAACGGTTTCGTGGGGAGAGAACAGCTCGTACGCCGGCATGGAGGCGCTGTTGAAGCCGACGGCGAGCAAACAGCTGGACAGCGTCAAACGTTGTCTTCGCGAAAACATGGTGCCGTTCACCGAGAGACAAACGGTCGAAGGCCCTGGTGATGTAGAACTTCTAGTTCTCGGCTCTCTCATCGTGAGTCATCCGTACACTGCTGATTCCTGCTCGTGTCCGAATGAAATCGTCCTCGCGAGAATCCGAGAGCTCATCGCCGAAGTTAGTTAGATACGACTACGATTACGAGGACATGAAGACGAACGCTCTCGAGTGTAGACTTCGGTCGTACATCGACACGCACGCGAATTAGATCAGTTGAACACTTAGCGCCGCGCGCCGCACTGCTAATAGAAGAATAGAAAATTGCCTTGACTCGTCGTTTAAACAACGCCTACTCGACCACCTTTTTTTACGCCGCGCGCTCATCCTCCGCGCGCAGGATGTCGATGCCTCGCGTGAGCGCTTCGCCGAATTCGATGGATCGACCTTCATTTTCGCACGTCGCGTTCGTCTTGCTCGAGGCGCACGCGCGCGAGAATGCGCGATACGCTTCGAGAAGCTTTTGCGGCGGCTTGAGGCTCGGCATGATGGGTCGTTTGATCGCTCTGACGTACGTCTGCGCGAGGATGGTTTCCAACATCAACGATCGTTGACGATGTTTAGCCGCGTGCGCAGAGAGTTTCTGTTCCCCTGCGGCATTGTTCATCGGCGTTTTGTCCTCCGCGGCGGCGGGTGCCGCGCTCTTCGTCGGCGCGACCGGAGCGTCTTGGACACTTTTGGCTTCTTTGGGCGCCGTCGCGGATGTCTTGGACTTTTTCTTCGCCGGTGTCGGCTTTTTAACGGAAGGCGTCTTTGATCCCGTCGAGATGACTTGAGTTCTAGCGGTTTTCACCGTCGCCGCGTTCATCGTCGTCGCGGTGGCATCTTTCAACGCCGCGCGCGCGCTTCGTCCACTCTCTTTCCTGCCTTTGGATTGAGTTTCAGCGACGCGTGAATTCTCTTTCCCATTTGCTTCGACAGGCACAGCCGTAACCTTTACCTTGTTCGCCGTGCCTCGCGTCGTCCTGCCACTCGTGCGCCTCGATTTGTCCTCGGTGACCGGAACGTTCGCCAAAGTCTTCGAGAGAGCGATCGGCGTCACGGCTTCCGCCTTTGCGCTTCCACGATTCGATCTCCTTTTCTCTCTTTGCAGCGTTTCCGGCGCTGTTTTCGGCTCAAACGGTACCGCGCCCTCGTTCTCTCCCTTGGCAGCCTTGTCCTCCGCCCAATTCTTCGCGTCGAGGAGCGTCCGATCGAACGTCTTCGGCTGTATCCTCGTCACCGTCTCGCCGCTCGCGCTCGCCACGATCACTTTATCCGAGACGACCTCGCTAAAATCTCGCAACGCACTCGGTCCCGGCGCGTGCGTCCCCACGAGCGGATCCCACGCCCACGGCGCCAGACTCGCCAGTTCTTTCGCCACGCGCGAGCGTTTCGCGCTCGCGCGTCCCTGAGAGATGGCCCCGTACAGCGCCCCATCCGGCGTACACGGCGTCTTCGGCCCCATCACCGGCGTCACCACCTCCGCGCGTCGTTTACTCCCGCTTCCTCCCGTCACACCTCCCGGCGTCGCCGCCACCATCGCCCCCACCGGCGCCATGGATGCGCTCTCCGCCATCGCCATGGCCAACTGCTGTCGCTCCGTCAACCTCGGCATCGCGCGCTCGCACCACCGTCGCGACCACCGTCGCCACCCGCGCGCGACCGTCTTCGAACGCGAACGCGAACGCGCGACGCTCGTTCACCGCGCGCGTGCACGTCGTCGACACCGCGTCACCGTGTCCCGCGTCCGAGCGTCCGAGCGTCCCCGAGTCGATTTCAAATTCTCCCTGAACGGCGAGTCGATGACTTCGCGCGCGATCGCCCCGTCGATGACTGTTTCTTGAGTCGTGAACGGTGAGTGACACGTCATCGGTCGAGCGCGTCGCCCGATTCGTTCCATCGTCGATGGACGACCGCCGACGCGCGACGACGCGGTCGATGCGGCAGAGGACGCGACGGCGCGCGATGGTGGAGGCGGCGGTTGAGGACGATGCGGCGGGCGATGCGAAAACTCGCGCGTCGCTCGCCGTCGATGGACTGATGCGAGGGACGCTTCGCGCGCGATTACCGGCGAGCGCGGCGAGCGCGATCGCGCACTTTACGCGCGAGGCGTCGGCGGCGAGCGACGGTGGTGAAGCCGCGGTCGCCGCGCGCGGTGGGAAGGCGAAGCGCGCGAGAGCGCCGGATGGGAACGAACGCATCGCGCCGCGGGCGTTGGTGTGCGTGTTCGAAACCGCGAGAGGGGATGAGGGTGCGGAGGACGAGGACGAGGACGCGTCGAGCTCGAGCGAGCGCGCGCGCGAGGGACGCCGAGAGACGACGGCCGGGTTGGCGTACGGTTCGCGCGTGCGCGTCGTGCGGTGGACGGTGGAGGAAGAGGCGAGCGATGAAGACGAGGGTGAGGACGAGGGTGAGGACGACGGGGCGATGGATTCAGACTCGGAGGACGCGTACGGAGGGTACGCGAGCAGTTCGAGCGAGGACATGGTGCGGCGCATGAAACGTCTGCGAACTCGACCGATGGGGACGTGCGAAGAGATATCGTTGACGGATGACGATACGCCGCACGTGGATCATATTCGAGTGTTTCGAACGAGCGCCGATGGGAAGTGGTTCGTCACCGCGGGTGACGATAAGCTGATCAAACTGTGGAGCGTGGACGGGTGGCGCTGCGCGCGCACCGTCGCGTGCGCAAAGAAGATTTCCGCCGCGTGTTTCACGCCGGATTCGAAGCATTTCATCTTCGCCGATAAGTTTGGAGAGGTGTACGCGTGTGAAATCGGTTCGACCGCGGACCCGGTGCTCATGCTCGGACACTGCTCCGCCATCGTCGCGGATTGCGAGTGCGGCGACGGAGGCGACAGCGGGTACCTGTTCACCGCGGATCGAGAACACAAGACGCGAGTGAGCGTGCTTCCCAAGCCCGAGGATCGCACGCGTTTCCATGGATCTGCGCCTGAGATCCAATCGTTTTGCTACGGTCACACCGCGTACGTATCTTGCGTTCGAGCCATCTCGCAACCGGCGCGCGTTACGAAGACGTGGGAGTCGACCAAGGACGTCTTCGTCACCGGCGGCGGAGATTCCACGGTGCGCATGTGGGACGCCACGACGGGAAGAGAGACGGATCCGCGAACGGCCATCTATCTTCACTACGGAGAAATCTGCGACATCGCCACGCGGCGTGAGGGCACGCACGTGTCGGTGGCGATTGAAGGGAAAAAGGAGCTCGCGGTGGTGCACCTGACGGCGTTTCGAGGCGTCCCCAAGCTCTTCATGGTTGGCTTCGGCCCGCCGTGGGACGAGGCGCCGCACTCCATCAGGTTCGATCGGGATATGCTCTTGTGGGGCGCCGGTGTGCGTGAAAACGAGGACGGCTCTCGAACGGCTGTATTCATGCGCGAAGGTACCGTCGTCGACGGCTTGTGCGTGACGCTCTCCGCCGAGGAGAGCGCGGGAACGACGCTGTACGCGCAGATGCGCAAGAGAGATATCAGCGATGCCGAACGAATGGAACGTAAGAAGCAACGTAAAGATATTCAGCTCAAGGCGCAAAAGGAAGAAAATAAACAATAGATTTGTATGTAGACATAGACTATCACGGAAACCGCTTAAATTTTGAGAAATCCGGTCGGCGGCCCTCCAGGAATGCCTGCCTGCCCTCGTTACCCTCCTCTGACTGATAGAAAAGAAGGGTCGCGCTACCGCCTAGATCTTGTATGCCCGCTTGACCGTCCTCCGCGGCGTTCAACGCGTTCTTACACAAACGAATCGCCGTCGGAGAATTGCGCAGAATTTCTCTGCACCACACCGCTGTCTCAACCTCGAGTTCCGCCAGCGGCACCACGGTGTTCACTAGTCCCATCTTCAATGCGTCGCTCGCGTTATAAAGGCGCGCTAAGAACCACATCTCTCTCGCCTTTTTCTGACCGATGAGTCGAGCCATGTGAGTCGAGCCGTATCCGGCGTCGAAGGACCCGACCTTCGGTCCCGTCTGCCCGAACACCGCGTTATCCGCCGCGATGGTGAGATCACACACCATGTGAAGAATGTGCCCACCTCCGACGGCGTAGCCCGCGACGCTCGCGATCACCGGTTTCGGCATTCTACGAATCTGCATCTGCAAATCCAAAACATTCAATCTGGGCGTCTCCTCCGAACCGCCCGCCTTGGCCTCCACGTATCCGCCCTTTCCGCGCGCGCTCTGGTCACCACCACTACAAAACGCCAAATCTCCCGCACCCCTCAGAACGATCACACCGACCGACATGTCATCTCTCGCGTCGTCCATGCACCATCGCATCTCTTTCACCGTCCTCGGCGTGAAGGCGTTTCTGCGCTCGGGCCTATTTATCGTCACGCGAGCGATGCCCTCTGGTGATTTCTCATAAATTACGTCTTTGAGCTCGTACGTCGCCCCCGTGCGTTCGTCCGCGCCCGGCGTGCACGGAATCCATATCACCGGTTCGCGACTCACGTTTCCGTGCACGCGCTCGTACGAACTGACGCGCGAGGGATCGGCGCGCGCGTAGGTTTCTCGAGAAAAGCCGTCGTCATCGCTCATCGGGCCGCCCGGGGCGGCGGTGATGTGGTTGGCGATTCCCGCCACGCGTCTGCGCGCGTCGTCCATCGTTGTAAATGAGTGCGTTCCGATGGTGCGTGCGTCGCGCGAGAGATTCGCGCCCGCCGCGAGTCGCGGTATGGCGACGATACGCGCGGAGTGGATAAAGCGCGGCGGTGCGCGGCAAAAAATTATGGCGATGACAATGCGTCGACTAGTGGCGGCAAATTCACGCCTCTTGCGTCTTGTCCGGTTTAAGAGAGCTGACTGCACTCTTGAGCATCGGTTCGATCGCCGCCTTGATGTGTGGCGTCCCCAGGATGGCGCGCGCTACGTCTCGCGTCGACGAACCGACGACGGTCGGAGACTCTGCCCCGGGGGTACCTGCGCCGGTGACTATAGAATCTCTCGCGCGAGCGTACGATTTACACGCAGCCGGCGCTTCGCTAAGTACTTCAGCGGACGAATTGGGATCGCTCGCGTTGTTGATAATCTTCGTCAGTAGATCCTGCGCCAACGTGTTCAGCTCAGTTTCAGCTTGATCGATGACTTTCGCAGAGACCTGCTTGGGGAAGAGTGCGGTCGCATATTTACCGACAGCTTCCGCTAGAGCGGCGCGCACTGCGAGCTCGTAACGCGCCACTTCGGCTGCGGCGCCGTTCTTGCCGTTGGTATTCAAATCGGTCTTTGGGTGAGGCCTCGGCGGCGGTATATTTTTGGGCTTTGGCACATTCTCCTTCACGTCCTCCACCTTCAGGTCTTCCAAATCGCCGCGCAAGTCGCGGTTCGTGCGATTTTTTTGTTTGGGCGGTTGTTTCACGCTCTCGATGGCGTCCAGTGGAGGTGTTGTGTCCACAAATACAGACAGTAACATTTTCAACAGCCTGTAACCGTCCATCCGCGTCGAACCGTGCGAATCACCAGTCACCCGTCCCTTTTCATCGCTATCCTTCGACGTCGCCCAACTCTTCGTCGTATCGGTGTTGAAAACGTCCTCTATCATCGCTCGCACGGTCGCGTGCAAAAATGTTGCGTTCTTTTCGCCGTCGCCTCCAACACCGTTGAAAATAGCTCTCACCACCTTCATCGCCTGTTTCGCATTCAGCGACACGTCGCTTACGTGTATTCCTGCATCCATGTGATGAAACGCGTACTTCTCGCCTTGCGCGTTACCAATGATGACCCTCTTCGTCACCGTCTCGCCCATATTTGCCATCAACGAGCACTCGTACTTCAACCACCTTCGGCAGTACAAGAAAAACAACAACGCCTCCTCATCGTACGACCTACGCAGAAACGCGCAAAACAGCTCGGCGCACTCGCTCTTTTTACTCCTTCTCGCTGCCTCAGCGTTGCTCACGACTTCCCAAAGATGTTTCTCGATCAGCGCTTTCACCCCAAACACCCGTCCCCAGTGCTCGCGCGCAAAGTCGCTGAACGACTGACTCTCCTCCTCCGCATCCTCTCCGTCCACCACCGACGCCGACGGGTCACCCTCGACCGCGCCGGACGACGTGGGCGTCGTCTCGTTCAATAAACTCCGGAGCGTGCGGACGTCCTCCTCCAATCGCGCGTCGTAACACGCTTCGATCTCTCGCTCCAGCCAATCGACCGGTCGTTCGCGCGCGTGTTTCGCGTTCGAATCTTTCAGCGCGTCGACGAACGTGCCCGCGTATCGCTCGCGAAGCGCCACTCGAAGCGCGAGAGGCGGTGGCGCCTGCACCGGAGTCACCGGCGCGCGCGAGGGCGTCGCCATCGGGCGAGGTGAGGATTGCGGAGTTTTGGTACAAACGTCTCGCGGCTCCTCGCGCGGGGACGTCACAGCGCGGTCGCCGGTGGGTGGAGACTCGGCATGCGCGCGCGCGTGGACGTTCGATGCGCGACGTGCGCGTCGATCCGCGCGCGCGACACGACGCGCGACGCGGCGATGCGACGCGCGACGACTCGGAGCGCGGCGGCGAATCATCGTAGATCGGTGCGAGTGACGGCGACGTTGCGGCGATCTTTCGAAAGCGAGATCGCGCCGCTTCGCGCCGCCGGAATAGAGGTGCATCATCTCGGTTCGCGCGTTCTCGCCCAGGGCGATTGTTGCCCGGAGGTGTCGGCGCTTCAGGCGATGCTCAACGGGGAGAAG
>Ga0181581_10003888_pt1 | contig 11678 bp, 8 predicted proteins | sample 071ome_22_FD_132433 | JGI IMG/M metagenome (GOLD analysis project Ga0181581, IMG submission 132433) | Coastal salt marsh microbial communities from the Groves Creek Marsh, Skidaway Island, Georgia - 071404AT metaG (megahit assembly) | ecosystem: Environmental > Aquatic > Marine > Intertidal zone... | reverse complement strand
CTAAAAGCATTGGCATATTGAGAAGTGCTCTTAAAGATTTTGAATTGGATTATGACAAATTAAGTAATTTAATAGATGCTAATAGCATAGACACCGGTGACCGCTACAGTGACTTAACACCTAAACAGATATTGGGCAGAGTTAAGAATGGTGTAGACAAACTGTTTAAAAAAGATGTTGTCCAGGAACCAGAATACCTAAGTGCCAACCAAGTGGAAAAACTGATCACAGGCATGTGGAATGCTGTACACAGTGGCAAATTACAAGACGGCCAACAAGCAATAAAGTTTGCAAAACTGTTAGCAGATGCCAGCGGTAAGAGTGAGGATGTCGCCGCGGCATGGCTGGATCAGGCAAACAGCGGTAGTAGAGGCAGAGAGTACAAAGAATTCCACAAATCAGTTACACAAGGTAGTTACGGAGAGCAAGCAATGTTTACGCCTGGCAGTCCAGCAGACTCCAAAAAACTAAAAGCATTCATTGACCATCTCAAACAGTATCCAGATTGGGAACATCCTGTAAGCAAAGATCATGATCCAAGAAGGTCCACATTTGACGACAGTTATGTAGACAATGCCCTCAGTAAAATGCTGATCAAGTTGCGTAGTCGTTGGGATCACTTGGAAGATATCAGAGAAGAGAATCCAGGCTTGTACATTGACAGCATGAGAGAAATTGCCAAGTTGGTGACAGATCTTGTGTCGACTGTTAGAACTTCAGATGAATATATGCACCATATATACGATGATCTCAAAGGTACCGATCACAACAGTCACAGAGACGGTGAAACATATTTTGGTATGCTGGAAAGACACGCAGAAGATTTGTTGAATATTGTGGAAAGGATCGATAAACCGATCTATTCATTTGATGATCCTGTGGCACATCAGTTGCGTGATCGCATTCAGAGTTATATCCGCAGATCCTATGACAGATACTACTTAATGAAAAGCAGAGAAAACTCTGGATTTTATAAAATAGGTTCAGTGCCAGACTTAATTAAAAAGCGTACAGATGCTATTAAAGAATTTTTAACTGGCTTTGACAAAGTAGCACAGAGTCATGGATTCGACAGCCAAAGCAGTGAAATTGCCAACAAGAAACAGTTAGACAATAAGCAGGCAAAATTTAAGAAAAAATATGGACCACAAACATTCAAAGTGGATGCATTTGATTTTGGTGGATATATATTTGCAGAAAAAGATTTTGCACAAGGCTTACCGCACCTGGCGCCAGAAGGTGTTGCAAGAGCTCTTCAACAAACCAGCAACATACACCGCACTGATCATGGTGAACTGTTGATAATGCCCAGCATACACTACTTTACTGCATTAGAAGCATCAAAGATGTTAGCAAACCCAACCCAGTTCAAAAACACTTGGCGTTGGGAGAAAGCAGAGGAAGTGCTGAGAAAATTTGAAAGCAAATACAAAATAGATTTTCATACTTTCGGTGACAAATATGTGGACATCAATGATGACAATCAGAGAGCAAGAACAAATCTTAGACAACAAAATGTTGAATTCACAAACAAGTTAGGCGATGGTAGAGAAGGTGTAGGAAATTTTGGCCCGCTGATGCCTAGGCATGAACTTAACGGACCAGATGGCGAGCCATTTGAGCCAAGTTCTGCAGTGGCATGGCGTATAAACAGAGATAACAAAAAAGCCGACACGCCATCTCATCTTCAAGGAGGACTTGGAGAACTTGACAGTGTGGAAGTCACTACTGACGATTATGCTAAAGCAAGAGAAAAATATCCTATGTTTGATGTAATGATGCAGTCTGGGGTAGGAAGTTATATTATGAATGCGGATCTGAATAGATTAGTAAAATTTTTAGTAGGCGATTTTAGCGAAAAGTATAAACAAGCAGTTATAAAAGCATTGATACAAAACAAAGAAGGTGGTGGTGAGCCAGCAGACATGCAACAAGCATTAGCATTGGGTAGAAATAATATGGAAAGTGTATTTGACAAATTTGATAAACTAAGTTTACAAGAGCAAATAGAATTGATTGCCAAAGTGAATAAAAATAAAATTGATGAAGCATGGAGTAAAAAATATAAGGACAGTATCAACTGTTCAAATCCAAAAGGCTTCAGTCAAAAAGCTCACTGTGCTGGCAAAAAGAAAAAAGGTGTAAAGGAAGGTGCTGTGCCAGACAATGATCGAGTATCACTGTTAAATAAAATTTTAGCAGATCATTTTCCTGCTAGTGATTTAAAAAGCCAAATGTTAGCATATTGGGCTATACCTGATCCTAGGATGCTGAAAGATTTCAGAGCAATTAGGGCACAAGGTGGAGATGATGCTTGTTTACGACCAGTACTTAGAAGTTATGCACAAGCAAAATTACCTGAAGTTGAGCTCAAAAAAATAAACTTAAATGAAAGTGCTATAAGCGAAAGTCCGCAAGAATTACAACAGATCGGAATGAAATTAGGTCAATCGCAGAGCATAATTAAATATATTGATCGAATATCAAAACAATCAAAATGCAACAATAATGCAAATCCAAGATGTAAAACTTTGAATGCAAGAAAAGAAAGAGTTACTAAGATGTATAATGATTTAGTTTCTCTGTTAGCATCTCAATCTCAAGAAACTTATCAGCAAGGTGTACATGCTGGTAAACAAGGATTCAAGGATTTTAGAAAACAAGTAGACAGTCTTCTAAGAAAATTAGCATTAAAGATTAATGGTAAAGTAGAGTTCTTAATGGTTCCAGATGATTATTCAGAATCTGAAGTGCCTACCCACAATCCGCATACTGGTAGAAAACTCAATCAGAAAGATGCGAAAAAAGCAGTTACAGAAAAAGCCGCAATCGAAGGTGTTATTAATGTACTAAGAAAGTATTTTACAGATCCCGAGTTTGATGATAAAGATGGTGATGGCGTTAAAGATACTGCGGCACAACAATCAGATAATGCAGATATTAGAAACCGAGAATTTGTTATAGAATTTTTAACAGATGCGGCTAACGGTAATATTTTAAGAATGGAAGATGTTATTGCTGTAGGTGCAAAAGGTGGTATGCCTATTGCCAGTATGGATGATATTGTAGAAAAAGTTGCAAAAGAAAAAGGCAAAGAAAGATATTTTAAATTTTATAAATCACTAGATGATGCAGGTATAATGAAACAAACTGCAGAAAACACAACTAGTGGTAATGTAGGCCCAGGTGAATTAGCATTATTGTTATTATGTGCTCCTGCAGAAAAGGGCAAACGAGGAGACTTACTTGTAGACGGTAAAGAAGTAGAAATTAAGTCTGGTAGTTATGGCGGATCAGACGGCACAAAATCTGGGGGTAAATTTAACAGCAAACGACTTGAGAAAGGCAGTGGTGCAGGAGCAAATTTACAGAATGCTTTAATAAAATATTTTAAAACTCAAAATATTGATTTCAAAAAAACATATTCTACATGGGTTACTTCTAACACATTTAGTGACTATAAATTTAATCCTAAGACCTTTAATATGCCTGCATTAAGTAAAAAGCAGATTGACGATGTGTGGAACCCATACTTTAAACATTTAAATTTAAATGATGAGCAAGTAAAAGACATTGCAGAAATATTTGCACTTTGTACATTTAACAAAGACATAGCATATGACGATCACTTAGCAGAAGTTAAAAAACAAATTGGTATAGCATTCGGAAAGAAAGATGCATACGATCGTTTATTAAAAGGTACATATTACAGAGGACAACTTAAAGGTGGCCCTCTAGGACAATTAATTCAAGCACTACAATTTACCAGTTATCAATACAGCAACGATGGTAATACCAAATTGCACGATACTATTTTGTATATGAATAAAGCAAACAAAGCAATTACCACAGTATCAGATGTAAAAGATTTTTATGAAAAAATGAGTAAAGGGTACCTTGTAACAGCAAAAGATATCAGTTTAACTGATACACAACAAACTGCAGGCCATAGTATTACAGCAGGACTATTAAAATAATGAAATTAAAAGATTTGAAAAAAATCGAAAAATGTCCAAGAACTCGATCAAGAGGCTGTCAGTGCGAAAGTTTGCAGAGATTAAGCGAAGCAGAAGAAACTGTAAAAGCAATTTGTACACTAGAACACACTGATGAAGGTGTTGAAGGTGTGATTAGATTCAAACAAAAACCCGGCCAACCCACAATAATAAAAGGCATAGTAAAAGGCTTAACTCCAGGCAAACATGGCTTTCACATACACGAGTTTGGTGATTTAAGCAACGGCTGTGAATCAGCAGGTGCTCATTATAATCCAGACGGTGTAGAACATGGCAGTTTAGAACAAGGACATGTGGGTGACTTAGGTAATATTACAGCAGATAAACAAGGCATAGCAAGATTTCAACTCAAGGCACATAGGGTAGAACTTTCTGATATAGTAGGAAGAGCAATAGTTGTCCACGCAGATGAAGATGACTTAGGCAAAGGCGGAGATGAAGAAAGTTTAAAAACAGGTAACGCAGGCAAAAGGGTTGGCTGTGGTGTTATTAGATTGAGAGAGGTTGTAGAAGAAGATTACGAAAGAAAAATTTCTGACAAACATTTTGATAGAAACAAATTGCCTCAAATACGCAGAAATCATTTAGACGATTCGCCGTTTGAATATAAAGAAGGCAAAATTAGTATAGAAAAAATTAAACCTGTACAAAGTCAACGAGTAGATGGCTTGTCAAAAAAAGCAGAAGATGTATTTTTAAACAATGAAGACAGACCGTTTATACTTGATAAAAACAACTATCTAGTTAACGGACATCATAGATATGATGCGGCCCATGTTTTAGGAATCAAACGAGTACCTGCAATTAGAGTCGATGCTAGTATAGAAGAATTAATGAAACACTTTGCTCACACTGCTAGTAATACAGATGTAAAAGATACATTAAAAGCAAAACTGCAAAATAAAATCAAGCAGAGGTTAGACGCTGAAGCCGGTGGCGGAGGTGGCGCAGGTGGTGGTGCTGGAGCAGGTGGCTCTGGTGCTGGCGCAAGTGCTGGTGGTACTGGCGGTTCAACAAGTTCAAGCGGAGACGGAGGGTCTGCAGACAGTGGCGACACTGGTTCCTCTGACTCTGCTCCTACTACAAGTGCTTCTGTTGGTAGTGGATTTGTAGGCATAGGAACTTATATGCCAGGTGCTAAACCTAAAAAGAAAAAGAAAAAGAAAAACTATGGTTACGGTAAAGGCATATATGAAACTATTGAAGCCGCACAAGATCTAAACGCTCTTATGAAAGGTATAGATGCAGACTTAAAGCAGAGAGAAAAAGATTTAAAAAAGTTGTCAAAGAAAAGTATCTATGACGAAAACTTTGCTGACGGTAAAGTGAAAGGCAAAAGTCGTCCTGGCAGAGTTAAAAAAGCAGGAGCCAGTTGCAAAGGTTCAGTTACAGATTTACGAGCTAAAGCCAAAAAGTATTCAGGTGAGAAGGGCAAAATGTATCACTGGTGTGCCAATATGAAGGCCGGAAGGAATAAATAGTATTATGCTTATTAAAGATATTATAAACGAAACAATGGCAGGCGCAATAGCAGGTGTTGCCATGCCAATGGGCAAAATGATCAAACGCAAAAATCCATCTGTGTTTCCTAAAAAGAAAAAGAAAACAGAAGGCATACGACCTGAAAAACCTAACAAAAGTTCAGAAGAATTAATTGCAATGGGCTATGCCCCAGATTCAGATAAAGTACAAAGTGCTCGAAAATATGAAGATTGGGTTGATGATCAACGAGCTAAAGGAAAAGATGTGGAAGAGGATGTAACCCAAGGCAACTTTGGTGGGGTCATCTATCCTCGACTACCACATGAAGAAGTATTAGATGCTATCAGTTCATGGGAATACGGTGACACACCTATTGAACTCAGCAATGGTTATGTTATAAATGCCAGAGAAGAAGGCTATAACGATGACGACAATGCTTGGGTATTATTAGATCCACAGGGCAAAATAGTAGATCATGGTGAAGGCTCTATAGAAGATGTAATGCAAGACTTCACACCAATAGCAATAGACGAAGGCAAAAGTCCACATAAAAAAGGCACCAAAAAGTACAAAAAGCATATGGCCGCAATGCATGCCGGTGGTTAATGATGAGAGTTTTAAAAGGCAAAAATAATCAAATCAGTATTATATCTAGACCAGAATCTAAAATCATCACAATGATACAAGCAGATGGTTTTGTTCCTTGCAATTCATTAGATGAACGAGATCTATATGTTGCAGAAGAATTATTTCAAAAGAATTTAATCAAAAAAGTTCGAAAGAATAACTGCATAGGTTTCAAAACCTATTCAGATATCCTTTAAAATACTATTTTTATAAATAGTAGTATGAACATTCCTACCAAAAATAAAAAAGCAGTTTTAGAAAAACTAGAAAATATTACATCTAATGTTTCTAAAAAGCCTATTTATGTAGTTAAAAAAGATGGCGAATCTTATTCTGTTATACATTACATTTCTAAAAAAATTCTAATTAGTGATGTTCCTTTTGCTAAACCAGCAAAAAATCTTGCTAACGATATACACAAATTTAAAAAAGTGAATCCAGAAAAAATTAAAAGATTAACTGCTTATATAGATTCTTATTATAAACACTATAATGATGCAATTTTTTATAAACACACTTTAAAAACAACTAAAGATCCAGAAAAATTCGAAATAGTTGAAGCAAGATTGGACATGACTCTTGCATACCTACGGTGTGTCAGAGATACTTTAGCAAATTTCTAAATTAAAATCCTTCTTCCGATGATAAATAAGAGTATAATACTTTTATATTAGGAAGAATATCATGTTTTTAAAAGAATTTAATCAAACAAAGATCGAAAAGGTTAGTAAGATTAACAAATTCTTAAAAGAAGAGTTTGGTGTTGGTGTTGCATATAATTTTCCAAAAAAAGAAAAATTGCAAGCCATCAAAGAAAAATCAGAACTAGCACTTATCAAAATTAAAGGGTCAGATAGACACTTTCATCTACATCCTGAGTATGCAAAATATTTAGGAATTAAAGATATTGTAGAAACTATGCTTAACGAAGGCATATATGCAGAATCGCCAGCCCATAACGAAATGAAAGAAATGCTTATGGCAAGTGTAAGAAAACTTATGGATAGTGGTTACACAATGGACGAAGCATGTGGCGAGTGTATGAATAGATACAGAATGGATAATCGATTTGCGTTTGATGACGAATATGTTCTTCCTATAGTTATTAAAGCGGCAAAAGAGTACATGGATGAGTGTGGTATGGGAATGGGCGAAGCAATTGAAGAAGAAGTTGTTACCCCTGAAACAGATCTTAACGAACAACTTTTAGGCGAACTAGCGAAAGAGTGTGGTGTAGAACTTGTTGACACAAGCAGTTACGATGCCATAGAAGAAATGTTAGAAAGTTTTGCTACCGTAACTGGTAAAAGCAGAGATGCAGTTGTTGGATTCTTAAACGGCTTAGATGGTGATAACTTGGTTAAAGGTATTAAATTCTTTGGTGCTAAAATTAAAGAAGCAAATGCATTTGTAGATGCAAGAAGAAAGGCAATTGCCGCAGGTGATGATGAGTTTGAAGTAGACGGTAAAACATTTAAAGTTACTGGCGATACTAAAGACGAAAAGAAAAACGAAAGCATGTTTAATGATATAATTGATGATTTACTAAACGAAGAACTTGAAGGTACTAGTGTTGAAGAAGCAGAAGTTGTAATGGCTGTTAGAGCATTAGCAGACGACATTCAAGACCAAGTTGAAAGATTGGGCAGAATGGTAAATGAAGATATTCCTGCTATTGCTGATCAAATGATTCATGAGTTTGGCGCACAAAGAGCTCAACAGTTTAAAGATTCAGCAGACCAAGTTTTACAAGCGGCGCTTCAAGGTGCTAAAACAGGTAAAGAAGGTATTAATGCATTGGTTGGCGAAATCACAGGCGAACAAATGGCAGGTAGCGAAATGGGTTTAGGTGATACTGGCGATGTTATGGCTGAACCTAGTCCAGCAGATGCAGTTGTAGACGATATGCCTGCAGTAGATGTTAACGAGCCTGCCGCGGCTGGTCCAGAGGAAGAGCCACTAGGTAGAGCACCAGTAGAGGTGTAACATGCTCATAAACGAAGTCGTTGTCAAAGAAAGTTACTTCAGCGACTTAATTGTTGCAGTACAGGATCTGTTGGTTAGACTAGCGGCAGAAGACCGAGGCGAAATACCAACAGAAGAATTCAAAAATCTATTAGCAAAATCAGGATTTATTACAACCACTGACGAAGTTATTCAAGCAGTTGATAAAAGTGGATTTGCTAGTAGTGTAGATAGAGATAAAATTGTACCAATGGATGAACTTCCAGCAGACATAGACACAGATGCAGAACCAAGTGTTGATGTTGGTGCAATGGCGGGCAACCAAGCCATGCAAGATATAAATGCGGAGTTACCACAATAATGCCAGGTATATTTATAAATGCAACCACAGCAAGAAGCAGTACTAGAAATAATACTATAATACATAACGAAGTAACAGCCATAGAAAATGCTGTTTTTGCCAATGTAGATGCTGGTGTACTATATGCAAATGTAAACAATACAACAATGACAAACAGTAATGTATATTACAATGTTTGGAATTCAATTGTGTCAGACGGAACAAAACTTGATCAATTAAATTATGTCAAAAAATACTTCACAGATTTAGGTTACGGGGTAAGTATAGTTAGTGACCCAGGTCAAACTAACCACTTACAATGGAACATAAGTTGGTAACAACTATGAAGTATTTTATACATGTTAACATCTAAATATCAATATCCTGAATTAAGGCGTATCCAAACTAAACAAGGCAGACAATATGTAGGAGAGGACAATAATCCTGTACCTAGTGTTACCACTATTTTAAGTGACACAGGTGATAAAACTGCTCTTATTGAATGGCGAAAAAGAATAGGCGAAGCAGAAGCAACTCGTATAAGTACAGAATCAGCAGGACTAGGAACCAAAGTTCATGGTGCATTAGAAAAATATATTTTAGGTGAAGAATGGGACACATTTGGAAACAATCATATTAGCATACTTGCAAGAAGTATGACAGAAGAAATGATAAATGTAGGCTTTTCTAAAGTAAATGAACTGTACGGAGTAGAGGTTGGGCTTATTGCACATGGTCTTTATGCAGGTACAAGTGATGCCATCGGCTTACACGAAGGCGAAGAAGCAATTATTGATTTCAAAACAGCAAAGAAACTCAAAAAACGAGAATGGATCGAAGACTACTTTTTACAAGGTTGTGCTTATGCACTTGCACATAATGAAATGTTTGAAAGCAAAATTAAAAAAGTTGCTATCTTAATGGTTGATCGAGATGCTAATTTCGCTGAATTTGTTATACAGGGTGACGAATTTGATCACTATTGCAATAAGTGGGCCAATAGACTAGCAGATTATTATTCAAAGTAATTCCTAAAAGTGATAAATACTACTAAGTTAGGAGACTCAGTAGTGGCAGAAAACGACAAAACAATTATTACAAGGATACAAAATAGACGAGGATTAAAACAAGATCTTCCTAAACCTTTACGACCAGGTGAAATTGGTTTTGCAACTGATAGTAGACAAATTTACATTGGTGCAGACACCAGTGTAACTACAGATTCTTATAATAAAACTGCAAAGTTTGAAAATGTTTTAAGTGCAAAAACTACTGCTACAGATTTAGTTACAGATAATATTATTCAATTCAAAGTACCTCATAGAAGATACAACAGAAACTTCTTTAATGGTGCAGTAACATTTACTTGGTTCCCTACAAGTTATCAACAAGCAAACGCAACATCAGGTGACACTGTTTTTGTTACAGGCGAGACTGTATTTACTGATTTACAAGGCTCTGGTGCGTTTGGTGCAACTGGTATAACAGTTGTAAAAAACGGATTTGAATTATCGGCAGACGGAGCAAGCACAGCATCTCATTCAAATATTAGAAGTGGGTTTGATTACTATTTTAGTTCCGGCTCTGCTAGTAACAGTACTCATCAGTTAACATTCAGAACAGCACCAGAAGCAAAAGATGAGATTGGTGTAACTTATTATAGCAATGCTGATATCTATACCGCTATAACAACTACTAATAGTTCATCTAACGATATTGGTTACGGTGGCGCAGGCATAGTAGGCGTTCCAGGCTTTCATGCTGGATATAATATTCCTTCTTATAGAGAGATTGAAAAGAAAAATATTCGAATTGCGGCCAGTACTGGTGTTGGTCTTATAGGACTAAATCCAAAACACACCGTAATTGCAACTGATGTAAAAAACACACCTGTTGCACCTAATTTTGACAATAACGGACAATTTGGTAGTGCAACATTAGGTAACATATTAGCATCTAGAAATATTCAAAATATCACTAGTGTATCTGGTACTGTTGCTAATCCTTCAGGTAACGATTATACATTCACAGTAGCAACAGGAGCAACTCATTATTCTAATTTTGATGGTAAAAATTATGCTGTAGTTTCTGATGCGGCAACATCTACATGGCTTAATGGTAAAGTGTTAGATATTAACACAAACAATGCGACTAATGTTGTACTTGATTTGCCTGCTAATACAGCAACCACAGTAAGAACCCTTACAAGCATTAATGATGCTGATCCACTTGCACCTATTATAGCAGTTAGCAACGAAGAAAATATAGAAAATGGTGATACACTATATTTTATCGATAACACCAATGTTGCTAGTCTTAACGGCGAAGTTGGCACAGTTACAGCAGGCGGCGGCAGTACTTCATTAACAGTGACTCTATCAAATGCGTGTGTAATAAACAATACTGATTACAGTAATATTTCGTTCATAACTAGGAAAGCAGGAGTTGCAAGTAATATTGTAATTATTTCTAATAACCACGGATTTGCAGATGGCGAGGAATTCCATACTCCTGCAAACACTACTATTGTTAGTGGAAATACAGCAGTTGTCAGTGCAACTGATAATACATTTACTGCGGTAACAGTAGCAACTCAAACATCGATACTTGAATTTCCAGTACAACCATATGTACAAGATGCTACAGTATCTATTGTGCCAGTATATAATGCAGATTTACTAGGAAATACAGATCTACAAACAGCAATGACTGTTGTAAATAACGATACAGATTTTCCATGGAGCATAGGAATGCCTCCAGCACAGATTAATAGTAGAATTTATTTAGAAGAAAATCAAGATACTACAAAAAATTCTATAGGATTTAAGTTATATGATGATGTTAAAGGTACTAATACTAGATTAGGTTTAGTTAATGATAGTTATACAAAATCAAACAGCACAGTTAAATCAAAGTTAGAGCAATGGCTCGAAGCAGTAAAAAATAATACTAATATGATATCTAGTGTGGGTGTAAACAATCAATACAGTTCTGTAAGTTCAAGCAATGTTTATGCATGGGCTATGGACATTGATACTGCAACTAACGAAGCAATTTTTGTTAGTAGTGAAGAAGCAAGAAACTTTACATCAATTTTAAATAATGTATATTTTGATACTGAAAATGCAGATATTAGAGGCTTGCTAAATGTTAAAACAAACATTGAAATTTTAACATTAGAAAGCCAAGAAGCAGGTGATTCTGATGCTACATTTACAGCACCATTAGGTGCAACACTTGATGCTAGT
>Ga0181581_10003883_pt1 | contig 11686 bp, 6 predicted proteins | sample 071ome_22_FD_132433 | JGI IMG/M metagenome (GOLD analysis project Ga0181581, IMG submission 132433) | Coastal salt marsh microbial communities from the Groves Creek Marsh, Skidaway Island, Georgia - 071404AT metaG (megahit assembly) | ecosystem: Environmental > Aquatic > Marine > Intertidal zone... | reverse complement strand
GCCGTCATCCGGCATGAAGGCCTAATCTTCCCCTTCCGACCCTTTGATCTTGTGCTTCCGCGGCTTGCGCGTTTTCTTCCCGCCCTTGCCCGGCACACCCTGTCCTTCCCGCGAAATATTCATCATCTGCCCGGTCACCCAGGTCTTCTTCAAATGCTTGAAAATTTCCTTCGGCATGTCCACCGGCAAATCCACGGTGCTGTAATCATCATAAATATTGATCAACCCGATGTACTTGCTCTCGATACCGGCTTCGTTGGCGATGGCACCGACGATATTGCCCGGCATCACCTTGTGCTTGTGGCCCACTTCGATGCGGAAGCGCTCCATGCCGGGTTCGGGTCGTGAATCCTTGTGGCGCGGCTCGCTGCGTCTGCTTTCTCGCCTGTCGTCGTAACCAACGCCTTTACCACTGTCGTTGCCACCGTCGTTTCTACGGTTGTTACTACTGTTGTTACTACTGTCGTTACTACTGGCGTTAAAAACGTCGTGACGAGAGCCGCCAGCAACGTCGCTGCGGGACTCCCTGCGCGGTTTGCGTTCACGCCTTGGCGGACGTGCATCGTCACGGCCATCCTCCCTAAACGCGTTCTTCTCCCGATCCGGTTTGGCTTCCAGCAACAGCGGCTCGTCACCCTGCACCAGTTTCGCCAGCGCCGCGGCGACATTCACCGCGGGCACATTGGTCTCCTGCTGGTACTGCTCGATCAGCGCGGTAAACAGCGCCAGGTCCTGCGTGGCCAGGGTATCGGTAATGGCCTGCTTGAACTGCGCCAGGCGCTTGTCGTTGATCAACGCCGTGGACGGCATCTCCATCAACGCGATCGGCGTGCGCGTCGCTTTCTCGATGGCGCCCAGCAAACGCTTTTCCCGGTTGGTGACGAACAGGATGGCGTCGCCGCTGCGCCCCGCCCGGCCGGTGCGGCCGATGCGGTGGATATAGGCTTCGGTGTCGTAGGGAATGTCGTAATTGATGACATGGCTGATGCGCTCCACGTCCAGGCCGCGCGCCGCCACGTCGGTGGCCACCAGGATATCCAGCTTGCCGGTTTTCAGCTTGTTGACCGTCAGCTCGCGCTGCTTCTGGGCGATGTCGCCATTGAGCGCCGCCGCCGCATAGCCGCGGGCGGCAAGTTTGTCCGCCAGTTCCACCGTGGCGAGCTTGGTGCGCACGAACACCAGCATGGCGTCGAAGGGTTCGGCTTCGAGGATGCGCGTGAGGGCATCGAGCTTGTTCTGCATGCCCGTCACCGGCCAGTAGCGCTGGCGAATGGCGTCCGCCGTCGCCGTTTTCATGGCAACGGTAATTTGTTCCGGATTATTCAGGTGCGCCGTGGCGATGCGCCGCACTTCCTTCGGCATGGTGGCGGAGAACAGCGCAATCTGCCGTGTCGGCGGGGTCTGCTCCAGGATCCATTCCACGTCGTCGATAAAGCCCATGCGCAGCATTTCGTCGGCTTCATCCAGCACCAGGGTTTTCAGGCCGCCCAGTTTCAGCGTGCCGCGGCGCATGTGATCCATCACCCGGCCGGGCGTGCCCACCACCACGTGCACACCGCGCTTGAGCGCGCGGATCTGGCCGCTGTAATCCTGGCCGCCATACACCGGCAACACGTGGAAGCCCTTGATGTGATGCGCATAGGTCTGGAAGGCCTCGGCCACCTGGATCGCCAGTTCGCGGGTCGGCGCCAGCACCAGCGCCTGCGGCTCTTTTTGCTGCAGGTCGAGGTTGGTGAGGATCGGCAGCGCAAACGCCGCCGTCTTGCCGGTGCCCGTCTGCGCCTGCCCCAGCACGTCGCGTCCCTGCAGCAGCAGGGGAATGGTCTGGGTCTGGATCGGAGACGGGGTTTCGTAACCCACGTCCTCCAGGGCTTTCAACACCGGCGCGCTCAGCACCAGCTGGTCAAACGGGATTACCGGGTCGGTCGTCATGCGGGTCTCATTGGGTGGAGAATGGGCGGATCGGGCCAGCCTTAACAGCCAGCCCGATTTGAGGGAGGCGGATACTAGCACAAAACCGACGGAGCCGTGGGGTTATCCCGGTTTCAAGCCACGTACTGACAGGACCATGAATAGAACCTGGCTCTGGATTCTGTAGGTCGGATAAGGCCTGCAAGGACGCCATCCGACATCAGGGTTACCAGCACATCCAGCTTTCACCTTCGGGTATTGCGATCACTCGCGATGTGCTTCCTTGTCCCAAGCTTGATAGTTCCTAAAATGAGAACTATAGTACCCATTTTGGGAACTATTGGGACAGGCCCCATGAGCCAATTGGCAGACGCCCTATTCACCGAAACCCAGCAGCGGGTACTCGGCTTGCTGTACGGCCAACCCGGCCGGAGTTTCTACACCAAAGAGATCCTGCGTACGACCGGCATGGGCGTTGGCACCGTCAAACGCGAACTCGACCGCATGAAAAACGCCGGCATCCTGACGCTGACCAAAACCGGCAACCAGCACCATTACCAGGCGAATCCGGCTTGTCCCATCTACAATGAGTTGGCAGGTATCGTGAAAAAGACCGTCGGGCTGGTGGAGCCCATCACCACCGCCCTGCTGCCGCTAACAGCCAACATCGAGCTGGCATTTATTTTCGGTTCTCTGGCCAGTGGCAACGAATCACCAGGTAGCGACATCGACCTGATGGTGATTGGTGATGTCGCATTTTCAGCCGTGGTAAACGCCTTGCACCCGTTGCAGGAAACACTTGGCAGGGAAATCAACCCGAAACTCTATACCAGCAAGGAGTGGAAGCGGAAACAGCGGAGTGGCGATGCTTTTATTCGAGATATCAGCAATAAGCCCCGTCTGAATGTCATGGGCGATACCGCTGAACTGATCACATAAGGAACCAACCAATCGCAAGGAGTGCGATATGAGCCTGGACAATCTTGTCGGCAAGACGCTCGAAGCCATCAAGCCTGACACCGCTTCGATACAACGACTGCGGGTCGCGGCAGCACGAAACCTTCAGGATGCCGCTATCGAAAATATCAGCGCTGAAAACCGTTTCGACATGGCATACAAAGCCATCATGCAATGTGCGAATGCGGCACTGCAGGCCAAGGGATTCAGGACGCTGACAAGCATACCTGGTCATCATATGACCATGATCCAGACGTTATCGCTTACGATAGGACTTGAACAAAAAACCGTGATCGTGATCGATGGATTGCGCAAACAACGCAACGTGGTGGATTATTCGGGGGATCTGGTCTCTGAAACCATGACAGCTGAATGTGTGGTGCTGGCCGAGATGCTGTTTAACCTGGTCAATGATTGGCTCCGGGACAACAGATCTGAATGACTGGTTTGAAGGGGATGGTAGGTCGGATAAGGCCCCAAAGCGTTAGCGTAGTAAAAAGGGGCCGTCATCCGACGTTTTCAAACTCTTATTAATCTCCTGTCTCATGGCATAATCCCCCAAAAAGGGAGAACACACATGCAACGCCGCCAACTCTGCCAGTCCATCTTCGCCAGCCTCGCCACCGCCTCCATCCTCAACACCGGCCTCGCCCAATACGCCAAAGGCGCGCTCAGCGACACCCGAATCACCCGCATCAACGTCTACAACCCCACCGGCACCAACGGCCTGTCCGACTGGATAAACCTGAGTGAAATCCTCGTCACCATCGAAACCGACTCGGGCCTCACCGGCACCGGCCAGGGCGGCACCAAAGACCTGCTGGAAGACATCGCGGGCCTGCTCATCGGCGAGGACCCCTTCCGCATCGAATACCTGTGGGGCAAGCTCTACCGCAACAAGTTCTATCCCCCCGGCCGCGAGAAGCTGCACGCCATGGGCGCCCTGGACTGCGCGCTGTGGGACCTGAAAGCCAAGGCCCTCGACGTGCCGTTATATGAACTGCTCGGCGGGCGCACCCGCGAGCACATCGAGTGCTACCAGAGCTTCGGCACCCTCAACGAACGCAACGCCCGCGACAGCGCCAAATCGGTCATGGACGCCGGCTATCGCGCCGTGCGCTTCCACGGCGTGGACTACGACGACACCGGCCACTTCAACGCCAGGCAGGCCGTGGACCAGACCGCCCGCGTCGCCGAACAGATGCGCAGAGGCGTGGGCGATGACGGCGACTGGATCCTGGACGCCCACACCCGCTTCGACCTGCCGGACATCACCCGCCTGTGCAAGCTGCTGGAACCGCTCAACCCCTTCTTCGTGGAAGACCCCGTCCGAAGCATCACCGACACCACCCAGTTCGCGCGTCTGCGCGAGCAGACCTACGTGCCGCTGGCCGCCGGCGAACAGTTCGGCGACATCATGGACGGCATCCGCCCGCTGGTGGAAACCAACCTCGTCGACTGGCTGCGCGCTTCCATGCCCAACGTGGGCGGCGTCACTCCGTTCATGCAGATCGCCGCCCTGTGCAATGCCCACCACGTCGGCGTCGTACCCCACTTCACCGCCCCGCTCTCCACGGCAGCGGTCAGTCACTGCCTGTTCGCCACCAGCGGCCCCATCATCAACGAAATGAATCGCGGCAACCTGCCCGACTACGTCAACGACACCTACACCCTGGAAGACGGCAAACTCTGGCCCAACGACAGACCCGGCATCGGCGCCAGTTTCCATGAGGACCAGGTGAACCTGATCAGTGTGATCGATGAGGCGAGGACGGAGGGGCTGTACCAGGGGGAGCCGTATGTGAGGCCGGATGGGTCATACATCTATCTATAACTATTTAAAACCTCCTGAACCCGTAGGGCGGAAGAAGCGCCAAAGGCGCGATATCCGCCGCGACGTCCACCTGAACTCGTAGGCCGGATAAGGTCCGCCAGCACCGCCATCCGGCACAGAGATCGATTCCCAGGGAATTAACCAGGCGCCCTACGGTCGCCATGCCGGATGGCGGTGCTGGCGGACCTTATCCGGCCTACAGGAGTCCAGGTCAACACCCTTGTATCCTGTATCTTGCATCCTGTATCCCGTTACGGGGTGTACCAGATCGGGCTGGAATAGGCGCGTTCCTGGATGGTGGCCGGCCACCCGGTCTGGTCCACCGGAATCTCCAGCGCCAGGGCGTCATACAGCGTGTGCCGGGGCGTTGGTATCTCGATCGCGCGTACGTAATAAAAGGCATCAAGGGCCGGGTCGAAATCGGGATCCTCCCACACCACGGCCAGCTGCGGCGCGCCGATGGCGTTGGTGTAGGACCCGGTGGTGACGTCCACGGTATTGCCGACCGGCGGCAACCTGCCGTTTGCATCCCTTTGCCGGTCGTCCGACCAGGCGACGTCATAAACCATTTCTTGCGGATTGCCATCGGCATCGATCCAGCCCTTGATCACCTGCACGCGATCGAGATTGGCGCCAATCTCGTCCTTGGCGGCATGAATCAACAACGACGGCGCACGGTTGCGGGGCGCGGCGGTCAGGTCCGAACCCATGGGCACGCCCTTGCGGTAGCCCACCGCGGCGATGTCGTTGGCGCGGGCGTCGCGGGCATTGAAATTGAAGCCGCCGAACACGCGCAGGGAAATGCGCGGGCCGGTGGTGCCGTACACTTCGCGGCGCTTGAAGGCGGCGAAGATGGCTTCGCGGGTGTTCTCATCCGCCCACACGCCGGTGAGGCCGGAGGCGCTCATGTCCCAGGCCGGGAACACCAGGTTCTGCTCCTGCGACGCGGCGCGCTGGCTCAGTCTGGAATCGCTGCCGATCTTGCCGAAGAAGTTGTCTTCCTCGACCGCCGACATGCCGATGTGGCCATCGGAGGCGCCGACGAAACCGAACTTGAACGGGTTCTCGCCGATCCTGTCCTCGATCTGCATGCCGGACAGCAGGCCGCCGCGGGCGTAGTCGGCCGGTGTCGGCTCCATCAGCTGGCCGGTGAGCAGCTTGTTGCGGATCTCGTAGTTGGCGAACTCGTCATTGGGCGACAGCACCGGATGGGTTTCGGAGGTGCCCTTCATCTGCGTGATTTCCATCAGCAGTTCCCAGCGCATGCGCTCGCGGGCGTAGATGGCGTCGATGGGCCGGCCCTGGGAATCCTGGTCGGCGAACATCAGGCCGCCGGAGATATTGGAGTTGTGGGGAATGGCGACGAAATCGAGGCCGGTTCGCTCCGACGTGTTGTCCAGGAAGGCAAACAGCGCTTCGGGATCGAGGCTGTCCTGGTTGCTGAAGGGCACGAACTGCATCGCCGCATCCGTGCTGTCGGCGTTGCTGATCACGTTGCGGTGCAGGTTCTTCAGGCCCGCCTGCGAGGGGATCAGCGAAGTCCATTCCCAGGCATAAAACGTGGTGAACTCGCCGGGCACGTTGTGGCGGGTGGCGGCGTCCACCTGCATCTGCCAGCCGGCGGCGCGCATGGCCGGGGAAAAAATCTGCTCGGCCAGTTCCGCCCGGTTGCCGTCCTCGGGCTGGTAGCGCATGAAGCCGCTGCGGGCGTCTCCCTGCATGGCCTGGAGTTTCTCGATCACGTCGCGACCGCGCGGGGTGGCCTGGAGCAGCGGGTGGCCTTCCAGCGCCATGACATCGATGCCGAGGTTGGTGGCGTGGTCGGTGATGGCGAGGAAATCGAGCGGGCGGCCGATGCGCACCCAGTCGTCTAGGTTGGGGTGCAGGATGGGAATGCCCTTGGCGAAGCGGTAGGCCATGTCGGGCGTCACGCCCTTGTTGTTGGTGGCGAAGGCGTCCGTGGACAGGTTGGTGTGCAGGTGAAGGTCGCCCCACAGCAGCTGGGTCTGGGCGCTGGCCAGCGTGGCGCCGGCCAGGCCGATGGCGGCGGCGAGTAACCGGACGGGTTTTTTCATGGAAAACGGTGTGGTGTGCATGCCCTGCCCCCTTGGTTGCAGATGGTCGTGATTCATTATTCTTACAGGGTTTTCGGCTGGCGCCGAAGACAAGAAAACTAGAGAAATTTACCGGTAAAAGCAAATGCCGGTTCGGTGTTGCGGATAGGGGTCAAAGCAACCGGATACGACGGGCACAGATTGAGCCTGGACGTTCAATCATGTCTGGACGTTCAATCATGTCGGGACGTTCAATCATGTCGGATGCGGTGCTGCGCACCTTATCCGACCTACAGGGATGTCCCCGACCTGCCCTCAGGGCAGCGGCGTGGCCGGGCCCAGTTCGAAGGTCAGGGTGATGCCGGGGATCTTGTTCAGGATCAGGCTGACCGGCCCGTTCTCCGATTGCACGCCGGGGATGAGGATCTCCTGGCTCTGGTAGAAGGCATCGCACACCCCTTCCGGCGCGATCGGCTCCAGGGGCTGGTAGGCGGTCACCGTGTACCAGCCGCGGGAGTTGCGGCGGAAGTCGGCCTGGAAGCGCTCGCCGGAATACGCGATGGTGCTCAAGGACAGGCTGCCTTCGCTGTCGCGCCAGACATTGCCGTCCGGTACCTGGTTTTCGCAGATCTCGCCGAGTTTGTATTCCAGGCCGTCGCTCCTGTAGTCACGGGCCTGCCTGAGCAGGCCTTTGCAATCGGCATTGATGGTGAAGCCGTCGGCGAAAGACAGGTCCGCCGCCAGCAGTTCGAAGCCGTCACGGATATTGCCGAACAGCACACCCAGGCCGTTGTAGTCGGGCAGGTCCGGATAAATGCGCCGAATGCCGGCGGCCGGGGTGAGTATAAAGAAGCTGTTGTCGCGGAACTGGAACAGCTCATATTCCAGGTGTGAGAGATTCACCGGGAAGCTCAGGCCCACCTTACCCTCGGTGCTCACCAGGGTGAACAGGGCATGCGATTCGCCGATCCGTTCCATGGACATCGGCCGGCCGCGCTGGGTCAGGTTCACTTCCTTGCCGGCGACGCGCAGCTGCGAATCCTGCACGTGGCTGTAGAGCGGGTTCGCTTCGCACAGCGGCGTTTCGATCTGCGACAGCAGGTTGGTGTTGATGTAGCGGATGGCGGCGAAACGCTCGGAGAATTCGCGTTCGGTGAAATTGAACTTGCCGCCCGGCTCCAGCAGCGTGCTGCCCGCGAGGAAGGCCTGCTGGTGGCTGACGCCCATCAGGGTCAGCAGGGTCGGCGCCAGGTCCATGTGCGTGCCCTGCTTGTCGATCTTGCCGGTGACACCCGCGTTGAGGATGTTGACGAAGATCTTGCGCTCGTAATTTTCCGGGTAGTACTCCTGCCCGATATTGCGCATGTGCAGGTGGTCGCTCATGAGGAAGATAACGGTATCGTCCCATGCCGGACTCTGCTTCAGGTGATTGACGAATTTTTCCACCATCTGGTCGGTGCAGTGCACGGCGTGGAAGATCATGTTGTCGATGCGGTCGTAGGGTTTGCACACTTCCGACGGGGTGCCGTCGGGCGGATGCGCGTCCACGGTGAGCACGGTGAAGTTGAATGGCTTCTGCGTGTTGGCGGCGAGCTCGTCGAACTTGTCCTCGGCGAGATCCAGCAGCGTTTCGTCGTACAGGCCCCAGCGATTGAGGTAGTCGGGGTCGTCCATGAGGGGGCGCAGCTCTTCCAGGCCCAGCACTTCCTGGTAGCCGTGCGCGGCGAGGAACATGCCCTTGCCGGCAAAACGCGTGGAGGCGCCGCCCATGAACACCTGACGGTAACCGGCGCGGGACAGGATGTCGCCGAAGCACACCGCTTCCTGCAGGAAGCCGTTGCGCAGGATGTCGTTGCCGCCGGGGCCCGGCGGAATCAGCAGCGGCGTGCCGCACTGCGAAGAGACGATGCCGGCGACGGTGAAGTTGGTGCCCTGCGTCTGGTAGATGTTCTCGAAGGACAGCGCCTCGTCGGCCAGGGAATTGAGGAAAGGCGTGAGGCCGGGATATACCGATTCGTCGGTGTACATCTTCTCCATGCTTTCCATGTAGATCATGACCACGTTCTTGCCGGCGGTGATGTCCTCGGCGATGCGGTACAGGGATGCCTCGTTGAGGCCGGTGGCCTCCCAGTCGATGTCGGCGAGCGCCATGTCGTTCTGGATGTTGGCGTTGCGCATGAGGAAGGACGCCCCGCTGGTGATATCCGGGTCGACGGCCAGCGACAGCAGCAGGCCCGGCACGATGAGCAGGGTCTTGTCCTGCAGTTCCACCTTGTGCGCCTCGGCGGTAAAGAAGTAGGCCAGCAAACCGACGACGACCAGGTAGCCGACGGCTAGCGCCACCATGCCGGGAAAGGCATTGAGACCGAACTCGAAGGTCTGCATGTTGGCGTGGAAGAAAAACTCCTCGTTGAAGCTTTCTCCCTGCAGGTAGAACGACATGACGCGCGCGGCGGTGAAGATCACCAGCCCCTCCACGGCGACGAAGGCGACGAGGAAGCGCAGCCAGTGATTCTGGATATGCACGCTCAGGCGCCAGACCAGCGCGAGGGACACCACCAGGAACACCGTTGAGCGCACGAACCACCACCCGCCATGCGACAGATTGTAGTGCCAGCTCGCCACGACCGACGCCAACAGCAGCAGCAGGATACCGGTACCGGCTGCGGCCATGATGCGTGTTGAGCGGAAAAAGTCCTTCAGGTTGGGCATAGTGTGAAAATGACGGTTAACTGTCCCTGGGCAATCGGCGAAGTATAACAGCACCGCCATGTTTTCCTTTAATTCCGGCCGGCGAAACACCCACATCGAGCCCCATTGACCCAGGCCCTACCCTTTGTCGGAAAAAACGGGTAGCGTCATACCGAAGCAGCAACATTCTTGTAGTGAGCATGGCCGATAATCCACACAACTACGCCGAAACCTGGCATGCCATGGCCCCGGAAGCCGTGTTGGCCAGGCTGGATGCAAGCACATCCGGCCTGGACAATACCTCTGCGCAGGAACGCCTGCACCGGTACGGCCCCAATCGCCTCGAGGCGTCTGCCGGTCGTTCAGCGACGGCGCGGTTTTTCCTGCAATTCCACAATATCCTGATCTACGTGCTGCTCGGTTCGGCGGCTGCCACCGCCCTGCTGGATCACCCGGTGGACACCGGCGTCATTCTGGCCGTCGTGCTGGCCAATGTGATCATCGGTTTCGTGCAGGAAGGCAAGGCGGAAAAAGCCATGGACGCCATTCGCCACATGCTGGCCCCGCAGGCGACCGTACTGCGCAACGGCGAACGCCGCAGTATCGACGGCGACCAGCTGGTGCCGGGGGACATCGTACTGCTCGAGGCGGGCGACAAGGTTCCGGCGGACCTGCGCCTGCTGCAGGCGCGCGGCATGGCAGCCCAGGAAGCCATCCTCACCGGCGAATCGGTGCCGGTGGACAAGAACATCACCGCCGTCCCGGACCAGGCGGCGCTGGGTGACCGTGCCTGCATGGCCTTCTCCGGTACGCTGGTCACCAGCGGCCAGGGCCAGGGTGTGGTGGTGGCCACCGGCATCACGACGGAGATCGGCCGCATCAGCGGCATGCTGTCCCGGGTGGAAACACTGACGACCCCGCTGGTGACCCAGATGGGCGTGTTCGCGCGCTGGCTGACCCTGGTGATCCTGGTGATTTCCGCGCTGCTGCTGGCCTTCGGTTACTTCGTGGGCGGCTATCCGTTCGCCGATATGTTCATGGTGGTGGTCGGCCTGGCGGTGGCCGCCATCCCGGAAGGCCTGCCTGCCGTGCTCACCATCACGCTGGCGATCGGCGTGCAGGCCATGGCCCGGCGCAATGCCATCGTGCGGCGCCTGCCGGCGATCGAAACCCTGGGCTCGGTGTCGGTCATCTGCACCGACAAGACCGGCACCCTCACGCGCAATGAAATGATGGTGGCCTCGGTGCTCACCGACCGTCACCTGTTCACCCTGGAAGGCACCGGTTATGCACCCACCGGCGCGCTGAAACTCGAAACCACCGAAGTGGATCCTGACGAACATGGCGTGCTCGAGGACATCGGCCGCGCCGCGGTGCTCTGCAATGACGCCGCCCTGCATGAAACGGCGGGCGACTGGTCGGTGGCGGGCGATCCCATGGAAGGCGCCCTTCTCGCACTGGCCGGCAAGGTGGACCTCGATGTGCGCACCGAACGCTCGCACTGGACGCGCACCGATGCCATCCCCTTCGATGCCCAGCACCGCTTCATGGCCACCCTCAATCACGATCATGAGCGCCATGCCTGCATCTTCATTAAGGGTGCACCGGAGCAGGTCCTGACCATGTGTTCCGGCCAGCTCGACGCCGAGGGCCGGGAACTGCCGCTCGATCCCGGCTACTGGCAGGAGCGCTCCGAAGCCATCGCCAACAGCGGTGAACGCGTGCTGGCCTTCGCCATGAAAACGGTAACGCCGGAACACACCGTACTGGAATTCGACGATGTCGAAAGCGGACTGACCCTGCTCGGCATGGTGGGCATGATCGATCCGCCGCGGGCGGAAGCCATCAGTGCAGTGAGGCAATGCCGCGACGCGGGAATCCGCGTGAAGATGATCACCGGTGACCATGCCGGCACCGCGAAAGCGATTGGCGCACAGATCGGGCTGCAGAACCCGGACATGGTGCTGACCGGCACCGAGCTCGACAACATGAGCGATGCCGAACTCGGCGAGGCGGTGCCGGAATGCGACATCTTCGCCCGCACCAGTCCCGAGCACAAACTGCGCCTGGTCATGGCATTGCAGGCCCATGGCAGCACTGTCGCCATGACCGGCGACGGGGTCAACGATGCGCCGGCCCTGAAACGGGCGGATGCGGGTATCGCCATGGGCAGGAAAGGCTCCGAGGCGGCGAAGGAAGCCAGCGAACTGGTACTGGTCGATGACAACTTCGCCTCGAT
>Ga0181581_10003877_pt1 | contig 11692 bp, 5 predicted proteins | sample 071ome_22_FD_132433 | JGI IMG/M metagenome (GOLD analysis project Ga0181581, IMG submission 132433) | Coastal salt marsh microbial communities from the Groves Creek Marsh, Skidaway Island, Georgia - 071404AT metaG (megahit assembly) | ecosystem: Environmental > Aquatic > Marine > Intertidal zone... | reverse complement strand
GGCAAGCCAGAGGCAAAATGTTCCATGATACCTGCCAGAATTGACGGCTTCAGACTAAACCATTCCATTGTTTCAGATTTTGTAATGGCCAGAAAGTCGCTACCAAAAAACACGCTATCTACCCCCTCAACAGCAAAGAGCCGTTTTGCCAGTGGTGATGCGTGCGCTTCGTCAACAGATGTGAATTCTGCTGTTCCCTTTTCAAGCACTGTTACGCCCGGAATGAATTTCAATGTGGCAGGATTTGGAGTATCTTCTGTTTGTATAAACATGCGCTTCCTCATAGATTGAAAGATGGGTTACCGCTATCGCTATCTTTATAAATAGTGCGCCTATCTTCAGGCTACCAGATCTTCATTTCAATTTTCGCCAGCGTTGACGAAATCCAATTATACGCTGTTAACCTTAAAAAGCAATGTGCTATGCTTTGGCTTTTTTGCAACAATACATAAATCGTCTAGCCGCCTAGCCCCATCACTGATTTTACTTCTGCAAGCACTGGTGCTGATAAGGCGGCGGCCTGTTCAGCACCTTTTGCCAGCACTGAATCGATCGCAGCGTGATCATCTAGCAATCTATTCATTTCAGCGCTGATAGGTGCAATTACCTCAACTGCCAGTTCTGCCAGTCTGGGTTTAAATTCCCCAAAGCCCTTGCCACCAAATTCTGCCAATACATCTTCTGCTGTGCATCCTGCAAGCCCTGCATAAATGCCGACAAGATTTCTTGCTTCGGCACGTTCTTCAAGCAAATCTATTGTTTCTGGCAGAGGTTCGGGATCTGTTTTTGCCTTTTTAATTTTTCGGGAAATTTCATCTGCACTATCGGTAAGATTAATTCTGGTGGCATCTGAGGTGTCTGATTTGCTCATTTTTGAGGTGCCGTCCCGAAGTGACATTACTCTTGCCGCTGTTTTCTGGATCAATGGTTCGGGGGCTGGAAAAAGCTCTGTTTCAAACATTGAATTAAAGGCGATTGCAATATCTCGTGTTAGCTCAAGATGCTGTTTCTGGTCATCACCAACCGGCACATGCGTTGCTTTATAGACCAGAATATCTGCGGCCATCAAGGTTGGGTAAGAATATAGCCCGACAGTAGCATTTTCCCTGTTTTTGCCTGCTTTTTCTTTAAATTGCGTCATTCTGTTCAGCCAGCCCAGACGTGCTACACAATTAAATATCCAGCCCAGTTCAGCATGATGTGGCACTGCTGACTGGTTAAAAAGTACAGATTTTTCAGGATTAATGCCTGATGCTATCAGACAGGCTGTCACCTCTCTGATGGACTGGCGAAGCTGGCTTGGGACTTGGGGAACTGTGATGGCATGTAAATCAACAACACAATAGATACAGTCATAATCATTCTGTAATTTCACCCAGTTTTTTATCGCACCCAGATAATTGCCGAGATGCAAATTGCCTGTAGGCTGAACGCCTGAGAAGATACGACCTTTTTTGCCTGCGGAAACTGAAGCTGTCTGTGTCATTTAGCTATCCTTTGCGATATGCTCTAAACGGGTGATGCAGACCCAATAAAACTGCTGTTGCTGTATAAATCATGATGCCTGAAATCACAAGAACTAGCATTGTGATTAACGCGCTAGCATCTTCCAGCAGGCCAGATTGTTGAATGCCATATAGCCCGGCTGCCATCACCAGACTAGCACCGCAGGCTTTTGTAATCAGCCCAATGGGCCGGCGGTCAAGATAATGTTGCCGAAATAAAATAACAGACTGAATACACCAAGATAGCCAGATTGATAGCGAGGTGGCCAATGCCAGCCCGACATGACCCAAGAAAGTCATGAAATACAGGCTAAGTACGATATTCACCCCGACCGATATCAGCGAGATAACCAGTACATATTGTGGACGTGACATGGCATATAATGCAGCTTGAGTGATTTTTATGCCAACAAAAGCAGGCAGACCAACCCCATAGGCCACCAATGCCAAAGCAGCTGCATTTCCATCTGATACAGAAAACGCCCCAGACACAAACAGCCCTGCCATCAATTCATCAGATAATAGCACCAGCCCTGTCATCGCAGGTAAGACTGTAATCGCCGCAAGCACCAAACCATCTGAAATATGGCTGGCAAATTGCTGTTGTTTTTCGGCGGCTGAAAGTGAATCTGCATAGATGGCAGATAATCGCGGAAGCAACGCTGTCCCTAGCGCAATACCAACTATCCCAAGAGGCAATTGTGCCAGCCTGTCTGCATAATACAGCCATGATAGCGCGCCTGTATCCAAAAAAGAGGCCAGTACCAGATCAACCAGCAAATTTAACTGCATTCCGCCTGCACCTAATGCGGCAGGCAGAAATGCGCCCCACATGGCCAGCCCCTGTTTTGTTACGCGCATAAACCGAAAGGCTGGCCGCCGCCTAAGCCGTGTTAGCCGGTATTGAAGCAAGATCATCTGCATACTGCCAGCCAGCAACACACAGACAGCTACAGGCATCGCAAGATAGGCATCCGAATATCCAAATTCTGACTGGCTGGCAGGTATCAGTAAAGCCCCTGCAATTAAACAGATATTAAGAATAACAGGGGAAACCGCACCGCCTATAAAATCATCATCTGCATGGCAAATAGCAGCCCATAGCGCAACAAGGCTAATCATTACAAGATAGGGCATGGTAATATGGGCCAGCGCAATGGCGGCATCCATCCTGTCTTGGGTATCTGAAAAACCGGGCGCAAGCACGGAGATGACATTGCCCATCAATAGTTCCATCACCAGCACAATCAGGCTAAGAGACAGAAACAGCCAGCCCTGAACTTCGGTTGCCAGCACCAGCGCCTTATCTATATCTGAGCTTTTTCGGGCAAGGCTATAGGCAGGCAGAAAAGCATTTGTCAGCGCGCCTTCTGCTGTTAGTCGGCGAAACAGATTAGGCATTTTGAAAGCCAAAACAAACGCATCAGCCGCCGCTCCTGCACCTAGAAAATGTGCAAAAATAATATCCCGCAGAAACCCGAATAGGCGAGATAGCGCTGTCAGCCCGCCAATTACCCCCACAGCAGAATATAAAGACCGAAGCGCCATCTTAGATAGCCCTGTTAATATTAATGTTCGGATAAGTGCCAGCCATCTGGCCGGCAGGCGCAATTGGTATGGTCATGTTAGCTATCAAAAATTCCAGTTAGGGTGGTGTGTATTTTATCTTGTGTGATCTGTTTGGTAATTTGCATGCCAAACACATCTTTTACATAAAACACATCTACTGCCTTCTCGCCATAAGTAGAGACGGTGGCTGAATTAATCTGCAAATTTAGCTGTGCCAGATGATAGGTGATCTGGTATAAAAGACCCGGCCGGTCTGGCCCGTTCACCTCGATAACCGTATGGGTTCTACTGCGGTTGTTGGTAACGATAATACGCGGCGGTACATCCATAACCTTAATACGTCTTGACCGGTTTTCTGTCTTTTCTTTGAGCTGGTTAAAGAGCGAAATATCCCCTGCGAGTGATTGTTCAATCAGCTTGGCAAGCCGCTTTTTAATATAGGGGTCTGTGACAGCCTGCCTGTCTTTCTGAATTCTGAACTGATCCAATATTGTGCCATCCTGACGGGTGTTAATTCTGGCATTCACAATTGAACATCCTGAAATCGCAACAGACCCTACAATCCGTGAAAATAATCCCGGATGGTCACTTGCCATCACACATAAAATCGTCGAATTACTGCGCTGGTCATCTTGAAAATCAATTAATATTCTGTCCTTTGAATTTTCAAACTGCGTTACAAGGCTGGCATGATATAAATGGCTTTCAAGCCTGAAATTTGTCCAGTAGCTGGGATAGAATTGATGAATATAGCTATCTAGCTTTTCTTGTGACCAGTCTGGAAGAGCGGCGATCAGATGGGCAATCGAATCAGATACAGCCTGTGCAGATACTTCAGTAGGCGCAGCCCCGCCAAGAACAGCTTCGGCACGATGATAAAGCTGGCGCATCAGACTTGCTTTCCAGCCATTCCATATTGCAGGCCCCACTGCCTGAATATCTGCTACTGTTAGACATAATAACAGTTTTAGACGTTCAGGAGATTGCACCTGTTCTGCAAAATCTTCGATTGTCTGGGGGTCATTCAAATCATATCTAAAGGCTGTTTTGCTCATCAGAAGATGATAACGCACCAGCCAGACCACTGTTTCTGTTTCTTCATCACTTAACCCAAGAACAGGACAAAGCTGATAGGCAACTTCAGCCCCTAATTCAGAATGATCGCCCCCCCTGCCTTTGGCAATATCATGTAACAGCATTGCCACATATAAAGCCCGCCGAGAATTAATTATCGAGATAAGAGATGTTGCAAGCGGCGCAACATCATTCAGCTTGCCATCTTCTATATCGCTTAAAAAGCCAACTGCCTTCAGCGTATGTTCATCTACGGTATAGCTGTGATACATATCAAACTGCATCATCCCGACAATTCGCCTGAAATCTGGCAGAAATTTGCCAAGCCACATCGATTCATTCATCAAGCGCAATATCCGTTCAGGATTTGAGCTATCGGTCAGAATTTCCAGAAATGTTTCAAATGCCCTGACCGAATGCAGGTCAGATGTGCGGGCCGAACGCACCGCACGTGTAATACGTCGCAAACTGTCAGGATGGATATCAAGCTGGTTTTTCTGGGCAAGATAGAAAATACGCAAAATCAGGCTGTAATTATTACGGAATAATGTTTCTGCTGGCAGATGTAGCCACCCATCAAGCAAAATGAATGGCGCAATATCCAGCCCTGCTGGCAAAGAGGATCGTAAAAATGAACGCAATGAAAAACGCGGCCGTTCGGCAAAATCGCTACCAATCGCTGCACAGAAAATGCGGGTTAAATCTCCTACCTGCCGTGCGGTAAGAAAATAATATTTCATAAACCGCTCAACCGCACGCAAACCGCCCTTATCCTTAAATTTCATCACCGGCGCAATTTCGGTTTGCGCATCAAAGGTAAGCCTGTCATCTAGCCTGCCATGATGCAAATGCACAAAACAGCGAACACTCCATAAAAAACGCTGGGATTCAGCAAATTTTCGAGCCTCTGACTCGCGCAACACTTCAGTTTTCAGCAATTCAGATATGTCCTGCGTATGATATGAAAATTTCGCAATCCAGAACAGGGTATGTAAATCTCGTACCCCGCCCTTACCTTCTTTTACATTTGGCTCAACCGCATATCGTGAACCACCATGACGCAAGATTCTTTCATCTCGTTCAGCCAGCTTGAGACTGACAAATTCTGGCACTGGCTGGCGTATTAGCCATTTTTTGAAGGCGGCAAGCTGTTTATTTCCAAGCGCCTCAGAACCTGCAATATACCGCATTTCGATCAGCGATGTGCAAATGGTAATATCATCTTTAGCGGCCGCGATATTTTCAGCGATGGTGCGTGTCGCATGGCCAACCTTAAGCCCTAAATCCCACAATATATATAAGATGGTTTCAATATAGCTGGACTCAGCCTTCCTGTTCAGGGCTGAATCTGCGATGAACAGTAAATCAATATCGCTACATGGTGCAAGCTCGCCACGCCCATATCCCCCTGTTGCCATGATGGTAATTGGCTTTAGGTCAGAAAAATAGCGCTGGGTGATGATATCGGAAATTTGCTGAATAATTCTATCCATCAAAAACGCATGCATCCCCACATATTGCGCCCCATCACAATTTTTATATAGTCGTGAGCCAAGTTGCGCCTTACCTTCTTCAAGATAGCAACGCAAATGCTCAAGGGCCGCAATTCTAAACGGCTCTAGTTGGGGATGACTATCTGCACATTCTTTCAATGTTGCTTGTAAGGCTGGTAGGTCTAGAATATCTGTGTCCGGATATTGTGCAACAAGATGGCGGGCGGCAGCTAACGGATCTAGCCAGTCAAGCCAGTGCGGCGCTGTCTTGGTAGCCTGTGTTGAATTTTGTACCGGTGATAAAGGGGTCATATCACTATCCTAGCGTTTATCTGCCCTAGCGTTTATCTGCTAGCTGTTTAAGCTCGTAAATCAGCTCCAGCGCCGCGCGCGGGCTAAGGCTATCTGGCTCTATTTCTGCTATTCTGTCATCTAGTTTTGAGCCTGATTGAAAATAAGAAGAGCCATCATCAGACATAGAATTGGGCTGGCTGGCGGAATTGGCGTTTTGTTGGGTATCTGCTAACTGGGCAAAAAGCGGCAAACTATCTGAGCCAGCGTCCTGTTCTTTTGCCCGCGCTTCTAGCATGACAACCATTTGAGCCGCCCGCCGTGTGACCATTTCAGGCAAACCGGCCAGTCTGGCAACATGCACCCCATAGGATTTATCGGCACTGCCTTGCGCTACTTTATGCAAAAATACAATATCCTGTTTCCATTCCCTGACCTGCATCGAATAACAGGCAACGCTTGCTAGCTGGCTTTCTAGGGCTGTTAATTCATGATAATGCGTGGCAAACAGCGTTCGACAACCAATCTGGTTATGCAGATATTCAAGACAGGACCAAGCAATTGCCAGCCCGTCCCATGTCGCAGTGCCGCGCCCAATTTCATCCAGTATCACCAAAGAACGTTCTGTTGACTGGTTCAGAATTGCCGCTGTTTCAACCATCTCAACCATAAAGGTAGATTGCCCGCGTGCCAGATCATCAGATGCCCCTACGCGGCTAAATATTCTGTCTGCAATGCCGATATCTGCTTTGCTTGCCGGTACATAAATCCCTGCCTGAGCCAGAATCACAAGATGGGCGTTTTGTCTTAAAAAGGTTGATTTACCTGCCATATTTGGCCCTGTTAACAGCCAGATATTTGCCGTGCTATCCAGTGAGCAGTCATTGGTGACAAAATGTTCATCTGCTGCAAGCATCTGTTCGACAACACAATGTCTGGCTTCGGTAATCTCAAAGCGTGTATCATCATATAACACAGGTCTGGTAAAATGATGGTGATGGTATAAACAGGCAGTAGAGATCGCCACATCTAGCTCAGCCAGCGCAGCAGCAGATTCAATCACCTCATCTGCATGGTTGGTAATCAGCGCTCTTAGCTCTTCAAATATTTCCAGCTCTAGGGCGAGGGTCTGGTCTGCGGCAGTTGAAAGCTGTTTTTCAAGATCAGCCAGCTCGGTGGTAGTAAAACGCACAGTCTGGGCGGTGGTCTGGCGGTGAATAAATTCAGGATTGGACATCAGCTTGTCACCATGACCAGCCCGAACATCAATATGATATCCTAGCACATTATTATGTTTGATTTTCAAAGATGATATCTGTGTTTGTTCACAATAGGTTGCCTGCAAGCTTGCAATCAGCCGCCTGCTTTCATCTCGAAGCTGTCTTAAATGGTCCAAATCTTCACGATAGCCCTGACGGATAAACTGGCCATCACGTGCTAGCAAAGGAAGTTCATCTGCTAGTGCAGGCAGAATTTCATCTGCGATGGTTGCTGGCTTGGCGGCACGTTGCGATATCGCCAAAACCTGTGTGCGATTATCTTCATTGCCCCCCCCTTCATCAAGAGACAGGGTGGTTTCTGAAAGGCTGACAAATATCTGGCGTGCCAGCAATAATGAGCGTGCAAGGCCAGCCAGATCACGCGGCCCACCCCTGTTTGCCACCAGCCGTGATAGGGCACGTTCAATATCGGCTAGCTGTGATAGATAGCTAGCACAATGACGGCCAGCCTGTTCATGCGCACAAAACCAGTCTGCGAGATTCAGCCTGTGATCTATCTGGATGCGATCAGTAAGCGGGGTAGATAATCTGGTAAATAGTAATCTTGCACCGGCAGCACTGGAGGTTTTGTCAATCGCATATAGCAGGCTGCCCTTTTTTTCACCTGACAGGCTTTGCGTGATTTCTAGCGACCGTCTGGTCGCCGCATCAATTTCGACAACCGAACGAGTTCCCAGAATTTGCGGCAATGACAGGCGGGGCATCTGGTCTAGCTGGGTGGTATTAAGATAGCCAAGCAAGCCGCCAAGCGCGCTGATCATTGGCGGGCTGAACGACCCTAGCCCATCAAGCGATTTCAGCCGAAAAAATCCGGTGATAGATTGCGCCGCCTTGATACTGTCAAAGCTAGTCGAAGGCGCGCTGACAACCGGATAAAATTCAGATAGCGGAGCTATTAGCTCATGGCAGTCTTCAGGATAAATCAGCTCGGCGATTGCCAGCCTTACCAGCATATTTTCTAACTGCTCAGGCACAAAATCCTGAACCGTCAGGCTGCCTGTGGACATATCGGTCCAGCCAAGCGCATATTTGCCCCCAACCCGCCCGACAGCCGCCAGAATATTATGCTGGCCGGGCTGAAGAAGCTCATCTTCCTGAATGGTTCCAGGCGTAATGACCCTGACCACCTTGCGCGGAAGCGGGCCTTTGCCGCCTTTTTTCTTAAAGCTTTCAGGGGTTTCAGATTGCTCGCAAACAGCCACACGAAATCCGTGTTTGATAAGGCGTGGCAAATAGCTATCCATCGCATGAACAGGCACGCCGCACATCGGAATATCCTTGCCATCATGCTTACCGCGATGGGTGAGGGCAATCCCAAGCGCAGATGCTGCTTTTTCCGCATCATGAAAAAACATTTCATAAAAATCACCCATGCGGTAAAACAATAAAATATCTGGGTACTTTTCTTTGATTGTCTGATATTGTGCCATCATGGGGGTGAGGCCGAGCGAACCAGACGATGCTGTAGAATTTTGTTGTATCATGTGCCAGATAATGCCTCTAATTTCATCCCTGAAAAGCTATAATAGAACTACACAAGATAGAACGCTACCATGAAAAAGTCACTAAAACAGGATGCTTTAGATTTTCATTCAGAAGGTCGTCCCGGAAAACTGGAAATCAGCCCAACAAAACCGCTTACCACGCAACGAGACCTGTCGCTTGCCTATTCGCCTGGCGTTGCAGAACCATGTCTTGCTATCGAGGCTGATCCTGACAAAGCATATGATTATACTGCCAAAGGCAATATGGTTGCGGTGATTTCAAATGGCACCGCTGTATTGGGGCTTGGCAATATAGGGGCAGCAGCCTCAAAGCCGGTGATGGAAGGTAAAGCAGTTCTTTTCAAAAAATTTGCTGATATTGACGGCATTGATCTCGAACTTGGTACAGAAGATGTAGAAGAATTTGTGTCAGCCGTAAAATTGATGGGGCCATCATTTGGGGGTATTAATCTTGAAGATATCAAATCGCCTGAATGTTTTATTATCGAACAGCGTCTGCGCGAGATTATGGATATTCCTGTATTTCATGATGATCAGCATGGTACAGCCATTATCGCAGCAGCCGGATTGATTAACGCGCTGCATATTACAGGGCGCGAAATGAAGGAAGTTAAGGTCGTGCTAAACGGTGCCGGTGCGGCATCTATTGCCTGTGTCGAGCTGATTAAGGCGATGGGTGTCAAGCATGAGCATGTGATTTTATGTGACCGTGAGGGAACAATTTATCAAGGCCGCGAAACAGGGATGAATCAATGGAAATCAGCCCATGCCGTACCTACCGAAGCACGTAATCTTGAAGAAGCTCTTGAGGGGGCTGACGTTTTTATGGGTCTGTCTGTGGCAAATGCCCTGACCAAAAAGATGATCAAGAAAATGGCACCTCGCCCGATTATTTTTGCAATGGCAAATCCTGACCCTGAAATTATGCCAAATGATGCCAAAGCCGCGCGTCCGGATGCGATCATTGCGACAGGCAGGTCTGATTTTCCAAATCAGGTGAATAATGTGCTTGGTTTTCCCTATATTTTCAGAGGGGCGCTTGATGTGCGCGCCTCTGCCATTAATGAAGAAATGAAAATAGCGGCTGCAAACGCTATTGCCATGCTGGCACGTGAAGATGTGCCTGATGAGGTAAATTCTGCCTATGCTGGTGTAAGCCTGAAATATGGCGAAGACTATATCATCCCTGCACCGTTCGACCCGCGTCTTATTTCGGCTGTATCATCTGCTGTTGCCGAAGCGGCAATGGCCTCAGGGGTAGCAAGACGACCAATTAAGGATATGGATAGCTATCGCAGAGACCTGTCTGGCCGTCTAGACCCTGCTGCTAATTTTCTGCAGGATGTGTTCAAAACCATCACCCCCTTGCAACGTCGGGTGGTCTTTACCGAAGGCGAAGAAGAAGTGTCTATCAGAGCGGCCCTTGCCTTTAAGAATGCAGGCTATGGCCAGCCTATCTTGCTTGGCAGAGAACAGCGCATAAAAGACAAGATGGTTGAACTTGGACTTGATGGTACTGAAAATATTGAAATTACCAATGCCAAAATTTCAGATCATAATGATGATTATATCAAATTTCTATATCGCAAATTACAGCGTAAAGGCATGATGGAACGTGACTGCCAGCGCATGGTCAATCTGGATAGAAATGTATTTGCTGCCTGTATGGTGGTTAATGGCCATGCCGATGCGCTTGTTACTGGCATGACACGTCCATTTACCAAAAGTTTTGAGCATGTCACCCGCGTCATCAATCCTAAAAAAGAGACTGAATTTTGCACGACATCCATGCTGATCTCAAAAGGCAGAACGGTATTTATCGGCGACACATCAATCCATGAACGCCCAACAGCCGAGCAGATGGCCGATATCGCCATCGCCATTGCCAATAAGGCCAAAACAATGGGATATAGCCCGCGCGTTGCGTTTCTATCCTTCTCCAATTTCGGTCAGCCCTCATCAAGCATTATTCGGCATCCGCATGATGCCCCATCAATTCTTGACCAGCGGGGTGTTGATTTTGAATATGAAGGTGAAATGACAGCAGATATTGCCCTTGATTTTGAGCTGATGCAGTCTCGCTATCCATTTTCACGTCTGACTGGCCCTGCCAATATTCTGGTTATGCCGGGATTGCATGCCGCCAATATCTCATTCCAGATTATGCAATATCTGGGCGGTGGCAGTGTGATAGGGCCGCTTATTCTTAATGCCGAACATCCATTTCAGATTAGCTCAATGAGCTCGTCTGTGAATGATCTGGTGAATGCGGCCGCGATAGCCGCTTATGATTCAGTGTAAAATCGGGTTATAATACAGGCATTATTATGCTATCAGCATATGACGGCTGTCATAACATTAGCGCTGATTGATATGAAACCCCTGTATCGTAAAAGACATGCTATCTATCATATTCTTAGGATTAGCTTTGGATTTATTGGCACCACCTGCCTTTTGCTGCTAGCTGGCCAAATTTCGGTATTTTCAGCAATGCTGATTATGGTTGTCGGCATTTTTATAGGCTTTGTGCTGGCAGAAAACGAACTGCAAATCATTCAGCTTATGAAAGATTATTTTGCATCAAGAATGCAGGCAGGCGCATCAGATAGCGCACCTAGACTATCTGTCCAGCATACCTTTGATGAAAAATCACCAATATCGGAATTATTCTGGCTGGTCTCTGTTTCAGAAGATAAAAATGACCAGCGTTTTAAAAAGCTGCAAACCGAAAATCATTATCTTAATGAGACTATCCGCAACCTACCTTTTCCATTGATTCTGCTTGATAAGCGGGGATATGTAATCGAATATAACATGCAGGCGACCCAGCTATTTGGCAGCATCCAGATGCATAAGCCTGTCGCATTTTTCATTCATGATAATGAAGCAATAGAACGCATAGAAGCCGTTACCAAAGGTGAACGCCATCATGATGTGGTCGAGCTGGTAAGGCGCGAGAATAAAGACCAGATTTT
>Ga0181581_10003876_pt1 | contig 11693 bp, 11 predicted proteins | sample 071ome_22_FD_132433 | JGI IMG/M metagenome (GOLD analysis project Ga0181581, IMG submission 132433) | Coastal salt marsh microbial communities from the Groves Creek Marsh, Skidaway Island, Georgia - 071404AT metaG (megahit assembly) | ecosystem: Environmental > Aquatic > Marine > Intertidal... | reverse complement strand
TTGAAGCAACAGTGGTCGCTGTGACATTAGCAAAGGAGATGGCAGCATCACCGCCATCACCACCGGTATCACCAATCATCTTACGAGCGGCCAGCTCTGTTAATGGCGTGATAGCCACACTCTCAGCATCTGACGCAGAGCCGATGATGACACGAAGGTCAGAGGTCATATCGACAGAGTTACCAGAGGCCTCGTCGGTATAGTTAGCGCCAGGATCGGTGTCAATGAGGCGCAGCATGATTGGGCCCGAAACATTCTCGGTCGCTACAAACTGGAAGGTACCATCGTTGTTAACAACTCCGGTGCCAGCAATCTCAGAACCGTCTGACTTGAAGCCCTGAAGCTCAAGACCCACGGCACTGGAAATCTTACCCAGACTAATGGCACCTGAGATGGTAAATCCAACCGCAGCTGCAGCCGCAGAACCGCCACCGCCACCTGCTGCCGCAAGTGCGCCCAACCCGATAAGTGGGGCCACAGGCAAGCCAGCAACTGCTGCACCCACGGTATCTGCGATACCACCACCAGCACCCGCCTCAGCAGCGCTAGCATCTGAGCCCGTAGCGGCAGGTGCCGCCGTATTTTCGGCTAGCAGCATGCCTCCTTCTGAGTTTAACTCTTCAACTGGCGCTTCAGCTAAATCCTGGAGCAGCTCATCTGTTTCCTCTTTCTTCTTTTTCTCATCAACGTCAAGATCTTTTCGAGCAACTTCCTGTTCTGAAATTTCTTCAACACTTTGAGCAATCTCTTGCACAGCATGTTGAGCCTGCTCATTTAAAGGTGCTGTTATGTCCTGTAATGAATCTTGTGAAATATTCTCAGCTGAAAGCTGTTGATTAACCTGCTTGTTTGAATCTATGGCTTTAGCATCTTTTGAGACTGTTTGTGGATTAATTGATGGTGAATTAGAAGTAGGCTTAGACATCTTAAATGGCACCTAAATGTGATATGAAAGAAAGCCCCAATAATAGGGCATAATTTTAATTATTGATGGGGATAATACATGCAGCTTTTGTGGTTTAGAAGGATAAAACGATATTAGCTTTAACTAATAAGCTTAAACATAAGTCAACTTAATAAATTACAACTACTTTGAAGTTACATAAAAAAATTACATTTACTTGCAACTCAGGTTTTAACCCCTTTGCCTTTGTTGAGCAACCAAAGGCTATAAGTTGCCATCGTCACTATGAAGCTAATGATGATTAGCTCACCTGCTAATAACCCGACATCGGAGACCCCTAAAAACCCATACCTGAACAAATTCACCATATAGAGGACTGGGTTAGCCATTGAAACCGTTTGCCAAAATTCTGGCAACAACGCAATGGAGTAAAAAACACCACCAAGGTACGTTAAGGGGGTTAAGACAAACGTGGGAATAATCGAAATATCATCAAAACTGTTGGCAAAAACGCCATTTATGAATCCGGCAAGAGAAAAAAGAACGGACGTTAAGAAAAAAACCGAAAACGTGACCCAATATGAATGAATTGTTAGATCCGAAAAAAACGATGCCACAAGGGTAACCACCACCCCCACCGTTAAACCACGCGCAACACCACCAGAGACATACCCAGCGAGGATCAACCAATTAGGCATTGGGGCAATGAGCAGCTCATCAATGTGCTTATTCCAACGACTAAAATAAAAGCTAGAAACTGTGTTCGCATAACTATTCGAGATGACAGACATCAAGATAAGTCCCGGCACAATGAAATCGATGTAACGAAAGCCTTCCATATCACCGATCTGCTCACCTATAAGCTTGCCAAAAATAACAAAATAAAGTGCCATCGTAATCGCTGGTGGCAATATCGTTTGTACCCAGATACGTGCAAAACGCAGGATCTCTTTAACCAACAAGGTTCTAAATGCCGTCCAGTAAATCATTTTCATGATTGGCCACCTTGAGCACCAACCAGATCGATAAATAATTGTTCCAAACGATTTTGCTTGTTTCGCATACTCAGCACACAGATGCCTTTTTGATTAAGCGCATCAAACAATTTGTTAATACCCTTCTCTTTTGCCACGCTCACTTCAAACGAATGATCTGAAAGCTGCGTTAACTCAAAATCATCTAGCTTGGGCAACTCAGTAATCGCTTCTTCAGTATCAAATACGAATGTCTCTTGATTGAGTCTGCGTAACATCGCACCCATCGAGGTATTCTCAACAATGACGCCTTTATCAATAATCGCGATATTGCGGCAGAGGCTCTCAGCCTCTTCTAAATAATGGGTTGTTAAAATGATTGTTGTACCCGCTTGGTTAATCTCTTTGAGATAGCTCCACATCGAGCGACGAATCTCGATATCCACACCGGCAGTTGGTTCATCGAGAATAAGCAACCTTGGATCATGCACCAAAGCACGCGCAATCATAAGGCGACGCTTCATGCCACCCGATAGCTCACGTGCCTGAGACTTACGCTTATCCCAGAGGTGTAACTTTTTTAAATAGTGCTCAGCGCGCTCAGTCGCTTTCGCTCTTGGTATGCCATAAAAACCCGCCTGATTGATCAATATCTCAATCACCGGCTCGAACTGATTGAAGTTAAATTCCTGCGGGACTAACCCAATGCACGCTTTGGCTCTTTCAGGATCGCTATCCAAGTCATAGCCAAAGATCTCAACTGACCCAGAAGTCTTGTTAATGAGCGAACTGATGATGCCAATAGTGGTCGATTTACCCGCACCATTAGGGCCAAGCAAGGCAAAAAAATCACCCGATTGAACCTCAAGGTCAATTCCCTTTAACGCCTCTGGTCCTTTTTTATAAGACTTCGTTAAATATTTAAGTTGCAGCGCATACATTCAATTAACCGCTGCAAAAACAGAGGTCATCAGGCTCCTACCAACCAGATGGTAGCCTTCAGCCTCCAACTTTTGAGTTATGGGAGAAGCTAAAACCTCATCCAAACATGACTTATGATCCTCGACAGTGATCACCTTGGGAGAAAATAGATCACGATCAAATTCATTGATTACACGCTCATCATAACCCTCAAGATCAACATTTAAATAATCAACTTCCTTTAATCCAGAAGCGAGCCATACTTGCTCTAAACTTAAAGTATCAACCACTATCGAAGTCTGCTCCCTTTTTGTCTGAAGAATACTCCCTCTTGCCGACTGCTGTGACGAATCTCCACCATCAACATAAAATGTTAGTTTATTTTTACCCTCAAGCTTTTCTTCTTTAGTGACAATAGCTGCACAGATATTCTTGTCATCAGGGCGAATAGAATCAAACTTTTTGATTGACGCCGGGTTAGCATCTACATTACAGCCACTCCAGCCCTCAGCCCATAAAATAGCTGTATTACTTAGTTTGAAAGGGTCGTATGCGCCCAAATCAAAATAAGACCCAATTTTAATATTTCTCAAATAATGACGAATTAAAATATCTTCTCCATTTTGACTAAAGTGAGGTCTTATGCCTTTGTTAAAAAGGGCTTTTAATTTACGTCTAAACACTTGCCAATCCCTTTTAAATCAATAACGCCAGTATACCTACATAAAATTTATGCCTGAAATAATTTCAATTGATATCTTTATATTTTTGATGTTGATAGCTGTAGCAGCAGGCTTCATAGACGCTATTGCCGGCGGCGGCGGCCTTATCACCGTACCTGCGCTTTTATGGGCGGGTATCCCTCCCTTAAATGCATTAGCTACCAATAAGCTGCAGGGCTGCTTTGGCAGTGGCACGGCCAGCTATCGATTTTGGCGCAAAGGACATATCAACCCTAGCGAACTAATCTGGCCAGTTGCTCTTACTTTCATTGGCGCTGTACTGGGAACATGGACTGTTCAAAACATTCACAACGACTGGCTCAACCAAATCATCCCCATTCTACTGATAGGCGTGGCTTTGTATTTTGCGTTATCACCCTCTTTAAAGGATCTGGATGGTCACCAACGCATATCAATTGGCGCTTTTGGTTTAACAGGGGGGCTTATCGTTGGCTTCTACGATGGTTTTTTCGGTCCAGGCACTGGAAGTTTTTTCTTTGCCGCAATCGTTCTACTACTTGGCTGGGGTGCCAAACGCGCGACCGGCGCTACAAAGCTGCTTAACTTCACGAGCAATATTGCTTCACTGGTTTTCTTCGCTGCCGGCGGACAAGTGTTTTGGGTACTCGGACTAGCAATGGGGACAGGACAGATAATTGGCGCTTGGCTAGGCTCTCATTTTGCCATTAAGCATGGTGCAAAACTGGTAAAGCCACTGGTTGTCATCATTTCGGTAGCTTTATCTGTAAAGATACTTTTGGATTGAATTCTAAAAAATTTATAGTTTATTTTTAAAGTCAATCACGCCAGAAAAGTGACGACCATCTTCATCCTTATCTATAACAACGTAATCAAAATTATTATTCTCACAAAATTCAAAGAAAGCCAGATTGTCACCAATATCATCTGAAACAAACACTCCAGATCTGGAAAGCCTCCTAATCATTAGAGAATAGGCCCACATTCTACCCCAGTAGGATTTATCAGAATCGTAATGCATTAAATCGAAATCACCATCATGTAAATTAAATGCATCAAACAAACCGTTCCTGTCAGGTTTTTTAATAAGGCTCCAGTTACCTCTTAAGCTCTCAGGGACAACGCAACCCACAAATGGCTCAAAGTTTTTTGTTGGGTATGGCATATCTGTACTAATTAAATGATGCTTTAAATTTTTCGCTTTTAATGCAGCTAAGACTTCAAGACTGCTCCAACCAGTCGCAACCCCAGTCTCAAGAACGTACCTAAAACCTCTAGATAAAATCAATGAGCCCAACAAACCTTCAAAAGGCTTTCCCGCGCCTAAACCAGTTTTGTGCTCATCTTCTTTTTTATACGCATAATCAGTATATTCATCTGGTATCTGAAACTTATCTACTCGCTGCCCCTTTAGATAATCATCAAGAGTCATTGACTCTTTTTTGCATCTTTCCGTAGCTATATTCCTTTCTTCAATGGTCCTCCTATCTGGTCTACGGAATTTTCTTGCAATTTCCTCTACCATATAAGGATAAAAACTTGGTCTTTGCAAATACCACAAAAAAGTTCTTGCCTTCATAATACAGCCACCCCCTTCTTTTTTTCGAATCTCTTTTTCCGAATTGCATTAAACCAATTTAGTTTTGCCAAAAGATGGAACCACCCCCAAAGACTAACTGGAAATGGCACCTCACTTTTCACATACCAAGAATTATAGCCAGTACGCCTGACTCGCTTGTATCCTTTGACTTTTAATGCATCGTTAATTGCTGTATCTCTTGCCCAGTCCTCAATCAAAATAAGATTAATTGGAAGTTCTGAGTCCAGGGTATCCAGCACTTCTACTTCGTGACCTTCAACATCAATAGCCAATAGATCTAAGTGGCTAATTTGATATCGCCTAAGCAGATCCGACAACGTGATCAGGTTAACTTCAATAGCTACTTGTTCAAGATGCGGATCAATCTTCTCGCTGTCTAAGGATGACTTTCTTCCTGACTCACCACCGGCCAAATAAAAAGTCGTTGATTTTTCTTTAGCTCTGATTGCATTTGTGACCGCGCCACAAAAAACATTGAAACCTGCTCTGGAAAGGAGTTGCACATTCGTTGGTAACGGATCCACCGCTACTCTAGCCCAGCCTTTTTTTAGAAAAGCTAGCGACACAGCCGACTCAGGTGTATTAGCGCCAATGTCACAAAATACGCCAAATTTATTACCAGAAAAAAACTCGCACAAGAGACTTTCTTCCTTAGACGCTTTAAAAACGGATGGCAACGTAAAAAATCTATGTAGAATTCGAAACATGTAGAGTGATTTTGTGAAATGAACCCAAAAATATCAGTTGTAATCATAGCTCTTAACGAAGAAGCCAACATTGAAAAATGCTTAGCGTCATGTACCGAGTTTGACGAAATCATCGTTATAGATTCAGGCAGTACCGACAAGACCCTTGAAATCTCAAAATCTTATGGCGCAAAGGTGTTCCATCAAGAATGGTTAGGTTTTGGCCCTCAAAAACAATATGCCGTATCCAAAGCTAGTAATAATTGGATCTTAAGCATAGATGCTGATGAATATTTAACCGGGGAAGTAAAAGCTGCTGTATTCAGTTCCGACTTATCATCAATTGAGACTGCATATGCAATCAATCGACGATCATTTTTTTTGGGTAGAGAAGTCAAACATTCTGGCTGGAACCCAGATTGGGTTGTACGACTCTTTAATAAGAATACCGCAAACTTCACCGATGATTTAGTACACGAGCGAGTGACTGGATTTTCTTGCCTTCGTAAACTTAATGGCCTTATGTTCCACAACACATATCCGACGTTTAATGATATAGAGGCTAAAACAAAAAAATATGGTGCTCTTGGGAAAAAATCACGAACTAAAAACAAGAATAGGTATTTATCTGCGGCTTGGGCTTTCCTGAGAACCTACATCCTGAAAGTTGGTTTTTTAGATGGCTTTACAGGGATTCGAATTGCCGCAATGAATGCAAAAACTACTTTTATTAAGTATTCGTGATTTCTAAATACACTTTTTGTAGCTCACTTTCTAAATATGTCTTGTCAAACTGGCAAACATGACTTCTAAAAGATGCGCGATCTTCTTCAACAACACTACCCGCATAAATAATGCTATCAGCCAACTTTTTAGGTTCGCTATCTACTGACCAAACCCCCAGTGATTGATCGAAGTCAGAGGTTCCTGAATTGTAACTTGAGACTACTGGCACGCCTTGACTCAAAGCTTCAATAGCAACATTTGGAAAAGGCTCATAAAGTGCCGGATGAATTAACACAGAGGCTTTGGCATAAATATCTGGCGTCATAGGAAATGCCCCTAGAAAATTTATTCTTCCTAAAACACCCAAACTTTCAGCCATTTTTTTATATTTTTTTTCTTTCTTATCGACACCAATTACGTCGAAATGCCAACTAGTAGGCAATAAAGAAAAAGCTTGAATTGCTACTTCAAGCCCCTTGCGTTCCCATCCAGAACCCACAAAAAGAAGTTTTTTATTATTCCGTTCAAATTTAGAAGGATCGTGGTTTAAAAAACGAGGTGTGACAATGTTTCTAATGAGATGGACTTTATCTTCTGGAAGCCCATAACGCTTTATGACTGATTGCCCAACATAATATGAATTTACGATAACTTTTTTTAAGTTTTGATGCGTTAAGGTGTGCCTTTCAAAAAGTAACTTCTGACGATGAAATCCATCAAAAATCCGCTTAGCCTTTGAAACCTGTTTAATGTCTAACCAATCACTATGTAGTCCGTCACCTAATCGAACAACATGTGAACCTGGCAGCCATTCGTGACTGTGAACAATACAACCCAAGTTATTAACTGCCGCAGCACACCCAACAATAAAATTCTTATACTTTAGTCCTCGTGTAAGTCCGCTCCTCTTGACTTTTATCGCAGTGAGGTCAGAGTGACCTCCAGACCAAGATTCGCAGACTAGATTAACATCGCTAATCCGGCTTAAAGCAGTGAGATATGCCGATGCTGCAACCTCAGCACCGCCATCAAACCGAAAGGTTCTTCTGACAAAGCAAATATTACGCATATTTGTTACTTGCACGTATAATTTCAAGATGAACTTTTTGGATCATATCGCTTACTGGGCTTCTACGCTAAAGAAGGATACGCGAGAAACCATCACACTCACTCCGGCTGAAAAAGCCAGGATCGAACTATATTGCCAATTATCTTCATCTTTTAGGCTTAACAAGCCCCAAAAGATAAATTCGATTTCAAGATTCCGTAAAGCATCTTATTCTTATGACTGGTATAAAATCTTCTCGCTCAACGACAATCGCAGATGTCATTTTGCATTTGGTGATGTTCAATTCGTACCTGATGAACCAACTTTTACGAAAAGCCGGCCAATTTGTACTTCTAATGAAAACAATGTCTTATTACCGTTAAATACGGTTAGGCATTTTAACTTTCACACAGACCCTTTGAGTTTTGCATCTAAATCTAATGATGCAATTTGGCGAGGTGCAGCTTACAAGGAACATCGAAAACTTTTTTTAGATAAAGCAGAAGATTGCTCCATTTGTGATTGCAAAGACACATCACGATACGCACCTAAAACCATCATGGGACGACCACAAAATCACTTACAGATCCAAGAGCAACTTAAACATAAATTTATTTTCGCCATTGAAGGTAATGATGTAGCTAGTAATCTCAAATGGGTAATGGCATCCAACTCCATTGCCGTGATGCCTCAACCTAGGTTTGAAACATGGTTTCTAGAAAATCAACTTATTCCTAATCAACATTACATTGAGATTTCTCGCACCTTTGACAATATCGAAGATGCACTGGAACCTTACTTATCGAACAATCGATTAGCTAGCGAAATTAATCAAGAAGCTAAAGCATATGCAGCACAGTTCTTTGATTTGAAACGTCAATTCAAAATAGCAGCCATAGTTGCTGAAAAGTACTTTGCCCTAGCAAGTTCGTGATGGCAGAAAAAATCCGTTAATTTTTCACTTTCACTAGGACTTCACTTTTCTCAAATATTTTAAAGTTGATCCTCTATTTTCCCCACTATCAGCCTAGCTGCACTTAGCGACATATGATCTCTATCACGGTACATAGTCACTCCATCTTTAACAGCGTAACAAATTGACTGATCACAAAAGATTTCCTCTGGGTCATAGATAGAAACTTTATTAGAAATACTTTGGGCGTAAGCTTTTACGTACTTCATTCTCTCTACCCACCACTGTTTAGAAACCGATTCAGCGTTTCCTAAATTATCTAGAGCCCTGCGCATCTGTAATTCTAATTTAGGCCCCACTTCAGGCACTTGCAATATCCAAATGACTTTCTTTTTTGCTGCCAAGAGCCTATCGAAAACAGATGTATAAGCTGCCAGTACCTTTAATTTATGCTCTTCAGTGGTTCGATTAGGAACTTCTGGCCAGATATCTTTGTGATTACCGTGTAACTGACCTGCACTGCGTGTAGAAATGACAACAGTTTTAATGCTTGCTGAGTCCTCTATTCGCTTTAACGCATCCTTATACCACTGATTGCATCTCTCACGCAGATCATAAAAGCCGCAACCACTTACTGATAGATGCAATGCTGACCTACCACTTTTTTCAAGCGCTTCACCTACTGCATAAGCCATAGCAGCAGCATGACTATCGCCTAAAACAGCAACTGAAGGTTCAATATCCGATAGATGTACACATGCAGCTTTTACCTCATTATCGTGACACCACTTACGCTCTGGTGATCCATGAGCAGTTTTAGTAATACTCTCTAGTAATCCATCAAAGCGACCAGGAAGCCCATTTGTAGAAACCGACCAATAAGCCAAAGCAACAATTAAGCTACCTATTGCTACAGATGAGAATATGAAGTACTTGGTACTCACTATAGAAGTATTCCTGAAAGGATCCTCAACATATCGTTTCATTAAAACAGCGACTGGCACACTTATGGCTAGGACTACTACTAACAACAAATAGGGATTATCTAAACCTCGAAGCCGCGCAAACGACAAGATTGGCTGATGTAACAAGTAAATTGAGTAACTTAACCCACCCATCCAAACCAAAACGGTTGCTTTTGGCATATAGCCAGAAAACTCTTTATGTCCCTTCGCTAACAAAATAGCTGTAGCCAAACAGACCGATAAACTACCCCATCCGGGCACAACGCTTTTTTCATCTACAAGCAATATTGAAGCAAATAACACTAGTAAAGCCTTGACGTAAGCTATCCAATGTATATCTCGCTTTTGTAAAGCCCAGACAGCTGCGAAATAACCCAACCAAAACTCCCAAAGCCTTGTTGGCAAATGATAAAAAATGGCAGTAGGATTTTGATGGTAATAAGCATTTGCCGCCCAAAAACTGACAACAGGTAACAACAAAAACAGGGCCAGTGAGCTCTTTTTATTAAGCTTAAAAATAAGTAAGGCCAAAAGGGGGAAAATAAGGTAATACTGCTCCTCAAGCGACAAACTCCACACATGAAGTAATGGGTGAGAGTCCAACTCAGGAGCAAAATAATCGCTGGCTTGATTTTTTATAACTGCATTTGCCAAAAACAAAACTGCAGCAGCCATAACTTCAGTCATCGTGTCAAAATCACGTGGCCACAACTCAAACCAGCCAATTACAAATGTAAATAATAACGTGACGAATAGCGCCGGAAGAATCCTTCGCATTCTTCGCTCATAAAATCCTTTGAATGAAAAAGTGCCTTTGTTTAGTTGTGTCAAAATAATCTGACTCATCCAAAAGCCGCTGATGACAAAAAAGATATCCACGCCCAAGAAACCGCCTTTAAAGCCCGGCACCTTTGCGTGGAATAAGATGACAAGCAAAACCGCTAATGCACGAAGGACTTGTACGTCTGAGCGAAAACCAGAAGAGTGATTATCTAACACTTGTAGAAATTATTTGTACTGGCGCAAATACACCCACTCAAAGAATCGCTTCGTCCAATGGCCAATAATACCCAGAGGTAACATTACACCACCGGTTTCTGATCGGGTAATCAGTGTGCCGCTATTGCGTTTATCAACAATACACATCAGCTCGACTTTATACGACTCTGTCGGCTGCTGCCCGTTAAGTTCAGCTAACAAATTATGCGCTGCAGCTTCTGCTTGAAGATCAGCCATGTGTGCTTGTTTTGGCAACCAACCAGGGCCTGGGAAACTACCCGAATCACCTGCCACATAAACCTTATCTACACCTTCAGACTGGCAAAGTTTATTCGCTTTAAGCAAGCCACCTTCTGAGCGAGCCAACTCGGTGTTATCAAACCACTGATTACCGGTCATGCCCGGCATAAACATGATCAGATCCGCATCAAATTCACCGCCTTCAGTCATCACTTTGTTTGACTCAAAGCCTTTCATCTTATGCCCAAGATGCGTCTCAATATCACGACGCTTCATTTCACTGAGCAGGCCTTTAACCGCCTTTTCGCCTAAGCGCTGCCCGGGCTTCTCAGCTGGCGTAAAAAAAACGAGCTTAAATTTATCGCGCTTACCTTTTTGTCTCAGCCAAGTATCAATGCCGAATAAAAACTCAAAGACAGGACCACCGCGCATCGCAGAAGGCTCTTTGGGGTTACCCGCAAAGCCAAACGCTAACGTGCCACCTTCCATCTCAGCCAATCGATCACGTATCTGAGTCGTTGCTGAAATGCCGCCGCAAGGCGTAATGGCATGCTCTATACCAGGCAGCTTTTTAATAAAACGACCACCGCTGGCAATGATAATGCCGTCGTTTGAAATATCACCATGACTTGTATGCAAAGTGCGGCCATCAGCACTTAGGCCAGTAGCTTCTGCTGCATGGAAATTAACTTTCATGCGACTAAAAAAGTTAGCTAGGTTAATCAAAAGCTCTTCTGGTTGACGCAAGCCTGTGGGAATCCAGATAGTGCCTGGGTAATAAACAAACTCAGCTTTTGGCGAAACCACATCAATCTCAAGTGATGCGTCTGCCTTACGCAATTTACGCACAGCGGTGAGTGCTGCGAAACCTGTCCCAACTACCGTGACTCTAACCATGGGAATATCCGTTACTGTTATTTAAATCTGGCGGAGACGGAGGGATTCGAACCCTCGATACGCTATTAACGTATACACACTTTCCAGGCGTGCTCCTTCAACCACTCGGACACGTCTCC
>Ga0181581_10003872_pt1 | contig 11702 bp, 10 predicted proteins | sample 071ome_22_FD_132433 | JGI IMG/M metagenome (GOLD analysis project Ga0181581, IMG submission 132433) | Coastal salt marsh microbial communities from the Groves Creek Marsh, Skidaway Island, Georgia - 071404AT metaG (megahit assembly) | ecosystem: Environmental > Aquatic > Marine > Intertidal... | reverse complement strand
CTTCTTCTTGATGAGATTGAAAAAGCACATCCTGATATATTCAATATTCTTCTGCAGGTAATGGATAACGGAAAACTCACTGATGCAAATGGTCGTGAGGTAGACTTTAGAAATGTGATTTTGATCATGACCTCAAATGTAGGAGCAAGAAATGTCCAAAGATCATCCATAGGTTTCTCAGAGCAGGATCATTCTTTGGATTATGATTCCGAGCTCAAGAAAGCTTTTGCGCCTGAATTCAGAAATAGATTATCTGAGGTCATCTACTTTAATCCGCTTGATAAGGATACAATTATATTTGTTGTAAATAAGTTCTTATTTGATCTTGAATCTATCCTCGAAGAAAAAAATATTTCGTTGATTGTGACTGATAAAGCAAGAGAGTGGTTTGCTAATCATGGATATGATAATCAGATGGGAGCTAGGCCAATGTCAAGACTTATCGAAAAGGAGATAAGAAAACCTCTTGCAGATGAACTTCTTTTTGGTAAATTATCAAAGGGTGGTACTGTTAAGGTTGATACAAAGGATGATCTTGTGCTGCTAGAATATTCCTAGTGAAAATTTTAATCAGTAATGATGATGGCTATCTTGCTGAAGGAATTAATATACTAGCAAAACAACTAAGGAAAAAACACCAAGTTACAATTTTTGCCCCGTCAGAAAATAAATCTGCTGCTAGTAGTTCATTAACTATAGACAGACCATTAAAACCAAGAAAAGTATCTGAATCAGTTTACATAATTGATGGAACCCCCAGTGATAGTTCACATTTTGCACTTTGTGGCTACTTTGAAGAGGATTTTGATCTTGTAATTGCAGGTATAAATTTTGGCCCAAATCTAGGCGATGATGTTATTTATTCAGGAACTGTTGCTGCTGCTATCGAGGGAAGGTTTGTTGGCTTTCCTTCGATAGCAATCTCTCTTGCAAGCTGGAATGGATTGAATTTCGAGTCTGCTGCAAAGGTGGCTGAGGTGATAGTAGAAAATTTAGAGTTTTCTGAACTTTCAACAAGTACTGTACTTAATATTAATGTACCCGATGTTCCTTATAAAGAAATCAAAGGTTTTATGTCAACTCGATTAGGGAGTAGACATAAATCGGAAAATATTATTCAAGATAAAAAAGACTCATCTCTCTTTTGGATTGGGAAAAATGGCGAAGAAGATAGTAATGGGCCAGGAACAGATTTATATGCAATTAAAAACAATTATGTTTCTATCACACCTTTAAAAATTGACCTTACAAGCGTTAAAGAATTAGATTTGGTAGATGATTGGATTAAAGGAATGTTTTAATTGTTCCAGGTGTCTCTAAGGGAGACAGTTTTATTCATCACCATCATCCCCTCATCATTGTCTTTGTCTCTGCAAAAATAACCATTCCTTTCAAATTGATATGCTTGATATAATTCTGCACCGATCATGTTTCTTTCACAAAAGCCAAAAGTAGAAAGTAGGGAGTTAGGATTAATTAATTCTTCGAAGTTATCATGTCTACCTGGATTCTCTGTGACGAATAATCTATCATAAATTCTAAACTCAGTTTGTACCGCTTGAGAAGCTTCAACAAAATGAATAACACCCTTAACTTTCCTTCCATCAGAAGGGTTTTTACCAAGAGTATCTTTATCATATTCTGCATAGATAGTAGTAATGTTTCCATCAAAATCAGTATCAAATGTTAGCGCTTTAATTATGTATGCATTTCTGAGTCTAACTTCTTTTCCAATTGATAGTCTTTTATATTTATTATTGGGAGCAACTTCACAGAAGTCATCTCTCTCGATGAAAATCTCCCTGGAAAAGAAAATGTCTCTTTCACCCATAAGCTCATTTTGTGGGTGATTAGGTGCTTTTAATGTCTCAATTGAATCTTTTGAGTAATTTTCAATGATGACTCTAATTGGGTCAATAACTCCCATGGTCCTGGGAGCATTTTGATTTAAATCATCCCTGATCGAGTCTTCAAGAATTTTAATATCCGTAATAGAATCAACCTTAGATATACCAATTCTGTCTAAAAATAACTCTATTGCCCTTGGTGAGCAGCCACGTCGTCTTAGCCCTGAAATTGTTGGCATTCGAGGATCATTCCAGCCAGTTACATGATTATTTGTAACAAGTGCATTAAGTTTTCTTTTCGACATAACAGTATATTCAAGATTTAATCTTGAAAACTCATATTGCCTAGGACGATTTGGGGTGTTGAAGTCATCAAGATTGTCCAAGATCCAATCATAGAGCCTTCTGTTGTCTTGAAATTCTAAAGTGCAAAGTGAGTGTGTAATACCCTCAATAGCATCAGAAATGCAATGCGCAAAATCATACATAGGATAAATACACCACGAATTACCAGTTTGATGGTGATTTTCATACCTTATTCGATAAAATATTGGATCTCTCATGCACATGAATGGGCTAGACATATCGATTTTTGCTCTAAGAACGCAATGGCCCTCAGAAAAATCTCCTTTTTTCATTTGCTCAAAAAGTTCGAGATTTTTTTCAATGGTTGTTTCTCTGTAAGGACTATTTTTGCCCGGTTTTTTTAAGGTTCCTCTATATTCTCTTGCCTCATCTGTCGAGAGTAAACATACATAAGCCAATCCTTTTCCAATGAGTTCGATTGCGTATTTGTAAAAATCATCAAAATAGTCAGAACTATATTTTTCTTTTTCATACCAATTAAAACCAAGCCAATTAATATCCTCTTTAATTGAATTAACAAACTCAATGTCTTCTTTTGAGGGATTTGTATCATCAAACCTTAAGTTACAGAAACCTTTATAATTTTGAGCGATACCAAAATTTAGGAAAATTGATTTAGCATGCCCAATATGAAGATAGCCATTTGGCTCTGGAGGGAATCTGAGGTGAGCTGTTTTATAGGTACCTTTAGCTAAATCTTGATCAATTTGATTAAGAATAAAATTAGTATTGGGCGAAGTAATAGCGTCTGACATAATAATTGCTTGAATTATATCATTAATGATATTGTTTAAAGAATAAGGACTCTTTGATGGAGAGAAAGTAATCTATGAGAATTGCTATAGTAAGACTATCCGCTATGGGAGATATCATTCAGTCAATGATAGTTCTTCAATTTATTAAAGAACATAGCCCAGATTCTTCTATTGATTGGTTTGTAGATAGAAAATTTTCAGATATTCTTGAGGGCGCCAAGCATGTCGATAATATTTTTCCTCTTCAGCTCAAAGGACTTAGATTACGTGAAGTTCCTTTTAAACTAATTAAGCTATATAAATTTATAAAAAGTAAGGGCAAATATGATTTGGTGATTGATCTTCAAGGGCTAATTAAATCCGGACTTGTTTCAAAGTTTATCTCAACAAATAAAAGAATTGGCTTTAATTCAAGATCTTCCAGGGAGTCCTTATCAGCAATATTTTATTCTCAATCATATGATGTTCCTTATGAAGAAAATGTAATTCAAAGATATGTTTCTTTAATTGAACAATGCTTCGAAATTAAAGTTCCTACAAACAAAATTATAGATAAAGAAAGTTTCTTCTTTTCAGAGAAACAAAATAATCCCAGTCAAAATAATTACGCTGTTTTCTTTATTGGAGCCTCTTTTCAGTCTAAAATTTACCCCATTGAAAAATTTGCAGATGTTTCAAACAGCCTATCCATAGACATAGTTATCGTTTGGAATTCACGTAAGGAAAAAATATTAGCTGAGAGACTAAAAAAACTTTCACCCAAAGTCAATGTTTCTAGAAAATTAAATTTTGAAGAATTGAAAGATTTAGTCTCCAGGGCAACTGTTGTTTTGGGAGGAGATACCGGGCCAACACATTTGGCTTGGGGCATGAATGTCCCATCTGTTACTTTGTTTGGAGCTACCCCTATGAACAGGAATTTCTTTCCAACTAAGATTAATCTCGCTATTGATTCAGGCGTTGTTGTAAATCCAAATAAAATTAACAAAACCCACTCTTCAATCAGAAATATACCGTCACAGGATATAGTAAATTTATTAAATAAGATAATCACTCAATGAAAAAAATAACAGTTGTTGGTTCCGGATATGTTGGTTTATCAAATGCTATATTGTTGTCTCAAAAAAATAAGGTAACAATCTTAGATATCGATTCTCAAAAAATTACAAAAATTAATAAAAAAATAAGCCCAATTGAAGACAAAGAAATTGAATTTTTTTTGAAAGAAAAAAAATTAAATCTTTTCGGAACCACTGATTCAAAACTTGCGTTCTCTGAAGTTGATTTTTTAGTAATTGCAACTCCTACAGACTATGATATTGATAGGAATTTTTTTGATACTAGTTCTGTAGAGGATGTAATACAATCTTTTCTAAAGATTAATAACTCTGCAACCATAGTTATAAAATCAACAGTACCAGTTGGTTATACTCAGGAAATAAGAAAAAGATTAGACTATGAAAATATCTTTTTTTCACCTGAATTCTTAAGAGAGGGAAAGGCTTTATATGACAACCTTTACCCTTCAAGAATTATTATTGGAGGAAAAACATCAAGAGCAATAAATTTTGCCCAATTGCTTGAAGAGGGCGCAGTTAAAAAGGACATTGACAAATTATATGTTGGCTCTTCAGAGGCTGAGTCGATTAAACTATTTAGCAATACATATCTTGCCATGAGAGTTGCTTTTTTCAATGAACTAGATTCATTTGCTGAGTCAAATAACCTTCAATCTAAAAATATCATTGATGGTGTTTGCTTAGATCCAAGAATAGGATTTTTTTACAATAATCCCTCATTTGGCTATGGCGGTTACTGCCTACCAAAAGATACTAAGCAACTTAGAGCAAATTATCGTAATGTACCTAATAATCTTATAACTGCTATTGTTAATGCAAATATCACTAGGAAAGATTTTATTTCTGAACAAATTCTTCTAAGAAAACCAAAAATTGTCGGTATATATAGACTCATAATGAAGACTGATTCCGATAATTTTAGATATTCATCTGTTCAGGGGATAATGAAAAGAATAAAAGGCAAAGGAATTGAGGTCGTAATTTATGAGCCAGTATTATTTGCAAAAGGAGAGTATCAATTTTTCAATTCTAGAGTAATAGGTAATTTAGATGAGTTCAAGAAGGTTAGTGATGTTATTGTTGCAAATAGAACCACTAGCGAACTGGATGATGTTACAAATAAAATTTATTCCAGAGATTTATTTAATAACGATTAGTATTTAATAATTTGGTCAATCAGCGATATCGAATTAATTATATTTTTTGTAATCTTTATAGGTTTTATAATCTCCTTTTTAGATGTAATTAAAATATTATTTTCAATCCCTGCATAATTAGCAGCAATAATATCGTCAAATTTATCACCTATCATCCAACTTTTTTTTACATCTATGTTGTATTTCCGGAGGGCTTGTTTAAAGAGTCCTGGTTTAGGTTTTCTGCAGAAACAGTCATCATCAGGTGAGTGAGGACAATAAAAGACATCTAGTATTTCTATTTTGTTTTTTTTAAACTGATTTAACATCCAATTATTTAGTTTTATAAAATCTTCTAATTGAAAATAACCTCTGCCAATCCCAGATTGGTTAGTAACAATTATTATTTCATATCCTAGTTTTATAAGATATTTAGCAGAGCTAAATATTCCTTTATTAAAAAGGAATTCTTCGATTTTATGAGGATAACCAGTGTCAATATTGATGACTCCATCTCTATCCATAAAAACTATAGATTTTTGCGTCATAAAAATTCCAATAAAAAGGCTATAATAAGAAAAAATTTTAGATTTTTCTTACCTTGTATTTTAGTATCAATACTGATAGATTTTTTCACTATCTGATTTTAAGCCTCATTTTCATTATGCCTTTATCTGTTGCTGGAGCTAATTTAGTTGCTGGATTGATAATAATCTTCTGGTTTATTATCAAAGGCCTTAAAAATAGAATAAAAGAAATTTTTAAAAATAAAGTTGCTTTAGCGTCAATTTCTTTTTTTATGATCCACGTAATAGGTCTTTTATGGACGGTGAACATAGAGTGGGGTATGGAAATTATTCGCAAAATGCTTGAGTTTGGTTTATTGCTTCCGGTTTTATTAACTATCACAAAACAAGCAAACTACCATCAATATGTTAACTCATTTTTAATTGCAATTTTTATTATGGTCATAACTTCATATCTGATTTCATTTGGTTTTATAAGTCCAAATATTTTTAGAGGTTCCACCATTGAAAATCCAACATCTTTTATGAGTCAAATTTCATATTCTCCATTTTTGGCTTTTGCTTCCTATTTTATTGGGCAAAGATTACTTGACTCTTTTAAAAAGAAAGATTACTCGCCCTCTTTTTTATTTAATCTTTTCTTTTTTTCAATTGTAATTACCAACTTATTTATGGTTGGAGGAAGAACCGGACAAGCAGGTTTTTTTCTTTTGTTAATTGTTTTTATTTATCAGAATTTTGGAATAAATTTGAAGACATTTTTTTTGGCAAAAATACTTACAATTGCAGTTTTCTCGATAGCTTTTTACTCTAGTCAGACTTTTAATAATAGAATTAGCCAAATTTTTGATAATTATGATAATTATTATGTTGAGCCCGCTACTTCAATCGGACTAAGATTGAGTTTTTCCATAAATACAATCAACTTGTTTCTTGAAAATCCCATTTTAGGTATAGGTACTGGAGACTTCCCAGAAGAGTATGTCTTAGAAAATAGAAAATATATTAAAGCAAATAATTTTAAATATCACGAGAGTTTATTTACAGTTAATCCTCATAATATGTACTTGTATGTACTTTCTTTGTTTGGAATGTTTGGAGGTATTGTCTTTCTTTATTTTTTTTACACCCTTTTTAAAACCGCGTCGAATGTAAAGAATAAAAGTATAAAAAATGCAGGTTTTGCAACTATTGCGTTTTTCTTATTAATTAACCTAGGAGACACATATCTTCTTGGACACTTTACCACTTTCTTATTTATAGTTTTCTCATCATTTCTTTTTAAACTTGAAACAGATTAATAAAATCCTACTAATTATCCAAAGATCAAATGGAGATGTTTTTTTTATTAACACTATCGTTAGAATTTTGCAAGATAAATATGAATTCCCAATAATTGACTTGATAGTCAATGATGATACTCTTTCCTTAGCTAGTTTGATCAAGGGAGTTAGGTGCATTCATACTTTTAGCTACGATATTAAAAAACAAATGCCATTCAGACAAGAATTAGGAATTTTGAAAAAGATATTTAGAAAGTATGATTTAAGTATAAATTTTACTTCAAGTGATCGGGGAAATTTATATGCGATTTCTGCTTCAGCTAATTCTATTAGTGCAGTTGATGAAAAATCCTACATAAAATCTTGGTGGAAAAGACTTTTATTACGAAAGTTTTATTTCTTCTCTCCAGGTAAACATATAATCGAAAATAATTTTCAGCCGCTTGATATATTAGGTTTGAGATATTCTAAAGAATCTCTCGAACTAATTACATCTGAAGAGTCTCAAAATAGGGTCATGGACTTGTTAAACAAAAAGGGAATTAAAAGATATATTATTTTTCATCCTTGTGCTCAGTATAACTATAAGACCCTATCAAAAGAAAAAATTGCCGAACTTCTGAATTATCTCGATTCTTTAGGCATAAAAATCTTAGTTACAGGAGGTAGTTCAGAAGTAGATATTTCTATCAAGAAAAATCTTCCCAAACTTCAGAATATTGAAGACATGATTGGCGAAATTACTCTTGAGGAGTTTATTTTTCTCAGTAAGAATTCGATATGTTACATTGGTATGGATACCTTAAATATGCATATTGCAGCATCACAAAACAAAAAAGTTTTCGCAATATTTGGTCCGACAATGTTAAATGTTTGGTCCCCTTGGTCAAATAACTTAAAAAGATGCGCTAATCATAATCAACCAATACAGCATTATGGTCTAAATACTCTCTTTCAGGCAGATCTTCCATGTGTTGCTTGCGGGAAGGCAGGCTGTAACGACAATCACATTGTGAGCGAATGTTTAAACAGTATAGATTTATCTTCTGTTTTTTACGAGATTGAAAAATGGCTAAAAAATGCTAAGGTTTAAAGAATTTTACTCAATTCCTTTCAATGAGGATATTCCAAATGGAATACAAGCCTACAAAGCTAGCAACTCTTTTTTTATTGGTTACATCAAGTTTATAAAGAGATTCTTATACCTATTTTTAAGAGGACAAGCAAAATTAAAATCAAATAAGATTTCTGAGTCAGTAAATAAAATTTTATGGATTAATATTTCAGCCCCAAGTCTTGGAGATAGTATTATGGATCTTTCCTCTAGGTATTTGTTGAAAAAATTCAAAATTGATTTGCTAACTTCTAAAAAAAATGCTTTTCTCTACAAGCATGACAGTTCTTTCAACTCAGTCTTTACAGAAGAAAATAATACAATTAACGGGGGTTATGATTTAGTTATACTTGATTCATATAGCTCAAGGACAATCAATCTTAAAAAAAAAATAAGTCCAAATAGTCCTTATGTTTCAATGTTTGGATATTTCAACGGTCCTGAGGTTAATAGGGTTTTATATAGTTTTCATAGAATGAACCAACTTCTAAGTTATCCATATAAAGCAAGCGAGATTAACGCTCTTGCAAAACCATTTTTTTTTAATTCAAGTTCATTTATACATGAGGTGTTTAGTAAAGAATACTTATGTTTCGTTATTGGAGGTGAATGGAAATATAGAACTTATAATAACTGGAAAGTAGTTATAAAAAATGCGCTTGAACTTTATCAAAACTTACATATTTGCCTTGTTGGTTCTGAAAATGGGCACAACTATGCAAAAGAAATCATGGCAACTTCTAATAATAAACAAATTTCAAACTTTGTAGGCAAGTTATCTTTTTTTGATACCGCGGAAGTCATTAAAAATTCGAAAATTGTTTTATGCTCTGATGGAGGATTGATGCATGTTTCAAATAGTTTTTTGATCCCCACAGTCGCACTTTTTGCAAGGTTAAAACCCGAAATGAGATTTACAGATTCCTCTAATTCTTTTGCTTGTTTTGACTATCAAGATGTTAATAACATACCACCAGAGAGTGTAATTAAGAAATTAAACTTTACTATTAATCTCTACTATAAACATCTTCTAGACGAATAATATCATCTTCACCAAAATAATCTCCGGTTTGAATTTCAATAATCCTGAGATCATTATTTGTGTTGTTTTCAAGTCTATGTATCAATCCTGCAGGAATAAAAGTTGACTGATTAGGTTCTAGGTCTTGTTTTTTATCTCCTTGAGTAACAGTAGCAATACCTGAGATAACCACCCAATGTTCAGACCTATGGATATGTTTTTGAAGTGAAATTTTTGCATTGGGCTTTATAACAATTAGTTTGATTTGGAAGTTTCTTGAAACTTCAACTGATTTGAAATATCCCCAGGGCCTATAGACTAATTTGTTGTTTGTTAGCTCTTCCCTGTTTTCTTTTTTTAGTGACTCAATAATAAGCTTTATATTATCAATTTTTTCTTTGTTAGCAACAAAAAGAGCATCTGGAGTATCAATGATAATTAGATTTTCAACATCTGTTATTGCTACTAATTTTTCTTTACTGTAAACAAGGGAATTTTTAGTATTAAGGCATATATTATCAGCGTATAAAGTATTTCCGAACTTATCTTTTGGTGTATTAGACCATATTGAATCCCAAGTGCCAAGATCACTCCAATCAGAATCCAATGCAACCATTTTCACAAGTTTTGACTTTTCAAGAACAGCATAATCTATAGATTTTTCGGGACATTTATCAAATACTTCTATACTAAATCTTGTAAAGTCAATATCTTGAATTTTCTGATGATAGGCGGTTTGACAAACTTTATAAATATTCGGTTCATACTTTCGAAGTTCATCTAGAAATACCTTTGCTTTCATAAGGAACATTCCACTATTCCAAAAATAATTTCCCGACTTAATATATTTCTCAGCAACCTTTAGTGAAGGTTTTTCTTTAAAAGACTGAACATTCAAGCATTTATTTTTGCCACTAGTAGTTTTGATATAACCATATCCAGTATTTGGTTTCGAGGGTAAAACTCCAAATGTAACAATATTTCCTTCAACAGCGCATTGATGTGCCTCATCAAAAGATTGATGAAGTTTTGAAAGTTTTTTGATGTAATGATCAGAAGGCATAACAAGCATAATTCCATTCGAGTCGTATGATATTATTTCCAATGCAGCTAGAGCAATTGCCGGAGCAGTATTTTTTGCTATTGGCTCTAATAGGATTGAAGAATATGAAGATTCTACTTCTCTCAATTGTTCAGCAACTATGAACCTATGATTATCATTACAAATAATTATTGGCTTTGAAGCATTTTTTGGTAAGCGCAGAAGCGTTTGTTGAAATAAAGAATTCTGATTGCCTAGTTTGATAAATTGCTTAGGATGCTCTTTCCTAGACAAAGGCCATAGTCTTGTCCCTGATCCGCCAGATAAAACTACAGGTATTAACATAAATTATTTTTTAATTTTTAAAGAATTCAACCATTCTGATTGTTTCTCATATAATTTTAAATACCTGTAGAAAGTGCCTTCAAAATTACCAAAAGCTATAACAAATCCAGCGCCTCCATCAAGAAAACCAAGTTTAAAAATATAATGTTTTATAAATGCCCAGAAAGCATGAATAAAAGCTTTAAAAACCCCTGATTTGATATTTTTACTATTAAGCTTTTCAACACCTAAAGTAGAATATTTATTTGCTTTTCTTATTACTTCCTCAAAATCTTTAAAAGGTATCTGCCAAATATAGTTAGACAAGACACCAATTTCTTTACCTGATAAGTTTATATAACCCTCATGAACAGGTTTGGTGTCATATCTCATAGAATTTTTTTTAAAAAGCTGAGGTTGTCTGAAGTTAGGGTACCAGCCAGAAAATTTGATCCACTTGCCCATAAAAAAATTTTTCCTGGGTATTCTGTAAATATCATAATTTGCGTTATTAATAATATTAATAATTTCGTTTTTTACCTTTTCAGTACATCTTTCATCAGAATCGATACTTAAAACCCAGTCATGTGAGCATTTTGAAATGGCCTGATTTCTAAGATCTCCATAACCTTTAAAATCGACATGAACAACTTTTGCACCAAGTTCTATTGCAATTTCAGTAGTCCCATCATCACTATGAGAGTCAACTACTATAATTTCATCAGCCCAAACCACACTTTTGATGCACTCTTCAATTTTATCTTTTTCATTATAGGCGATAATATAAACAGATATTTTTGCAGACATTTTTTAAACAATATATGAAAATTAGCCTAGTTGTCACAACTTATAATAGACCAGACGCATTAAATTTAGTACTTAAAAGTATTGCTCAACAGTCAATCAAACCGTTTGAAGTGATTATAGCCGATGATGGTAGTACTGAAGAAACTAATAATGCTATAGAAAATTTTCGGAGGTCTTATGATATCAACCTTGTTCATAGTTGGCAGAAAGATAAAGGGTTTAGGGCTTCTAGATCAAGAAATAAGGCTATAGCGAAGTCTGTAGGAGACTATATTGTACTAGTTGATGGAGATATGATACTTGATCAATACTTTGTGGAAGATCACATGAAATATTCCGAAGAAGGTTTTTTTATACAAGGCTCTAGAGTCTTTCTTTCTAAGGAGTTAACATCTAAAGTT
>Ga0181581_10003870_pt1 | contig 11705 bp, 9 predicted proteins | sample 071ome_22_FD_132433 | JGI IMG/M metagenome (GOLD analysis project Ga0181581, IMG submission 132433) | Coastal salt marsh microbial communities from the Groves Creek Marsh, Skidaway Island, Georgia - 071404AT metaG (megahit assembly) | ecosystem: Environmental > Aquatic > Marine > Intertidal zone... | reverse complement strand
GCCCGTCGCTAGTCGACTCGCGGAGCGCTGGACAGCGTGGATGGGCGGAGGAGCAATTTGCTCCGAGATGGAAGCTGCGTCGCTCTACATCGTGGCGTCAGTCCTGCGTGTTCGCGCGAGCGGCCTGATGATGGTGATGGGTCACCCCGATCAGTCTCCGATGAGCCCCGAAGAGTGGGATGCCTCGAAGGTTGAGCACCTGCTTCCCGTGGCGATTGAGGGAATGCGCGAGATTATTCGCCGGGACAAGGCGTCTAAGTAGCCAGACGAAGAGCACCTTCGTCTCGCGTTGCGAGCCCATCGGCAACGAGGGACTCTAGCGCGCGCCGAAGCTGAACCTCATCGTGCCAAAGAGTGAGCAAGAAGTCCTCCGGCACAGGAATATCGCTATGGCGAAGCTCGCGCAGGATTATTCCTCTCACTTGTCGATCACTTCCTTCGAACTTCCCTTGTTTGGGCCCTGTGGCACCGAGATATTCCGGGTAGCCAGACCTGCGCCATGCGCAGGAGGACTGCAAAGGGCATTCCTCGCATCGAGGGCTCCTCGCAGTACAGACCACTGCGCCGAGCTCCATGATCGCTTTTGCGGCTTGCACTTGAGCCGGGGGCTTCTCGGGTTCCAGAACGGCCCAGAGAGCAGTCCGATCTCCGGTTATTCGAGGCGGCCCAGCCTCACCCTGACCCTGGACAACTCGAGCCATAACCCGTCGCACGTTGGTATCAACGACGGGCTCGGGAACCCCAAAGGCGAAAGTTCGAATCGCTCGGGCGGTGTAATCACCAATTCCCGGAAGGCCGAGCAAAACATCGAGATCAGAGGGGACCTCACCGCCGTGCTCAGATGTTATCTGGCAAGCTGCCTGGTGCAGACGGAGCGCTCGCCGCGGGTAGCCGAGACGCCCCCAGGCAATGACGGCGTCCGCCCTGGGCGAGCTCGCGAGGTCGGTCGGGGTTGGCCAGCGCTCCATCCATTGATGCCATACAGGCTCAACCCGCGCCACCGGTGTTTGTTGAAGCATGACCTCTGAAACCATGACACCCCACGGTGAGCAGCTCTGCTCACGCCAGGGCAGCGGACGCTGATGCCGCGCAAACCACTGGTTCAGAGTCGCAATATCCACGGTGCCACGGTATAGCCATCAACTGGTGTTTCCCAGACGAGGGACATACTCTGTCCGCATGAAGGTCTTAGTCACGGGCGCCACCGGGTACGTCGGTGGTCGCCTTGTGCCCAAGCTCCTGGAACAGGGGTATTCAGTTCGCGTTCTGGCACGCGAGCCCCACCGACTTGATGGCGTCCCGTGGCACGACGATGTTGAGATCATCCAAGGTGACCTTCAGGTGCGATCCGACGTTGCTCGAGCGGTTTCCGCGGTCGACGTCGTCTACTATCTCGTTCACTCGATGTCGAGTGCGGGTGACTTTGAAGTGATTGAGCGCCGAGTGGCGACCCTGGTTGCCGAGGAGGCTAAGTCTGCTCAGGTGAAGCGCATCGTCTACCTCGGAGGTCTCCACCCGAAAGGGAAACTATCGCGGCACCTCGGTTCGAGAAAAGAAGTCGGGGAAATTCTGCTCGCCTCGGGGGTCCCCACCATTGCGCTTCAGGCCGGAGTCATCATTGGGTCTGGCTCTGCAAGCTTTGAGATGATCCGGCATCTCACGGAAATACTCCCGGCCATGCCTGCCCCAAAATGGGTGCGCAACAAGATTCAACCCATCGCTATCCGGGATGTGCTGCACTATCTGGTGAAGTCGGCAGAGCTTCCTCCTGAGATCAATCGAGCCCTCGATATTGGCGGGCCCGACGTGTTCCGCTATTTCGAGCTCATGAACGGGTACGCCAAGGAAGCAGGCCTGAAAGAGCGGCTGATTCTTGCGCTCCCCGTGCTCTCTCCCTGGTTGGCGTCACAGTGGGTCAATCTGGTGACCCCCATTCCCAGGAGTCTTGCTGTCCCGATTATTGAGTCTCTGTTGCACGATGCGGTGATGAAGAACCACGACATCGACGACGTCATTCCCCCACCCGCAGAGGGCTTAACCGGTTTTCGCCGATCCGTTGAACTTGCCCTGGTGCGGATGCGCTCAGGAGAGGTGGAAACCTCGTGGAGAAACACGGAAGTCATCGGAGCGCCCTCAGACCCTCTACCGAGCGACCCAGAGTGGGCCGGTCACACGGTCTACACCGACTCGCGCGAGGTGACTGTGGCTGCTCCCTCCGATGAGCTTTGGAAAGTAGTGGAAAGTATCGGAGGAGACAACGGGTGGTATTCCCTCCCGGTGGCGTGGGCAGCGAGGGGCGTTCTCGACAAACTCGTCGGAGGGGTGGGCCTTCGTCGGGGACGACGCGACCCCAACAAGCTCGTCACCGGGGATGCTCTCGATTTTTGGCGGGTCGAAAAGATTGAGCGTGGCACGTTCTTGCGTCTGAGAGCCGAAATGAAACTTCCTGGCCTTGCCTGGTTGGAGTTCACCGTGACACCGGTGAGCGAAGACCACAGCACCTTGAGCCAGCGCGCAATCTTTTTCCCTCAGGGGCTCGGGGGTCGGTTGTATTGGTTTGCTGTGACACCACTGCATGGAATTGTTTTCGCAGGAATGGCCAGGTCCATGGGCAAAGCTGCGGAACAGCATTTCGCTGACCGGGTATCGGTTACGGCCTCATAGGCGTTACACTGAAAGGGCACCTCGATCACTGAAACGGTTCACGTTCAGGTCTGATTGTTTGTGTCGGCCTCGCATCACGGGCGAGGCAATGTGTGGTCACGGTGACAAGGTCTTCGTTTTTCACACATCCCTAGGTTGTCTCAAGGAGAAGAATGGCCCAGACAGGCCCCTCGCGCACCCGGTCGCGCCCACAGGGCGCTAAGCGGGGACGGAAGAAGCCCATCGATGATGAGGGCATCATTCCGATCCTGGCGCGGGCTGTGCGGGAAGTGGAGTCTGCTGCGGGTCGCGGAAAAGTGACGGCAGGGAACAGGGTCAAGTTTCAAGTCACGGCTCTTTTGGTGCGCGAGGAACGAGCGCGAGCAAAGGAAGACGGTTCACTCTCGGTGGCTGAGCGTCAAGAAACGCTGAAGCGTCTGGATGGGCTTGCTTCCATCATGGCGAAAACAGCGGCGCGAGACACCAGCTTGATTCAGTTGCTCGCGCCCGATGCAAAGGTCTCGGAAGCAGCCAAGAAACTGCGTCGTGACTACCTTGTTGCCTCTGGGCAAGAACTGGCTCCTGATGACCTCATCATCGTGGATGAAGCCCCAGAGGTGAGTCCTGAAACGGCCAAACAGGTCGTTCCTGCCTCGGTGCGCCAAGCACAGCTTGCCAACCCTTTTATGGCCCCCGATTTTGCTGCCTATCAAAAGCCCCAAGCTGCGGTGGAGGGGCGCCTTCTGAACTGGGAGCTGATGGAGCCGCTCTTCCGATCCTTTGAGCAAGGCTCGGGCGGTGGCGTGGCCAGCATGGAACTGCCCGCAGCGGCAAACTTGTCCACGCCAGGTGGGTTGGACCTTATGGTCCACCAATCTGAGTTTGTGGAGGCAGTGCGCAGCGGCCACCGAAGCTTTTTGCTCGCAGATGAGCCTGGACTTGGCAAGACGGCTCAGGCCCTTATAGCCGCAGAAACGGCAGGCGCTTTCCCTCTGTTGGTGGTGGTTCCCAATGTGGTGAAGACCAACTGGCTTCGAGAAGTTCACCAGTGGCTTCCCAAACGACGCCCCACGGTCGTTCACGGTGATGGTTTAGAGCTCAACGCCTTCAGTGACGTGTTCATTGTGAACTACGACATTCTCGATCGTCACGTCGGATGGCTTTCCAAGTTTGACTTCCGGGGCATGGTCGTTGACGAAGCCCACTTCATCAAGAACAAGGATTCACAGCGCTCCAAGCACGTTCAGGCGGTGGCGAGGACCATTCGGGCGCGCTTGCAACACCCACTTCTGATTGCCCTCACGGGAACACCCTTGATCAACCAAATTGAAGACTTCCGCATGATTTGGCAGTTCCTCGGCTGGATTGATGACAGGAAACCTCTGGGCCAGCTGATGGCGAAGCTCGAGGCGGCGGGTCTCACGCCAGCTGATCCCGGTTTCTTCCCGGCGGCCCGTAAAGCGGTTATTTCCATGGGAATTGTGCGCAGGCGTAAACAAGACGTCGCCAAAGACATTCCTGCTCGCCGCATTGCGGATATTCCGATCGAGCTCGACACCGAAGCTGCCCGCTCGATTATGGATGCGGAGCGCGCCCTCGTGCAGCGTTTGCTGGAGCGCTATGACCGAGTCATCTCGGCCAGGGGCGATGCTGACCCGAGCGTGCTGGACGACGATTTGGTCAGACTGGTGTGTGCCTCAGAGATCGAGGAGACCAAGCAGGATGATTCCGGAGATAACGTCTTCACACTGGTGCGAAAGATTGGTTCGGCGAAAGCTGTCATGGCGGCCGATTACACCGCCCAATTGGCCAGAAACGTCGGCAAGGTGGTGTTCTTCGCGAAGCACATTGACGTGCTCAACCAGGCGGAAAAGCACTTTGAGTCTGTCGGGATAAAGACAACCTCGATTAGGGGAGACCAGTCCACGACTGCGCGACAGTCAGCGATCGATGCTTTCACCAACGATGATGACGTTCAGGTCATCGTCTGTTCCCTGCTCGCCGCTGGGGTGGGTGTGAACTTGCAGGCAGCCTCCAACGTCGTGTTGGCAGAGCTCTCCTGGACGAGTGCTGAGCAGACCCAAGCCATCGACCGCGTTCACCGCATTGGTCAGGAACTTCCGGTCACTGCGTGGCGCATTGTGGCGGCTCAGACCGTGGACCAGAGAATCGCCGAACTGATTGATCAGAAGTCAGGTCTTTCCGCGCGTGCCCTGGATGGTCAAGAGGTTGAAGCCGGGATTGAGGACACCATGCAGGTAGCAGCCCTCATCGTTTTGCTGAGAGCTGAGCTCGAAAAGCGTCAGTCTTCGTAGCGGGTGCCGCAGGAACACAGCCATGCAGGCATGTCACCCTCCGCGGCCACGCCACCGAGAACAATCTCTCCGAGCCGTGAGGCTTGGACCATCTCGGAGCTTGGATCCCCGTAGATGATGGGAGTGGCGGTTCTTTCTCGACACTCTGGACACTCTGGGGGTGTGTCATCAAAGAGTTGTGGCATGTGTCCTCCGGCCTGGACGTGAATACAGAGACCATCCCACCGACCACTGACACGGGATAGCCTGAGGGCCATGTTTGAGGTCTCCGTCGTCTACATCCTGCGAGAGGGCGCCGAGGGAGACGAGGTCCTCTTGGGGGAGAAGCTCACCGGTCTAGGGATTGGCAAGATTGTGGGCCCTGGGGGAAAACAAGAACCTGGAGAGTCTCCTGTCGCGACCGCGCTGCGCGAAGTGTACGAAGAAGTTGGGCTCACGCTCGAGGCGAAGGACCTTTTTCCCCTGGCGCGGGTTACCTACCCCTTTGTGGGGCGGGGGGAACTCTCCCAGCGCTCGCATGCTTTCGTCACCCGGGTGTGGAGTGGAGACGTGCGGGCTAGCTCTGAAATCGAGGCAACCTGGTGGCCCCTGAGGGATCTTCCGGTGAACCGTATGTGGTCCGATGCGGCTCTGTGGTTACCCAGAGCCTTGGCCGGAGAGTTTGTAGAGGCAACGTTCGAGATTGGGCCCCTGGATGAGGTGCTCTCTCAGACCATGCAGTGGTCGACACGACGTGAGGGCTAACGACCCAGTGCCGTGGTGATGAGCCAATCCCGCAGAGCCTGCGTGGAGAAGCAATCGATGCGGTTGTAGTGCAGGATGCTGTTTTTCAGCTCGCTAGCGGCTTTCTGATTGTCCTGAGCGCGCGCGAGTGTGTAATCCGCAAACGCGACGACTGACTCGCCGCCACCGGCGATTCCCGTGCGCGTCTGTGGATCGAAGTACAACGCCTCGAGGGCTTTCAGGCCATAGCTCGGCAGGCCCACTTTTAGTCCTTTCGTGACCACGGGATAGAGATCAACAAGGTGGCGATCCAGTAGCGAGCGAAGCATGGGGGAGTCGATCTGGTGACGCTTCGCCATTTGCTTCAGCCGAGTGCGTTCATACGGTGCGTAGTGGTAGACGTGAAGGTCAGGGAACACTGCTGTCCTGTCCTCCAGCAAGCGCAAGAAGGTATCGAAAGCCTCACGCTCTTGGTCGAATGTTTCTGCCCACAGAGGAAGAAAGGACGTGTCAGCGCTTCCGGGGTTGAGGTTCTCTCCCCACATGCCAAAGAGGTACTCAATGCCGAACCAGACCGAGTCATCGCCCTGGGAGAGTGATCCGAGGGGGCTGCCATCGGCGGTGAACTCCTGATACGTCGGGTCACCCTCAAAATCGAAGAAAATATCGCCAGGGCTGGACTCTGGAAGATTGTCGATCATCCCCCGCGAGAGTACTTCCCAGGCCGGGCGGCCGGCGGGGTTGTTCCGTGTGGCGACCTGCAAAGAGGCCTGGAGGTGTAAACCCTCCAGGGTGGCACGGCCAATACCGGGGATAGCGCGCCGAACCTCCTCTCGTGAAGCGTCTGCAAACTCGAGTAAGGTGCCAAACCCGCCAGTCAGGATTTTGTCGCGCTGCGTCTTGCGAAGCCCCGCAATCTGAAAGAGATCGTCCATGACCACAATCTGCTCACTGCATGCAGGGCACCCCTTTGTTCCACAGGGAGCAAAGCTCTCATCCCCCCACGGGAGGGGGAGCGGATCGATAACTCGATGGGCAATGAGCGCCATGACTCGATCGCGCATCTGGCGATAAGGCTCCAGCAGGTCCGCGACCGCATGAACACTGTGGGTTCCATCGCCCAGGATGATCTGGACAGTGTCCGCCAGGGTTACTCCCGCTCGCTCCAGCTGGTCGTGGTACGCGGCGAGCTGTAGGAGAGCGTGGTCTTTGGCGCGCCTGGCTAATTTGGAGTCCCACACCTCCCAAGAATCGCCAGTCCTGACAATAAAGTCGGCGAATCCCTGGAAACCAATGGGGAGCGGAGCCCCCGGGAGAATTTCCTCATACAGGGTGGCTTGGAAGAGTGCGTCGACATCAGAGGACAGGGCGTCCATCGTGTCGTGCAGTGCGCGCTGAATATTTGCGCGCCAGGCTTCCGTGTCAGCGGGGTCGGCAGGGTCATAGGTCAACTCTGTGACCTGCATCTGAGACTTCAGAAGCTCGAGTTGCCTCGCTTCGTGCTCCAGCCCCAGGCGTGCCACCAACTCCATCATGGGATCAGTGGTGTCGGGGACGCTGACACCCTTGCCGAGCTTCTCATCGGCAACCCGGGCAAGTCTCCAGGGACAGGATTCGAACACAGCCAGGTCACTGGCCGAAATGACCCATGAACCATCTCCGAGGCGCTGCATGGGGCACAGCCTAAGTCAGAGCACCCACAGGGCGCCTAAATCATTTCCAGCACGGTCAGCTTGCTGTTCAGCAGAGGGTTGCTGGGCTCGGTGAGAACGGAACCATCGGGAAAGAGGAGCACCGGAATGTTGGGGCGACCACTGAGTTCAATGGCTTTTGCTTTGTCCTGCTCGCTCGCGTCCACGTCGTGATAGGTGAAGTCAACTCCGTAGTGCTCCAGCAGGGCCTGAGCGCGAACACAATCGCCACACCAGGATGCTCCGTAAAACTCGACTGTCTTGTTATCAGCTGACATGCTCTGCCTCTTCTTTTGCGGGTGAGATTGTTAAGCGTAACGACGCTCATCGCTAACCTACGACCTCCTAAACTCAGGGGCGAAGAGATTTATTCCTTCCAACACCAAAGGGGGTGCCTCTGTGGTTCACACCACTGGTCCTGGTCCATCGCTCCAGGAGGGTCCCGACGGTGAAGCGCGCTACCGACTGGCCCCCGGTGAGGACGCCTCTGGCGTCGTTATGAGGGTGGAGAAGGATTCACTCGGAGAGCTAGAGGTCCCACAGGACGCCTACTGGGGTATCCATACGGCCCGCGCTCTGGTGAATTTTCCGATTACCCGTCGTGCTATCTCCAACTATCCGGACCTGATTCGCGGCATTGCTCGTGTCAAGCAGGCAGCCGCCAGAGCGAACAAAGACATCGGTGTGCTCTCCGCTGAGAAAGCAGACGTCATCGACCAGGTGTGTGAAGAGCTCTGGTCGGGAGCGCTGCATGACCAGTTTGTGCTCGGTGCGGTGCAGGGTGGTGCGGGGACGTCGACCAACATGTGTGCCAATGAGGTCATCGCCAATCGTGGGCTCGAACTGATGGGTCACGCTAAGGGGGAATACGAGTACCTCCATCCCATTGACGATGTCAATCGTTCACAGTCCACCAATGACGTCTATCCCACGGCTATCAAGCTGGGAATGGTTTTGGGAGTCCAGCGCCTCTTCGCCGAACACAAATTCCTGGCAGAATCCTTTGCCGAGAAAGGTCGAGAATTCCAGACCATCTTGAAAGTGGGGCGTACCCAACTTCAAGACGCTGTTCCCATGACACTCGGCCAAGAATTTGGTGGATTCGCGACAACCCTCCGCGAAGACCACGACCGCATCAAAGAAACCATCCCGTTCCTGTGTGAAATCAACCTCGGCGCCACCGCGATTGGCACCGGTATTACCGCAGACCCCCGCTACCCCGAAGCAGTCCGCGCCCACCTGGCCGAGCTCACCGGTCTCGACATCAGGACATCGCCTGACCTCATTGAAGCGACCAGTGACGCGGGTGTATTTATGACTCTCTCCGGGACACTCAAGCGCGCAGCGGTGAAGCTCTCCAAAATCTGTAACGACCTGCGTCTGCTCTCGAGTGGTCCTCAAGCAGGTTTGGGAGAGATCAACCTTCCCGCCCGTCAGGCGGGGTCCTCGATTATGCCCGGGAAGGTGAACCCGGTCATCCCCGAGGTCGTCAACCAGGTGGCCTTCGCCATCATTGGGTCCGATGCCACCGTGACAGCGGCTGCCGAGGGCGGGCAGCTACAGCTCAACGCTTTTGAGCCGATTATTGCCTCCTCCATTCTGCAATCCGTGGTCTGGCTCACCAACGCGTGTAAGACCTTGAGGGTCAACTGCGTGGAGGGCATCACCGCGAACGAGGAGCGCCTGCACCAGCAAGTGGAAGCCAGCGTGGGTGTTGTGACCGCCCTCACCCCCTACATCGGTTATTCACAGGCTGCGGCAATCGCCTATGAGGCGCTTGCCGGTGGTGGAACAGTTCGAGAACTTGTCATCGCCCAGGGTCTGATGGACGAAGCGGAGCTGGAGAGGGTGTTATCTCCCGAGAGACTCAGTGGCCTGACACTGGGGACCGGCCTGATCACTCTGCCTCCGGCAGCCATCGAACCTGAGGACGCCGGTTAAGAACCTCGCCGCCCAGGGCGGGGCTTGGCCTCCGGCACGTCTGAGCGGCGAGTAACTTGTCCCTAGGGTCGCAAGAAATGGCCCCACCGGTCAATCCCTGGTTCATTACAGCTTGATAACGGCTGGGGAGAGCTGTGAGCAACAGGCGGACTGTGCTTTCGCGAATCTCTGGCATGAGCTAGAGTTGCCGTTTGTGCCGTGTAACGGCCGCGGAGAGTAGAGCTTCATCACCGGATGGGGCGCCGCGCAGCGAGACGAAGGAGAGCTGACATGGCTATTGCGCCAGATACCAAAGCAAGCATTATCGAGACATACGCCACTCACCCCGGTGACACTGGCTCTCCCGAGGTCCAGATTGCGCTGATGTCTCACCGCATCAACGAGCTGACCGAGCACCTCAAGGAGCACAAGCACGACCACCACTCGCGTCGTGGTCTACTTCTCATGGTCGGTCGCCGTCGTCGCCTGTTGGGCTACCTCCAGCGCATCGACATTGCTCGCTACCGTGCCCTGATCGAGAAGCTCGGTCTGCGCCGATAATCCCGTTTTCTGTCGATACCCCGCGCCAGTGGTGCGGGGTATCGCTTTTGGCGGACAATCGCGATACCCTAAATCAGTAGGTGAATCTCACCCGCATACAACTGAATATGGCTCTCTGCGGGAGTAGGTGGGTCAGGAGCTGGTCACCGGTGGTGGTCTACTGTCCAGGGACAGTGCACTTCTACTGTTGGCCAGAAACAGGCCCCACGTATGTGGTGGACTCATCCTTCCCTCTCTCGTCGTGGCGTGCCGCCATGCCCGACCGGTCGGTTGGGCATGTTCGAAGAGAAATAAGGAGATGTGACCTTAATGGAAGGTCCAGAAATCAAGTTCGCTGAAGCCGTATTGGATAACGGCAAGTTCGGAAAGCGCACCGTGCGCTTTGAAACGGGTCGTTTGGCCCAGCAAGCCCAGGGTGCGGTTGCCGCATACCTGGATGAAGAAACCATGTTGCTCTCGGCAACGAGTGCCTCGAAGAATGCCCGCGAGGGTTTTGACTTCTTCCCCCTGACTGTTGACGTTGAAGAGCGTGCCTACGCGGGAGGAAAGATCCCCGGATCCTTCTTCCGTCGTGAAGGTCGCCCCTCCACTGAGGCCATCCTGGTCTGCCGTCTCATCGACCGGCCGCTGCGCCCCTCCTTCGTGGATGGTTTGCGCAACGAGGTCCAGATTGTGATCACGGTGCTCTCTATTGCCCCTGATGAGTTCTATGACGCTCTGGCCATCAACGCCGCGAGCGCCTCCACTCAGATCTCTGGTCTGCCCTTCAGCGGCCCCATCGCCGCTGTGCGCTTGGCGCTGATTGGTGACCAGTGGGTCGCCTTCCCCAAGCACTCTCAGCTCGCTGAGGCCGTGTTTGACATCGTTGTTGCCGGTCGTGTCGTCAAGGACGCGAAGGGCAAAGAGGACGTTGCCATCATGATGGTGGAGGCCGAAGCAACCGAGGGTAGCTGGGAGCTCATTCAGGGCGGTGCGACCAAGCCCAACGAGGACGTGGTCGCTGCTGGTCTGGAAGCCGCTAAGCCTTTCCTCAAGCAGCTGGTCGAGGCTCAGCAGAAGATGGCTGACCAGTCCGCCAAGGAAATCGAGAACTACCCGGTCTTCTCTGACTACTCCGACGAGGTTCTCGCCGCAGTGGACGGAATTGCAGCGAAGGAGCTCGCCTCGATCTACCAGATCGCTGACAAGCAGGAGCGTCAGGCTGCCGATGATGAGCTGAAGGCTCGCGTCAAGGAGGCCATTGCGACCAAGGTTGAGGCTGGAGAACTCGCAGAGGGCTCCAACTCGATGGTGTCGGCTGCTTACAAGCCGGTCACGAAGCGCGTCATGCGCACCCGTGTGCTGGCCGAGGGCATTCGTATCGATGGCCGTGGAACGTCCGACCTCCGCGTCATTGACGCTGAGGTCGATGTGATTCCTCGCGTTCACGGTTCAGCTCTGTTCCAGCGTGGAGAAACCCAGATCATGGGTGTCACCACCTTGAACATGCTGAAGATGGAGCAGCAGATTGACTCGCTCGCTCCGGTGAAGTCCAAGCGCTACATGCACCACTACAACTTCCCGCCTTACTCCACCGGCGAAACCGGTCGTGTGGGAACACCCAAGCGTCGTGAAATTGGTCACGGTTTCTTGGCAGAGCGCGCACTTGTGCCCGTCTTGCCCAGTCGCGAGGAGTTCCCCTACGCCATCCGTCAGGTGTCCGAGGCTCTAGGGTCCAACGGTTCGACCTCCATGGGCTCGGTGTGTGCCTCGACTCTGTCGATGCTGAACGCCGGTGTGCCCCTGAAGGCACCCGTTGCCGGTATAGCCATGGGTCTTATCTCTGACGAGGGTGATGGAGAGATGCGCTACG
>Ga0181581_10003866_pt1 | contig 11709 bp, 7 predicted proteins | sample 071ome_22_FD_132433 | JGI IMG/M metagenome (GOLD analysis project Ga0181581, IMG submission 132433) | Coastal salt marsh microbial communities from the Groves Creek Marsh, Skidaway Island, Georgia - 071404AT metaG (megahit assembly) | ecosystem: Environmental > Aquatic > Marine > Intertidal zone... | reverse complement strand
GAATTGGCATCGCATCTGGCCAATGTTGGGGATGCCAAAACCTTGGTGATCCATCCGGCCAGCACAACCCATTCGCATATTTCGGCCGAAGCGATGCGTGAGGGCGGCTTGTCCGACGACATGATCCGCCTTTCGGTCGGGTTAGAAGATTTTGATGATCTGAAAGCCGATTTTGAACAGGCCTTCAAGGCTGCCGGCAAGGCAGCCAAGGCCTGATATGCCGGCCCGCATCGACTGCAACAAAAGGACCTCGTGATGAAACACCAGCTTGATGAGATGCCGGTTCATATTGCCACCGGTGGTCGCCCGTTTGATCCTACCAAGACAGTGCTGCTGTTTTTGCATGGCAGTGGTCAAAACCACCTGACCTGGGTTTTGCAAAGCCGGTATTTTGCCTATCGCAATTATGCCGTTCTGGCCCCCGACTTTCCCGGACATGGCCTGTCGGGTGGCGACCCGCTACCCTCGATCGAGGCGATGGCCGACTGGGTTATTGCGCTGATGGATAGCCTCGATGTGAAAACCGCTGTTCTTGTCGGTCACTCACAAGGCTGTCTTGTCACGCTTGATGCGGCAGCGCGCTATCCGGACCGGGTGTCACATCTGGGGCTGATCGCCGGGGCCTTGGCGATTCCGGTCAATGCACAATTGCTGTCATTGGCCGACCATGCCTTGGCCAAGGCCATTGGCGTGATGGTCAGTTGGGGGCATGGGCCGATGGCCCATATGCATGATAACACCCAGCCCGGCCATTCCTTTATCGGCTATGGCAACCGGCTGATGGATATGAATAAGGCGGACGCGTTGCGGACCGATCTTGGGGCGTGCAACGACTATAAAGCCGGTCCCGAAAACGCCGCCAAAATCAGCCAACCTGCCTTATGCATCCTGGCTGGCGCGGACCGCATGACACCTGTTAAATTCGGCCAGCAAATGGCCGCCAGTCTTGCCAACAGCCGTTGCGAAATTCTGCCCGGTGCCGGCCATATGTTGCCAGCTGAACGACCGGCCGAGGTCAACGCTGCCCTGCGCCGCTTTTTGCCAGCCTGACAAGCCTGTATGCAAACCGGCGATCAACCACCGCCGCCCGATGACCAGAAAGACAGATCATGACCGCAACTGATTTCAAACATATCGCCGTGATCGGCGCCGGCACTATGGGAAGCGGGATTGCCGCGCAAATCGCCAATGCCGGACATCAGGTTTTACTGCTCGATTTGGCGGGCCACGACGGGGCCAAACCCCCGGCCGAACTGGCGATCGACCGGCTATTGGCGTCAGACCCGCCGCAATTGATGTCTAAACATTATGCGGACCGCATCACCACCGGCATTATTGATGAAGATTTTGACAAGCTTGCCGACTGTGATTGGATTATCGAGGCAGTTGTCGAACGGCTGGATATCAAAAAGGCGCTTTATGCCCGTCTTGATACGGTTATTCGCCCTGACTGTATTGTCAGCTCAAACACCTCTACGATTCCGATCAAACTGCTGATCGAGGATATGCCACCCGCCTTTCGCCAGCGTTTCGCGATTACCCATTATTTTAACCCGGTTCGCTATATGCGGCTGTTGGAATTGGTACGCGGCATCGATACCGCGCCGGCAGTGATTGACCGGCTTGCCGATTTTAATGACCGGGTCCTTGGTAAAGGTGTTGTGCGTTGTGCCGACACCCCAGGCTTTTTGGGCAACCGGGTTGGTGTCTATGCGCTTCAGGTTGGCATTGACGAAGCGGTACGCTGTGGCCTTGCCATCGAGGATGCCGATGCGTTGTTTGGGCGGCCGATGGGCATTCCAAAAACCGGTGTTTTTGGACTCTATGATCTGATCGGGATTGATCTGATGGCAGATGTAGTGACCTCACTTGGGACGATTTTGCCCGCCGATGACGCGTTCCACGCGGTGGGTGGCGACAATCCGGTGATCAGCGCGATGATCGCTGCCGGCTATACCGGTAACAAAGGCAAGGGTGGCTTTTACACGACCGATGCCAACGGCGCCCGCAGCGCGCGCCAACTGGCCGGATTTCACGCCGCCGCCGGAGAGATGCCGCCTTACACCCCGGTCAAAAGCGATTTACCCGCCGCCGCACTTGCCGCCGCCGATGCTATGGCCCGCCAGCAAGAGCCATTGACCTTGCTGTTGGACGGCAGTGATGACGCCGCGCGATTCTGCCGCCGCACAGTTGGCCGCATCCTGCATTATGCCGCCAGCCTGATCCCCGCGGTCACCTCGACACCGCAGGATATTGATGATGCAATGAAGCTGGGGTTCAACTGGCAACGTGGCCCGTTTGAAATGATTGATGCGATTGGCACCAGCCGCTTTGCCGCACTGCTTGATGAATGCGGCCTGACGATGCCGGCCTTTTTAACCGCGGGCGGACCGGTTTATGAGGTCCGCGACCATGCGTTGACAGTGCGCCACGCCGATGGCGCGCGTCATCCGGTTGATCTGCCCGCCGGGGTGATGCGGTTTCATATGACCCGCCGCACCCTCGACCCGATTGTCGAAAATGATGCGGCCAGCCTATTTGCGCTTGACGGCAATTTGCGGCTTGTTGAATTCCATTCCAAAGCCAATGCACTGACCGATGAATCGATGCAGATTGTCGCCGCCGCTGCGACCGATCACGGGGCTGGGATCATCATTCACAATGACGCCCAGCATTTTTCCGCCGGGGTTGATCTGAACGCATTCCGGCAGATGATTGAAACCGGCGCATGGGACGACATGGACGGCTTTTTATGGCGGTTCCAGCAGGCTGTGGCCATGCTGAAATATGCGCCGGTGCCGGTTGTTGGGGCGCCATCAGGCCTAGCGGCAGGCGGCGGGTTTGAAGTGCTGGCGCATTGTGACCGGCTTGTCGTTCACAGCAATTGTGTGCTTGGCCTGGTCGAGGCGGCGGTCGGTGTTGTGCCAAGTGGTGGCGGGGTCAAGGAAAGCTATTTGCGCTGGCATCAGGCGCTTGGCAACTGGGATGACGCCGCGTGGAAAGCCTGGATGAATTTAGGCTATGCGGCCACCGGGTCATCGCCAGAACTGGCCGCACGCATGCAATATTTTCGGTCCGACCACGACGAGACCGTGATGAATCGGGACCGGCTGTTGCCGCGGGCGATCACCGTGGTACAGGACATGGCCCATGATTATCAGCCGCCGGCACCGCCCGACGTCCAGCTGGCGGCGGCCAGCATGACCGAGAAGATGGCCGGTTTCATGCAGGACGGTATCGATCGTGGTGATTTTCTGCCGCATGACAAAACTGTTGCCATGGCGATTGCCAGCATCATGGTGCGCGGCACGGGCGATGCGGCCGTGGTTGATGAGACCGAATTGTTTGCCCGCGAACGGGCCGCCTTTATCCGGCTTGCCAAGACCGCGGCAACCGCCGAACGCATTGCCAGCATGATGGATCATGGTGCGCCGGTCAGGAACTAGGCAGCGGTTTCGGTTTTGACCGCTTAAACCGTGGCGGGTTGCGGCAATCGAATATCAAACCGCTGCCGCAAGGCCGCATCGAGCGGGTCCGCAATATGCCCGGGACCCGGGCTTTGCAGGATCTGCTCTTTACGGCGGCTTGCGACCTCGACAAGATTTGGTCGGCCAAGTTCGGCCCATTCCTTGGGACTCGACCTGTCAGCAATCACCGGATAGACATATTCGCTTTGCATCAGCCGGATCGTCTGGTCATGCCCCAGATAATGGCCCGGCCCGTCAAGACACACATCCTTCATAACCGACAGCGCCAATGTATCTTCATTCACCTCGATCCCCCGCACACATCTGAGACATTGCCCAAGCATATCATTGTCAATGATCAGGCTTTCAAGGCAAAACCCCAGCAATGACGCATGCATGCCGGCCGCCTCATACACCATATTGAGGCCGGATAAACCCGCCATAACCAATGTGCTGCCTTTTTCATAGCCGGATTGCGCGTCGGGCATTTTGGCATCGGCCATACCCGCCGCGGCCCCGGCCGGCAGATTGTAATATTGCAGCATTTGCGCACAGGCCGCGGTAAGCAGCCCCTGCTCGCCCGACCCGCCAGACATCGCCCCGGACCGCAGGTCCGACACAAATGGCCATGTACCGCAAATACAGGGATGACCCGGTTGCATCGCATTCACATAAATCAATCCGGCAATCACCTCGGCCAGCGCTTGGGCCACCGCACCGGCGATACTGGCCGGTGCCGTTGCCCCGGCTTGTCCTGCCGATAACAACAAGACCGGCATGCCGCCTCGTACCGCCGCCTCCATAACAAGGCATGCCTCGGGGGCAAATCGCAACGGCGGGACAACAAAACAATTGCTGTTGGACACAAAAGGCCGTGCCCGCCAACTCGCTTCATCCCCGGCGATCATATGCAGCATCTCAAATACCGGCGGCATAAAGGCAGCCTCGGTAAAGCTGACCCCCACATGTTTGGTGGTGCCTTTGACCGCGGCATAGACCGTGTTCAAATCAAGCGCCGCCGGATCTTCAATATCGCGCGCCACCATTGGCCGCTGGAAGAAATGGATATTGTCCATCTGTTCGACGATGCGGGCGGCGTCATAAATATCGGCAAGATATGACTCGCGGTAGGTGTTATTGGCGACATCAACCACATGCACCGCCGCACCGGCCGTTCCGTAATGGACCCGGGTGCCTGACAACAACAAATCATGATCCGGCTTTTGTCCATGCAGGATAATACCGCGCGCACAGGTGGCAAGCGTATGGCGCACGAGGGCCGACGGAAAGCGTAGCCGTCCATCATCGCCACATTCGGCACCGGCGGCGGTCATATAGTCAATACCAGACGGCGGGGCTTGGCTCAGGCCGATTTCGGCCAAGATCTGCATCACCGTTTGGTCGATAGCCGCGATCGCGGCTGCATCAAGCGGCCGGAACTGCCCCCCTTCAAGCCCGCCCCGCACCGGCCGCAAGGCGGCGGCCAAGGGCGCCGCACGCAAGCTACGCCGTGCCGCCCGACCACCGCTACGCCGCGACCGCGGCAAATCTCTGTTTATTGTCATCATCGCCCCCCATGACTGCCCCTTGCTATTGTTTTATCCGTTCACCCCTTGGATCATAAAATGGTCGTATCGTTACCTCAGCCGTGACAAGCCGGCCGGCCACATCAATCTGGTAGCGCGATGCCAACTGCGCGGCAGCTGTTTCGCCAACCGAACGGCATGGCACATAGCCAAGGCCGATCGCACCACCAAGATGATGGCCATAATTACCACTTGTGAGATAGCCCACAATTTCACCATCGCGCAAAATGGCTTCATTGTGATAGAGCAACGGTTCAGGATCGGTCAGCCGGAATTGCACCAGCCGGCAAGACAGCCCATCATTGCGCTTGGCCCGCACCGCATCGGCGCCGATCATCGGGCCAAATTTACCCGCCGGCTTGTCTTCCTTGACCACAAAACCAAGACCCGCTTCAAGCACATGATCCTCGTTCGAGATATCATGCCCGAAATGGCGATAGGCCTTTTCAATACGGCAACTGTCAAGCACATGAAGCCCACAAAAGATCAGATCATGCTGCTGGCGATGGGCGCTGATCACCTCGAACACATGGGCTGCCATATCAGCGCCGACGTAAAGCTCCCAGCCAAGCTCGCCAACATAGGTGACGCGGTGCGCGCGGGCCACCGCATGGCCAATTTCAATATGCTGCATGGACCCGAACGGAAAATCTGCATTGGCCAGGCTTTGGGGGATCAGCGGCTGCAAAAACGCCCGCGATTGCGGCCCCATAATGACGAAAACCGCCTCGGATTCGGTCGCATCATAGGCTATCGCATGCGCGTCATCGGGGATATGGCGGGTCAGCCAATGCAGGTCACGCCGGATCGTGGCCGCCGGCGTGACAATTAAAAACTCGTCCATCGACAGCCGCGTGATTGTCACATCCGCTTCAATGTGACCTGCCTTGTTCAAAAACTGTGTATAGACAATCTTGCCGGGCGGCACCGCCACATCATTCGCCGCAATATACTGTAACACCGCCTCGGCATCGCGTCCCTTGACCCGAATCTTGCCAAAGCTGGACATGTCAAAAAACCCAACCGCCTGCCGGATCGCGCGATGTTCAGCCGCCGCATAGTCAAACCAGTTTTGCCGACCCCAGCTATAGTCATAGGCAGCGATTTTTCCGGCATCGCGCGCCTCTTGTGGCAAAAACCAATTGGCCCGTTCCCAGCCAGCCACCTCGCCGAAACACGCCCCTTCGGCGGCCAGATACTGATGAACCGGTGACCGTCTGACACCCCGCGCTGAGGCAAATTGCCGGTAGGGAAAATGATCGGCATATAACAGCCCCAAGGTTTCTGAAACCCGCGTTTGCAGATAGTGACGATTGGCTTGAAATGGGTGCATGCGGCGAATATCGACATCCCACAAATCGATCGGCGGTTCACCGCGATCCATCCAGTCGGCCAGCACCATCCCGGCCCCGCCGGCCGATTGAATGCCGATCGAGTTGAAACCGGCGGCAACAAAGAAGTTATCCAGTTCAGGCGCTTCGCCGAGGATATAGCGATCATCCGGTGTAAAACTTTCCGGCCCGTTGAAAAATGTCTGAATGCCGGCCGTGGCAAGCTGTGGAAACCGGTCAACCGCCCGTTCTAAAATCGGCTCAAAATGGTCAAAATCTTCGGGCAAAGAGTCAAATTCAAAATCCTCAGGAATACCATCCATACCCCAAGGCTTGGAATTGGGCTCAAACGCCCCCAGCAACAATTTGCCAGCGTCTTCTTTATAATAGGCGCATTCATCCGGCACCCGTAACACCGGCAAATTGGCCTGCAAACCGGGCATTGGTTCGGTCACAATATAAAAATGCTCACAGGCATGAAGCGGTACCGCGACCCCGGCCATAGCGCCAATATCACGCGCCCACATGCCACCAGCATTGACCACAAATTCAGCGTCAATTGGCCCGTGGGTGGTATCAACACCGGTCACCCGGCCGCGTTCTTGGCGGATCCCTGTCACCTTGACGCCCTGATAAATCGACACGCCAAAATGACGTGCCCCTTTGGCCAAGGCTTGGGTGATATTCACCGGGTCGGCCTGCCCGTCTTTGGGCAGCCACACCCCCCCGACAACATCATCAATCTTTAGGCCGGGATACCGGCTGGCAATGTCGCTTGGGCCAATTTCGTCAATATCGACACCAAACGCGCGCGCCATCGCCGCCGACCGGCGCAATTCCTCCATGCGCTCGCCGGTTAATGCCACGGTGATCGACCCGTTGCGCTTAAAGCCCGTAGCAACGCCGGTTTCGGCTTCCAGCCCGTAATAGAGTTCTTGCGAATATTTGGCCAGCCGCGTCATATTTTGTGTCGCACGCAATTGTGCGATCAAACCGGCAGCATGCCATGTTGTCCCACAGGTCAGTTGCTTGCGTTCCAGCAACACCACATCACGCCAGCCCAGCTTGCCAAGATGATAGGCGATCGAACAACCCACCACGCCGCCACCAATAATAACCGCACGAGCTTTTGAAGGGATTTGCATAGGTCAGGCTTTCAACTTGCTGTTGGACGGATCATACAAAACGCCGCCGTCAATCAGGCGGGCACGGCGCTGCCGGCCAAGTACCAGCACGCTGATATCTTGCGCCTTGGCCACCGCGTCCCGGTCAACCACCGCCATCGCGATTGAGGCGCCGACACGATGCCCATAGCCAGCTGACACCACCAGTCCGGCAACCACCCCATCGATATAGACCGAACTCAGATAGACCGCTTCACCAAACGGGCCATCATCATCCGGGTCATCCAGCACTAGGGTGATAAAATCACGGCCCCATCCTGCCTGAAATTCCGCCTGGAGGGCGGCACGACCAACGAAGGTGGCTTTGTCAAAATTAACCCAGCGACCAAGCCCCGATTCCAGCATCGTATAATCAGACGTCAGATCCGATTTCCATGACCGATAGCCTTTTTCCAGCCGCATTGAGTCTAGGGCCAACATACCAAAATGCGCAATCTGATGGGGGGCGCCGGCGGCCATAACCGCATCATAAACCGTCACCAGATCATCCATCGCCATATGGAGTTCCCAGCCAGACTCGCCAGCAAAGGACACGCGAACGGCAAGCATGTCAACGCCGCCAATCGTGATGGTCTTATGGCTCAGCCACGGGAACGCTGCCGCATCGGTTGCCAGCCCGGCAGCATCAGCAAGCAACGCTGGCGCTTTCGGACCGGTGATCAGCACTGTTGCCAGATCAGCGGTCACATCATCAATTGTCACGCTGCCATCATCGGGCAGACGGCTATTCAGCAAATCCCGGTCATGCCAATGGGCGCCCGCCCCGGTCATCAACAAAAAGTCATTGTCGGCAAACCGGGTCGCGGTCATTTCGCTGAGAACCCGGCCGCGTGGGGAAGCAAAATAGACAAGACCAATCCGGCCAACCCGCGGCAGATTGCCAGTGACTTGTTCTGCCAGCCAGTTACCCGCCCCGGTTCCGGTTACCCGGAACCGCGAAAATCCGGTCAATTCAAGAACACCCACATGTTCGGCCACATGCCGGCATTCGCGGCCAACCGCATCAAACCAATGCTGCCGGTCATAGCTATCAGCGGGGCGGCAGTCAGCATCTGCCGCCGGAAACCAGTCGGCCCGTTCCCACCCGCCATAGCTGCCAAACGCGGCACCTGCATCAGCCAGCCGACCATAAAGCGGCGACTGTTTGGCATTGCGACCGGCCGGCCATTGGATTTGCGGAAAATGCATTGCATATTCATGGCTATAGGTTTCAATGGCCTTGGCGGTGGTATAGGCAAGATCGACATGGTCGGTAAAGCGCCGCGGATCAACCGCCCAGCTGTCGGCCTCGGTCTCGCCTTCGACAATCAATTCAGCAAGAAGTCTGCCAGCACCGCCAGCTTGAACGATGCCAAACGTAAACACGCATGCCTCAAACGCATTGGGCACACCGGGCATTGGCCCAATCAATGGCAGCCCATCCGGCGTATAGGGGATCGGCCCGTTGACGACCCGGGTAATACCGGCCGTTCCCAGAATCGGCACCCGCGCACACGCATCTTCGATGTACCATTCAAGTCGTTCGAGATCATCATTATAAAGCTGAAAGGAAAAATCGTCCGGCATCGGATCATCTGCATCAAGCCAATGCGCCCGGCAATTTTTTTCATAGGGCCCCAGCAACAGCCCGTCCTTTTCCTGACGCAAATAATACGAACTGTCCGGGTCACGCAATAACGGCAATTTTTGGTCACGCGCGGTCAATTCGGCGATCGGTTCAGTGATCAAATATTGATGCGCCAGTGACACGCATGGCACATCGCGCCCAAACATGCGGCCAAGCTCTGCCGCCCGATAACCCGCGGCGTTAACCACAAATTCGGCTCTGATTGTACCTTTCGGTGTGGTGAGCGCCCATTCATCGCCAACCCTCGTGACCCCGGTAACCGGACAAAAACGGATAATTTTGGCGCCTTTGTTACGCGCCCCTTTGGCCAAGGCCTGGGTCAGCTGGGCAGGGTCGATATCGCCGTCAAGCGGGTCCCATTGGCCGCCATAAAGATCATGCGTTTCCAAAAACGGATATAACGCCTTCATCTCGTCATTCGATACTTCATGCAGCTCGACCCCCATCTGGCGGCCCATCGATTCGACATGGCGGAACTCTTCCATCCGTTGCCGGCTGTGGGCCAGACGGATCGCGCCAGTGACATGATAATTCATCGGATAATCGACAAGTTCACCAAGCCGGCGATACAGAGCGGTCGAATAGGACTGAATTTTCATCATCGTCCATGACCCTACAAAATTTGGGCAGTTCCCCGCCGCGTGCCAGGTTGACCCCGATGTCAGTTCGTTCTTTTCCAACAACACACAGTCGGTCCATCCCATATCGGCAAGATGGTACAGCACCGAACAGCCAACCGCGCCGCCGCCGATAACAACAACGCGCGCCGTTTTTGGAATGGCGGCGTCTATTGCACCTTCTGCATTGGTTTGACCTGCCATCGATCTCTCCTGTTTTTAATCATTGCCCTATAACACCGGCGCACGGTCTCGCGCGGCGGCGTTTGCCTAATAGACCGGCGGCGCAATCACCCAGATCACCACCGCCTCGACATCGCCGTCATTGCGCCATTGGAACGCCTCACCAGAAATACGAAAACTGTCGCCGACCCCGACGTCATAGCGGGCTGACCCGATCAGCAAGGTTAAACAGCCCGCAACAACATAACCGGCCTCCTCGGTTGGCCGCGTCACCGGCGCCGGACAGCGTGCCCCCGGCGCAAACACCGAATGCACCATTTCAAAGGCCCCGCCCAGATCCGGCGACAGCAAACTTTCAAACAGCCCCTTGGCATCATCGCGCATCAACCGCCGCGCCCCGGCACGCACAATATGGGTTGATTCATCATCATCTGCCGGCGCCGAAAAAAAGAAGCTCACCGGCAACGCAAACAGGGCCGCAATCTTGCGGATATCCTCAAGCGCCGGTTCAGATACATTGCGTTCAACCTGTGACAACCAACCAACCGACCGGTCAAGCTGTTCAGCAAGATGCGTTAATGTCCACCGGCGCGACCGGCGTAAAGCCCGAATATCAGATCCGATCGCCCCCGTTGACCGCAACGGCAGAGCGGTCCGGCTTTTGGTTTTTGACCGCAGATCAACCAGCATCAGCACCCCCATTGGCAAAAGCCTGCCGCCTTAAATTGAAAATTTCAATTAAATTTTCAATTTTGAATAATTTTTATCGCTTTTTTCATTAGCGCTGATGCATATAACGCGCGATGGGTGATCCATGCGGCTGGCATGTCATATCTTGTTGGTAGGCCTTGTCGGCCGGATAGAGATAGATTAGTCGAGGTCGGTTTCGACGGCCTGCCCGGTCGCGCCTGTTGCCCAGATTAACGCGATAAACGCACCTTTGGCCCGCGGCAGGACAAGATAAACACCAAGCAGCGTCACCACCGACAAGATCACCACCGCAAGCCATATCGGCACCATATCATAGCGGCCAAACAACAGCATCAACGGCACCACCGCATGCCCAACCACCAGCAAGGTAAGCCAAGCCGGCCCATCATCAGCGCTGATATGGCGGAAATTTTCGCCGCAAGCCGGACATTCGGCCAATGGTTTGATATAGCCGGTCATCACCGCGCCGCCGCCACATTGTGGGCAGCATTTTTTGATCCCGCGCCATAAGACAGTGAACGAGAATTGACGGTCTGGTTGATGGTCTGGCACTCTGTTTTCCATGCGGGCATCCTCGATCACAGTGCGGCATCCGTACCATGAGGGCTAGTAAATTGAAATAGCAAACACCCCCGTCTGCGCCTATTTGCCTCGCCGCGGCTATCAGGCACAGGCAATGCAACGCGTTGCCGCCGGATCGATCTCTAGCCGTTTGACGGCAATTTCTGCATCGCACGCAAGACAATAGCCATAATCGCCATCCTCAAGGCGGCGCTGTGCCGCAACCAGCATCGACAATCGCTGCCGGCGGCGGCTTTCGGTCGCCAACTCCATCGATTGTTGCTGCATCGCATCCATCCGTGACAAGCGCCCAACCGATTGCTGGTCCAGCGCAACCGGGGCGCGGCTGTCCCGCGACACCGCGCTCAGCGATTCCAATGCGGCAATCTCGTCTCTAATCATCGCCGTCAATGTCGCTAATCTGGCCGCATCAATCATATGT
>Ga0181581_10003854_pt1 | contig 11723 bp, 9 predicted proteins | sample 071ome_22_FD_132433 | JGI IMG/M metagenome (GOLD analysis project Ga0181581, IMG submission 132433) | Coastal salt marsh microbial communities from the Groves Creek Marsh, Skidaway Island, Georgia - 071404AT metaG (megahit assembly) | ecosystem: Environmental > Aquatic > Marine > Intertidal zone... | reverse complement strand
TCGCCCCGCGTTCGTTCGCGTCCCGTCGCGACGCAAACACGCGGGTCCCTCCGCTCGCATCGCGAGACGACACACACTTTACAGAAAACAACACCTCCATCCACCATCCACCGCGTTCGAATCCAATCCACTCCTCTCCACGACCACGCGCGTGTAGTCCTCCTACGCTACCGGTCCGATTCGCCGCCCTCGCGTCGTCGCCAAAGCCCTAACGAGACATCAGACCCTCGACGCCCGCGCGCGACGCCCGCGCGCGCGACGGTACTCCGAGAGGAACACCGCGCGCGCGCGCGAACGAACGAACGAATACACCGTGACCACCACTCTCCTTCTAACGACCGGTGCGCGCCGTCGTCGTCGTGAAGAAACGACGACGCGCACCGGTCGCGGCGATGGGCGACCGCGACCGTGGCTCGCGGTCGCCCATCGCTCGGGAACGCGCGGCGACGCGTTTACTTGGAGCGTTGGCGCATTTTTCTGCGTTTGCGCTTGAGACGACGGGTACGTTTTTTCTTCCACTTGGCTCGCATCGTGTGGAGACGCGACGCGACGCGGAGTGGCGACGCGCGCGATCGCGACGACGGGACGAGGGTCGACGCGCGATGCGGGGCGTGGCGGCGAAGGGACTCGGTGGTGGGTCGTGATTCGTCGATTATGACGAGTCGTGAATCGACGGTGTGTCCCTCGAGGAAAGGTGGCGAGACATCGAATGGCGGCGGCGACGCGGTCGTCGCGCGAGTCGACGACGACGACGACGACGACGCGACATGCGCGAGCTCAAGCACCACGAGCGTAAGCTCCTGAAAAAGGTGGACTTCCTCGCCTGGAAATCCGAGCGAGGACACCGCGAGGTGGCGACGATTCGTCGGTACCACTTGCGCGACCGGGACGAGTTTAAGCGGTATAACAAGCTCTGTGGGTCCGTCACCAAGCTCGCGGCGGCGTTGAAGAAACTGGACCCGCGGGATGAGACGCGGACCGAAGTGACGGAGGCGATGTTGCGGAAATTGTACGATATCGGGGCGATTCCGAGCGAGAAATCGTTGGCGTTGTGCGATAAGTTGTCGACGTCGAGCTTTTGTCGCCGGCGATTGGCGACGGTGTTGGTGAGGATACGGATGTGTGAGACGCTGCGAGAGGCGACGACGTTCATCGAGCAGGGACACGTGCGCGTGGGGGTGAACGTGATTCGGGATCCGGGGTACATCGTGACGAGGGATATGGAGGATTACGTGACGTGGAAGGATACGAGTAAAATCAAGCGCAAGGTCGCCGCGTACAACGACAAGTTGGACGATTACGATCTTTTGGGAGAATAGAGAGGTAGCGCACGACGCGACGAAGGGCGCGCGAGCGCGGTCATTCATAGCCAAAAATAAAAAAAGAAACATCGCTCTAGAGTTATACGATGCCAAATTGTAACAACACGCCGTCTGTAGCCGAAAACGACAACAACAAATAAAGAATCACAAATTAATCGCGTCTACGCGTACCAAGAATGGAGCAACTCGGGTAATTCGCGAACGTGCGTCACGACGCCGTCGACGTAGGATGCCGCCTCTGCCTCGACGGTACCTCGCATGGACGTCTCCGCGTACGGCGCGCCCCCTCCGCTCTGATACGGCTTTGTCTCCGGATCGCGCACGTGCACAGTCTTGAAATCAAACTGTTTCGCGGCGTAGCAATCGTTCAGCACGTCATCACCGACGTGCACCCACGCGTCGGAATCCCCAGAGAATCCGTGATCGGCGATGGCGATGCCCATGGCGAGCTGAAACGGGTACGCGTTCGGCTTTCTCGCCATCTCCCCGTGCACCATGTGTTCGTCGATCAACGCCTCCGCGGACAATTCGAAATCGAAAAAATCTCCGAGTCCGGCGCCCGCCGCGCTTCCGAACCCGTTCGTGATCGATCCGACGACGACGCCCGGATGTCGCGCTCGAATCTCCGCCAACGCCTCGCGCACCCCCGGGTACACCAACTCTCTCGCCATCGCGTTTCGCATGGGAATCCACGCCAAGTGATACCCGCGCGCCACCGTCGCCACCGCATCGCTCTCCGGAATTCCAGCCTCGATCGCCGCGCGCGTCGCGCCCGCGATTCGTATCGCCGCGTACGACATCGGCTCCGCCGTCGTCCCTCTCGCCGCCGCCTCGCACTCCCTCTGTTCGCGTATCCGCTTCATCGTCGCGTGCACCTGCGGCGTGCGCGGGAACTTACCGCCCAAACGCGCGCTGCACCACTCGATCAACGCCTCGTTCGCCGCGTTCACGACCGGCGTCGTGGGCCAGAGCGTGTCGTCCAAATCAAAGGTTAGCACCTCGAGCGTCTTCGCGCGCGCGACGCGCGGCGTCGACGACGCGCCGCTCGACGCGCCCGAGGGCGCGGACGTCGACGTCGCGGGCGTCGCGGACGATCGCTTTCGGTCTCTCGCGCGCGCGAGCGCCGGCGGCGCGAGGAGGGCGCGCGCGAACGATGACATGGCGACGAAAACGGCGAGGCGGACACTGACGCGACGCACAGCGACGCGCGCGAGGTGGAGGGCGCGGCGCGCGCGAGGGACATGCGCGCGACGACGGGGACGTCCGCGTCGACGCGCGCGAGGGCGCGCGCGAGGGCGACGCGCGCGGCGAGACGAATCGTCCCGACGAGAGGACCGATTCGCGCGCGCGACGTGTTCGAGAGCGCGTCGGCGACGACGACGCGCGCGTTCGACGCGGGCGCGATGCGACGAGCGTCCAAGAACGCATCGTCGTTGCCGCCGTCGTCGATGACGACGACGCGCGCGCGCGCGTCGTCGACGTCGGCGATCGATCTCGACCGCGCGCCGCGACCGTCGGCGGAGGAGAACGCGTTCGCGTTCGCGTTGGCGTTGGCGTGCGGCGCCACGGTCGCGGCCAAGGCGACTCGCGCGGTGGAGTCGACCGTACCGATAGTGGTTCGATTGGCGAGCGCGTGCGCGTGCGCGGCGGTCGTGTTTGTGGTGGCGAGAATCGCGAGCGCGGAGCGACGATACGCCGACGCGTTGGTGTCGCATCGAGACGCGGCGGACGCGGATGGATCGTTCATCGACGTCGACGGCGTCGAGGTGCACTATAAACGCGTCACGGCGCCCGACGCGGTTCGTGCGGTGGAGTGCATGCACGGATTCGGGGCGAACGTGTCGTCGTGGACGACGAGCGAGACGTTGCGTCGGTTGAGCGAGACGCTCGCGGCGGACGTCGCCGCGCACGATTCGTGCGGGTTCGGACTAACGCAGCGCTCGAAGGATGTGCGTCGATACACGCGAACGAGCGATGCGCGCGCGTGTCGGGCGATTTTGCGCGAGATGCGCGCGGGTGAGAGACGTTCGGTGACGCTCGTGGGACACAGTTTGGGCGCGGTGGGCGCGGCGCTTGCGAGCGCCGAGGGCGGCGTCGACCACGTCGTGCTCGTCGCGCCCGCCATCCTGGGAGGCAAACGTCGCGACAAGTCGAATGATGCGCGCGGTCGCGCGTTGCCGGTGTTTCTGCGAGTGTTTTTCGCTGGAATCGCCGCGTCGGCGACGTCCGCCGCGTGGTGCCTCGTTCGCGCCGTCGAGCCCGTCATCATTCTTGTCTTGCGCGCGCTCGTGCGTAGCGAACGATTTTGGATCAACGGCCTTCGTTCGGCAGTCCACGCGTCGAGGAGAGATTCCATGTCGAGTGATTGGGTGGACGGATACCGACGACCGTCCATCGTGCGCGGGTGGGACGCGGGCATGTTTCGAGTCGTCTTGGCGTCCGTCGCCGCCGCCAACTCTCCTCGAGAGATTTGGCGAGACGCCATGGCGCGCGCGCGCGCGCCGGAGCGTCCGTCCGCGATCGATACCGAAGACGCCGTGAACGTGCTCGCCAACAGCGGGGCGTCCGTGCTCATCGTTCACGGAGAAAACGACGTCATCGTCCCCGCGTCCAACTCGCGCGCGTTGGCGAAACTCTTGGACGCCGAGATACGAATAATCCCCGCGTGCGGTCACATGCCCCACGAGGAGGCACCGGAAGAGTTCATCGACATCGTTCGCGAGTTCATCGAGCGCGCGTCGGCGTAGACATCTAGTCTTTCGTATTGTACATCAACTGCTAAAATGCGAGTCCGCGGCGAGTCACGTCGTCGTCTGTTTCATCTTGAGCGCCTCCATTTTTTCCGCCGACGCCAACTCAGGAAACTTCTTCAGTAAACCCGGTTGCGCCGCGTTCCACGCCAGAGACTTCTCCGCCAACGTTCGTTTCTCCTCATCCGTCGTCTTCACGCCCCCGCTCGTCTGTTCATTCGTCGTCATGAAGGATAAAAACCCGCACGTAATCGCCGTCGCGCTCCACGCCGGATTCCAACTCTCCTGATGCCACTCCGTCATCGACATGCACACGCTCTGATTTTCGGCGAATCGCCCGTTGGGCGTGATCATCATCACCGCCGGCGCCTCGAACGGGTACGAGGGCTTAAACTTGATGCGCATGACGTACCATCCGCCCTCGTACGGCGAACTCGGCGGACCCTCGACGAGGATGAACCAGTCCAGGATGTCCTTCTCGCTCACGTGCACCAGAGGCGCGAGAGGCGGCGGGTTGGCGCGAAACGCCTTGAGTTCGCGCGTGAGACGGGTGACGCACGACTTGGAGGGCGCCATGGATCGGTCGAGGCGCGTCGCGCGTCGCGCACTGCGGCGACAGACGTCGGCACCCGAGGTTTTGGTCATGGTTTGCGTTTTGAATGCCTCGTATATGCGTCTCTGCATCGTATGGTGTTCATTTTAAAGATATCTGTGGACGTTATGTGTGATTTGGGAGAAACGCACGGAAACGCTCCCCAGGGACGCCACTCGACGCCACGACGCGCGCGCGCGAACGCGATGGCGACGACGAGCGAGGACACCAAGGAGGACGCGGTGACGTCCGAGCGCGTGTATTCCATCGGTGAGGGACCGTACGCGCTGAACGAGGACGATTCCGCGGTGGATCCGGTGGCGTTTCGTGAGGCGTTGATGCACGACGCGGAGAAACTCAAGAGCATCGAACAGGACGAGGAGTTGGCGAAAGCGCTCCTGGGCGAGGACACCGGGACGATGCAGGAGGCGCTGAAGAAATTGATGGCGGTGGTGCGTGTGAGAACGATGGACGACGCGCGCGACGCGCGCGGTGACTGGATTCGATGTGACTCGGACTCGGACTGACGAGAAACGCGACGCGTCTCGACGCGACGCGACGCGCGCAGGTGAGAAACCAAAGCGAACAAGATTCGCACTACGACATGCAGTCGAACGATCTCATGCGCGCGAAATGCACGATACCCAGAGACCCGACGGTGCTGTATCAAGGCATGCTCAAGGCGGGGCTGCAGTACGGTCCCTCGTTCAGACTTTTGAGCCAAGTTTGGGTTCCCGAGGAATTGGACAGGGAGCAACGCGCGGAAGCCGATGCTCAGGCGTGAGTGACGACGCGTTCGATCGTTGTAATGCGACTCTGTATCTTCGTCGCCCTCGCTCGGCGTCTCGGTCGACGGAAACGCACACGCTCGCGCGCGCTCGTCTACGGTTCTGAACGCGCGATGATGACGACAGTTCGAGTCGCGACGGTGACATGCGTCGACGCGACGACGCGACGACGCGCGATGCGCGATATCACGCGCCGCGTCGCGCGTCGCCGACGCTCGCGCGCGTGCTCGCGGTGACGACGCTGGTGGCGACGATTTGGTGCGCGCGCGCACCGCTGTTGATCTTCGCGAAAGCGACGCCTCGAGACGCCGACGGCGCGGCCGACGCGCTTCGAAACGAACTCGAAACGCTCCGAAACGCTCTGAGTGCGGCGCGTGACGCGTCCGAGGCGCTCGAGCGGGCGGTGCGCGGCGCCGAGGGGACGTTGAAGAGGATGGATGGGTTGATTAAAGTTCCGGGCGTCGCCGTTCCCGAGCGTGACGGCGCGACGTGCGAGACGTCGGTCGGCGATTCCGCGGCGACGCCAACGTCGGAGTTGCTCGATGCGAGCTATGTGTCGCCCGAGACGAACGTCCCGATCGCCGCGCGCACGATGGATGCGGCGTTGGAAGAAATTCGCCGAGTCACGGAGGAGCACGTGCGCGCTGCGCTCTCGGGACACACCCAGCGTGTGTCGACGTTTTCCGACGCGTTCAAGCGCGTGTCGTCGGCGACGACGACGCGCGTTGTGACCGCAGCGCACGTGTTGCCATTCAAGTACGGTAGAGAGATTAAACCTCGGTATTACATCGTCGGCGACGCCGGCGGCGGGTTGACGGTGAGACACTTTGAATCGGGAGAACACGCGTGTGAGAGCGAGACGAGCACCAGGTCGGCGGTGCGTTCGATCACGGCATACCTTTCATCGCTCAATACCACGGTCTTGGTGACAGGTCACGACGATGGGACGGTCGCGTTCACGAAGATTGAGCGACAAGTGAACACCAACAGAGGTCCCGACGCCGACGAGTTCCCAGAAGAGGAGTTCCTGCGATGCGCGCTCGTCTCTTCCATCACGGCGAAGGAGGCGAACGAGCGATATAAGGATAAATTACTCGCGACGGGTAAGAAGATACCGACGAAAACGGGCTCGAACGGTGTACTCGAACAAGTGATGAAGGATGCGCCGATTGAAACGTTGGGACTGTATCGCATCATGGGAAAGCGTTACGTCGCCGCGGCGGACATCGAGGGACGCGTCGTCATCTTCCAGCCAAGAGGAGATAATTTATCGAATATCCAAGGCGTTTTTCGCACGGGATCGCGCGTTTTCGCTTTCAGACCATACAAGAAGGCGGTGGTGGCTCTCACGCAGCGAGGAGTCGCGTACGCCGACGTCAACGCATTCACGACGAGATCGTACTCGTGTGAGGGTCTGGATCGGATCGAGATCGCCAAAGCGACATTTGACTCTCGCATGAACTCTAGGGTGACCGGAATCACGAAGTCGGGTCAAGTGATTTCCGGATTCGTCGTGCTCGACGGTCCGCAAATGGGATGTACGATTCACTTGGGTAGCGAAGTGCGCGAACCTCGCATGTTCACGACGGCGATCGCCACCGTGAAGGGATACGCGGTGGTCGCCATGAATGGAGGGGTTGAGGTGTTGAATCTGACCTCGACCAAGGTGGGCAAGCACATTTTCCAAATGAGCAATCCTCAACAACTCGCGAGCGAAGGCGTCGAGGCACCGCAGGCGAGTGCGTACGCGCCCGTCGTGGTCTCAGACGGCGAAAAGCGCGTCATCATCGCGCACGGTGACGTTGGATTGATTTTCGTGTACGAGAACGCCATGTACGTCTCGAAACCTCCGGGATTACTGGGTGACAATCTGTGGTTCCAACCGCTCGCGGTGATGCTCGCGCTGGGCGTCGGCATCTGGAGTTACAAAAACCAACGCGCGCAGTTCATGCCCGACGCGAGCGCGAGACGACAGACGGAAGACGCGCTTCGTAAGTTGGGGTACGGCAAGGACATGGCGAAAGCGCGCGAACTCGTCACCGGAGAACCTCGCAAGAACCCGGATGGATACGAGCACTGGACGCCCGCAATGATGCAACGAGAGATAGAAGCGGCGCGCGCGAACGGGGACTTGTAGATGTTAGAGACGATGAAACTTGAAATATGTATTAAAAATGAATCATACTGGTGTAGCGAACAAACTTAAACGGAAGATTCTTCCTTCTTCGCGTCGAAGTCACCGCGAGCGCGCTTCGCCTCCAAAATGGCTTCCGCGCGAGCGCGCTTCTTCGCTTCTTCCGCGCGCGTATCGTCGATCGCGATCGTACTCTTCTTCCATTGTTCGCTCAACTGGAGCTTGCGCACGAATTCCGTCACCATCGCGTCATCCAACAATCCTCGCTCCGCCGCCTTGACGAAGGCGTTCAGCTGCGTGAGCTCGAGCGTCTTCGCGTCCAATCCCCGCTCAGCCATAAACTTGACCCATCCACCGGCTTCCAACTGTTCGAGCTGCTTCTCCGTCTTTTGCTTGATGAGCACCGCGAAGATGGCGTACGGTCCGAGAATCGGCGCCACCGTGTACAAGAGAATGCTCTGCGTGTCCGCCGTGCGAAACTTCCAAAACGCCAACAAATAATCCTCCACGCCCTGCACGTCCACCGCGTGCGCCGCCCCCGCGCTCGTGAGCGTCGTCATCGCCGTGATCGCCGCGAGGTTCACCTTATCGCACGCGCGCTCGACCCCCTTGACGACCCGCTCGACCGTCGAGGAGGCGAACGTCATCGCCGATCGCCCTCGTCGCGCGCATCGCGTCGCCTTTTCCCCGCGCGAGGTCATCGCTCGCGGGGCCACGGTTCGGGACATCGTCATCATCGCTCGTGCGCGCGCGCGCGATCCGTCGACGAGGCGCGCGCGTCGTCGTGTGTCGACGATGCGCCGGATAAGGAGAAGACCCATATCCGATATTTCGCGCAGAGGACTCCTTCTTGAGTCCTGAACCGTCACGGGCTCGAACCAGTCGGTCGAGCTCAAAGTCGAGCTCAAATTGCGAAACGCGTCTCCCGCGCGCGCGACACGCCGACTCGCGGCGACCGGTTCGCGCGCGAGGATGATTTCTCGCACGGCGTCGACCGCGTGCGAGCGCGCGCGAGGCGCGTCCGCGCGCGCGAGGCGAGGCGACGCGCGCGCGCGAAGGGGCCGTTGTGGAACGCGTTCGACGGTGCTCGCGCGCGCGGGGAGACGCGAGGCGTCGGTGGCGGCGCGCGCGTTCGACGCGCGCGACGCGCGCGCGCATCGTCGAGTCGTCGGTGTCGACGACGACGCGCGCGAGTGGGTGGTGCCGGCGCGAGGGTGGTGGACGCGGAGGGCGGCGCGGGCGGCGTCGGCGGCGAGGCGCGCGAAGGACGACGGCGACGCCGACGAGACGCGAGGAGTCGCTCGCTCGGACGAGGGTGAGGATGGGGATATCGGTGAAAACGATGCCGAGGATGCGCGCGAGGTGCCGGTGGTGGCGGCGCGAGAGCCTTCGGAAGACTCGGAGGACGAAGAGACGGCGGAGGAGGTTGAACAGAGAGAACGCGAGGAGGAGATCGAACGAAAAGCCGTGTCCAGACGCGTATTCGGCACGGAATCGGACACGCAGGCGATGACGGTGACGAGAAGTTTGTTCATGTTCGCCGCATTCTGTCTCGCGCTCGCGGCGTGGCCGAAGATTATCGGACTGTTGTGTTCGTATTTCGAGCCTCTCGACACGGCGGTGGCGGCGTTCGAGGCTTTGACGTCCAACGTCGGTTTGGATTTGGGCATCATGCGAGCGACGTCGACGGCGACGTTTAAAGTTGTCGCACTGTGCGTTCTCATCACCGGTTTGATGCGCGAGGGAAAGCTTCCTCTCGACACGCCCGTCGTCGTATCCAAGCTCGCCTTCAACGTCATGTTGCCGGCGTATCTGTGCACGCGAGTGGCGGCGACCTTGTACTTGTCTCCGCTCACGAAGGCGTTGGCCGTGTTGCCTATGAGCGCGATGGCGCAGGTTATTTTCGGATCGATGATCGGTATCGTCGTCACTTCTTTCGTTAATAAGATTTTTGCGTACGCGTCGTCGCACGAGGAAAAGAAGGAAGTCGACGAAGACGAGGAAATGCGATCGATCAAAGAGAAGAACGACATATCTCGCTTGGGCATTGCGGCGTGCTCTTTCGGAAACACATTCACGCTTCCATTGGTCTTCTTAACCGAGGTTCTCGGACGCACTCGCGCCGACGAAACCGCCGGCTACATCGCTCTGTATCTCATCGGTTGGACGCCGGTGTTGTGGACGGTTGGATTTTTGTTAATCGCGGGCCCAGTCGCCGTCGCGGGATTGAGCAAAGACGGTGAAAACGACGCGCTTCGTGACGCGTTCTTAACGGCTCGGGCGACGATGGGTCGCATCGGTAAGGAGTTGCTGAATCCGCCGTTGCTCGGTATCATCGTGGGCGTTCTCATCGGCGCCACTCCGCTGAAGGAAGTCTTCATCGGTAACTTTAGCTCGGCCACGGCTGAGTTCTCCGGCGCGTTGACTTTTGTTTTTGTCATCCTACGAGCGTTGTTCGAGCTCGCCGCGAGCGTCGGCGCCGCCGCACTTCCGGGTCAAATGCTCGTGTTGGCGTCGAGCTTGGTGAAGATCTCCCCAGAAGACGTGGAGAAGAGAATTGCGCGGGCGAAGAAGGCGAAAGAAGCGAAGGAAAAGTTGTCCGTCGACGACGAGCACGACGAGGAAACAACGAAAAAGAACGGCGTGCAAGCCGCGCTCTACGTTTTCGTCGGTGCGTGCTCGCAAACAATCGCGCTGATTGCTCGCACCTTCGGCAGCGTTCAATCCGGTTTCGCCTACCTGTTCCGACTCAACGTACCGGATGCCAAGGCGTTGACCGCTGCGTGCATCGTGCGTTTCATCGCACTTCCCGCGGCGTGCTTGTTCGGTTTGCTCTTCCTTCGCGCGTTGAACTCTCCTTGGTTCCCGAGCGATCGCTCCGCGGCGTTAGTACTCCTCACCATGTCGTGCATGCCGGCGGCTCAAAATCTCGTGCTCTTGACGCAGCTTCGCGAAGCCACGCGTCCCTTGGCGCCTCGTCTCGCGGCACTGATGCTTCGACAGTATGTATTTGCGATCATTCCCGTCACATTTTGGTTGACGGCGTTTACGGACGCTGTAGTATAAATGAGAGTTGTAGCGCAACATTGTTTCATCGACAATTGTCGGCCGTCGTTTGTATCACAACAACTAATACGTAACAAGTGCTTGTCGTCCTGTTTCTACCATTCGCCTAAAACTCGTGGATAATGAATGCCCTCACTTTTAGAAACGCAAAGTCGGGTTCTCGACGCGCGCAATGTCCGCCTCGACCATTTCCTTGATGAGCTCCTCGAGGGACGTCGTGCGCGGGTTCCACTTGAGCTTCTCCAACGCCTTGGCCGGGTTACCGATGAGAAGATCGACCTCAGCCGGGCGGAAATAACGCTCGTGCACGCGCACGAGCGTGCGTCCGGTCGCGATTTCGATACCCACCTCGTTAACACCCTCGCCTTCAAATCTGAGCTTCATGCCGGCGATGTCAAAGGCACGGTCCACGAAGTGACGCACAGTGTTGGTTTCGCCCGTCGCGACAACGAAATCTTCCGCCTTGTCTTGTTGGAGCATCTTCCACATGCACTCCACGTAGTCACGAGCGTGACCCCAATCACGCTTCGCGTCCATGTTACCAAGGTACAAGCACTCTTGCTTACCAGCCTTGATGTTGGCCACGGCGAGGGTGATCTTACGCGTGACGAAGGTTTCCCCTCGTCTCGGCGACTCGTGGTTGAACAAGATGCCGTTGCACGCGTACATGTCGTACGATTCACGGTAGTTGACCACGGCCCAGAACGCCATCATCTTCGCCACCGCATACGGAGATCGCGGGTAGAAGGGCGTCGTCTCGCTCTGCGGAATCTCTTGCACTTTACCGTACAACTCGGACGTCGACGCTTGATAAAATCGCGCCGTGTGCTGTTGTCCGGATAAGCGAATCGCCTCCAACAGGTTCAACGTCCCCACACCGTCCACCTCCGCGGTATACATCGGCATTTGGAACGACACCTGCACGTGCGACTGCGCCGCGAGGTTATACACCTCCGTCGGTCGCACGTCTCGGCAAATGGCGACGAGCGCGTGCAGATCCGTCAAGTCGCCGTAGTGCAGAAAGAAATTTTGCCCGTTCGGGTATCCCGGCTCCATGATGTGTTCCAATCT
>Ga0181581_10003835_pt1 | contig 11754 bp, 7 predicted proteins | sample 071ome_22_FD_132433 | JGI IMG/M metagenome (GOLD analysis project Ga0181581, IMG submission 132433) | Coastal salt marsh microbial communities from the Groves Creek Marsh, Skidaway Island, Georgia - 071404AT metaG (megahit assembly) | ecosystem: Environmental > Aquatic > Marine > Intertidal zone... | reverse complement strand
TACCATAAAAAATTATTCTTGACGAGGTAAATATTAGGATTGATTTTCCATCACAACACTTTACTTGGCGAACGCCTCCTTGAGGCGGCGCGCGGCTTCGTTGATGTTCTCGCGAGAACCGAAGGCGGAGCATCGCACGTAGCCGTTACCGGCCGGACCGAAACCAGCGCCCGGGGTGGTGACGATGTTCGTCTTTTCAAGAATCTCCGTGAAGACTTCCCAAGAATCGCGGCCGTCGAAGGAGACCCACACGTACGGCGCGTCCGTGCCACCGTACACGGTGTAACCCATTTCTTCCCAAGTCTTCTTAAGGATGGCGGCGTTCTCCTTGTAGAAGCCCACCAAGTCGCTCATCGCGGTGAGGCCGGCGTCCGAGAGGCACGCGAGACCGGCGCCTTGCGCGACGTTGGACGCTCCGTTGAAACCGGTGCCCATCATGCGAGCCCAGTCGGCGCGGACAGAGGTACCGTCGGCGAACTTGAGCGCCTCCGGGAAGACGGTCCAGCCGAGACGCAAACCGGTAAAACCAGCGTACTTGGAGAAGGAGCACGTCTCGATGGCGCACTTTTCAGCGCCCGGGATCTCGTAGATGGTCTTCGGGCAGTCCGGGTTACCGACGAAAGCCGAATAGGCGGCGTCGTAGATGATGATGGAGCCGTCCTCCAGGGCTCGGTTCACGAGCTCGGTGAGTTGCTCGCGCGTCGCCGCTGCGCCCGTCGGGTTGTTCGGGGAGCAGAAAAAGATGAGTTCCGACCCCTTCGCGGCGGACAATTCCGGGAAGAAATCGTTCTCGGCGTTGCACGGCATGTACGTGATGTTCTTGTACTGCATCGTCGCGTCGTCAAAGCCCGTGGAGTGACCCATGATGACGGAGCTATCGACGTACGCCGGGTAGGATGGGTCCTGCACGGCGACCTTGCGTCCGCTGCCAAACATTTGCAACATTCTCGAGATGTCGCACTTGGATCCGTCCGACACGAAAATGTCCGCGAACGTGATCGGCGTGCCCGGGTACAACTTTTCCACGATCGCCTCGCGAAGCGCCATCTGACCCCCATCCGGACCGTAACCGCCCGTCGCCGAGTACCCCTCCGCCGTGCCCAACGCGGCCGCCGCCGCCACCATGCCATCCGTGATCGGCTTCGGAATAGGTTCCGTCGTGTCACCGATACCGAGAGAGATAATCTTCGCCCCCGGGTTCTTCTTCATGTGTTCACCTCGAATGCGCGCAATCTCCGGAAAGAGGTATCCAGCCTTGAGCTGCGCCATGCGCGGGTTTCGCTCAACCTTGCTCGCGCGCGTCACCGTCGACTTGCGTCCACGATCGCATCGCTGCGTCGTTCGTCTGCGCGCGAGGAAACAAAACGATAGAAATAAAACTCGTCAGTCACCGTTTGTCTGCGCGAGCGTCGAGCGCCATCTCCCGCGTCGTCGTCGCCGACGCCCATTTGTCCCTGAGGGACAGGGCTTTCGAGGGCGCGTGCTCATCCAACCACCCCACGCCGTCTCGCGCGTCGCCCGCCGCCGCGTCTCGCGCGCGGCTCGCAAAGTCACATCGCTTGACGCACGTCTTCACAGCCGTCGCGCGGGCAAAGCTCGCAGATTTCGCGTGCATGATGACGCGAGCTCAAAAGTGACGACGCGTCGAAGACGTCATCGTCGATTATTGGGAACGCTGCGCTCGAGAGCTCGCCGCGCGCGTCGTCGCGCGATGACGCGCGCGTACGTCGGTGCGATCGATCAAGGGACGACGTCGACGCGATTCGTCGTGTACGAAGCGTCGAACGCGCGCGATCCGTCGACGTACGTGGCGATCGCGTCGCATCAGATCGAACACGCGCAAAAGTATCCGAGGCCGGGATGGTGCGCGCACGATGGTGAAGAGATTTTCGAGCGCGCGGTGACGTGCGCGAGAGAGGCGTTGACGCGCGCGTCGATCGAGGCGAGCGATTTGGCGTGCGTGGGGATCACGAATCAGCGAGAGACGACGATGGCGTGGAGACGGAGCGACGGGACGCCGTGTTGCGACGCCGTGGTGTGGTTGGACACGCGCACGAGGGAGACGTGCGACCGATTGGTTCGAGAGAAATGCGGTGGAGATACGCGAGCGTTCGCGGGCGTGTGCGGTTTACCGGTGAGCACGTATTTCAGCGGAGTGAAGATGCGGTGGTTGTTGGACAACGAACCGCGCGTGCGCGCGGCGGCGGACGCGGGTGATTTGTGTTTCGGAACGATCGAGAGTTGGCTCGTGTACAAACTGACAGGTGGTAAAGTACACGTCACGGACGCGTCGAACGCGTCGCGAACGATGTTGATGCGTCTGGATGATTTGACGTGGGACGACGCCACGTGCGAGGCGTTTGGCGTGCCCAAGGAGACGCTGCCCGAGATCAAATCGTGCGCCGAGTTTTACGGCGAAATCGACGCGAGCGTGGAGGGATTGGGTGGAATTAAGATCACCGGATGCATCGGCGATCAACAATCGGCCACGCTCGGGCAGAGGTGTGACGTGGGTGAGGCGAAGAATACATACGGCACGGGTTGTTTCATGATTCTCAACACGGGCGCGACGGCCGTGCCTTCCAAGCACGGTTTGCTCACGACGCTCGCGTGGCAACTCGGTGGGAGAGATAAGACGCCCAAATACGCGTTGGAGGGATCGGTCGCGATCGGAGGCGCCGTCGTGCACTGGTTACGCGACAACCTCGGTTTGATTACAAAGGCGAGCGAGATCGAAGGCTTGGCGAGCGGCGTGGAGGACGCCGCCGGCGTGACTTTTGTTCCCGCTTTTAGCGGTCTCTTCGCGCCGAGATGGCGCGAAGACGCGCGCGGCGTCATAGTTGGGTTAACACAGTACGTGAACAAAGGCCACATCGCTCGCGCCGCTCTTGATGCGATCGCGTTTCAGTCGAGAGATGTTCTCGAAGCGATGCGTCAAGATGCGGCCGAGTCGACGTCGCACGCGCTCAACACTCTAAAAGTGGACGGTGGTGCCAGTGTGAACGATCTACTCATGCAAATCCAATCGGATTGCGTTGGAATCAACGTCATTCGCCCCTCGGATATCGAGACGACGGCGCGAGGCGCAGCCTACGCCGCCGCCATCGGAGCCGGCTTGATGACGGAGGATGACGTTTTCTCCGTCTCAAAGGACACCGTCGCCGTGGGTAAGGTGTTTCAACCACAGTCTTCGCCAGAAGTTCGCGAAGCAAACTACGTGCGTTGGAACGATGCCGTTCAACGCACGCTGAACATGAACCCGAGCGCGTGAGCTCGATAGTATCAATAATGTATCAATAATGTATCCAATACGCGTCACGTGTTGCTAAAGACCAAAAGTTGACCTCCGCCTCGTCCGCCGCGCCCGCCTCGTCCGCCGCCTCCACCGCGCTTCTGTTTCGGGTTTTGCGCACCTTCGCCCGTCGCAGACGCCGGGGCGCTGCGCCTGTAATCGGGATCGTCGGCGTCGACGTTGGCTTGTTTCGCTCTCGTTGATTTATTCGACTTGGGCTTCACCTCCAATTTCTCAACCTTATCCGCCAACTCCTTCGCGGCGGCGGCGACGTCGTTCGCATCCGCCGCGCAATCGCGCGCGTAGTGTCCCTGCATCCCACACCGTCTGCACGCCCCCTTGACCGGTTTTGATTTGGCCTTTGTTTTCGGCTCGACGCTCCGCTCGGCTCCGCTCAGCGCCGGCCCTCGGCGATAATCCGGATCGTCCAGATCCGCCAACGACCCTCGCACGCGAGGCACATCGTCCTCGTCGTCCCCAGAGCTTAGCGTCGCGTCCAATCCCGCGTCACCCTTGACGCCCTTACTCTTTCTCGCCTTGGCGTAGTCGCGCTTTCTCGCCGCGTCCACCAACTTGGAATGTTTCGCCTCCTCCACGTCCAACGCCGCCTTAAGAAACGAGTGCGCGCCCGGATTTTTCTTCTCCAATCCCGTCGCGAGCGCCACGCGCATCTCCTCGCGCAGATCGGCGAGCGCCTTGGACGGTTTTACGTTTGCCCCCAACTCTCGAGTCCGTCGTCTCGGTCCCGTCGTCCCGCCCGCTCGCTCCCTGCGCCGCGCCTCCTCGCGCGTGAGCCGACGGCTCTCATCGACGCGCGTGCGCGCGATCGCCGCGCGCTGTTGCGCCGCCCACTCGTTGGCTGCGCGCTCGGCGACGCGAGGATCGTTCGCCAGCTTTGCCGCCCGCTCGGCTTTCTTGCGAGCCTCAAAGGCGGCGGCGTCGACGACGGCGCCGGTCGCGTCGACGGGACGGTAGGTGAACTCTCCGTTCGCCTCTCGCGTGCGCACGAGCTCGGCGCCGCCGACGCGGACGACGTCCGGCATCGACGGCGCGAGAGGCGGCGACTGCGGCGGATAGCGTCGAGACGCGCGTGCGGGAATCGAACGCGATAACGAGAGGAGTGGAGGGATGCTCGGGGGAAATGAATACAATCAATACATACGCGTCGCAGTCGCTCGCGGGCGCGGTGGTCTAGACTAGTCGAGCGCGATGGCTCGAACGCGTCGTCACGGCGACGACACCGTAAACGGCGCGAAACGCTCGACGAGGTCCTCGGGACACGAAATCGGACGCATGGAGACGCCGTCGAGGCACGTACACGTGATGGAGGCGTATCCAACGCACGTGCCGTCGTTCGTGACAAGAGATTGGTGAAAAACAACCTGGATGCCGCGTCGCTTGATTTCGACGGAGGACGCCACCGTCCAGTTCGGAATCGTCGAGGCGGCGGCGCTCGACGTGATTCGCGCCGAGAACCGAGCCTCGAGTCGTGAAACAACGACGACGACACCGAACGCTTCTTTGAGCTCGCTCAGCGCGTCGGGTCCGCCGATCGCGTCCGTTCGACCTCGCTCGAAGAATCGCAGCGCGTCGACGTGCGAACAGCTCTCGCCGAGCGAACGTTCGCTTCGAAACAGTTTCACATCCGTCGTCGCGCGTTCGCTCGCCGCGAATGGACACTCCAGCGACAAACCACTCCCGTTCGATTCGTCTACTACGACGCCGTACGTGACGTCCGCGACGAGAAATAACGTCTCCTCGTCGTTCGCCGAGACGATTTCTTGCCGAAGCGTCGCCTCGCCGTTCTCGATGCGCGTCAACGTCGATCGCACGCGCACGACGTCCCCGAGCGTCGCCGCGCGCGCGTACTTACAATTTTCAATCTTCACGCACCTCGCGCGCGAGAAATCGAATCCAGACGACGCGTCTCGCGCCGCCTTCGTCGTCGCCTTCGTCGACTCGAACTCTTCGCACGCGTGCGCCAAGAATCTAAAGTACGTCGCATAGAAAACCACCCCGTACCCATCCGTGTGCTCGATGTACACGCGAAACTCACTCGTCGACGTCACCGACGCCGTCGCGCGCTCGTCCGCGGTCGTCGCCGCGCGCGCGCGCGGTCTTCTCGTCCCGAGTCTCGCGCCACCTCTGCCCACCGTCGCGCCTCCCCGCGCGCCCACCGTCCACACCGCGCGCGCGCCCGCGACGCGCGTCGCCATCGTCATCGTCGCCATCGTCCTGGCGCGTCCTCGCGCGTCCTCGCGCGCGTCGCGCTGTGTCGCGGTCGCGCGCGCGTTCCCAACCAACGACCGTGAAAATCACAATCGTCACTTCGCGCCGACGTCCGACCCGCGCGACGCGACGCGTTCGACGCGCGCGCGACGCCATCCATGTCCGTCGTGCTTCGCGCCTCGGTCGTCAAGCGCGAGCGTCAGACGAACCTTCGCCTCGCGTGCGTCGCCCTCGAGCGCATCGTCGCCGATGATGCCGACGCGCTCGATTCCACCGCCGACGCCGTCCCGCGCGTTGACGCGCGCGCGAGCGCGTCGAGAGCGGCGAACGAGGCGTTACTCGCCCGCCTCGACGCGCGCGGCGGTGAGCTCACGATCGTGGGGTTTTGGGAATCGAAGGGGATGTGCGATCCGCTCGCGGCGTTGCACTTTCTCTCGCGGGACTCGGGAGGGGCGCCGTCGTTTCGGTGCGCGCCGAGCGATGCGTGCGACGATGAAGAGCGTGAATCGATCGAATCGTTACACGGGGAGATGTTGGGGGAGAATAAGACGGCGGTGGTGCAGATGAAGGGGGAGGACGGGACGCGCGAGTTGCACTTGGTGGCGGTGCCGAGAGGCGCGAGCGAAGACGAAGGCGAGGGACCGTCGACGGCGGCGGTAAAGGTGGCGACGACGATGGACGTCACGCGTTTCATCGCGTTCGAGACGAAAGAGATGGCACCCGCGTACGCGATGCCGCTGTTGAAACACAACAGGTTGGTCGTGGTGCTCGATTTAGACGAGACGCTCGTGCAGGCGACGACGTTGCACGCGCTGGATAGACGCATCGAGAAGACGCGCGGGCGCATGGTGAGTCTGATGAAATTCGATCACAACAATCCGCGGGCGTCCGCGGTGATGGTGGAGGAGGTGAAGAAGGAGCGAATGGCGTGCGAGGTGGCGCTCAGGAGGTTACAGACGGATCGGGCCATGTTGGCGCAGTATTGCGTCGAGGGCGCGGTGACACTGAATAATCGACGATCGGTGACGATTCCAGAGATTGAATCCCTCCCAAACGGCACGCAGAGACTTAAAAATGTCATTCGCATGCCGAGTCCGCACATCAAGGGTGGGATGATCGTGTTCACGGTGATCAATCCCGCCGATCCCGGCACGGCGATGTTGGTGCACGTGCGACCGGGATGGGAAGAGTTGCGCAAGTATCTGTCCGGACAGGATCGACAGTCCAAGCGCGCCGAGGTGTTCGTGTGCACGATGGCCAACATCGAGTACGCTCGAGAGATGTGTCGAATATTGGATCAACACGGCACCGTTTTCGATCCCGCGCAGCTCGAACACAGGGTGAAATCCGTCGCGCCGAACGAGTTAAAATCCCTCGCGCGGACGTGCGGCGCGCACTTCCCCACCGAACTCGCCGTCATCGTGGACGACAGAACGGCGGTGTGGGAACCCGGGGCGCGTCCGCATATTCTCGCCGTGACGCCGTTCATGCCGTACGGCAACGACGTCGAGTACGGGACAACCATCGAGCAACACGAGGCCCGAGGCACCGGAGGCGTCCTCGGCGCGGCGCAAAATATGATGGAGACGCTTCGATTGCGTTGGCACATGGATTACGAAAAGTTTGCGCACAAGGCGAGAAAACACATCCAAGACACGGCGGCGCACGGTGCGCTGCGTCCACCGCCGTCGGCGACGAAGACGGACGAGGACGCGTCGGCGACGATGTCGGCGAGGGACGACCACGCCGCCGAGGGCGACCACGCCGCCGCAGCGCGCGGGCCGGCGGACGCGCTTCGCGCGGATCACGCGCGTAAAAAAGCGATTCATCTCTTTTATCCACCGAACGCGGCGGATTTATTGACGCCGCTCATGGAGGCTGGGGCGAAAGAGGCGGCGTTATCCATCGCCGAGCGCGGCGGGGCGGCGAGAGCCGCCGCCGGCGCGGGGTCGCGTCTCGCCGCGGCGTTGGGGACGTTGGATCGAAACAACAAGACGAAGATTGGCATGCAAATGGCCAAGAAGAGGGCGGACGCGGACGCGGAGGGGGACACCGATTCGAAGAACGCGACGAACGACGCGGAGGTGAAAAGTGAGCACGTTGAAAAGGAGAGTAAACCTCGGTTTAGGCACATCGACATGGCGGAGATTTCCGTAAAGACGCCGGCGACGAAGACGACGAGGACGACGAGGACGGAGCCGACGTCGCCTGCGAAGAAAGTCTCGCCGAAAAGTCAAGAGAAGACCTTGTCGGGGAAGAAGCGGTCTCGCGGGGAGGCGTCTGATTCGGAGAGTTATTCCGAGCCCATCTCGGAGTCCGAACCCGAACCGGAGGACGAAGAGGAAGACGAGGAAGACGAGGACGAGGACGAGGATGAGGACGAGCACGAGCACGAGCACGAGCACGAGGAAGACGTCGATGAAGAGATGGTGAATGGCGACGAGGACGAATACGATCAAGAGGAGGAGCTCAAAGCGACCTCTCCCAAGAGAGGTCCGAAGCCGAAGAAAGCGCCCGCGAAACGCGCGGCGAAGGTGCGAAGCAAGTCTCCTACAAAAAAGGCGTCGGTTATGCGGCAAGCGCTTTCTTCGAAAAGAACTTCATCAAAAGCTAAATCCGTGCCGGCGAAGAAGTCTCCGGCAAAGCCAGCTAAGCCGGCGAAGGTTTTTCGAAAGGGAACGCGCGAATCGACTCGTCTTTCGCAATCGCAATAGGTCCTCGCCGTTGAAAAGTCTAGCTCTACGTACTACACTAGCAATACTCCGCGTAAATCGTAAATCGATAAATTGTGCAAATTACTTTAGAATCCTCCGCTGTCGCGCTTCGGACGTCCGCCTCGACCACCGCCTCGACCACCGCCTCGACCGCCGCCTCGACCGCCGCCGCGTCGTTCCGATCGTTCCTCACTGTCGGCGGCGCCGCCGGCGACCGCCGCGGCCGCGGCCGTCGCGGCTTCGGGATTGTCCTCGAGGAGCACCTCCTTTCGACTGAGACGCGTTTGTCCTCTGCTGTTGATCTCGATCACTTTCACGTCGAGCAAGGCGCCTTCAGACGTGACGTCGGCGACATTCGGGACGCGCGAGACGTCGAGCTCACTGATGTGCACCAATCCCTCGAGACCGGGTAAATATTCCACGAAGCATCCAAACTCGACAATCTTTTTGACTTCGCAGTTGCGATAGATGCGACCAATCTCCGGCTCGACGATCATGCCCTCGATCATGGCGATGGCAGCTTCGAGATCCGCATCGCCGCCTCCGCTCACGAACACCATCTCTTTCTCCTTGTTCACGTCGATGTTCTCGGCGCCCGTCTTCTCCATGATGGAACGAATGGTTTCGCCACCTTTTCCGATGACTTTGCCGAAAAACTTTTCCGGCACGGGAATGGAGAGAATCCTCGGCGCGTACTTGCTCGCTTGGCCCGCGGGCGGGGGATTACACTTGTCCATCTCGCCCAAGACGTGGACGATGCCCTTTTGCGCCTCTTCGAGCGCCGTCTTCATGACGTCGATGGTGATGCCCTCGACCTTGATGTCCATTTGGAACGCCGTGATGCCCTCGGCGTCGCCGGCGACCTTGAAGTCCATGTCGCCGAGCGCGTCTTCCGAGCCCAAGATGTCGGTGAGAACGATGGGCTCGAGCTTCTCGCCGCCACCGGCCGCTTCGGAACCCAAGATGAGACCCATGGCGACGCCGGCAACTTTTCTGCGAATGGACGAAAACGGAGACGCGGTCAGAAGCGAACACGAAGAGACGAGACGACAAGGAAAACAAATCCAGTGAATATCCACGCGGCTTTCGATCGCAGTTTGGGTGAGTATGACGAATCAGCCCAACTCGCTTTTCGAGCGCTGGCGCGGCGGCGAAGGATCGACGCAAGACGCGTCGAATCGCGTTTAAATGTCGCCAAGTTATGACTCGATCTCTCTCCATACGCCGCGAGAGCGACGCGACGGAGAGCGTTCTTAAGGACCTGGCTTTGCAAGAAAAAAGAAGCGCGCTAACTCGCGCGCGGTGGAATAGAAACACGTACCTTTTAATGGGAACACCAGCGTCGAGCAGAGCGAGCGTGCCCGCGCACACGGTCGCCATTGAGGACGAACCGTTACTCTCCGTGATGGTGCTCTCGAGTCGGCACACGAACGGAAAGTCTTCCTCGCCCGGCATGACGGGCGCCAACGCGCGCTCGGCCAAGTTACCGTGACCGATCTCGCGTCGAGACGCGCCGCCGACTCGTCCGGTCTCGCCAACAGATGAGGGCGGGAAGAAATAGTGCAACATGAATCGCTTATCGTCGCCCGCTTCGACGTCGTCTTGTCTCTGGGCGTCTTGAGCCCCGCCGAGAGTGGCGACGCCGATGGCTTGCGTTTCGCCGCGAGTAAAGAGGGAACTGCCGTGCGTTCTCGGAAGAATGCCCGCTTCGCATGCGATCGGGCGAACCATCGTCGTCGTTCGACCGTCTTGACGGCGACCCTTGTTTCTGATGTTGTCACGAAGAGCGCGCGATTCAATCTTGCCGCACGCGTTGATGACGGCGGCGGCCTACGGCGTGTACAAAACAAACCAGGTCAGTCACCGCGTGCGATTTGCGAAAAAAGAAACAAGATTTAGAATGCGTGCAAAGGGCGCGTCCAGAAGTACTCGGCTGCGACACCAAGGTGGGCTGGCCGCCCGTTCGAAGCATTCACGTTTATATACGCGCTCGCAGTTGAGCCACGACCAACAAGTTCTCGAGAGAAACGGTGGTGACTATTCGGTAGAGCGCGATACTTGTTCGAGAAAAAGAAGAGCACATCACATGAACGTAATCGGTGGACGTACCTCGAATTGATCCTTGAGCGCCTCGACGGCGCGCTCGCGAGCGGCGCCGATCATCGCGCCTCGCTCTTGTTTGATGGGAATGATGATGGCCTTTTCCAAATCCTCCCCAACGAGAGCTTCGACCGCCTCTTCGACACCCTCCGGCTGAACGATGAGTTTGTTCATCATCTTTTCCGGAGCGATGCTCGCGGCCCACGCCTCAATTTCCTTGCACGCCTTGGACACCGCTTCGTGACCCTTCTCGATGGCTCGCAACATTTCATCCGTCGTCAAAAAGTCACAGAAACCTTCAATCATAAGCACAGCCTCGTCGGTACCGGCGAGCACCAAGTCTAAGCGAGATTCTTTCATTTGCGCCGACGTCGGGTTCACGATAGGTTCGTCAGAACCGGGCATTAAACCGACTCGAACCCCCACGACGGGCTTCTTCAGAGGAATGTCGCTCACCGCCAACGCCGCCGAAGCCGCGGTGATGGCCAACGCATCCGTCGATCGCTCCGCGTCAAAGCTCATCAACCATTGCAAAACTTGAGTCTCGTATCCCCAACCTTTGTGCATCATCGGACGAATCGGTCGATCGACCAATCTCGCCTTGAGCGTCTCGTTCTCTCGGAGCCCGCCGTCGCGCTTCTTGTACCCGCCTGACGTCTTCCCAGCCGCCGAAAACCGCTCCGCGTAGTTCACCGTCAACGGCACGAACGACCCATCCCCCGTGCAATCTCTCGACGCGCACGCCGTCGTATACAGCATCGTCTCTCCCTCGTACGCAAACACCGCGCCGTTCGCCTGCAAACCGATGTGCCCCGTCTCCAAACGAATCGTCGACTCACCGATCGTGAGCTCGAGCTCTCGCGCGTGTCGAACCGCCTGGCCGCCGACGTAGAGCTCATCCAACTGGTGTTCGGCGCCGCGCGCGCGAGAGAGTCGTCCTCGCGTCGTTCGCGCCGTTCTCGGCGTCGCCCGCGCGAGTCGACGTCCCTCACCCGAACGTCGTTCGGCGGCGCCTCTGGCGTCGCCTCTCGTCGCCATCGCGCGTCGCGTCGGCATCAGCGCGCGTGCGGCGACCGTCATCGCGATCGTCGTCGCAGTCGCGAGCGAGCGAGCGCGTGTGCCGTCCGTCGTCGTCGTCGTCGTCGTCGTCGTCATCGTCGTCGTCGCGCGCGCCTCGTCCACGTTTATCACGGAGGTACATGTTCGGACATTCAAAACGCGTTCGGGTTCTTTACAACACTATCTATGGAAACGTGAGGCAAAATCAAAAGTTCAAACTGTATGGCTTTGACATGCTACACACTACGAGACGACCAGAGAGACGAAGTTTCGGACAAACGGTTCCAGCTTAGGGTCTCCTCGCGACGACCGTCGCGCGACCGCGCGCGCGCGCGTCCTCAGAACGACGGCGCGTGCGGC
>Ga0181581_10003831_pt1 | contig 11764 bp, 10 predicted proteins | sample 071ome_22_FD_132433 | JGI IMG/M metagenome (GOLD analysis project Ga0181581, IMG submission 132433) | Coastal salt marsh microbial communities from the Groves Creek Marsh, Skidaway Island, Georgia - 071404AT metaG (megahit assembly) | ecosystem: Environmental > Aquatic > Marine > Intertidal... | reverse complement strand
GCTTTTTCTGTGATTTTATCTCGCAAATCTTTATACTGGTTGGTATTTAACTTCTTCTCACTCTTGATCAGATCACAAGCTTCAATATGAAAATGTTCGACATTTTGCGAAATTAAGTCATTTGGAAATGGACAAAAATTTTGTAGAATAGGGTTATTGATATGAAGTTCTTTTACTGAATTTATCAATATTTCCCACGATGCTTCCATTGTAATATCCCTATAAAATAAACCTGTTTGGATCATAGGCCGACATATCAATATTTGGTAAGCTATTGTTGATTGTATCGGATATTAATCTCCCAGTCTTCGGCCCAGATGTCATACCAATATGTTGGTGCCCGAATGCTGTATAGACACCACTTTCTTTTAGCTGGCCAATTAGTGGGAGGCTATCAGGAGCAGTTGGCCTGAAGCCAAGCCATTCCTCAGTTTTATCATACGTCATCTTTGGAAAAGCTTCGGCTACCCGTCGCCTTAGTAACTTGATTGGGGCCTTACTAGGGCCAAATTTTATGCCACCTAACTCAACCGTGCCCGCACACCTAAGGTCGCCTTCCATCGGCGTCACTCCGAATTTACCTATTGTCATCATCATTGGATTCCGAGGTAATATTGAGGCATTTTTGTATACGACATGATATCCTCTCTCAGCCTCGAGCGGAATATTAAGACCAAGCTTACGCATTAATTCCTTAGACCAAATGCCGGCTGTTATAATCGCTTTATCACATTCAAAATGACCATTATCGGTATATACCGTAGAAATTTTTTCATTCTGAAACCCAAAATCCTCTACTTTAGCACTTACAAATTTTCCACCATTATGAACAAAAACTTTCATCAGCTCTGAAATATAACCCATTGGGTTCACAATGTGACCTTGTCCACTTATGACTGCTAAACAATCAATAAATGATCCACATATTGGTTCTACTTCTTGAACTAAATTGCCCGTAAATACTTCAGGTATCATTCCAACTTTTTTCTTACACTCCCAACCAAAAGAATCTTTGTGAAAGTCCTTCAGAGATCGATAAGCGTAGCTAAATTTGCTGTCAGCTATCCAGTTTGCTGCGGCAGTCCCGTCAGTTAGGCTTTTATGCTGTTGAACAGAATCTGTCAGTAGAGGAATTAGGGCCTCAATAGTTCTATTTGAATTCGAAGAGTTTGCATTCTGTAAAAATTTAATTAACCACGGAGTTAACTTTGGTAGATAACTCCACTTTAGAAAAAGTGGACTCATCGGATCAATTAAATAACGAGGGATCTGTTTCCAAATCGATGGTTCATTGACTGGAACAATTGCCCATTGTGCTAGCAGCCCTGCATTCCCGTAAGAAGCCCCCGTTCCAGGTTTAGCTTTATCTAATAATAGAACCTCAAAATTTGAACGTTGCAGCCAAATCGCCGTTGAAATGCCGCAGATACCAGCCCCAATAACAATAACTGGCTTCACCATAAAATCCTCTTTATTTTTCTAACGCCTGAAGATTAATTAATTTATTTCGGTAAAGTCTAAATTTCCTTCTTGTTTACACAATGTGTATTTTACTGGATTAGACCTTGAAATGATATTGCCATTTCTAACCACTAATAATCTATGGGCGCGTAATCTAATAGCCTCAATCTTGTCTTTTGCTTGCAGTAAAACAAAGTTTGCTAGCTTACCTTTTTGTATCCCGTACTCTTCCAATCCCATAATATCAGCAGAATTTTTAGTTACAGCATCGAAACACCAATCCATATCTTCACGGCTGGATAGTTGCCCTACGTGTAATGCCATGAAAGCCACATCCAGCATGTCTGCTTTGCCGAGAGAATACCATGGATCCATCACGCAATCTGATCCAAAACCAACTTTGAGGCCTGCATCACGTAATTCCCTCACTCTAGTTTGACCCCTTCTTTTTGGGTAAGTATCATGCCGACCCTGCAGCATTATATTTATCAAAGGGTTCGGTATTACGTTTAGTTGTGATTCAGCCATCAAGGGTATCAACTTAGAAACATAATAGTTATCCATAGAATGCATTGAGGTGAGATGTGACCCTGAAACGCGACCCTCTAAACCTAATCTTTTCGTTTCAAAAGCAAGTGTCTCTACGTGACGGCTCATTGGGTCGTCACTTTCATCACAATGCATATCAACCATTAGACCTCGTTCAGCAGCAATTTCACAGAGCAACGTGACACTTCGCGCACCCTCAGACATCGTCCTTTCAAAATGGGGGATGCCTCCAACAACGTCTACGCCCATATCCAAAGCCCTTTTGGTGTTTTCTAATGCCGTTGGGTCTCTCAAAACACCATCTTGAGGAAACGCTACTAACTGTAGATCTAAGTATCCTTTGACTTTTTCTCGCACATCCAGCAACGCCTGAACACCTTTAAGTTCATCATCACATGTATCTACATGGCTACGTATGGCTCCCATACCTTTAGCAACTGCAAGATCACAGTATTTCATAGCCCTTGCAATAATATCGTCTATCGATTGCAGCGGTTTGAGTTCCCCCCACAAACTAATACCCTCCAACAACGTACCAGAAACATTGAGCCTTGGAGTGCCCAATGACAACGTGGCATCCATATGAAAATGTGGATCAACAAATGGCGGTGACAGGAGACATCCATCCGCATGAATTATTTCATTTGATTCACCCGATATCGATTTCGAAATTTCAACTATTCTTCCATCCTTGCAGGCAATATCAAACTCACCCTCGTCATCCGTAAGGCTGGCACCCTTTATCATCAAATCAAACATTTCATAACCTCACCTTTGCCCCTTGAACCAAGGTGTCAATAAAGCCCTCGGGTAATCTGCAGACCTTGCTGCAATAACCAATGCCGCAATTGACAAGACATATGGAGCCATCAAAAACACTTGCCCGGGAACAAAAGCTCCCATCTCGGTTTGCAGTCTTACTTGTAAAGCGTCAAATGCACCAAATAAAAGCGCACCTATTAGAGCTTTTCCCGGCCTCCAACTTGCGAAAATTACAAGTGCAATACAAACCCAGCCACGACCATTAACCATTCCAAAGAAAAATGCATCAAATGCGCTCATTGTTAAAAACGCACCTCCAAGAGCCATTAGCGCCGAGCCAATAACAATCGCCCACATTCGAATGGCGTAAACCGATAAACCCTGAGCATCCACGCTGTTTGGATTATCTCCAACCGCTTTAATCGCCAATCCAAGGTTTGTACGATTGAGCACATACCAAACTAACACCACCATGAGTAAAGCCAGCCAAGTTAAAGCCGTTTGCTGAAACAAAACTAATCCAAAAAATGGCAAATCTGAGAGCACCGGAATGTCCAGTGGTTGAAATGGCTCAATTCTTGGAGGTGATGACACATCTGGCAGAGCTGTTCGGTAGGTAAAATAGCTTACAGAGGTAGCAAATAAAGTTATACCAAGCCCACTAACATGCTGCGAAAGACCTAGTGGTACGGTAAGGACCGCATGTATTAACCCGAAGAACGCACCACATACAAACGCGACTATAATTCCTCCCCATAATCCAGCACCCAACCATGTAGCCATCCACCCGCACATTGCGCCAACTACGAAGATACCTTCAATTCCCAGATTTAAGGTGCCAGATCTTTCACAAATCAAAGCTCCCAAAACACCAAAAATTAGGGGTGTTGCAATCCTTAGAGATGCCGCCCAAAAACTATCTGTAAGCAAAATATTAAGGATATCGATCATTTAACTGTTTTCCCTGTGCCAGCGCGAACAATCTTAAATTTTGATATGAAACCTCCAACTAGCACACATAAAAGCGATACAGATACCACCAAATCCGCTAAGAAAGATGAAATCCCCATTGCCCTACTCATGCTATCTGCACCAACAAATACAGACGCAATAAAAACTGATGCTATCAAAACACCAAGTGGAGATAAGCCCGCCAACATAGCAACTACTATTCCGGCATATCCAAAACCAGGTGAAAGGTCTGCCGTTAGATAGCCTTTTAATCCTGCAACTTCACTCACTCCCGCAAGCCCCGCAAGACCACCAGAAAGAAGCGCTACACCAAAAAGTGAACGATTTATGTTAATTCCAGCGTGCTTGGCCGCAGCAGAATTTTCCCCAACCGCCCTTAATTTAAACCCCCAAACTGAGTACTTTATCATAAAATGGGCTATTACTGCTAAAAGAACGGCTAAAATCAAGCCAGAATGAATGCGCATCCGATCAATTAATGGTGGAAACATTCCTTGATCCAAAATTGGAGCTGATTGCGGCCAACCCAAACCCATTGGATCTTGCAACGGTCCTTCCAATAACATCTGAAGGAATATAATTATAATAAAATTGAGTAAAAGCGTCGTTACTACCTCATCAGCCCCAAAGCGTACTTTCAGATATGTTGGCGCTGCCATACCTACTGCACCTGCACAACCTCCTAGAATTATAATGAGAGGTAATAATAAGATACCAGGTAGGTCAAAAAAACCTGAGCCTACTGTTACAGCGGCTATCGCACCAAGGTAAAGTTGACCCTCGGCACCTATGTTCCAAAGTTTTGCCCGAAATGCGATGGCCGCTGCAAGACCAGTATAGATAAGTGGTGTAGCGCGCGTTAACATTTCCGAAATAGCAAAAACAGATCCAAAAACGCCCTTGGCCATTTCAACATAAGCGACAAAAGGATTAGCGCCAGCTGCTAGTAAAGGTATAGCAGCAAATAATAGAGAAACTACAGCTGCGATAATTGGTATAAGTACTGTGGTACTATTAGATATTTTTTCCCTTGGTTCGATGCGGATCATGTAGAATCTCCCGCCATCATTAAGCCGATATCCTCTCGACTGTTTGAAATAGCATCATGTAACTTACCATCTCTCATGACTACTATTCTGTCGGCCAAACCTAAGATTTCATCTAAATCTTCAGAAATGAGAATGACGCCACCACCCCTATCTCTAGCTTCAATTAGGTGTTTTTGAACTTCCGATGCAGCCCCCATATCAAGTCCACGGGTAGGTTGATTAGCTAGTATTATCTCCGGTTGCTTTTCAAAAACTCGAGCTAAAATAAGTTTCTGAATGTTTCCCCCTGATAACAAACGAGACGCCTGATCAATACCTGGGCCTCGCACGTCATATTTTTCTGATAATGTTTTCGCATTCTTATTAATTACAGATGAGCGCAGAAAGCCAAAGTTCTGTATTTGAGGATCATCCAGGCGTTCTATAATCATATTTTCAGATACACTTAAGCCTCCGACAATACCCTGTCGGTGCCTGTCTTCTGGTATACGCCCAAAACCAGATTTTATCATATTAAAAGGACTTATGTTTTCAATAGCTACGCCTTTTAAAACTATTGACCCCCTATCAGGCGATACCAGACCAGAGATAAGATCAGCCAGTACATTCTGACCATTTCCAGAAATCCCTGCAATTCCCAAGATCTCGTTTGAGTTTAGAATTAAATTAACGTCATGGAGCGAATCTCTTTTTGATTGGCCAGCCACAGAAATTTCATTCAACGATAAAATTGGTCCGCCGGGTTTAATTCTTTTTGAAGACACTTTTTGTGTCTCACTTCCTACCATCAAACGTGCTATTTTTTTTTCACTAGCGTCTGAAGTCTTCATACTTCCAACATTTTTGCCATGACGCAATACAACAAGCCTATCTGAAAAGGATAAAACTTCTCGCATTTTATGAGTTATGAAAATAACTGATAAGCCCTGCTTAGTCATACGTCTTAGATTGGAAAATAAAGAATCTGCTTCTTGTGGAGTCAGAACTGCTGTTGGTTCATCAAGTACAAGAATATGGGCATCCCGATATAAAGCTTTAAGGATTTCAACTCGTTGTCTTTCACCGACAGAGAGCTTGCCTACTGGAATGTCGAGCGGTGCATCTAGGCCACTATGCGACATTATACTTTTAATCTTTGTTTGAGCTTTTTTCTGATTACGTCTTAAAGAAAATAGGGACTCGGCACCAAGAGTAATATTTTCAAAAGCCGTTATGTTTTCCGCAAGAGTAAAATGCTGATGAACCATGCCAATGCCCGCAGCTAAGGCAGCGCTTGGATCACCCAGTTCTAAGGGCACCAAATTATCATCTGTGCTCTTAATCTCAATATTCCCAGAGTCAGGCAAATAATGGCCAAACAACATATTCATGAGCGTTGTTTTGCCCGCCCCATTTTCGCCAAGAAGCGCTAGAACCTCTCCCTTTTGAAGTTCGATTGTTACATCATCATTAGCTAAAATTGGGCCAAAGCGCTTGGTAAGCCCCTTGAGCCTTAATACATTTGATGCTTCCATTTTTAAAATGCGCTGGCCACCTTTGTGGCCAGCGCTAATACTTTTTAATTATCAGAAGTGGGACGGGCGTCGTTAACGTTAACCCTGAACAGACCATCCAAAATTTCAGCTTCTCTAGCCTTTACAGCTGCTGCTGTTTCTGAAGACATGAGACTTTCATCCATAATGAGTGAACCACCGCCGTAAGCCATAAAGCTATACTGTCCATAATCCGCAGCTTCGAATGATCCATTTGCCACACGAGATACTGCTTTATCTATCGTTGCTTCCATATGCCAAATAGCCGATGCCATTATCGTTCCAGGATAATCGCCTGAAGTATCAATAACATTCCCAATAGCCTTTACGCCACGCTCTACAGCTGCATCAGAAACACCAAATCTTTCCGCATACATTACGTCTGCGCCAGCATCCATCATAGCGAAGGCACTTTCCTTTGCTTTTGGAGGATCGTACCAACTATCAATAAAGTTAACCAAAAATTTAACATCTGGATTTACTTCTCGAGCGCCATCCATAAAAGCATGCATTAGACGATTTACTTCCGGTATAGCATACCCACCAACCATGCCAATTAAGTTGGATTTTGTGGCAGCACCTGCAACCATACCAGAGAGATATGAAGGCTCGTGAATCCAGTTGTCAAAAACTGAAAAGTTTGGGGCAACAGGCGTGAAAGATGAGCCCATCAAGAAAGCAGTGTCAGGATAGTCTTTGGCAACTTTTCTAGCAGCGCGCTCTAGACCAAACACTTCTCCAACAATTAATTGCATTCCTTGCTCGGCATATTCCCGCATTACTCTCTCATAGTCAGTATTGGCAATGTTCTCAGAATAGACATACTCGATGTCACCGCGTGAAGCGGCGGTGTTCAGAGCTTTGTGTATTCTGCTGATCCATTGCTGTTCCACTGGAAGTGTATAAATTGCAGCAACCTTGATCTTATCTGCATATGAAGCACTAGCCATCAATACACTTGAACAAGCAAGTGTGACAGCCAATAAAAATCTACGTGTAATTGAAATCATTTTTTCTCTCCTTGATTAATCTAGGTGAGCACTTTTTTTTCAATCAGTCAATTTATTGTTACTAAAGAGCGTAGGTCTTTTATTTGTTGCATACCAGCTAGGCGGTATGCTTTCTTTTTTTAATTGCTAACAATAGCAAAGAGTCTATGATTTTTTCAAAAAGGTGTATGTATTGAGTAAAGAGCATTCAAAAATACCCAATGATTGGGATCGCTCAGGTTTGCCAGCCTGGAGTTTTTTCAACAAAGAAATGTTTGAGGCAGAAAAAGATCTATTTTTCAGACGCCATTGGCAGCTAATTTGCCATAGCAACGACATACCCAATAATGGTGACTTTGTGACATGGGATCTAATAGGTGAGCGTGCACTGGTTATAAGAGGCGCTGACGGAAAGGTGAGGGCATTCCATAATTTATGCAAACATCGTGGATCTAGAGTATTAGCCGCAGAGGCGGGTACTTGTAGATCAGCAATAACTTGTCCTTTCCATGGTTGGACGTATAACTTAGATGGAACACTTCGAGGTGCTGCACAACCATCTTCATTCCCCAGTTTAGACCCAGTCAAATATGGACTGCCGCTTTTAGAAATGGACATTTGGAATGGCTTTATTTTTGTAAGGTTTCAACCTGGACCACAACCAAAGCCATCAAAAATCTTAAAAAAATTTGACGGTGAAGTTTCACAATATGAACTTGCTGATTTACAGGCCTCTGGAGATGGTTTCTGGACCGAAGAGGTTAATGCAAATTGGAAATGTGTTCGCGATGTTGACAATGAAGGCTATCACGTTCCTATGGCGCACCCGGGATTGCATGATCTGTTTGGAAAGAATTATCATGATGAGCCGCTGGAGGATGGGCTTTCTAGATCGGTGGGTTCTTTCAGTTCAGGCTTAGGTCGTCTTTGGAGCGTTAAAAATTATAAGAAGTTATTGCGTGCCAAGGATACTTTGGACGAATCGCACAAGAAATGTTGGCTTTATATCGGCGTTTTCCCGAATCTTGTTTTCGGTCTATACCCGGATTCTGTTATTTTTTATCAGGAATACCCAATCGAAAACGGGAAAACTATCCAGCGTGGGGGCAATTATAAATTTTCTGGCGAAGATAGAGAGATGAGAATCTCAAGATATCTAAGCATGAGAATTGATAGGCTAACCAGCAAGGAAGACGAACAGTTAATAGAATGGTCTTGGGAAGCAGCATTTTCCAGCGCGTACAAAGGTGTCATGTTATCTGATTTGGAATATGGTGTAAAATCATACCACGATACGTTGAGAAAATATTTTCCTGTTTTAATGGGTCCAGAACCAGAATTAGGTAAACTAATGCAGACAAACGAGAGACTTCTTGCAGAACAAGGATAAGAATAAATCAAAAACAGTATCACCGCTGTGTAGGCTGAGAGGAAGTAAATTTGAAATCTATAAATTCTAATGAGCGAAAGGTAGTTAATATAAAAACTGCTACTTTCACTCAATACGATAAGGAAGCTACTGGAGAAACCGGAACATCTTACATAAAGCTTAACCCCGATATGGATCGAGATATCGGATTTTATATCTACAAAATGGAGCCAGGGGCGTCATCTACTCCTCACAGACACGGGGGTGCGGAAGAATTTTATGTTATAGAGGGAGAACTCAAGGATAATGATGGCACCGTATATTCAGCTGGCGATGTAGTGTGGTTGGCGCCAGGTACGGAACATACCTCATACTCTGAAAATGGATGCACAGTTGCCGTCTTTTCGCAAGGCCCTGAAGAAACGCCAACCTGACGCAAAAAAGTATTATCGCATAATATTATCTATTTTTCTTGACTAAACAGTTAGCACCAGAATAGCCTTTGTAGGTGCATTAAATTCATAATGGATTTTTTAAAACCACCTATTGTCAATAATAAGCCAATACATCTAAACGGCTTAATTTTTAAAGAGGGAGAGACAAAGAATGCGAATAAATAATTATTCAAAGATATTTGCCAGCACTTTAATCATAAGCGGCTTTTTATCGAACGCAGCAGTTGCTGAAGATAGGGTCCTAAAAGTAACCAATTGGGAAGAGTATATTGGCGAGGAAACGATAGCCAATTTTGAAGCTGAGTATGGTATAAAGGTAATTTACGATGGTTATGACTCTGCTGAATCTATAGATGCTAAGCTTCTTGCGGGAAGTAGCGGTTATGACGTTGTCAGCCATTCTGGGAGCATGGTAGCTCGCTTGATAAAAGCTGGGATTGTCGCTCCTCTCGATAAATCCAAATTGGATAATTTGAAAAATATGGACACATCAGTATTGGGGCAACTAGCTAAAACTTGGGATCCAGGTAATAACCATATAATCCCCTATATGTGGGGAACTCATGGTGTCACCTACAACAAAGAGCTAGTTCTAGAAACCTATCCAGATGCTCCAATTGGATCAATGGATATGATTTTTGATCCTAAACACATGAAAGAGTTGGCAAAGTGTGGAGTATCATTTTTGGACTCACCTCAAGATATCTTGCCAATGGCTTTGACACATCTAGGTCTTGATCCTGGGACAAGCAGCCAAGCTGACTACGATAAAGCAAGTGAAATGTTAGCTGCCATACGTCCATTTATTAAGACTTTTGACAACTATGCATATCAAAGGATGCCAGAAAAGGAATTTTGTGTGTCTGTAACATGGGGACCAGATGGTCTTTTAGCGATGTCAGGTGCAGCTGAAGCAAATACAGGTGTTGTCCTAGACTTTTTCCTTCCAGAGGGTAAAGGAAAAGCGAACTTATGGGTTGATGGATGGATTATCCCATCAGATGCTTCTAACGTAGAAGATGCCCACCTGTTTTTAAACTATATGATGAGACCAGAAGTTGCTGCTGGTGATAGTAACTACACTTGGTATGCAACGGCAAATCTAGCTGCAAAACCATTAATTGATGAGGAAGTAACCTCTAGTCCTGCAGCATTTCCAACCAGTGCTCAGGTATCAAACATGTATACAAACGTGTCGCTATCTCCAAAGATGCAACGTATTCAAACTAGAGCTTGGACTGACTTTAAAGCTGGAAATTAATTCAAATAGAGGTGAGATCAATCCATGGTCTCACCTCTATTTTTTATAAAATAAAAAAACTAATGAGGCTGTGATGGTCAACTCAAAGGCCACTTCAGGGAGTGCCGCTTTAACAGGCTCCAACGAATTTTCTAGGGATAGACCCCTTTTAGAAATCAAGGGCGTCTCAAAAAAATTTGGTGACTTTACAGCTGTAAATAACGTTGACCTTGATATTTACCAAGGGGAATTATTCTGTTTACTCGGCGGTTCAGGTTGTGGGAAAACGACACTGCTTCGAATGTTAGCAGGATTTGAAAACCCATCGTCAGGACAAATACTTATTGATGGCCAGGATATGTCGGAGGTTCCTCCATATAAACGGCCAACGAATATGATGTTCCAGAACTATGCCCTTTTCCCCCACATGACCGTTGAAAAGAATATCGCTTTTGGGTTGGAACAAGATGGTCTCGCTAAAACAGAAATATCAGAGAAAGTTGATAACATACTGAAGCTAGTAGAGCTTCAAGATTATAAAAAAAGGCGGCCACAACAATTATCTGGAGGCCAAAGACAACGAGTAGCACTAGCAAGAGCTCTCGTTAAAGAGCCTAAATTGCTTCTTTTGGATGAGCCTCTGGCCGCATTAGACAAGAAGCTTAGAGAGCAAACACAATTTGAACTGATGAATATTCAGGACAAAGTTGGAGTTACCTTTGTTGTGGTAACCCATGATCAAGAAGAGGCAATGACACTTTCCACAAGGATCGCTGTCATGGATAAAGGTCGATTTATTCAGACGGGTACACCGACGGAGATTTATGAATATCCAAATGATCGATTTGTGGCTGACTTTATTGGGTCTGCCAACATACTAGACGGGGAAGTGGTTTCAAACATTGAGGGTAAGGTTGAAGTAACCACATGCTTAGGAAAATTTTCCTTCAAAAATACTTCTAATATAGCTAAAGGAAGTACTTTGTATGTAGGCCTTAGACCAGAAAAAATCAGCATAAGCAGGGCCACCTCAAAATCAAAAAATATAATTGGTTATATTGACGATATTGGATACTTTGGAAATACCTCGCGCTACAAAGTGAGGTTAGATAACGATCAAATAATCGACGTCACAGCTCAAAACCAAAAAAGACCAAAGGATGAAAAAGACAGACTAACCTACGAGGATAAAGTAAATTTAAGTTGGGACAACTCCAGTGCGATGTTGCTACTAAAATGAGCTCTGTCAAAAAAGAAAAAAAACCCAGCACAGACTTACGATATTACATAAGCTTAAGCGCAGATAAGTTACAGTCAAAGTGGAAAACAATTGTAATCTTTATTCCTTTTGCCTGGCTTTTATTATTTTTCCTAACACCCTTTTTT
>Ga0181581_10003826_pt1 | contig 11770 bp, 11 predicted proteins | sample 071ome_22_FD_132433 | JGI IMG/M metagenome (GOLD analysis project Ga0181581, IMG submission 132433) | Coastal salt marsh microbial communities from the Groves Creek Marsh, Skidaway Island, Georgia - 071404AT metaG (megahit assembly) | ecosystem: Environmental > Aquatic > Marine > Intertidal... | reverse complement strand
TTGCATAAGGTGTCCACCCTTTTTAACTAATGACAATATATTTTTTTGGGAAGTTTTGACATCAAACATATGCTCACTAGAACCAGAATCTATAACTAAAGAATAGTTTTCCTCTAATTGTTTTGGAATAAATTTATTTAAGTCATAATGCAAGTTAGCAAATTCATAATTACTTACATCGATTACATCAATATGCAATGCTCCAAGTATTTTAAGGATCGGCTCACAGTAGAAATTTTCTTTCTCCAACTCATTTTTGAGCACAATTTGATCAAATACCAGATTATATTTAGAAAGAATTTTCTTGATATCATTATAAGAACAACCAATTTTTTGCCTACCAATAGTGACTATAGATGTAAAATCTATTTGGTATTTGATCTTAAGAATAATTATTAATTCTAAGTCTTTTTTTGTTATAGCCATTTTTATAAGATGATGTTTTTTTTACTCTTCCAAAATCGTTTTCAGTGGATCTCGAACCTGTGATTTATATTTATAAATATTCATTAAAGTGAAAATTCTATTTACTGGTGGCTCTGGACTACTTGCCAGCAATTGGGTCAAAACTATCTTAAATCTAGGAATGCATCATACAGTGATTTCACTGCTTCATAAAAATCATTTTTTCATCCCTGGTGCTAAAACTCATTACTCTAATTTGTCGAATCTAAAGGAGATTAGGGAGGTATTGATTAATTTTAAACCAGATATTGTTATTCATACAGCTGGTTTAACGAATGTTGAATTGTGTGAAAAAAACCCTTCTCTTGCGCAGAAGGTCAATTTTGAATTAACTCAAAATATAGCATATTGTTGTAATGATTTAAAAATAAAACTCGTTCATATTTCTACTGATCATATGTCCAGTGGCGTTCAAGCTCTTGTTGACGAGACTCATCCTTTGAATCCATTAAATGAATATGCAAGGTCAAAACTTAAAGCGGAGACCTCAGTAAAAGAAATACTTGATAATGCTCTAATTATTAGAACTAACTTCTTTGCATGGGGAAATAACTTGAAGCAATCATTCAGTGATTTCATTATTTCAAATTTAAAAGCTAAGAAAAGAATTAAACTTTTTACAGATGTTTTCTACACGCCAATCATTACTGATGAGTTAGTAAAAGTTTCTCACGAATTAATTGCGAATGATTCTTCAGGTATTTACAATATTTGTGGCAATGAAAGGGTTACAAAATTTGAGTTTGGGATGATGCTTTGTAAACAATTTAAACTAGATGAAGCTCTTATTATTCCGGCCAGAATTGAGAGTTTCAAAAATTTAGTTTTAAGACCAAAGGATATGAGCTTATCGAATAAAAAAGTAACTAATGAAACTAAACATTCACTTCTTAGTCTTAACTCTCAAATAGAGCTACTTCAAAACTCTATGGATAAATAAGTTATGGATGCAGCTAAGAGAATATTCAATCTTCTAGATCCTAAGGCAAAGAAGTTTTTTTATAAATTGGTGTTTGCAGCATTTCTTTTGTCATTAATTGAAATGGTGGGTATTTCAGCCATTATGCCTATTATTGATTTTTCGGTAAATTTTAACCAAATCAAAGATCATGTTATTTATCAAAATGTAAGTTTCTATTTTATCTTCGAAAGCGAGCTAGAGTTTGTTATTTTTTTCGCCATTATGACAATATTCTTCTATATTTTTAGGGGACTTTTAAACATCATCTTTATAAGAAATCTTGCAATTTATTCCGAAGGTTTTGGTGCGCAAATTAGTAAGATGATTTTCACAAAATATCTAAACCTTAGTTTTGTTGATTATTCTTTAAAGAACCAAAGCACACTCTCTAAAACTATTATCTCCGAGGCTGCTTTTTTATCTTGGTCCATAAAAGCAATGCTATATTTGGTCTCCGAAATTTTTGTTGTAGTTACAATTTTGATAATGCTTCTTATAGTAGATTTTTCCCTTACATTTTTACTAGCTTCAGTTCTTCTTATACTTATAGTCTTAACTAAAAGATATGTGGTTCAAAAAATAAAGAAAATTGGGGTTGTTCGTGAGACTTCTCAAAACAAACTATATGAAAGTCTTAATCAATTATTAAGGAATTTCGAACAGATAAAGCTTCAATCATCCTCAGTCTCAAAGAAAACAATTGAGACTTTCTCTTCAAAAGTTAATAAGCTCTCAGAAGTTAATTCCCAAAATCTATTTATGCAAGAACTTCCAAGATTGTTTATTGAAACCTTCGGATTTATCTTAATAATTTCGATTTTAGTTTGGCATACATATAACTCTAAAGGAGTAAATTCTGATGCAATCTCAATTATTGGTCTTTTTACTATTGCGTTAATAAGATGTCTTCCATCTTTTAATAGAATTACTAGCTCGTATAATTTAATTCAATATTATCACAAATCTTCAGAAATCATTACAAAAGACCTTGCATTAGATATCGAAAAATTTAAAGATGGAGCGATACCCTTTAAAGACAATATTCGATTAGTTGATGTAGATTTTAAATATGCAAATAAAAAGGCTCTAAATAAAATTAATATTACTATACAAAAAGGGGAAAAAATTGCATTATTGGGAGGAAGTGGATCAGGAAAAACAACACTCTTAAGAGTTTTGATGGGTCTTGTTGAGCCCTCATCTGGACATGTGTTGATTGATAATGTAGAAATGAGTAGAGAATATATTCACTCATGGAGGGCTAAAATCGGTTATATTTCGCAGCATATTTTTTTATTTGACTCAACAATTGAGGAGAATATTATTTTTGGTAGGGATCTTGATAATCGTAAACTTGAGATCGTCTCAAAACAGGCAAGAATATTTGAATTCATTGACTCAGAAAAAGGTCTAAAAACCAACGTAGGTGATTCCGGTATTCAATTAAGTGGGGGGCAGAAACAGAGAATTGCTATTGCGAGAGCCCTATACGGAGATCCTGAGATTTTAGTTCTTGATGAGGCAACTAGCTCCTTAGATGAGAAAAATGAAATGGATATTCTCAATGAGGTATATTCAATAAGTTCAGGTACAACATTAGTAGTTGTTACTCATAAAAAACAATTAATAAAAAACTTTGAGAAGATTTACACTATTAAAAGTGGGAGAATAATTAACGCATGACTCCTTACTACCCGATTCTTGAGGCGCCATATTGTTCGGGTGAAACCACTGTTCATAATTTTCCTCCAAATAATTGGGAAATTTCTGATAGGAAGCATAAAAATCTTTATGTGTCTTTTATTAAAGACAACTTTTGGGTGAATCATAAAATAGATGAAGTGCCCTTTGGAAAATCAAAGACAATCAAATCTCAAGATCTTAATTCTATAACACAGTCTTCTTCTATTAAGATCATTTCACTTTCACCTAATACCTTTCCTGAGAAAAGTCGATCTATTCCTAAACTTATTCATAGATCAACATCAACACCTTTAAGTAGAGCCACTCTTTCGCTAGTTTCAGATAAGGCGTCTACATGCTATCAAGGTGAAATAGTCCCATTTCCGGAGAGAGCTACATTATTATCCTTTTCACCATTCTTACAATTTCATAAGGGTATTGAAAACTTTTTAATACTTTTAAATCTTGAAAGTAATGCGCAAATTCGAACAGGAAATCTCGAAATATTTGATGGAAGAAACAACCATTTGAAAAAAACAGTCGAGATTCTTTCAAACACAGTCAATATCATATCCTTAAATGATATTGACTTAAGCCCAGATAGTTTCCCAGTATTTATTTCAAAAGACATGGCGTCAATACCGATTTACTTATCATCTTTCAATCAAGGTCGTCAAATAAGTATAGAGCATACACATCCTCCTGGTTCATTTGCTATTCATGGAAATAGGTTCGCAGTCCAGAGAGAAATAAAACGTTTTTGGTTTGAAAGGTTTAGAACTAAATGAATAATTTTTTTAGAAGAGCGCTAAAATCTCCTTTTGTTATTGGACAGAGACTAACGAAGATTCCAAGAAGGCATGATTCAGTTGTAAGTGATCTTTTTGTATGGAGAGCTGACAAAGACTGGAATACGTACTTTAAACTCTTTAACATTTCCAGTTTTTGCGGAGAAGATCGAGTTGAGACTGTTAATTTGGTTATCTTTGACGACCATGGAAACAAAATTTATTCAAATAAAATTCAATTAAATGAATTCTCAATTAATACCTTGAATATCGGCAAGATTTTGTCCAATTTAGATTTAAAAACTTCTTTTGGCACATTTAGTATCTTTCATTCAAAAAACCTAGATTTATTTAAAAAATATGATTCTTACTGTGCTGAAAGGGGTTATGTTGGATATTCTTATAAGAATATGCCACTTAAATCGTATATTCATGGTAATTTAGATGCTGTTGATAATAATTTGTTCCCCTTGGGGGGAACAAGTCTCATTTCCAGGAAGTACAATCTCCAATTTTCTTTCAATTTTAAATCTGATTATGAAGTTGCAATAGTTAATAACACAAACAAACCCAAGAGAGTATTGTTAAATATCAACCAGTCTCCTAATGATATCAAGAGTCAAGTTATCCAACCATTGGGTGTAAAAATTTTTCTTTTAGGAGATTTGAGTGTAAGAGAGAATTTTCATATTAATTTGAAAAGCAGACTGATTATGGCGCGTCCAATAGTTTTTCGAATTGACAAAAACGATTTCGATATCTTTCATGGTTAAGAATGTCGCTAAAGTATTTCATTAACTATTCTAATAACAACAAGATTTTTCTCAGAAGACAGATGTTCTCTTCTTTTATGGCGAGATTATTTGGTAATTTTGATTACATTCTAAGTTATAAAGATAGTGATATAGAGAAAGATTTTTATGATAAGCATAAGAAAATATTATCGAATAAAATTGGAGGCGGGTATTGGTTATGGAAGCCTTATTTCGTCTTGAAGACCTTAAAAATGATGAATTATGGAGATTATTTATTCTATTCAGACTCAGGTGCTTTTTTTTACAGGAAAGTAGATCACTTAATTAAAAATTTAAACGAATCAGACCAGGATGTTATGGGCTTTGAAGCATTAGATATAGAGTATCAATGTACTAAAGCAGAACTATTTGAAAATATGGAGTGCGATGATGATTACTATAGAAATAGCAACCATTTAATAGCATCTTACTTTCTAATAAAGAAAACCAAAAAGAGTATGCATTTTTTTAAGGAATTTCTTTATTACTGTTCTTTTGAAGATAATATTACAGAGCAATGTAATATAGCAATTCAAAAAGATGACTTATTAAAACATGTCCATGATGAGTCAATTTTCAGTCTACTTTACAAAAAGTATCAATATAGGCCTTTTAGAAATATATCGCAATTTGGCATTTCTCAGAACCAACTATATTTCGATGAGCAAGGTATTTCATTGGAGGCGAATAAAGTCCATTTATTTAATGGAATAAAAAAAATTAGGTTTATGAATTATCCTGAGGCTCATAAAACTGTTATTTTTCATACAAGAAAACAAAATCCTTTAAGAGGAGTAATAGCATTTCTCATTAGGTACTTTTTGATATTAAGAAATCCAACTTCTAAATTTTTTCTTGACATTTATATTTTTCTTAATAGGCCATATAGCTCTGTTAAAATCCCTTTCACTAAAACATTCAAAGGAAAAAAATTTAATTGACAGTTAAAAAGACGATCATAGTAGGTTATGGTTCAGTAAAAAAAGTTTATATTGGAGAAAATTTACCTCTTGTTTTTATTGGAGGTCCATGTGCAATTGAGAGTAGAGACCATTCTCTATTTATGGCAGAGTCTATTGCAAAAATTTGTGCAAAACATAATATTCCTTGGATATTTAAATCATGTTTTGACAAAGATTGTCGCTCATCTGTTGATAGCTTTCATGGTATTGGTATGCATGAGGGTTTAAGTATACTCTCAGATGTCAGAAAAGAGTTTAATGTTCCAGTGGTTTCAGATTTTTCCGACCCTATTTGGGCTAAAGAGACCGGAGAAGTATGTGATTTGGTTCAAGTGCCCGCATATTTATGTAGACAAACTTCTATTTTGAGAGCTGCTGCCGAAACTTTAAAACCTGTTCATTTAAAAAAAGGACAGTTTATGAGTCCTTGGAATATGAAAAACTCTGTTCGTAAATTAGAGTCTTTTGGATGTGATCAAATTCTACTTGCAGACAGGGGAACTTTTTTTGGTTATAGTATGTTGGTGAATGACATGACAAGTTTTCCAATCATGAGTAAAACTGGTTATCCAGTTTGTTTTGACGCTACACACTCAATTCAGTTACCTACATCTATGGGGAATATTTCTGGTGGTCAAAGAGAATTCATTCCTCCTTTAGTAAGAGCGGCTTCAGCTGCTGGAATTAATGCTCTTTTTATGGAAACTCATAATAATCCATCTAAAGCATTATCTGACTCTAACACTGTTCTCGACCTAAAGTACCTTGAGACTATTTTGGTTCAAGCCAAGACTATTCATCAGTGTCGCTTAGAATTGTATTCAAAATTTGGAGAGGATATTGTCCATAAAGAATAAAGTCGCCTATGAAATGATTTGGAAAAAAGATAAATTTCCTGTTGTTAAACCAGATACAATCCTAAAAGAAGTTCTTGATAAGATGGATTCTTTTTGTTTGGGTATTGCATGTATAGTTGATGATGACCAAAACCTCATTGGCTTAATAACTGATGGCGACATAAGAAGGAAGTTACTCTCTTCTCAAAAACCACTTTCCGCATTATTTGTTGATGATGTTATAGATCATGCAATTTTTAACCCGGTTACTGTTCAAAAGGATACAAGTGTTAGTCAAGTTATCAAAGTTATGGATGAAAATAAGATTTGGGATCTTCCAGTATTGGATAAATCCAAATTAATTGGGTTAATTCATTTACATTCCATTCTTAAGTATATACTCGATCAGTGAAAAAAATCTGTGTTATTCCGTGCCGATATTCGTCATCAAGACTCCCGGGTAAGCCCTTGAAGCTAATTGGAGATATGCCAATGATGTGGCATGTCTACCAGAAGGCAATCATATCAGATATATTTGATGAAATAATAATTGCCACTGATAATGAGATGATATTGAGAACTGCAGAAAATTTGAATTTAAATGCAATTATGACTAGCGAAAAACATAAAACGGGCACTGATCGACTTGTAGAGGTTTCTGAAAAAATTGATTCAGATATATATGTTAATCTTCAGGGAGACGAGCCCTTTGTTAGCCCTGAACTGATTCAAATTCTCACTAATAAACTATTAGAAAATAAGGATACAGAAGTTCTCTCTGTTAATGCGTATGAGGAGATTTCAACTCATGAGGATATTTTAAGTTTAGATACTGTAAAAGTTATTTTCTCAAAAAAAAATAACTTAATCGCTCTTTCCAGATTACCAATACCTTCATCTAAATTACTTAATTGTAAATACTATAAACATTTAGGCATTTATTCTTTTACAAAAAAAGGACTTCGTGCTTTTTCCTCTTTAAAGCCATCTTATCTTGAAAAGTCTGAAAATATTGAAATGTATCGTTTATTGGAAAATGACTATAGGATAAAGATGGTTAAGTCAAAATGGAAATCAATAGGTGTTGATACATATGACGACCTTAAAAAGGCCAGAGTTTATTTTCAAGCGTCTAACTCGATGAAATGAAAATTATCAACCCACTTTATCATGATTTGTCAATTTTTCGAGAGAGTTTTTGTAAAGCCAAGCCTTTTCCATATATTGTTTTAGATGATTTCTTAGACCAAAATTTTTTTAAATCAATTCATAATATAGCTGAAAATTTTCAGACTGCATCAAATGGGGTTGAATTTAATTCGTCTGTAGAAAATAAGTGGATAAGTCTTAATACCTCTCTTCCTGCAGTAATCAAGGAAATAGTTAGTACTTTAAATTCAAAAGAATGGGTTGAAAATATGATCCGTCTATCAACAATCAAGTCATTGCTGGTGGTTTCTAATGAAGCAGAGTTGGCAAACTATCATGTAATGGGGAAAGGATCTTTTTTGGGCTCTCATGTTGATCATTCTCATGAGTCTGTTAATAAAAATCCTCATGTGTTAAATATAATTTTCTATCTTTCAGAAGAGTGGGACCCATGCGATGGAGGAGGTACGCAATTTTTTAACTACAATGGTAAAGAAGTAATTACTGAGGTTAGTTACAAACCAAATCGAGCTGTAATTTTTTTACATACCCCTTATAGTTTTCATGGTGTCGGAAAAATAAGTAATCATATTCAAACACCCAGAAGGTCGGTATATGTAGATTATTATTCAGAAAATCAACAACCGTATTCGAACTTTAACATTGAGCCCAACAACAAATGGTTTAAACATGGAACGACCTTTGTCCAGAAAAACTTTTATTCTTATTTAAAGATTTCAAACTTTAAATATATGAAAACAATGACAAGATATAAAATTAATAAGCTCCTATCAGGTCTTTAGATACTATTGAGATTAAGTCTAAAAAAATCAAGTTCTGATAGGGTTTAGTATATAATTTTAAGAGTTTATATCTATACATTCGAGGATTTTGTTTGTGGATAACAGTGTTATAAATCTAATATTATTTGCCACGCTTTCTGGCTTATCCATTAGAATATCATTAGGTATTGCCAAACAAAAATGGGCTTCAACATATCATCACACCCTAACATATGTTTTATTGCCATTAATTACTATGGTAATTACGAAGATTATAAGTGGAAACATTGCCCTATCATTAGGTATGGTAGGTGCATTATCAATAGTTCGTTTTAGAAATCCTGTTAAAAATTCACTAGAACTAGTTGTGTATTTTGGCTTGATAACAATTGGCATTGCCTTAACAATTAATGTAACTATAGGCCTAGGTCTAGTTCTAATTATGAATTTAGTAATAATTAGTTTTTATTTGTTTGATAACTTTCTGAGAAAATATAATTTCCACTTGTTTTCAAGTTCATTTGACGAAGCCTCTTCTAACTATATTATTGAAATTGAGTCTGAGTCTGCGATAGATGAACTTCACAATAGTAATTACATTGTTCAATATATTAAAGATAAGAAATCGAACAAATTCTTATATAGACTTAATTTCAAATTCCGTAAAGAACAAGAAGAATTAATATCCAAACTTGAAACAATAGACTCTATTTCTAGCATTAATGCTAGATATTCTAATTAGAATTGTCTCTATGAAAAGGTGTATTACCTTACTTTTAGTTTTTTTCCAAATCATTTTTTTTTCATCAGCAAATGCAAATGAATTCTGTAATGGTGAAAATCAAAATAGTAAATTATTTTCTTCAAATATCGTTGACTTTATAGAAATTGAGATACCTAAAAATAGGTCTTGGGTTAAAAATTATTTTGGCGCTTTAAAGACTTCAGAAAATACTTTTAATAATAAATATAAAAAAAAATTTAAAGCTAATATTAATATTAAATTTGACAATAATGTAATATGTCAATTTCCTGCTAGGGTTAGAATTAATGGAGACTTTAAAGATCATCTTGCCGCTATTGGGACACCAAGTCTCGATGCAAGTTTAAAAAAAGGGAATGTTAATTCATCAGTAAAGTTCAAATTATTATTGCCCCAAACTCGAAATGGTGATAGTGAGGTTATTATTACTACTATTCTAAGAAATTTGGGTTTCATCAGTCCAAAAACATATTATGTTAATTCGTCAGTGAATGGGATTCCTGTGAAGTATCTTTTTCAAGAAAAGATTACTAAAGAGCTAATTGAAATGAATAAATATAGAGAGGCACCAATTTTGAAAGCTGACGAGAAATTCTTTTTTCATGAGTCAGGCAATCAGTTTAAAGAACTTGTGACTGCAAAAATAGTTAATAAAAATTGGATAGAAAAGAATGAAGTTAATTTGAATATCGCAAGAGATGCACTAGCTAAATTAAATTTAGCAAATATGTTCTTCAATCTAAATCTTATTTCTAATAAAGAATTTGACCATAATTTCAATTCAAGGTTTTTCTTTCCCAATATTTTTAATAAAACAGATTCATTTGGTATTGATGGCGAATATAAAGCTTTGCTATTGGCTATGGAAGCCGGTCATGGACTTGAAAGACACAATAGGGTTTTTTATTTTGATCCTATGAAGAATAATTTTTTACCTATTTACTATGATGGCAATAGTAAAGTAGGTAGCTACAGGTCTTCAATCAATAATTTATACCATGAGCTAATAAAGCGAGATTTTCTCCCTGGTTTAAAAAATGTCTCTAGAGATGAAGTAATTGGTGCCAACTCGGCATTAAAAAAGATAACCAAAATTAACAAAAATATCTTGAAATCTGAAATCAACAGTTCAGGTGTAAACATTTCATTGGAGGAAATTGATAATGTTATAAAACGAATTATTGTTAATCTTGAGACTATAAGAGATAGCGATAGAATAATAGATATAAGTACCAAATATGATAAATATTTCTCAATGATGAATCGAGACCAAACCAAATTCCTAGTATTTTCAGAATCCGAAAATTTGCTTTTAGCCGAGTTCTGCGATTTTTGGTTGGAGAACTGTGAAAAGAAAGAAATTAGAAAAAAACATTTAAGTAAACTTTTAACTGGAAAAGTGAAAACTGAAGATGGAATTGATTATATTTATTTAGGCTCAAAAAAAGCATATTTATCTGGAGAAATATTGGATCTTCGAAAAAATTCATCAGTGAAAGATTTAGGTAATGGCGCAATACTGAAAATTTTTGGAGAAGGAGATTATTTTTTAGCAAAAGATAGAAAGATTTTGTTTCTTTATCAAACAACACCTGAGACTAGGTTTTTGATAGTTGGAGGCAAGATCAATGATTTAGAAATTAAACTTGAAGCTAGTAAAAAATTTTCACAGAAGGGTAAATCTAGACATGACCAAAATTTAATCACTGGTTGCCTAACTTTTCGTGATGTTAAATTTAATAATTTAAAAATATATGCAAAAAATTCACATTGTGAGGATAGTGTGAATTTTATAAACTCCGATGGAATGATCGATAATATTATTGTGCAAAATGCATCAAGTGACGGTGTTGATGCAGATTTCTCTAACATAGAGTTTAAAAATATAAGTATTGAAAATACTGGCAATGACTGCTTGGATTTTTCTTATGGAAAATATAAGATAACTTTGGCAAAACTTAATTCATGTGGAGATAAGGCTATATCTGTAGGTGAGAAATCAATAGCTCAAATAAATAATGCCCAAGTTATAAACTCTAATTTAGCTATTTCAGCAAAAGACTCATCAAAGGTATTTATATCTGAATTAAAAACTAAAGATATTGTTAGTGCTTGTTTTAGTGCATATAAAAAGAAGCAAGAATTTTGGGGGGGTGAAATTGTATACGATAAAAATAATTGCCGACCAGATCAAATTTCCTTCGATCAATATTCATCAATAATCAAAAAAGATGAGTTATGAGCTATAGAGTAGAGGAAAAAATAAGCGTATCTAGTTCAAAGTTATTTGATATCAGAGAATGGGTGTTAAAAAATAAAGGAGAGAGATTGTTTGAAACAAGAACTGTCTCTTCAACATACTTTGATAATGAGTCTCTACAAATGTATCGTGATTCAGAGGAGGGTTCAACACCAAGAAAAAAAATTAGAGTCCGATCCTACTTCAAAGGAAGACACACCTTAGCAGATAGCACTTTGGAAATTAAGATATCATCTGTTGAAGGCAGATACAAGAGCAGCATTAAAGATTTCAACCTTGATAAAGCTCTTAAACATGGTATATATGAAAAAGACTATGGAATCTGCT
>Ga0181581_10003822_pt1 | contig 11775 bp, 7 predicted proteins | sample 071ome_22_FD_132433 | JGI IMG/M metagenome (GOLD analysis project Ga0181581, IMG submission 132433) | Coastal salt marsh microbial communities from the Groves Creek Marsh, Skidaway Island, Georgia - 071404AT metaG (megahit assembly) | ecosystem: Environmental > Aquatic > Marine > Intertidal zone... | reverse complement strand
TGTCAGTGAGCGCATCTACCTGTCCACTTTTGAGCAAGAAGCAGTCGAGAGTACAGGTTTTGTTTCCACTATAGCGGATCCTGTATCCAATGATGTCCTTGTTCTGGAGTACACGGTAACTGACCCTGTTCTATTTAATTCCCCTAAACAGGTCACCATGTATTACCAGCGCATGACTGACGATATTTTTCTTGAATACGACTGCCCTGCAGGCAACTGGCGCGAGGCACTCAAAGCGGCAAACCCTTGATCGCTTCTACGCCGTGGCAAGTGTCCAGCCACCAATCAGTATAAATCCCACGCCTGCAATGTAGTGCAGGTATTTTTCATTGATAAACCCGGACAGCAGGCTGCCTGCGACAACTCCCAGGGCGGCCGCAAACACGAGGGCAAGAGAAGCCGCCACGAATACGGTCCATTTATTCACATCGCTGTCTGCGGCAAAAAGCATGGTGGCAAGCTGCGTTTTATCGCCAAGCTCGGCAACAAAGACAGTTGCCAGAACTGTCAGAAAAACTTTCCACTCCATTTTTTCCTCCCATAAAAAAGCCGGGCGTCACCCGGCTTTTCTGGATCAAATACAGTTTAAGGTTTACGGGCTATAAACAGGAACCTGTCCACGTCGCGACCGTAAATAGGATCAGAAATTGTCCGCTCATGGTCATCAGCTGTCGTGCGCAGCAGGTTGGAATCTTCAACAATCTCTAAACCAGAAGCTTCTATCCAGGCGCGGGCATTACTTTTCAGCATTCTGTGCATCATGCTGTTCTCCTTTCCTTCCATCCCGATGTGGTCAATAACCGCTACCTGGCCACCGGATTTCAGCACGTCATGAATTGCCTGAAAGTAAGGCGCGGCACGCTCGTCATTGTAGTGATGAATATTGAGCGCAGTGATAGCGCGGTCAATTGAGTTGGCAGGGTAGTCCTGGACGTTTTCAAAAAATGCCTCGGTGTTGCCCAGGCTGGCTGCCACATCACGCTGGGCCTGCCCGTTGTTGCGCTGCAGTGCACGCGGGCCGAACTGGGCAATTACCTTGCCCTGGGAGCCAACGGCAGCAGACAGGACATGTGTATACCAACCGCCCCCGGCACCAATATCCATGACGGTCATCCCGGCATCAACACCCAGCAGAGACATGACCTGGTACGGTCTGCGTGAACCATCACGAATTCGGTCTGCTTCAGGGCGATCTTCAGAAACCAGTTTGTCCATAAAGTCTGGCGCGAGATCAGCGTTTGCGCTGGCGAAAGTAAACAGGAGGCAGGCAAACAGGCCTGTTTTAATTAATTGGCGTTTCATTGTTATCACCTCGTAAAAGAAATCCACTTATCTGTTGTAACTGGCACTATTGATTGTGCCTTGTATTTTTAAATTGCAAAGAAAGGGGGTTGAAAGTAAACCACTAATGCAGAGGAATCAAGGCTATAGCGCATGTCCTTGAGGAAAATCATATTTTCCTTGCACGCTTATTCCTGCATGTGATGCTTGCTTTCAACGGGTTTCATAGTGGCATTGGCGACAAGACCAATGAAAAGCAGAACCGCCATCAGGTACATCGTGTTGTTGTAAAGGCCGGAGGTTGGATCAATTGTCCCTTCAGGAGCAATTTCCATGAGGCTGGCAATAGTCACTGTTTGAGCAGCTACCAGCTGATCGAGCTGTTCTATCCCTGCACCAAACCGCGCCTCAAACACTGCAGGATCAATGCGTGAAACGAGATCCTCTATCGCTCTGACCACCGCCGATTCCCTGAGCGAGGTAATGGCCAGGGGACCAACGACCCCTGCCGTGCTCCATGCAGTCAGCAAGCGTCCGTGAATTCCGCCGACAAACCTTGTCCCGAAGACATCTGCCAGGTAGGCAGGAATCGTGGCAAAGCCCCCGCCGTACATGGTGAAAATACTCATGGTGGCGCCATAGAAGAGTACCAGCCAGACAACGGCAGGACTCGCGCTTACCTGGTTTGCAGCGAACGGAACCGAGCAATACAGCACGATGCCAAGCGCAAAAAATATCCAGTAAGTGTTTTTGCGTCCTATGTAGTCAGACGAGCTGGCCCAGAAAAAACGCCCTACCATGTTAAAGACAGAAATCATGCTGACGTAGAGCGCTGCAAAAGCGCCATCAACAATACCAGGCAAGGTGGTACCAAAAATTTCACGCATCATGGTGCTGGCCACCCCAAGCACGCCAATTCCGGCGGAGACATTCATACACAGCACTATCCAGAGGCGGTAGAACTGTGGTGTTTTCATGGCCTCTTCAATATCCACGTTGTGAGTCGTGATCATCTTGCTGGTTTCGCTGTCTTCTTCCGGCGGCGTCCAGCCCGAGGGCTTCCAGTCATCAGCCGGGACCCGGTAAGAAAAGGCCGCAATCAGCATCACAATAAAATACAGCAGCCCCAGGACCATGAAAGTTAGCGCCATACCGGCAGATCCGGTGCCTACGACATACACACCCTCTGGGCCCGGTACCAGCATATTGGCCACTTCATTGGCGCCAACAACAACCACTTCAAGCTGCTGTCCAGCGCTTTCAACAAAACGCTTTCCTGCTTCAGTGACCAGCGATACCTGGTCGGTGGTACCAAGATATTCCGGGGCCTCATAAAAAAGCTGAATAAAGTAACGCTTGAGCGGTGCGCCAATCATGGCGCCGCCTCCAAAACCCATGATTGCCATCCCCGTGGCCATTCCGCGACGATCCGGAAACCACTTGATCAGAGTACTGACCGGCGATACGTATCCCAGCCCGAGGCCGCATCCCCCGAGCACTCCGTAGCCAAGATAAAGCAGCCAGAGCTGGTGGGTGAGAATGCCGATACTGCCTACAAGGTAACCCCCGCCCCAGAGCACGGCGGCGGCAGTGCCGACCAGCCTGGGTCCGACCTTGTCCAGCCAGTGCCCTGCCAGGGCTGCAGCCAATCCAAGAAAGACGATGGCAACGGAAAATATCCAGGTAACATCCTGAAGGCTCCAGTCACCTGATGCCGGTGCAACCACACCAAAGAGACGTGTCAGCGGCGGGTTATAGATACTCCATGCATACACAGAACCAATACACAGGTGAATAGCAACGGAGGCAGGCGGCACTTTCCAGCGGTTAAAGCCTGGTGAAGCAATGATACGTTCCCTTGATAGCAGCATGAGCATAGGAGCCTGGTCTTACATCAGGTAGGTCATGTAAACAAACATTAGTCCGACAATGGAAAGAATAATAATCGTGCTAATGCTCCAGTAACGAAGCAGCTCACTGGGACGATGAGCAGCGTCCACCTGAGGGCCAAACATGGCCTTGTGATTTAGAAAGGAAAATATTGGGGCGACAACAAATCCCATCGATGTTACCCAGGCAATGAAAGTCCCAAAGTCTTCCAACAGAACAAAGAGCACTGTCATGACGAACAGAAACTCAACGCCGATAAAAATCATGTACATCTTGCTGAACTGATCCCTGATCTTTTCCTCGGGCACGGAGAAAACTTCCACGACTGCAGCAGCCGATGACCGGGGCAGCAGGTCCACAAGTGTCAGGAGAGTGGAATACATGACTGTAATAGCAGCCATGGCAATCACCGGGTAAATCCAGCCGCCTATTGTCGAGGTAAAGAGATTTATCAACTGGCCGGCAAAAACAGCCCCGCTGGAATCCACCGCTACATCATTAATGAACATGACATAGGTACCCAGAGCAACGAAGCAGATCGCCAGGAAAATCGCTGTGCCGTAGCCCACATGAAAATCAAAAGCCGCCTCGCTGGTGCTGACCGAACGATTCAGCCGAATACTCTTGGCCTTCACCCACAGGGACAGGCCGACTGATCCGGCGGTGCCGGTAGGCATCCAGCCGGCCACGGCGATAAGAAACAGTGTGGTCGGCGTATCCAGGGTCAGGTCTGCGGAAAGGGAAGCGCCTCCTGTATCAATACCGCCAACAGCAATAATCGCGGCAATCACCGTGCCTATGGAAAAAACGATCACCAAAACCCGTGTCAGGTCTTCCAGCACGGCGTAACGTCCCAGAGCTACGATGACCATACAGGAGACTACCAGGCCAAGTTCAAGAATGATTCCGGCCTCAATACCAAACACGGCTCTTAAAATAGCGGCAGTTGTAACGGTGACACCGGAGATGGCAAAGGTGTATTCAAACAACTGCATGAAAAAGAACAGCACCACCACCCACTTGCCCATGCGAGTGTAGCCCTCAACCAGGGTCTCTCCAGTGGCAGCGGCATAAGTAACGCCGAAGAGAAAAGTTGGATACTTCACTAGGCAAACCAGCGCCATGTATCCCACCATGACAAAACCATAGGTGGCGCCTGCTGTGGTGGATGACACGAGGTGAGAGACGCCCACTGCTAAGGCTGCATAAAGGAGACCTGGACCCAGTTTCTCCTGAAGCGTTCTAAACATGAAGTCCCCTCTTCATCGAATTGTCGTTCTTATTATTGTCATGGGCAGGTCCTGTATGGCCCGCCCTTTTTTATTTTTCTTTCTACTTACTACTTACCATTTTTAACTTTTAACTTTTTTTATTTCCCGTAACTGGAGTAATGTAGAGACATATCCAGCTCCTTACAGGTAATAAACTCAAGCAGCGCCGCCTGGCCATTTTCAGTCGCCTCAATGCCACGTTTCAATGCCGCCACGATGTCGTTCGGATCAGTAATACGCTCACCATAGCCACCGAAAGCCTTCGCCATGTCAGCATAGTCGCCCTGTATGTCCGTTGAACGGTATTTCTCGGTGGACACTTCCATGATCGGCAGCTCCATGGCCATGCAGAAGTTATTAAACAGAATGGAAAGTATTGGAATGCGCTCACGGACCGCCGTTTCGAAATCCATGCCGGTAAATCCTATTGCCGCATCGCCCCAGACATTGATGCAAAGGTGGTCCGGTTTGGCCAGCTTTGCCCCCATTGCCAGCGGCAAGCCATATCCAAGCTGCGTGGTCTTGCCCCAGCCAATGTAGGACAACGGTGCCTCGCTTTCCCAGAATGGAACGAGCTGATCACGGGGACTGCCCGCATCGTGGGTAATGACAACCTTCTGTTTATCCACAAGCTTGTTCAGTTCGTATATCACGCGATAAGGCGTCATGGGCTCCTGGTCCGAAGTCAGCTTTGGCAGCCACTCCGCCATCCAGGCGTCTTTCACCTTTTTGATATCTGCAGGCGTCGATTCCCTGCGGGCTTCTGCCTTGCCAAGGTCAAGCTCCTTTAATTCATCTATCAGTGCGCGCAGGGTAAGCTTGGCGTCACCAATCAAACCGAGCTGCGCCGGGACATCCTTGTTGAGATCCATGGGGTCAAGCGTGGCATGAATCACTTTCTTGTTATCCGGCATGCGCGTTCCAAAGGACGTGATGGCAAAACTGCAGCCAATACCAAAAATCAGGTCTGCCTCATTGATGAAGTGATAAACCGCTTTGGGCGTTGCATGCCCCCCTGAACCAATACTCAGGGGATGTGTTTCATTAAAGGTGCTTTTGCCCTCAAGGCTGGTGGTCACTGGACAGTTAAGCAATTCTGCCAGTTCCTTGAGCTCATCCCAGGCCTTTGCATAGTTGATCCCCTGACCAGCATAGATCACCGGCTTCTCTGCTGCCGCCAGCTCAGCAGCCGCAGCCTTCACTGATTCTGCATCCGGACCAGAGCGGGTTTTATAACTTGGTACATAGCTGGAAATATCGGCTTCTTCCTGGCAGGTATCCCAGGGTATCTCGACCAGGACAGGACCAGGGCGGCCATTGCGCAGCTGCGTGAATGCGCGGCGCATGATATTTGGTACTTCAGAGCCCATCGTGATTGGTTCAGCCCACTTGGTAATGTGCTTCATGTTCAGAGTGGAATTGAAGTTCGGGAAGTAGTTCGCCACCTTGCGGTCATAACCTGCCGGCATGAACAGAACCGGAACAGACTCCCCAAATGCCTGGGCCACACCGCCGAAGGAGTTTTCAGCACCCGGCCCATGCTGCATCACAAATACACCAATTTCTTCACCACAGGTCATGCGGCTCAGCGCATCGGCCATGTGAGCGCCGGTGCGCTCCTGGCGGACAATGATTGTGCGAATATCTTCTGCGGCTGCGGCTTCAATGATCGGATTGAGGGGATAGCCAAATAAATACTTAACCCCTTCTTCTTTGAGAATTCGGGCAATGGCCTGAGGTACCAGCATGCAACTTCCTTAGCAATGAGAAACGAGGTGCAATTATTCACCAAATCCGGGCGTATAAACACCCCTGAAAAATGTGGCCCAAGGCCGTATGAAAGTAACGGCTGGAAGGTAATTTTGTGTCAGGATTATGAACATTACCGGGGTTTATAACCGGTTCAGGTCTGGGGATAGTATTTTTTTGGCAAACATGATTATATGACTTCCCCTTCGTCGCAAAGCCATGTGTCATGCGGGATTGTGGGTTTTACCGCGAGGGCAAACAGTCAAGTTCTGAAAGCTCGCGGAAAGATTTTTGAGAATTGGCGGAAACCTTCCAAGGCCGCTCTGTTATTTTCAGGAATTATGTTTCCAGGCCGGAACAGGCAAATTGAATTGAATACATTCTGGTCTTATTAAAGATCACTTAGCGTTTCCTCTATCCTGGATCGAATTGTCCGGCAGTATGATCGAATTTTTTTTCAAATATCCCCGATCAGTATTTAGCGACAGCGACTTTATTTTCGCCAGTGGCTGGCCGTTATGGCTCATGGCTGCCACCGTAATCGCCTTTATTGTCATCATCACCTACTACCTGGCCCGACGCCCTGGCAATATGCCATGGGGGCAGCTTTCTGCCATTGGCCTGCTGCAAACCATGATGTTTGCAGTGGTCCTGCTAGTGCTCTGGCAGCCCGCACTGGTCTCCGAAAGACTGCTGCGGGGTGAGAACGCCGTCGCCATCATGCTGGACACTTCCGGCAGCATGACTTTCAGTGACGGCACTGAGTCGCGGATGGTCCAGGCTCAGCAGCTGCTCACGCCTGACAGTCTCGAGGATATCGCAGAAATCTACAGCATCCTGCCTTATGGCTTTGACGGCAGCGCCACGCCAATGGACACCTTTAGTGCCCTGCCCGAGCCGGGGGAAACCACTAATCTGGGCCAGTCCATCCTGCAGACCCTGCGGCATGCCAGCGGCTCCTCCCTGGGTGCGGTAATCCTGATCAGTGACGGTGCCGACAATAACAATGCCATTGCCCAGGCCGAACTGAATGAAATGGCCAGTTTCGGTGTCCCGATCCATACGGTCGGTATGGGCCGTGAGGATATTCCGGAAGACCTAGAGTTAACCGAGGTGTCCTTGCCAGAAAAAACGCTGCCAGGCACCACCCTCTCGGCACGGGTTGCCATTCGCCATGACCAGGGCGGCTTTGCCCGCATCAAGGTCTACGATGGAAATACCTTCCTGACAACCGAGGAAATCGTGCTCGGCAACAATCAGGATATGACGCTGGCCTTCGTTGATATAGAAGCCCAAGATCCGGGCCAACTGGATTTACGTTTTGTCCTCGACCCGATAAACAATGAAACCAACCTCGCTAATAACACGCGCGCCCACGTGGTTGATGTGGAGGAAAACCGCTACAGGATTCTCTACATAGAGGGCGAGCCACGCTGGGAATACAAATTCATGCAAAGGGCGCTCAATGATGACCCCAGCATTCAGCTGTCCACCCTGCTTAAAGTGACTCCAAACAAGTACTACCGCCAGGGGATTGATGACCCGGACCAGCTGGCCGAGGGCTTTCCAACCGACCCCGCCGAGCTTTATGAATACGATGCCCTGATTATTGGCAGCTTTAACGCAGCCGAGCTCACCCAGGAGCAGCAGAAGATGATCCGCGACTTTGTAAGTGACCGCGGCGGCAGCCTGCTGATGTTGGCGGGCCTGAATGGACTCGGCCTAGGCGGCTGGGGCGAAACGGTGGTGAATGAAACCCTGCCGTCCCGACTGAACATGGAAGAGTCAGCTTTTGTTCGTGAAAAAGCGCCGGTCTCTCTTACTGACAACGGCCGACTGGCACCGATGCTGCAGTTTAGTGACAGTGAATCTGAAAATGATCGGCTCTGGACAGACCTGCCCGAAGTGGCTGACCACCAGCAGCTGGGACCGCTTCGTCCTGCAGCCACGACTCTTCTTGAAGTTAACGTGGAAGGCCGACAGCAGCCCCTCCTCGTCATGCAGCCATACGGGCGCGGTCAAAGTTTCATCCTCGCAACGGGCGGCACCTGGCGCTGGCAAATGAGCCTGCCCGTAGATGACATGCGCCATGAAACTTTCTGGCGGCAATTAACCCGTGCGCTGGTGGCCAATTCCCCACGCCCTTTCGAATTGACCAGCCAGGTAGAGAACGAAGAAATTGTGGTGCGCGCCGAAATTCGCGATCCTGAGGCGGAAGAAAACCAGGGGCTGGAAATTTCAGTCGTGGTCTCCTCCGAGAACAATGACATAGTCAATCTTGAGCTGCAGCCGGTGACTGGACGACCTGGCGTTTTTGAAGCCGGGTTCAGGCCAAACGATACGGGCCTGTACAGCATTGAAGCCATTTCCCGTGTGGGCGAGACCCTGCTGGGCTCCTCTACTACAGCAGTGCGCTATGACCAGGGACTGGAAATTTTCAACGTCCGTCAGAACCGTGCGCTGCTGGAAAGAGTGGCAGAGGTGACTGGCGGCCAATACTGGACTGCGGACGAGTGGGACGAGATTCCCGAGGCCATCTCCTTTTCGACGGCCGGTATTATGGAACAGCAAATCTCCTACCTCTGGGATGCGCCCTTTTTCTTCCTGATCCTAATACTATTAAAGGCAGCGGAATGGCTGCTCCGGCGTCGCTGGAGAACTATCTAGGCAACACCACCCATGAATCAGCTCAAAGTCCTTCTACTATTAATATTTATTCCCTTGCCGGCGCTAGCCGAACTGCATGTCACTATCGTGCAGGGGCTCGGCGGAAACCTTGTCTTTGATGCCCGATTCACTGAACAGCGGAACCAGATCTCCGATGCCTCCATCACCATAGCCGGTGAGAACAGGGTCAGCACTTTTTCCGGTGATGATGCCACGCGGAAAAACCTGCTCGCGCATTTTTCAGCAATCAGTGAGCAGATGTCTGAAGAGGATCGCATGGCCATCTACCTGATTGGCCACGGCAGCTACGACGGGGAACAGTACAAATTTAATATCCCTGGACCTGATATTACTGATGCGGACCTCGATGAAATTCTTGGCAGCCTGCCGGGCAGCAACCATTTCCTGGTCAACACATCGAGTGCCAGCGGCTCGATACTGGACACAGTGGAATCTGAAAGCCGCATCCTGATTACCGCAACACGCAACGGCAATGAAAAAAATGCCACTGAATTTGGTGCTTTCTTTGCCGAGTCTCTCTCGGAAGAGGCTGCTGATATCAATAAGAACAGCACTATCAGCATCCAGGAAGCCTTTGATTATGCAGAACGCCGTGTTGCTGAATTTTTTGAATCAGAAGGGAGGCTTGCTACTGAACATCCGCAGATCCGCGGCGACAACTATGCGAGTTTCAGCCTGGCGAGGCTGGGCGACTTTGAAAGCTCCAGTGAAGATCCACGGATTAATTCACTGCTGACCAAGCGCCTTGAGCTTGATGCGGAAATCGAAAGCCTGCAGCTGCGCCGTAATGAATTCACCAATGCTGACTATATCGAGCGGTTGCAGGCATTGATCCTCGAATCTGCCCAGGTTAGCGAACAGATAGATATGCTGGGCAACGGAACAGACGTTAATGCTGACTAGGATGAGAATTCTTCATGCAACTTACAGGGCGGCCCTTGCTGTCCTGCTGCTGGTGTTGCCTCTATCCAAAGTCCTGGCACGCGGTCACCTCTACGGGGCCCTCGACAACGAAGAGCTGCTTGCCTGTGAAGACCTGTTCTGGAACGGGCAGTCAGCCCAGGCAGCCGCCTGCTACAACCGGCTTTATTCACCCGAGCAGCCTCCCCTGGTTCGTGCCGAGGCCCTCTGGGCGCGGGGTAATCTCCAGGGCGCCAACTCGCAGTTTCAGCTGGCAATAGAGGCATCCCCCGATGACCCCATAGTGCGTGTCCGCTGGGGTGAACTCTTCATGGATACCTACCAGTTCAATGAAGCCTATACCCTGTTTGCCGAAGCCCTCGAGCTTGATCCTGCCAATGCGTGGGGCCATATCGGCGCCGCTTCAGCCCTCAGTGAGGGCGGAGATCCTGAAGTCCTGAACCAGCACCTGAATGCCGTCATGCATGAAGACCTTGGGCTGGCCGAAGGCGCCAGGCTCAGGGCCATGATAATGGTGATTCGCTCGCTGCTGCGTGATGACCGCTACGAGCAGGCCCAGCTCTCACTGGATGAAGCTTTTGAATGGGCCGAGGAGCATGCACTGCCACTGATGGAACTGAACGCGCTGCAGGCCTCTCATGCATTCATGATGCGCCAAGATTACCAGCCGTTTATTGAAGCCTCTCTCCAGGAAGCGCCGAACTACGGCGACGCCTGGTTTATTCCGGGCTACTTTGCCACTGTGATCAGGCGCTACAAGGAGGCCGTGGATTTTTTCAGTGAGGCTGTCTCACTGCAACCGAATCACTGGGAAGCGCAGGTTTACCTTGGACAGAATCTCTTGCGGCTAAACAGGATCAATGAAGCCATTGCCCACATTAATACTTCCTACGAAGGCAATGCCTTCAATCCGATGACCGTAAACCTCATGCGTCTGCTGGATAACTTCACCAGTGACTTTGTCAGCATCAGCTATCCGGATCCGCCAGAGGGCCCCTTGCCGGAGCTGATCCTGCGGCTGGGCCAGGATGAAAAAGCCGTGCTCGACAAGTATGCAAGGCAGCTCTCTGAGGACAGTATCGCCGTTTACAAAGAGCGTTACCGCCTCGATCCAAAAGAGCCAATCATCGTCGAGATATATCCTAATCACGAAGATTTTATAGTGCGCTCCATCGGTATGCCGGGTGTCGGACTGCTGGGAGTCACCTTTGGCTACCTTTTTGCCATGGACTCACCGACTGCTCATCCTGAACAGAAGTACCACTGGGGCACCACCCTCTGGCATGAGATGGCCCACGTCTTCACACTCGGGGTTACCGAGAACCTGGTGCCGCGATGGGTATCAGAAGGCATCTCCGTTTTCGAGGAGTGGCGCACCGGCCCCATACCGGGCCGTAAGATTCCGACGGACGTCCTGCAAGCCATGGCCGAGGATAAATTCCTGCCGATTGCCAAGCTCGATGATGGCTTCATGCGGCCGGAATACTCCGGGCAGGTGATTGTTTCCTACATGCAGTCGGGCCTCGTTTTTGAATTTATTGATCTGGAATACGGCTTCGACAAGATCGTCGACATGCTCTACATGTTCAACGATGGGCTGAGCCCTGTTGAGGCTATTGAAAAAAGCCTGGGTATCAGTGATAGCGACTTCGACCGGCACTTCAAGCAGTTCATCGATATCGAGTACGGACCATTGCTAGGTTCACTCCCCGTCTGGATGGAAGACATGAATGCCATTTACTCGGCGCTCAGGGAGGAGCAGTGGGAGGAGGCCGCGGCAGCGGCCGAACGTGCCATTTTCACTTATCCGGAGTACGTGGAAGTAGACAGCCCTTACATTGTATTGGCCCGCGCCAACAAAGAACTGGGAAATGCCGACGCTGAGTTTGAGGCGCTGCAGTCTTTCTGGAAAAACGGCGGCTACCTGCCCAATGCACTGCTTGCCCTGGCAGACCATTACCTGGAGCAGGAAAAT
>Ga0181581_10003812_pt1 | contig 11796 bp, 9 predicted proteins | sample 071ome_22_FD_132433 | JGI IMG/M metagenome (GOLD analysis project Ga0181581, IMG submission 132433) | Coastal salt marsh microbial communities from the Groves Creek Marsh, Skidaway Island, Georgia - 071404AT metaG (megahit assembly) | ecosystem: Environmental > Aquatic > Marine > Intertidal zone... | reverse complement strand
TGGCCTGACCTGGAATCCCTATACGACGCAGATCGAACCGCATGATTTCATCGCCGAGCATTTCGATGCCCTGGCCCGCTTCAACACCATCCTGATCGACTTCGATCGCGACGTCTGGGGATATATCTCACTCGGCTATTTCCGCCAGCAGACCGTGGCGGGTGAAGTGGGCTCCTCAACCATGCCGCACAAGGTAAACCCTATCGACTTCGAGAACTCCGAGGGCAATCTGGGAGTTGCCAACGCCCTCATGCAGCACCTTGCCCAGAAACTCCCGATCTCGCGCTGGCAGCGCGACCTGACCGATTCCACGGTCCTGCGCACCATCGGTGTCGGCCTGGCCCACAGCATTATCGCTTACCAGGCAAGCCTAAAGGGCATCGGCAAACTGCTCATCGACAGGAACCGGTTGCTGGCCGATCTAGACAACAGCTGGGAAGTCCTGGCCGAACCGTTCCAGACGGTCATGCGCCGTTATGGTATTGACGAACCTTATGAAAAACTCAAGGCGCTCACGCGCGGCCAGGCCATTAATGCCGAGACACTGGCAGCCTTCGTCGATACCCTGGACCTGCCGGATGACGTGAAGAAAGAACTGAAAAAAATGCGTCCTGACACCTACCTAGGTAACGCTGCCGCCCAAGCCAGAAAGATTTAGGGGGCCTCAGTGGAACTGGGTATCGACCTGGCCGCCTTTCTTGCCGAGTACTGGCAAAAGAAACCCCTGCTTATCAAGGCCGGCCTGCCCGGCTTCAGCGACTTTCTCAGTCCCGAGGAACTGGCAGGTCTCGCCTGTGAAGATGGCGTGGAATCACGCCTGGTGTTCAATGACGCCAGCGGCTGGAGACTGAAATCCGGTCCCTTCTCCGAACGCGACTTCACCTTCCTCCCCGAAACCAACTGGACACTGCTGGTACAGTCCGTCGATCACTGGCTTCCGGAAGTGAAAACCCTCCTGCAGGAAGTGTCTTTCATCCCGGCCTGGCGCCTGGATGACGTGATGATCAGTTACGCCGCACGCCATGGCGGTGTTGGCCCGCATTTCGATTATTACGATGTCTTCCTGGTCCAGGGTGCAGGTTCAAGGCAATGGCAGCTTGGTGCCGCCTGCGACAGCACCACGCCCCTCAATACGCAATCCGGCTTGAAGATACTGCAGGAATTCACGGCGGAGCAAACCATCGAGCTTGGGGCAGGCGATATCCTTTACATCCCCGCCGGGGTCTCTCATTGGGGTACGGCCATCGAGGCTGGCCTGAGTTATTCCATCGGTTTTCGCGCCCCCGACCTGGCTGAACTGCTGACCGCCTTCAGTATCGAGGTTTCCCTGGCGGACAAACCGGATGTCCGGTTTCGCGATCCCACCCTGGCCACGACTCTGCGCGCAGGCGAAATCAGCAAGGAGGCCCTCCAGCAGGTCAGGGCACTGTTGCAGCATGCTTTGGCGAATGACGAGTTGCTGCTCAACAGCTTTGGCAACCTCATGACAGAACCGCGCCTGCCCGAACTGCTGGAAGAACCGGAATCGGCCATAACCCCGGCACAGCTTGCGGTATTTCTCCAGAAAGGCATGACGTTGTCGCGGCATCCGGCCACACGTCTGGCATGCCATCACCGGGGTGACAGCTCTACCCTGTTCGTGAACGGGAAAGCCATCGTCCTGTCGCCCTTGAATGACAAGTTGCTCGCTCTCAACGAAGAACTGCAGTCCGCGTTCGGACGCCCCCTCGACCTGAAAGCCTTTCAGCGCAACGAGAGCTGTCTGAACTTGCTCGCGCAACTATTCAACCAGGGCGCACTGATCCAATCCTGAAACGAGGACCCAGCCATGACCTCACGACTCGGCATACTGCATCCCGGCGAAATGGGAACCGCGATAGCGGCGTCTGCATTGAACAGCGGCATTGATGTTTACTGGTGCCAGGGAGGCAGGAGTGAGGCGTCCCTCGCCAGGGCAAACAGTCTTGGCCTCAAGACCGTGGATACGTTGGCAGAACTATGTAATTCCTGCGAAATCCTGGTGTCTGTTTGCCCGCCCCATGCCGCTGCCGCCCAGGCCGATGCCGTAATTGCCTGCGGCTTCCGGGGAATTTATGCCGACTTCAATGCCGTCTCTCCGGCAACCGTCCGGCAAATCGGCACCCGCATGGCTGCGGCAGGCATACGTTTTGTCGATGGTGGCATTATCGGACTGCCGCCCATACAACCCGGAACAACCTGGCTGTACCTTTCAGGATCCGACGCAGCCCCGGTTGCAGACTGTTTCAACGGCGGCCCGCTGGAAACCACCATCCTGGGTGATGATATCGGCCAGGCTTCGGGGTTGAAGATGTGTTTTGCCGCCAACAGCAAGGGTACCGCCGCACTGCACACGGCCATCCTCGGGGCTGCGCAAGCCCTGGGGGTCCGTGACGCACTCGAACGGCAGTGGGAAGTCTACAATCCCGGTTTTACCGCGAAAAGCCACGCCCGTATCCGCCAGGTCGCACGCAAATCCTGGCGTTTTGTCGGCGAAATGGCGGAAATTGCTGCCACGCTGGATGATTGCGGCATGCCGCCGGACTTCCATCTTGGTGCTGCAAAAATTTACGCGCGGCAGGAACAGTTCAAGGATGTCGGGGAGGATCCCCCGATGGAGGACATCCTGGCAGCGGTACTGGCCAAAGGCTGACCACTGCCAGGTTGATCGGGCTGGACTTACTGGCGAATACCTTCGATGGCAAGCACCAATTCAACCGGGCCGGCATTGATGCCGTAATCACCGGTGTTGAGGACGAGTTCCCCTTCAAATCCGACACGGTAATCACCGAACGGCGTTTCCCCTTCGCCGGTGCGCACCGCGTCGAAGCTGATGTCCTTGGTCACACCGTGCAGGGTGAACGTACCATTGACGCGAACGCGGCCGTTGCCCAGATCTGCAACCGACGTGCTGGAGAAGGAAGCCGTGGGGAAGTTGTCCACATACAGGTAGTCACTTGTCCTGAGGTGGTCGTTCCTGGCCTCGTGATTGGTATCAACGCTGGCTGGATTGATGTTGACCATGATGCTGGAAGCACCGATGTCATCTGCATCGTAGGTGAAATGGCCGCTGACTTCGTTGAACCGCCCCCACAGAGAGCTGATCCCAACGTGACTGGCCTTGAAATGGATGGAGCTGTGCATACCGGCGCCGGTGCCATCGATGATGTATTCGTCGGCCTGGGCAACGGAAACTGTCAGGATGGGAAGCAGGGCCAGGAGGGCTATACGTTTCATGGGTATTCTCCGGAATCAGAAAGGCGTGCAACATACACCATTCTGGCAATGGAAGTCTACCGGTTGCCCCCGGGCCCATTTATGCACACATTTTTATATAATGCGCGTCAGGACAACATGACATGAATTTTCCGGAAATCTCACACCGCTTTTGCGTGGCACCGATGATGGAGTGGACTGATCGCCACTGCCGCTATTTCCTGCGCCTGTTTTCCAGGCATACCCTGCTGTATACGGAAATGGTCACCAGCGGCGCCCTGCTCCATGGGGATGCGGCCCGCTTTCTGCGCTTCAACCCGGAAGAGCAGCCGGTGGCCCTGCAGATCGGCGGCAGCGATCCTGCGGAACTGGCCCGCTCAGCGCGACTGGGCGAACAGACAGGTTACCGGGAGATCAACCTGAATGCCGGCTGTCCCAGCGATCGCGTGCAGCGCGGCAAGATTGGCGCCTGCCTCATGGCGGAGCCTGTGCTGGTGGCGGACTGCATGCGTGCAATGCTTGATGCCGTCGGCATACCAGTCACCATCAAGTGCCGCCTCGGCATCGATGACCTGGACTCCCTGGAGCACCTGACCCACTTCGTCGACACGGTGAGCGAAGCAGGCTGCAGGACCTTCATCATCCATGCCCGCATCGCAGTGCTCGAAGGCCTCAGCCCAAAACAAAACCGGGAAATTCCGCCGCTCAATTACGCCCGTGTGTTCGCCATCAAGGAGCGGTTTCCCGACCTGGAGATCATTATCAACGGCGGCATCCGCACCCTGGATCAGGCCGGCGACCTGCTGACTCGTGTGGACGGCGTCATGGTCGGTCGCGAGGCTTACCAGAATCCGAACCTGCTGGCCTGCGTTGACCGGGACATCTTCGGTGATTCATCCGGCGTCATCAGCCAGGAGGAAGTTCTCGCACGCTTCGAAGACTACGTCCAACGGGAACTGGCATCCGGCACCGCACTCAAGCACATGACCCGCCATATCCTCGGATTGTTCCAGGGCTTGCCGGGCGCCAAGCAATTTCGTCGCCATCTCAGCGAAAACGCACACAAGCCAGGAGCCAGCATCGACGTCTTGAAACAGGCCGGGGTCTTCATTCGGGAGCGGGGGCATCATGGCCGCCATGCCGTCCCCGTCCCTGAAGGGACATAGGAGATCATATGCTGAAGGCCATCACGCGGTTCTTTGACAGCCATTTAAGTGCGGGTGATGGGGAGAGCCACACCGTCGACCAGTTGCAACTGGCCACCGCCGCCCTGCTTATCGAATTGAGCAGGACCGACAACCAGGTGGATGAAAATGAAACGCGGAAAATACTGGCGATCCTCAGGGAGCGCTACGACCTCCCGGAAGCCGACCTTGAGGAACTGGTGACTCTGGCAGGGCAGGAAAACCAGGAAGCCACCTCCCTGTACCAGTTCACCAGCCTGATCAACGACAGGTTCGACCCACGGGAAAAGTCGCAACTGATCCTCAATATGTGGGAAGTAGCATATGCCGATGGACGCATAGACCGCTACGAGGAACACCTGATACGCAAGATCAGCGAACTCCTGCACCTGTCACACAAGGATTTCATCACGGGCAAGCAGATTGCCCGTGCGCGGGCGGAGAAAGCCAGCAACAGCTGAGACGTCAGCGATTGGCCTTTAAAGCCGAAACCAGGTCCTGGAATTCGATCCGGTTGTCTTCGCTCAACGTCATCAGGGTCTGGTGCGCCTCGATGACTTTTTTCCTGACAGCATCCTCACTTTCAGCTTTTTCATTGAGCTCATCGTAATTCACCTTGCTCGCCAGCGGTTCTTCCACGATGTCGCAGATGAGGTCGAAACTCATGCTTTTCAGGATACGCGTGATATCGGGATTGGTGGAAACGATAGTGGGGCTGACATTGAAACGGTTGCGCAGCTGGATCGCCATTTTCGCAATCAATCCCAGGGCAGTGCTATCTATGCCCTGGGTTTCAGTCATGTCTACGACCATCCTGTCAAGAATCGCCCTGCCATAAAGGGACGAAAAATAACTGTCCATCATGCCGCTCATGAGGACGCGGACATCACCGACGAATTTCAGGATTGGAACGTTGTTAACAGTTGCAACCAGAATTCTTCCGCTATTCATAGCTTAGTAGCACTTAATACCGCAATGTCATCAGGTACCTTGATATCCCGGTGCAAGTTTAAACCTGTTTTCACTTCATTAAAATCACCTTTGCAGAAGCCAATTACGGAAAGCAGCCGCTCCTCCTTTTCCTGCATGGTATTGCCCGGAAGATGCTCAAGTATGCCGTCGGAGAAAAGAAAAAGGGCGAAGTCATCCGGCAGGCTGATCTTCTCGTTGGCATATTCCGCATCCTGGACAAGGCCGATGGGAAAACTGCGCTTTTGTGGTTCGATGAAGTGCGCCCTACCCTGGGTATACAAGATAGGCAGCGGATGATGGCCGGCGATGCTGTAGAGCAGTGTATTGTCACTGTCATCCAGAATGCCCATGCAGACCGTAATGTGCTTGTCCAGGCCAGTGTCCAGCAGATCACGGTTCAACAGACCCAGGATATAGGCCGGTGAAAACTCGCTGCGGAAGCGTCCCTGGATATGCTCCCTCAGCATCTGAGCGATGCGGAACCTGAGCAATACCGTAACAAATGCAGACGATGATCCATGACCGGAGACGTCGCCGATATAGAACAACACCTTGCTGCGGGAGATTGGCTTATAGTCGACCGAATCGCCGCTGAGGTACAGCGAGGGAATTACCCGATGATCAAAATGGAAGCGATTAATATCCTGCGGTGGAATCGGCAGCATGCGCATCTGCACCGCCCTTCCCGCCTGCTGATCAGACTGGAAAATTTCTACCCGCTCCTCCAGCTCGCGGTTGATTTCCTCAAGGTTCCTGCGGTAACGGGTATTTTCCTCAATGAGCCGCGAGCGGTTGCGGGCCCTTTCTATCAAGATGCCGAGCATCTCCAGATCATCGAGAGGTTTAAATAGATAATCGCTTACACCCAGGCGCATGGCGCGAATCACATCATCGGTATTGCCGACATCGGAAAGGATGATGATGGCCTGGGTCGGATTCTGGGTAAAGATGGTTGTCAACGCATCAAAGCTCTTATTGTCCGGCATGTTGATATCGCAGACAACAATGTTCGGGCAGCATGAATGATAGGCATCGATGCCGTCCTCGTTAGTGGCTGCGAGGACTACGCGGTAACCTTGATTTGAGAGATAAGCGGCAATATTTTCCTTAACAACGGCATCGTCGTCTATTACCAGAACTAAACTATGGGCTCCGTTTTTCATTGCCTTACTTAGCGGACTTACTTTAAGACTTACTTTCGGATTTGCATTGCGTTGTCAGTGAAACTAATCCGAAAACCGAGATGTGGATCATTGCTGAAAACTGCAACCAACCTAGAATTTGGGAAGAATTTAAAGCGGCTGATACACTCTTTTCAAAAGTGGAATTACCTTACTCCCTTCTGTTACGGCCTGCAAGATTCACTGTTACCTTAATCAAAGTTTGCCTGCAATTTGGAGACAAATCAGTCGAATTGGGGTAGAGTTATGTGAGTTTGATACGGTTTTTAGGGTTGCATTATGTCGTATGCCTATGAAAAACGCGATTTCGAGCGCGTGAAGGTCAATACCGCGGTCACTCTATATTACGGTTATCCGCATAAGGTGGTTGAGGGTGTCTGTGTGGATATCAGTCAGAACGGTGTCGGGCTGGATATGTCCTCGATTGTCCCGATCGGAACTGAATGCAAGGTCAAGGTTCACGATGGATTCAAGAACCGCGAACTCTTCCAGGCCCGGATCGAGGTGAAGCATATCCTGCCCACTGACAAGGGCCGCTGTCGTGTCGGCGCCGCCATTCTCGAAATGTTCTGACGCATTTCATCCTGCCTCAGGAATCACCCCATTCGTCATACACTTCGCCGTCTGCAACCATATACTCCCTGCGCTGCAGTTAAGCATCGCGGACAAAAATGTATTCATCACCGGTGATCATCGCCTCAGCCGCCATGTAGTACAAGCGTGTATCGATGTTGTCCAGTGTGAATAGTGCGAAGCGGGCCTCGTTGTCGTTAACCCAGAACATCGGATTGAGCAGGTAATCAGGAATCATGCCGATACTATCCCTGACCGTCGACGTGCCAAGGAAAGGCAGGACCATATAGGCACCTGGATCCATTCCCCAGTAGCCGAGCGTCTGACCAAAGTCTTCATAGTTCTTGTACAAGCCAAATCCGGCAGCCACGTCGATCAACCCGCCTACACCAATGGTGGTATTGATCAGGAAACGGCCAGAGTCATGCATCGCATTAGCCATCTTCAATTGCAGCAGGTCATTGAATACAACATTGATGTCATCGAGATTGTTGAAAAAGTTCGTTACACCGCGCTTGGCAAATACGGGCATCACGAAGTCATAAGATTTGGTCACCGGCTTGATCACCAATTCATCCAGCGCTTCGTTGAAGTCATACACGCCGCGATTGACCGTGATGAACGGGTCAATGTCGTTGTTTTGGACATTGCCTTGCGCAGCAACGCCTGCAGACAGGCAACACAAAACCACTGCACAAACGATGCGGGCTGTACTGGGACAATTTTGCAAAATTGTTCGCTTCATCGGGTGCTATTTTACAAAAACCGTTGGCATAAAGTGTGAGGTACAGCTCCTGACCGGAATTCCCTGCTCCCCCTTTCGATCAGTTAATGTCCTGCCAGGCCTTTTCGAGGCGTTTTTCCGATACCGGGTAACGCGTCCCCAGTGCCTGGGCAAACAATGAAACACGAAACTCCTCCAGCATCCAGCGGAACGCTTCCAGTGCCTCACTGCTTTTGTGCTGGCTGGTGAACATCAGCTGCTTGTCCTGGTAACGCTGCCACCACACCTGCAACTGGTTGCTCCACTGGCTGTCCTTGTCACGCTGACGGGGATACTTTTCCATGCGCTGTTCGATGGCCTGGAAATAACGCGGATATTCCCTGAGCTGCTCCACTGGTATATGCGCGAGGAATCCCTCATGGACCAATGCATCGATCTGGGTGCTGACGTCCCGCTGCAGGACCATGTCGGCTAGCGCCGTGAATTTTTTCAGCGCCCTGGTGATCCCGGCATGGCTGTCCAGTATCCTGTACAGCAGTGACTCGAGCTGCTCGGATGTCTCAATCAGTCTGGCCCTGCCCTCCTCGTATACATTGTCATAACTTGCCCTGTCCACCGGCAGTTTCTCGTAGAGGCGGAAGGCTGACTGGTAGCAGCCCATAATGAGTTCCGCGGCCAGGGCATCGCGGCCGCCGAAAGGCTTCATGGCTGGCAGCCTGGAGGGATCCTGCAGCAGGTTTTGCTGCAGGTGCTTGTGCAATTGCCGGTTGTGCAGCATGTACAACCTGGCGACGCCGGCCCGGGAATTCAGGCGCGCCCTGTAGGGCGAATCCAGCAACCTGAGGGCCACGCTGTCTCCCTCATCCACCAGCGCCGGCCAGGATTTCAGCGTCAAATTCCCGTGGAACACGGTCTGTTCATCCTCGAGCCGGTCGAAAGTCCAGTCGGTCAGCCCGGTCTGCTCCACCGTGGCTTCGGACAGTTGCGCCATGGCCTGTCGCGATTCACCGGCGAACTGTCGTTTCAGGGCGGCCAGGTCCCTGCCGCTGCCCCGCTTCCTGCCCCCCTCATCGATGACATTGATCAGCATCTTCAGGTGGTCCGGTACCGCGTAATCAGACCAGTTCTCCAGGGGAATGGCCGTACCGGTGAGTTTCTGCAGCTGGTGTGCGAGCACCGACTTGAGGTCTCCATCGCCCTGGCTGATGGCCGGGAGCAGCCGGTCCACATAATCGGGAACCGGCACGAAATGCTTGCGCAGGGGTTTCGGCAGCGCCTTCACCAGAGCGATGCATTTTTCCCGGAGCATGCCCGGCACCAGCCAGTCCAGTTCGGCTTCCTGCAGCTGCATCAATGCCGACACCGGCACGTTGACCGACACTCCGTCCGTCGATTGACCGGGCTGGAACTCGTAGTCGAGGTCGAGCGTCAGATGGCCCGCGGATATCTGGTCGGGAAAATCCTCCGGCCTGAGCGCACCGCCACCCTGCCTGACCAGATCCTCTCGCGAGAACTGCAGTCTGGCGGCCTCAGCCGGTTTCAGCTGTCGATACCAGCGTTCCAGGCTGGCCTGGTCAATGACATCGGCCGGAAGCAAAGGGTCGTACAAGCGGTAAAGGTCATCATCCCGCACCAGGATGTCTTTGCGACGGGTCCTGTCTTCCAGGTTTTCGATCTCCCGGCGCAACGCAGTATTATGACGATAAAACGCCAGTGAGGTGTTGACCTCCGAGGCGACCAGGCCTTCACGAATGAAAATCTCGCGACTGGCCACGGGATCAATCTTGCCAAAAGGCACCTTGCGGTTTTCCACGAGGACCAGGCCATACAGCGTCACCTTTTCCAGGGCCATGACCCTGCCCGGCCGTTTTTCCCAGTGCGGTTCGGCGTGCTGGTACTTGAGCAGGCTCCCGGCCTGCTTCTCAATCCAGCCTGGTTCGATGCGCGCATTCATCCTGGCATAAAGCTGCGTGGTTTCCACCAGCTCCGCCGCCAGTATCCAGGGATATTTCTTGCCGTATAGGTTGGAGCCGGGAAAGACCCTGAACTTTCTGTTGCGGGCACCCAGGTAGGTATTGTCATCCAGCCGGTTCGCCACGTTGCTTACCAGGCCGGACAGCAGTGCCTGGTGCACCTGCTCGTAACTTGCCGGCTCCGGGTTCTCATGAAGCTTCAGCTCCTGTGCGGCCAGGTGTAGCTGCCGATGAACCTCCCGCCACTCTCCCATCCGCAGGTAAGACAGGAAATGCTGATGACAGAACTTGCCAAGGCGGTTGCGGGTCAGTTCCTGGCGGCGAGCATCAAAAAATTCCCACAGGGCGGTCCATGACAGGAAATCCGATTCGGCATGCTGGTAACGGGCGTGGGCCGCGTCGGCGGCCTGCTGCTTGTCCAGCGGTCTTTCGCGCGGATCCTGGATACTCAGGGCACTGACGATGATGAGAATTTCATGCAGGCAATTGAATTCAGCACCTGCCAGCAGGATGCGCGCCAGTCGTGGGTCGACCGGGAACCTGGCCATCTGCCTGCCCATACGGGTGATCTGGCCTTCCGTTGTGACGGCACCCAGTTCCTCGAGTATGCGAAAACCGTCGCGTACGGCATTGCTGTCGGGCGGTTCGACAAAGGGAAAGGTAGCGATATCACCCAGCTTCAGCACCAGCATCTGCAGTATGACCGAGGCCAGGTTGGTACGGGTGATCTCGGTATCGGTGAAGGCAGGCCTGTTGTTGAAATCTTCCTCGCTGTAAAGGCGTATGCAGGTGCCAGGACAAAGCCTGCCGCATCGACCCGCACGCTGGTTGGCGCTGGCCCTGGACACGGGCTCTACCGGCAGACGCTGTATCTTGCTGCGCACACTGTAGCGGCTGATCCGGGCCATGCCTGGATCGATCACGTAGCCAATGCCCGGTACGGTCAGCGAGGTTTCCGCCACATTGGTGGCCAGGACCACCCGCTGTCCGCTGTGGCCCTGGAATACGCGGTTCTGCTCCCGGTTGCTCAGGCGCGCATATAAAGGAAGCACATCCAGGTCCAGGGACTTGTCGCGGCGAATGGCGTCGGCGGCATCACGTATCTCCTTTTCCCCGCTCAGGAACACCAGGATGTCGCGGTGCGGTATGGGCTTTTTCCGGTCAAGGGCACGGATTTCGTGAATAGCCCGGATCACCTGCTCATTCAGGTCCTCATCACCAGTATCCTGGGGCGGCCTGTAATGCAGCGTCACCGGATACGTCCTTCCCGAGACCTCGATGATCGGTGCATCATCAAAGTGGGCGGAAAATTTTTCAACGTCGATGGTGGCCGAAGTCACGATCAGCTTAAGGTCCTTGCGCCTGGGCAGCAGCCGCTTCAGGTAGCCCAGCAGGAAATCTATGTTCAGGCTGCGCTCGTGGGCCTCGTCGATGATTATTGTGTCGTACTTGTTGAGGAAGGGGTCGTCGCGGGTTTCCGACAGCAGGATGCCGTCGGTCATCAGCTTGATATAGGTATTCTCATCCGTGTTGTCCTGGAAGCGCACCTGGTAGGCGACGGCACTGGAGTCCGCCCTGCCCAGTTCCTCGCCGATACGACTGCAGACAGTGCGGGCCGCCAGGCGCCTGGGTTGGGTGTGCCCGATCATGCCCAGGATGCCCCTGCCCATGTCGAGGCAAATTTTGGGCAGCTGGGTGGTCTTGCCAGAACCGGTTTCCCCGGCCACGATCACGACCTGATGATCCGCCAGTGCACGCTTGATGTCCTCCACCTTGCCGGCGAGCGGCAGTTCCTGCGGATAGGTAATGACCGGCAGTGCCTGGCGCCTGTGTTCGACCACGGCGGCGGAATCAGCAATTTTTTGTTCCAGCACATCTAGGCGCTGGTCGACATTGCTGCCGGTTTGGCGCTTCAGGGCATGCAACTGCCGGCGAAAGGCATGCTGATCCCTGGC
>Ga0181581_10003802_pt1 | contig 11814 bp, 9 predicted proteins | sample 071ome_22_FD_132433 | JGI IMG/M metagenome (GOLD analysis project Ga0181581, IMG submission 132433) | Coastal salt marsh microbial communities from the Groves Creek Marsh, Skidaway Island, Georgia - 071404AT metaG (megahit assembly) | ecosystem: Environmental > Aquatic > Marine > Intertidal zone... | reverse complement strand
CCGGCCACAAAGAAGCTGAAATAATAAAACGCGTAGCCGATCGAGCCGGACAGGCCGAAGGCTTGCGCCAGCCCGGCCGCATTGGCGATGGACTTGGCGAATATCCAGGAAATTGCCGCACTGGCGACCAGCAACCACAGGCCGGGTGCTGCGCCCTTCTCGTCCCCGCCGGAGAAAAAACCGGCGACGGTCGTGCGCTTTGGCGCGAAATACCAGACAAGCAGTCCATAGCCGGCCATGATCAGCCAAGGCAGAATTGGCTCCATGTCTTTCATTCCAAGTAATCAGTAGCGTTTGTTGGCTGGGTCTTAGAGGGCTTTGCACCCGAGGCCAAATCAAATCCCGGTGACATCCACCCGGCGGGAAAAGTCAGGGCGCGTTCCAAAGCCGGTTATAGACCATCCGCGCCCAGCCCCGGTAACCCCGGCCTAACGCGCCCGGGTCTTGTTCGCCCATCAGCCATTCCCGAACGGGAAGGTAAAACCCCGTTTTCGGACGATTTAGGACATCGCCCGGGAGAGGTATTGCCGGCGCCGAGGCCATGTCTTGTTTGCTGGCGCCCAAGGCAGCGATCTCTTGGAACAGGAACGCGTCCACCAAAGGCGTACGAATTTCCAGGGAATGCGCCATGCCGGCCCAGTCGGAATCCCGGAGAAGCTGGTTTCGCATATACCAGGTGAGTTCAAGCGCCGAGACTTTACCATGATCCGTCGGGATGCCCTGGGTTGTGTCTGCCAAACGATTCATGACATCCAGCTCCTGCATCCCCTGGCTGACCAAATCCGGATCCAACACTTCCGGCAGTTCCCAAGGCATGAACAGCCCCCGCCGGAGCAGATAGGCGCCGCCAAAATCGCCGCCATACTCGAACAATCCGGCATACTTTGGCGACGTCATGCGCTTGATCACAGACGCGCTGATCGCGCGAAACGCCGCGCCCATCGGCCGTAGACCGGGAATCCACCCGAGTGAATTGGCGATCTGAGGCACTTGGCGGAAAGACGGATAGCCGCCGAATATTTCGTCGCCGCCCAGTCCGGAAAGTGCGACCTTTAACCCCATGCCGGCGGCTTCCTTGGCGACAAAATAAGTGTTCGCGCCGTCGATCGAGGGCTGATCCATGGCGCTGAACAAATGATCCATATCTTCATGGAATTCGGCCCCGGCCACCTTTCGGGTTTGGTGCCGGGTTTGATAGAGGGCGGCAATTTTCTCGGCCAGCGGCGCTTCATCCATCGGCGTGCCGGAAAGCTCGTCGAAGCTGAGCGTCATGGTATCCAGAGAAGCGCCCGCGCACTCGCTGGCCAAGCCCGCCACCGTTGCGGAATCCAACCCGGCGGAGAGAAATATCCCCACCGGCACATCGGACACTAAATGATACGCCACGGACTGCCTGAGGGCCGATTGCAGCCGGTCCCGCCGAACCTCCGCCGAAGCTTCCGGTTGGTCATATCGTAGGTGCGTCTGCACATCATAATAGGCCTGCGGTTCACCAGCCCCGTCGGGTCCGATGGTGAGCGTATGCCCGGCGGGAAGAGACATAATACCCGAGTACAGGGTATGGGGTTCTGGAATATAGCCGAACATATGAAACGCCACGTGCCCGGCGGCATTCGCCGTCGTGTCTATGTTACCGCCGGCCAGCAGAGCCTTTACCTGCGAGGCCACCCTTATCTGCTGATTACCCGTGGTGTAGTAAAGCGGCTTGATGCCGAACGGATCCCGGGCCAGAAACATTTCCCGCCGAGATTCGTCCCAGATCGCAAAGGCAAACATCCCGCGAAGTTTGGACACCATCTCCGCACCGTCGCGGTCATAGAGATGGAGGAGAACTTCCGTATCAGATTGGGTTGAGAGCACCCGACCCTCGGCGATCAACTCATCACGCAATTCGCGAAAATTATATATCTCGCCGTTATACGTAATGGCTAATTGCACATCTCCGTGGCCGCCGCCAAGGAGCATCGGTTGCGCGCCGCTGTCACTAGGATCAATAATCGCCAGGCGTTTGTGGCCCAGGGCTACCGATCCGCCCGGCGCGACCCAGACCCCTTCTCCGTCGGGACCCCGCGCCGCCATGGACGACATCATCCGATCCAAGCCGGCCCGATCAACCGGTTTGGCGGTAAGGTCAAATATGGCCGCAATCCCACACATGATGTGCCTTCATAAAGGCCGGAACGGTACGCGACAAAGTATTTTTGGGGGGCTCGTCGTCCATCCGCCCATATCCATCATCCCTTGGTTCGACACATTCATACGCGTATGATCAGGGCATGAGTGAAGAAAATCGCCGCCATCCCCGCGTCGACATTAAAGTTCCGGTCAATGTCTCCAGTGGAAACAATACCCTTCCAGGCACCATCACGAATTTGTCTGACGGCGGCGCGGCGCTGGAATTTGTTCCCGATCTGGGCCGCAGGGACATTGCCTTCGAAATCGGTAGTTCTGTGGAAATCGACTCTGAAGAGACGGCCCCGTTGCCAGGCAGCGTGGTCAGGAGCTACGACGGTGGCATCGCGATGAAGTTTGAAAAAGACAACCCGGGATTGTTGGAACAAATCGCTGACATCGTAAACGATTACAAGAAGCGCTAAGCCAATTAACTGGCTGGCGACAGAGCTTTAAATCATTAGAAATATTAGATAAATTTACCTATAGGTGTACGAGACAATTGACATCAGGAGCTGGAGGTAAACGTGGCTGATAATTCCCCAACCGAATTCTTTGTTGAACGTGTCGCGAACATGTCCCATGCGAACGGCGTGTTTCGGGTAACCTTTGCCCAGCAGGCAGAACACGATTCTGTTCAGCCAATGGTGAGATTGCTTATTCCGGCAAACCAGCTGAGCGGTATTCTTCAGGGCATCTCCAATGCCGCCAAGGACATCGGTGAACAGGTGCAGGCCCGGATGGGCGACAACGGAAGCGACGGCGGCGGCTCGACGAAAAAAAAGGCCTCGTCGAAAAAGGCATCTTCCTCCAAATAATCGTGCCTGGAACCGCTGATTGCCTGCGAGCTACGCTTCGTAGAAAGCGTCACCCAGGGCTTCTTTCAATGGTGCGAGGTGCCCTTCATAACGCCGCCACCTGCTAACCGAACTACTGTAAAGGGGTTGGCGCACCTGCCAAGTACTGGCGGTTTTGACCGTGCGCTCCGTCAGATGAAACTGCAAGCAGGCCTCATCCCATTCAAGACCGCAGAAGTCCAAAATTTCACGGGTTTTCTCTTCGTGCGATTCCACCATGTCCTCATAGGCAACGTCCAAAATTTCGAGGGGCAAAACCTCGTGCCAATGGGTCATGATCCGCTCATATCCTTGGTAATAGTGACCCAGGTTCTCCAGCTTGGTGGCGAACGGCATTGGCGACGTAAAATGCTGGGTATAGCAGGAGAAACACGAATCCATCGGCTGGCGACGGCAGTGTATGATCTTCGCACCCGGCAACAACATGGCGATGAACCCCAAATGGATGAAGTTTCCCGGCATCTTGTCAGTTACATGAGGGCTATTGCCGCTCAGACGGCGAATGTACGAAATATACGACTCACCTAGGCGACAGGCCGTCATGGCATCCAATTCGAATGCGCATTCAGGATACGCCGCAGCGCCACTGATCTCTACTGACGCGGCATTGATTAATTGACTGACCCGGTCCAACTCCCCCGCCCCATAGACCATCGGATGACTCGCCAGGACTTGTTCCGTCAAAGTCGTTCCGGAGCGTGGAATGCCGACGATGAATATGGGACGTTCCGAGTCGCTGCCGTACCCCTGTCGGCGGGCAAATAGCTGCGGATTGAAAATAGAAATCAATCGGTCGATGTGGCGCCCGTGCCCCTCCGGGTCAAAGGGGATGGCCCGATCATCCAACTCATTTCCCTGCCGGAAATGTTCAAAGGCTTCGTCATAGCGTTCGAGACCGTCATAAATTTTTCCAAGGGTGAAATGCAGGTTGACCCGGTCCGGTGCCTGCAGCCCCTCCCGTTGCAACATTTCCTCCATGACAGGAATTTCGCTGTCATCCGCGTCGGCCTTTCGGGCACGAGACAGGTTATACCTTGCTTGAACATTATTGGGATTTATCTCCAGCGCCTGTTCATAGTGTCCGATTGCGCCCTCAATATTCCCCTTACTTTTCAATATATTAGCAAGGTTGTTGTGGGCGGCCGTCACGCTCTGATCTGTCTCTATGATGTCCGAATACACCTCGATCGCTTCGTCGATCTGCCCATCTTTGTCCAAGGCGCCGGCCAGCGCCAACCTCGCCTCTAAATAAGTCGGTTTTAAGGAAACGGCCTTGCGCAGATAAGCGATGGCCTCGGTATGCCGTTCCTGTTCCAGGAACATAACGCCCAGATAATGAAATGCCTCCGCAAATGTCGGGTCCAGGGCCAAGGCCAACCGATAGCGGGCAATTGCTTCCGGCCGGTGCCCCTGATCCCGTAATGTATTAGCGACCCCCAGATGCGCTAGTTGGTACTCCGGCTTCAGCGCCAACGCTTTCTCGAACATGCCGATGGCATCATCCGGCCGCTGGGCGCGCCGCATGGATTCACCCAAGTTCAGATAGTACTGCGGATTGGTGTCGTCGAACTGAACGGCCTTCAGCATGTATTCGATCGCCCGGGTGTAGCGCCGGCCCATATAGTGGGTGAGCCCCATGGCATGTAGAACGCCCGCGTCATTTGGACGGGACTCGAGGATGGACTCGCACAGCTTCTCCGCCTCGGCATACTGGCCGGCACCAATAGACTGCATGATCGCGACCAAGTCGGCGCCGTCTGCCTCTGTGACCGGGGTATCAGCCATATTCACTCCTGTTACCGGGACGCAAGATAGGGCAAACACCCCAGCTCGTTAGTTCCCACATGTCTCACCCATTGCCTTGATCAGCTGCGTTGCGCGAAACATGAAACTTGTCGATCCTAACATTAAATGCAACGGGTATCCGCTCGCCGTCCCCCTCAAACGGATGGACCTGGTGTTTGAGCCAGGCGGGAAAACAATAGAGCCGCCCGGCTTCGGGTCTGAGGGAAATGCCGCCGCCATAGGGATTGCCCGGCATGGGAATCATCTCCACCCCCGTTCTCGGGTCGATGAATTCGATACAGCCGGCATCTTCGCTGCCCTGGTAAGGCTGGCCTTGATCCACGTAGTAGACTCCTGACCAAGCGTGCCCGGGGTGGGAGTGAAGCCTGCTGTAACCACCGTTCCGGAGAACTACCGCCCAGGCGGTGATGTGGTCCGTCGTCTCAAACTCGGCCGCGGGCAGGCCGGTGGTTACTTCGGTCAATTGCGTCAGCGCGTATTTGATAAACGCAAACAAGTGACCCATTTCGGCACAACTTTCGGCGGTTAAATCTTCGGCCTAGTGCCAGCCCTTTGCGACGCTCTTGCCGATGCTGTCGCTGGCCGCCTCTTTGTCCAGGATATGCGTACGCAAACCGGGGTTAACGGTCCCGTGATCCGGCAGCATCCCGCCGAATATGGGCGTGGGCCAGACGTAGCGGATGCCGTCTATGGGAGCGAGCGCCATAAAACCAATCGATCCGGTTATCGCTCCCGCATGGCGTCATCCATGGAGTCGATAAAAGGCTGGAACAAATACTGGAACACGGTCCGCTCCCCGGTGTGAATGCTGGCGATCACCTGCATGCCGGGAAACAAGTTGTAGCGTTCGGGCCCGCGGCGAAAATGATCGGCTCCGGTTTCAATGCGCACCTTATAAAAGGGCGAGCCTTCGGGCGTCATCAGCGTATCAGGACTGACGGACACGACCTTGCCCTCCAAACCGCCAAATCGGGCCGCGTCGGCGGAGGCGAGCTTAACCACCGCCACCTGCCCCGATTGGACAAACCCGATGTCCTGTGTCGGCAACTGGGCCTCGATGATCAACCGATCCCCTTGGGGGACGATATCGACGACCGGTTCACCGGGCTTCAACACGCCGCCGATTGTCGCCACATAGATCGTCTTGACCACACCCTCGACCGGCGACCGCAACGTTGTACGGCGCAGACTGTCCTTAAACTTCTGCATGCGCTGGCTGAGCTCATTGAAGGTCAGCCGGGCCTCATCCAGTTCCTTCTTGGTTTCATCGGCGAAGATCGACTTGATGGTGATCAATCCGGCCTCCGCCTCTTCGAGAGCGGCGCGGGCGCTGATTAAGGCCGCCTCGGCCTCCGCGATCTCCCCAGTCAACCGGCCTTCTTCCTTGAGGAGGTCTAAGTGCTTGTAACGGTTAGATAAATTCTCACGCAACAACTGTTCACTGATCCGCACCTGCTCGCGCAACAGCCTAAGCGAATTGCGATGACCCCGCAGCCGGGTGTTGATTTCGTTGATCGCGTGTTTGCGTTGGAGAATGGATTTCTGTTGCTTGGCGATCTCGGATTCATGCCGCCGGCGAGCAAATTCGAATGACCGGGTCGCCTGGCTCACGAGTTCCGCATGGTTGTCCTTCAGGTCCTGCTCGAATTCCGGAGTGGCATCGCCGTTCAACTGCGCCCGCAATCGGGTCACTTGGGCCCGTAACGCCGTCAGGCGGACTTGGAGTTCGCCGACATCCGCACTGGTCGCCGTCGGTTCCAAAACAATAAGCTGCTGGCCCTTGGTCACCGCCTGACCTTCCCGCACCAAGATTTGGTTGACGATACCGCCTTCCAGATGCTGCACCGTCTTTACCTGAGACGACGGAATCACCTCACCGGTGGCGTTGCTGACGATATCCAGAGTGCCCCACGCCGCCCAAGCGATCGCGGCGGTAGTGGTCACCACACACAGCCAGTAGGTCGCGTGAGCTCGAAAACTCTCGAACGCTTCCCGCCGGGCGCTTTGTGATTGTTCGTCCACGCCTTCGCTCATCCGCCCTACTCTCCTGCCTGGAGTTCTTGCCCCGGCTCATCACCGGACTCGTCGGCCTGAGTCGGGACAACACCGGGAACCGTGGTTATCCGGGGAACAGGCCTCTGATTGATATCCAGAACCGTATGTTGTCCCTTCACGATCTTCGGGTCATGAGACGTGACGATGATCGTGTGTTTATCCTGGGCCAAGCGGCTGAGCATCGAATGCACCGTCCGGATGCCGTCCGCATCAAAACTCTCGATCGGCTCGTCAAACAAGACCAGTTTGCCGCCGGTCATCAACCCTCGCGCCAAAGCCAGCCGGCGGCGAATGCCTTCCGACAGGCGCCAGCCGTTATCCAATATCTGCGTCTCCAGACCGTTCTCGCTTTCGTCGACAAATTTTCGCAATCCGGCGTCGTCGATCACCTTATTGATCAACTCCATATCGGCATCAGGGTTATTGATGGTTAGGTTTTCCAGGATGGTCGCATTCAAGAGAGACGGCTCTTGCGGCAGATAGATAATTTGCTTTCGCCACCACTCGGACGCCGCCTGCTGAAGATCCAAACCATCCGCCAATACCTGGCCTCGAGTTGGGTCCAACAGACCCAAGATCAGCCGTGCAAAAGTTGTTTTACCTGTCCCGTTGTCGCCGGTAACCACCAACACGGAACCCGGCTCCAGCTTCAGATCAACCGATTCAAAGAGCGGGTCGTTGCTGCCGTGGTAGGTGAACGAGACATCTCTAAGCTCCAATCCCCCCTGGTATCCGGTCAAAGCCGACCCTCGGTCTTTCTCTAAAGGCATTTTGGAAAATTCCCTTAGCAGGTCGATCGACTGCTTCGCCTTGTTGAAAGTTGACCCCATCTGAGAGAACTTGGAAATGGGCTGCAAGGCCCGAGCGGCCAAAATATTGGCGCCGATCATCACCCCGACGTCCATTTCTCCACGTACAACCAATATGCCGGCCGCAACAATCACAAACACGCTCATCATCCCATTAGCACTTTGGGTCAGCGATTGGATCATTCCCTGCCGTAAGGTCACCAACCTTTTCAATCCATGCACTGTAGTCGAATGTTTGTTCCAGGCGCCCCGAAGAAATTCGCCGGCATTGAAAGCGCGTACGGTTTCTGATTCCCGAATAGCCGTCCCGAGGAGTGCGCTGGCAACACCGGAAGCGTTGGTGAGTTCGGTGTTCTTGTCGGCCATGCTCATCGCACCCAAAACGCCGCCGACAAAAACCGCGATGATAAAGCCCAACACGATCAGCGACACAATGGGCGACAGAAGATAAAGCACGAACACAAAGAACAGGGCAAAGGGCACATCCAGGACGGAGGTGATGTTTGAAGCATTGTAAGCCTGTTCGATATTGTTGGCGCCGGCGACGATTTCCCGGCGCATGTCCGGGGCCACCCGCTCCAGAGAACCGATGCGCGCTTTGGTAAGGATAGAGAAGCCGGCAGCGTTCAACTCTTCATCGGACCTGGCGCTAACCCTTTGCGCCAGCAACATGCGCGCGTGACGAAAAGCTAGTTCAAGAAATATTGCAATGAAAACGCCGACCGTAAGGGTGATTAGCGTCGAATCCACGCCTTGGGAAACATAGCGGTTCAACACCTGCATCACGAAGATGGAGTTCGCCAGCGCAAGCACGCTGATGAACACCGTGGCGACGAGAAGTTCCACGAATATCCCAGGACGCGCCATGAGGCGCTGCAGCAATTCTTTCATACCGTTGGCCTACCGGTGCTGAAAATCGTTGGGGAGTATAGCACAGGCGGAATCCCTCTCAAAAACTCTTAATTTTTAGGAAGTTCGAGCATTGCCAATAGTAGTGGATAGAGAGCAAAAACGAGAATGAGATGTCTGGAATTGTCTGACAAGCCATTACTGAATTCTTTTACATACGAATTCAATAGGTTATCCGGAATTGGGTTCGTTTCGTAATTCTATGGTTAAGAACTCAGCATTGGATCATATTAAATAGAATTAAAATATAAACTACAATCAATACGATTTCATATTTGCCGGCCTTGCGCCTGACAACATCTAGGCTAAGTATCAAATATAGTGGAACATATTGTGGAAGACGTGAAATGGCGACCCAAAAACCAATTGGCAGCGAATAGGGCAAACGCTCAAAAGAGTACAGGCCCAAGAACAGACGCTGGCAAACAAGTATCGCGCGCGAATGCTATTAAGCACGGTCTTCAAGCAGAGTTACTCCTACTCCCAGGGGAGAGTGAGGAGGAGTTCGAAACATTGTGTCAGCGGGTTTTTGGAGAACTTAAGCCTGTTGGTGTGCTGGAAGAGCGAATCGCCGAAGAGATTGCATCGGCATTTTGGCGACTCAAACGCTCTCGACTGGTGGAAACGGGATTATACGCTCGAATGGAAGACCGATATTACTTTAACGATCTAACTTATGAGAGCGATTTAGTGTTGGCGCTTGGAACTGCATTTAGAAACGAGTCGGTCGACAAAGATGTAATTGGCAAGTTCATTCGCTATCAGAAATCGATCGAACAAGGATTGTATCGAGCCATGGACAAACTCAAACAGCTCCAGAAAGAGCGTGATGGCGCGCAAGAAGATGGGCTAATTGATGCCGAATACACGATAGAGAAAGTAACTAAAGTGTGTGGACCCGAACTACACCTGACGTTTTGAAATAGCATTTTATCATGCTGTGAGCTTTTGCCGAAGCCTTTCATAAGGCGTCTCACCGCCCAGCGCAGCATGAGGCCGCATGAAGTTGTAGAAAGCTTCCCATTCAGCCAACTTCTGCGCCAGATCGACATCGCCCTTGTAGTCGATGAGCTGGTAGAATTCCTGTTGATCAGTCAGATGTGACCGCTCGACTTTTCCATTCAACCTTGGTGTTCCAGGCTTGATATAGACGTGATTGATTCCAAGGTCGTTCAGGTGCCAATGGAATTTGGCCTGGAACTCATGGCCGTTGTCGGTGCGAACCGTGTGAATGCGGAATGGGAACTTTTCGATGACGTAGTTTACAAAATCGATGGCATTTTTCTGGGTGTGCCTGGGATATGTTTTCAAGGCTCTGATGCGAGTGGCATCGTCGATGGCAGTATACTGGAAACGTTTTATTTTTTCGCCGCCAGGCCCGCTAAAGATCAAGAATTTCACGTCTATTTGGATATGGTGCCCTGGGACTTTCTTTTCGTACCGCTGAAAGTTAGGAATTGATCGTTTCCGACATTTTTCCGGCAATCGGTTCATGCCATTACGTTTGAGGACTTGATAGACGCCATGGCTGGAAATTTGAATGCCGTGATAGCGATGCAAATACCACGAAATTCGGACCGGGCCGAAATGGTAGGTCTTCCGAAGATGGATGATTTTTTCTTCTACGTCCGGCGACGTGCGTAATTTAGGGTTCTCTGGACATGGCTTGCTGTTTACTAGGCCAGCTTCACCCTTGGTCTCGTAGGCTCGTTTCCACTGATAATAGGTTTCTCGTGAAATACCGAATTTTCGACAGGCAAATGCAATGTTCCGGCACTCTCGCCCGAAATTTAGAACTTTCAACTTACGGCGAATATCTCGTTCCGCTTGACGATTCATAACAACCTCCTGAGATGTTTTCTTCAAAGATAAAGAAAACGTCAGGTAAGGTCTGGAATGTCATAGGCACTGAATTGTTCTGCCGGCAGTGCCGTATCAAGCTGCTCTCGCAGCGTCTTCGCGCTGCTTGCAAAAGACAATGCCTGCTGAGCATGGGACCGAATATCAGCAGCCGTCGAGGCATTAACCGTATTTTTCGCACTGGCGGCCGAATTGTCCGCAGCGTCCGCGACCTGGGCCGCAAAATCCAATGCGGACTTGAACTCTTCGGTAACGTTCTTGACCGCCGCCTGGCTGACGCCGGAATTGATTTGGGTTTTAACGCTGTCGACCAGTGTATCAAGACTGTTGTGCAGGTTTGCGTCCTTGCCTTTCGCCACCAGCGCATTGCTGATTTGGGTCGCGTAATTTGAGGCAGCATTCGCTTCGGCAGCGCTTGCCTTAGAGCCAGCCGGCGCGGCGGCGGCGGCGGCCAGTGAAGACGTTACGATGTTTGAGACCGCCGAAATTGCCGCGTCGACAACATCCTTCACATTGGTGGCGGCGGAGAGGGAATCGTTAGCAGCCTGAAGCAGGGTCAGCAGCAATTCCTCATCCGGGTCCTGACCGCTGGCATCCATCTGGAAGAGCGCGAGACCAACCGTCATGAGACTCTGTGCGGTTTGGGCAACGGCGCTGGCCACCCCCAGGGCTTCAAGCGGCGCCGTGACAACCTGACTTAAGGCGATGGCTTCATTCTCGGTCAAGCCGACAGACGATGCCGTCGCCTGTGCGACGAGGCTCGCATCAATGGCGGCTTTCTTGGTGGCAGCATCTGTCTCTGCAGCTGCGGCAATTGAGGAGGCGCTGCTGGCAATATCCAATATTTCGGCGATGATTGGATTCACATCTTCCAGTGCAAGTTGCTGGATTTCGTTCAGCAGAGGTGGCAGAAAATCAAATTCGGGTCCGAAGAAATCGCGGCCCAACTCGGCTTCCCGGAATGGGTCTCTGAGAAATTCGTCCAGCAATCGGTCGAGCCGGTCTAGCTCTCTGTCGGGAATTTCCAGCTGTGCGTCAAAAAATTCCTGGAACTGCTCCGGCCGGAATTCCGCCGGCGGCCCATCGCCCGGTCCTTGATCATCAGCGCTTTCCGGTGCGATATCGCCGGCCTCACCATCCTGCTGATTGCCATCGTCAGCAGTCGGGGGCGGCAGAGTCTGCTGGCCGGTCTCCGTCAGCGGATCGTTCATCGCCTGGACCGATTGGCCAAACTGTTGTTGGAACTGCTCCGGAGTCATAGTGAAAGTCTGGGTCGGCGGCGCGTTGGCGTCGGTCACCTGGGTGCCTTGGAAGGGTGAATTCAGGACTTGCACGCCGCCCTGGGT
>Ga0181581_10003792_pt1 | contig 11830 bp, 14 predicted proteins | sample 071ome_22_FD_132433 | JGI IMG/M metagenome (GOLD analysis project Ga0181581, IMG submission 132433) | Coastal salt marsh microbial communities from the Groves Creek Marsh, Skidaway Island, Georgia - 071404AT metaG (megahit assembly) | ecosystem: Environmental > Aquatic > Marine > Intertidal... | reverse complement strand
TAATTACTTATAAAAAAGTTATTCTTTTAATCGATAAAATGTTGGTAAAACTTAAAAAGTTAAATCATGTCATCGATTATGTTGATTTTGGAGGAGGTATGGGAATTCCTTATTTCAAAAAAGATAGTGAATTTAATTTTAAAAAGTTCGGTCATGAAATCGAAAAATTTTATCTAAAACATAATGTTAAAATAATATTTGAAATTGGAAGATATTTAATAGGCAATGCAGGAATACTTGTTTCTAAAGTTATTTATATTAAGAATATAAAGGATAGATATTTTGTCATATTAGATGCTGGTATGAATGATATGGCAAGATCTGCGATTTATGAAGCTTTTCATGAAATAATACCGCTAAAAAGTAATATGAAAAAATTCAATAAAAAAGTTGAGTTTGTTGGTCCAATTTGTGAAAGCAGTGATACATTCGGAGTGTACAAAAAATATGCTAAACTCAAAGAAGGCGATTATGTTTGCGTTACTAACTGCGGTGCCTATGGGAGAACCTTAAGCTCAAATTATAATATGCGTCCATTCATTGAAGAGATTGTTGTTAATAATAATAAATACAAAACTGTCAGAAAAAGACAAAAAATAGAAAATTTAATTTAAGTGATTTTTATAAAATCTCTAATTTTTAACTTTTTATTATATCTTGGTATTGTTTTATGTTGTTTGCTCGGACTTCCTTTGCTTTTATGCCCATCATTTCTTTTAAGAAAATTAAGTTCTTTTTTGGGTTGGTATTTTATTTTCTTAAGTAGAATAATATTAAATACTCCTGTGAATATAGAAGGAATTGAAAAGCTAAATTCATCACAAAAATATTTCATAGCATCAGTGCATCAATCGATGTTTGAGACATTTGTTTATAATTACATTGTTCCCAATTCTTTTTTTGTTTTAAAAAAGGAATTAATAAACATTCCTATATTCGGACTTTATTTAAAAAAGTTAAATTGTATTCCAATTGAGCGTGGCAAAACAACAAGGAACAACCTTAACTTTCAAGATAAAATTTTAAATAATATTTCTAATGAAAAAATATTAATCATTTTTCCGCAAGGAACTCGGGTACCACCTGGTGAAATATTTCCTCTTAAAAAGGGAGCCAAAAGAATATATGAAAACTTAAATATCGCATGTCTACCTGTTAAGCTTGATACCGGTAAAGTCTGGCCAAAAAATAGTTTTTTGAAGTATCCAGGTAAAATTAATTTTATATTTAAAGATATAATTGAGCCCAATTTATCTGGCGATGAATTTTTAAAAAAGTTATCTGATTCTTTTTACAATTAATCATTATGTAAGCCAGCTTCAATAATTTTTTCTCTTATTTCTTTTGTTTTCTTAAATTTTTCAAACAAAAATTTTCCATTATCTTCTTTGATTGCTTTTATAGTTTTTTCTAGGTCTTTATTAAATTTTTCTAATAATGATATAATTTCCTCCTTATTGCTTAACATAATATCTCTCCACATGATTGGGTCTGATGAAGCAATTCTTGTAAAATCTCTAAAACCACTTGCGCTAAACTTTATCACTTCTGATTTAATATCTTCTTCTAATTCACTGGCCGTACCAACAATATTATAAGCAATGAGGTGTGGTATATGACTTGTGATGGCCATAATAGAATCATGATCTTTAGCATTCATCGTAACAGGTTTAGAACCAAATTTTTTCCATATATCATTAATAGCACTCACATGTTTATCTTCACACAAATCACAAGTAGTTGAGATAAACCATCTATTTTTAAATAAATCATTCATACCATTTTCTGGACCGCTTTTTTCGGTACCAGCTATAGGGTGTCCCGGAACAAAAATTTTATTTTTTAAAATCTGTTTTGCTAGATTAATAATTTTAACTTTTGAAGAACCCACATCAGTAATGATCGTATTTTTCAATTTAAGTTCAGATAATCCCGTCAAAATATTTTCATAAGAACTTATTGGTGTGCAAATAAAAATAATATCCGATTCCTCTACAGAAATATCTACTGTTTCACTAAAAATATTACCAAGGTTAAGTAATTTGCTTTTTTTGAGATTTTGCTTATTGCTGTCAATAATACAAATATTTATATTAGAATTATATTCTCTTAATGCTCTTGCAATTGAAGAGCCGATTAATCCTATGCCAATAATAGTTATTTTTTTCATTAAAAATTACTTTCTAAGATATTTAAAAATTGTTCATTTTCTTCATCTGTACCTATGGTTAATCTTAAAGAATTTTTTATTCCATAAGAATCCATTTTTCTTAACAAAATTTTATTATTTAAAAATATTTCAAATGCCTTATCAGAGTTTAGCTTTGCTTTTTCAAAATTTAATAAGAAAAAATTTGCTACTGGTTCATTCGTTTTAATATTTTTAGAAATTATTTTATCATAAATAATAGCGGACCATTTGTTATTATGATCTATATTTTTATTTATCCAAATATCATCTTGCAAAGCTATAGATCCTGCTTTTTCAGCTATACCATTAATATTAAATGGTGGTCTAAACAAATTTGCAGCTTTTATAATTTCACTTGATGCAACACCCCATCCCAATCTTAAATTGGCAAGACCAAAAATTTTAGAAAAAGTTCTACACACGACAGTATTTTCAAAATCTTTAAAAATTTCTAATCCGCTTTTGTAGTCTTTTTTTATTACGTATTCAGCATAAGCATCATCCACCATAAGCAGCACGTTCTCAGGTAATCCATTTCTTAACTGTAACAGTTCTGTTGAATTGATATATGTCCCTGTGGGATTATTTGGATTTGCAATAAAAACAATTTTCGTTTTTTTGGTTACCAGACTTAACGCATTTTCAACTGAAAATTTATTATTATTGTTTTTGGCAAACTTTACAATTGCACCATTTAATTGTGAATAAATTCTGTACATTAAAAATGATTCTTCTGCGACAATGACTTCATCATCTTGATTTAAAAAAGATTGACAAATCAAACTAATAATTTCGTCGGATCCTGAGCCAATTATAATGCGATTTTCATTTATATTGAATTTGCTAGATATAACTGCTTTTAATTTTGAGCTTTCTCCGTCAGGATATTTTTTTAAATTAAGCTCTTTTTTAAAAAGATCTAATATTTTTGGAGATGGGCCTAAAGCTGACTCATTTGCAGAAAGTTTAATTGGATCCTTTACGTTTTGGATCTTTGATAATCCTCCAACATACAAATTACAGTTAACTTTTTTTGGTCTTGGTAAAGTCATTTTTTGAAATACTTATAATACTTCTTTAATACAATCAAAAAAAGTAGATTGTTTGACAAAGAATTAGCCTTTTAGTACAAATCGTCACCGCCGATTTACCGAATTGCGGGCGATAACAGCTAAAAAGGAAATCGCTGAGCGATTTTAAAATATGAATATTGACTATAGCAAAGTAAATAAAATAACTATCAACAAGGCTCTAAAATTAGATTGCGGTATAGTATTAGATAAATTTGATATTGCTTATGAAACATATGGCAAGTTAGATGAATCAAAATCAAATGCAATTTTAGTTTTTCATGCATTGTCTGGAGACCAATTTGTAACAGGCACTAATAATGTTACAGGCAGAGAAGGTTGGTGGAACTATGTAGTTGGACCTAACTTGCCAATTGATACAAATAAATATTTTATTATCTGTGCCAATGTTTTAGGTGGCTGTATGGGCAGTTCTGGACCTAAAGAAATAAATCCGAAAACAAATAAACCTTATGGTTTAGATTTTCCTGTAATAACTATTAAAGATATGGTGAATGCACAAATTCATCTTTTAGATTTTCTTGGTATAAAAAAAACTTTATCAGTACTAGGTGGCTCAATGGGAGGTATGCAGGCTTTACAGTTTTGCTCTTTATTTCCAGAACGTACATATTCATCGGTACCGATTGCTTGTGCAGCAAGTCACTCTGCACAAAATATTGCTTTTAATGAACTTGCCAGACAAGCAATAATGGCTGATCCGAACTGGGATTCTGGAAATTATTTTTTGAGTGGCAAAGTTCCTAGAAATGGTCTTGCTGTGGCAAGAATGGCTGGACATATTAGTTATTTATCGGAGCAAGGATTGCAAAACAAATTTGGAAGAAAATTACAAGAAGGCGATGGTCTAAATTTTTCTTTTGATGCAGACTTTCAAGTTGAAAGTTATTTAAAATATCAAGGTTATGCATTTGTTGATCGTTTTGATGCGAATTCGTATTTATATATCACAAGAGCAATGGATTATTTTGACTTATATAAACTTAATAGCGGAGATTTATCTAAAGCATTTAAAGATACTAAAGTAAAGTTCTGTATCATTTCATTTTCTACTGATTGGCTTTATCCAACAGAAGAAAGTAAAAAAATAGTTATCGCCTTAAATTCAATTGGAGCGCAAGTAAGCTTTGTTAATATTATTACCAATAACGGTCATGACTCATTTTTAGTTGATGAACCAGAATTCTTTCAAACCTTAAAAGGTTTTTTAGACTCTACTTATGAGGATTTTAAAAATGAAAATACAAGATGATGTTTTAGCTGGTCTAATTGAAATTAATTCAAGAGTACTTGATGTAGGTTGTGGAGATGGAAGTTTGCTTTTATACCTTAAAAAGAACAAAAGAATTGATGGAAGAGGACTTGAAATCAATCAAAAAAATGTTCAAGAATGTCTCTCAAAAGGTCTTGCAGTTATTGAAGGTGATGCTGAGAAAGATTTAATAAATTATCCCAATCAGTCCTTTGACATTGCTATATTAAACCAAGCTATCCAGCAATTTTATGAGCCTAGAAGAGTATTAAATGAATTATTAAGAATTGCCAAAAAAGCTATAATTACTATTCCAAATTTTGGTTACTGGAAAGTGAGATTAAATTTACTTTTGACTGGTACGATGCCGGTAACAAAAACATTACCACACTCATGGTATGATACTCCAAATTTGCATATGAGTTCAATAAAGGATTTTTATAATCTATGTTCTTTGGACAATATTAAAGTTATAAAATCTATATCTATATCATCCAATAAAATTGGTGATATTACATCAAAAAATTTAGAAATTAAAAATTTAGTATCTGAACTGGGTGTATTTTTAGTAAGTAAATAATCTAAATTTTTTTCACTAAACCTGTGGTAAAGTTTTTTTGTTTTTCAACTTTAGGAGACAGATCAGCATAGATTCGTTTTTTTGCTACACATAAATATGTACCATTAAAATACTTTAGAAAAGTACTTCCAAATTTATCAATTATGTTTTTATAATTTTTAATTATATTTAAATTGCTATTAGGAAAATAAACTAAACGATCAATAAATTGAATATCAAAAAAAAGATTGTTTAACTCTCGAGTAATTTTTTTTTTCGAAAATCCCTGTCCTGTAGAGAAAGGGCTTTTTGAAGATAAATACCATAAGGATTTTTGATTTGGTACTATCAAATACAACTTTCCTTCAGGTAAAAGTGTTCTCCAGATTTCTCTCAAACTTCGTTTTCTATCTAATGTGTTTTCTAAATAATGTATTAGAAAGGAATGATGAAAAACCGAGTCGTCAAATGGTAATGACTCTTCATCTACTAAAACTTTGTTACCATTACTGATTGATTCTCCAGAAGTGCCTATTTTTTTGGGATAGCAATAAGATATGGATAAATGATAACTGTTCAAAAAATTTAAAAAATAGTCACAATACCCGAAGCACCCAATATTTTGATCGTTATATAAATAACAATATTTTTTTAATTTATCCTCAACATGACTTGATAATAAATTTCCAATAGAACTATGATAAAATTTCTGATAATTATAAAAATCTGAATACATTATGATTTCTTTTCAAGTAAATTTAGTTAAATGCTTATCTGATAACTATTCATATATTATTTTTAATACAGTTTCAAAAAAAGCAATTATAATTGATCCGGCAGAAGCACAGCCAATTATTAATGAAGTAGAAAACCTTGGTATTAAACCTGAGTATATTTTAATTACACACCATCATGCTGACCATACAGATGGTAATTTAGAACTTAAAAAAATATTTAATTGTAAAGTTATAGGTTATGAAAATGACTCTAAAAGAATTCCTGGTATTGATATAGGCATCAAAGACAGAGGTGTGATTAATTTTGAAAATGAAGAAATAGAATTAAATTTTTCCCCCGGCCATACAAGTGGACATGTATTTTATTATTTTAAAAAAAATAAAATTGCTTTTGTTGGTGATGTTGTATTTTCTCTGGGCTGTGGAAGAGTTTTTGAAGGAACTTTGGATCAAATGTATAATTCAGTGATGAAAATAAAATCTTTGCCAGATGAAACAAAATTATACTGTGGACATGAATATACTGAAAATAATTTAAATTTTTGTTTAGCGTATGACAGCAATAATGAGAATCTTAAATTAAGAGCTACTGAAGTCATAAATCTTAGAAAAGACAATTTGCCAACACTTCCAAGCACAGTATTGTCTGAAAAAAAAAACAACATTTTTTTTAGATGTGATGATGAAGGTATTGCCAAACAGATTGAAATGACGGGCTCTAAACCTAAAGAGATATTTAAAAAATTAAGAGAATTAAAGGATAATTTTTAATCATAATAGATCAGTTTTCTTGACATAATGAAGCTGATAGCTATATTGCGCCAAATTTAAATTATGACATTCGCAGTAATAAACACAGGTGGAAAACAATATAAAGTAACCGCCAATGATAAATTAAGAATTGAAAGACTTCCTGAAAATGAGGGAAAATCTGTAGAATTCAATGAAGTGTTAATGATAAATAATAACCAAGAAATGGAACTTGGTGCACCTTTAATAGAAGGTGCAAAAGTTGAGGCAAAAATTTTAAAACAAACACGAAATAAAACTGTGTTAATTTTTAAGAAAAGAAGAAGACAAAATTCAAGAAGAAAAAATGGTCATAGACAACACGTAAGTGTTGTTCAGATAACAAAAATTTTTGGCAAAGGTGGAAAATTGCTATCGGAAGCTAAAAAAACAGAAGATAAAAAGGAAAAATCTACTACAAAAAAAAGTGCGTAGTGATACAAAATACTTATGGCAACTAAAAAAGCAGGTGGATCATCGAAAAACGGTCGGGATAGTGAAGGTCGTAGACTTGGGGTTAAAAAATATGGTGGTCAAAAAGTTATTCCTGGAAATATAATTTATAGACAAAGGGGTACAAAGATGCACCCTGGTGATAATGTTGGCATGGGAAAAGACCATACAATTTTTTCAAAAATTGAAGGGACAGTAAAATTCCAGAAAAAAAAATTTGGAAAAACCTTCATATCTGTAGTTCCTCATTAAATCATATTAAGACATAAGTCTTAAATTACTTTAATATTTTAATAATGAAATTTTTAGATCAAGCTAAAATTACAATTAAAGCTGGAGACGGTGGAAATGGCTGTTGTAGTTTTAGAAGAGAAAAATTTATTGAATTTGGTGGACCTAACGGTGGAGATGGTGGAGACGGTGGATCTGTTTTTCTCAAAGCAGTCAATGGATTAAATACGCTTATAGATTATAGATTTGTTCAAAATTACAAGGCTGAAAAAGGAACAGGTGGAAAAGGTAATAATAAAACTGGTGCATCAGGAAAAAATTTGATTTTAAAAGTACCAATAGGTACTCAAGTCTATGCAGAAGATAAAAAAACATTGCTGTATGACTTGATTAAAGAAGGTGAAGAAATAAAAATTGCATCTGGTGGTAAAGGTGGTCTTGGAAATACAAGATTTAAAAGCTCAACTAATCAAGCTCCAAGAAAAACAACAAATGGCTCAAAGGGTGAGGAATTTGAAATATGGCTCGAACTAAAAATTATTGCAGATATTGGTTTGGTAGGATTTCCAAATTCAGGAAAGTCTAGCTTTTTATCTTTAACAACGAGAGCTAAACCCAAAGTTGCTGATTATCCATTTACAACTTTAAATCCAAATTTAGGTGTTTTAACTATTGATGAGAAAGAAATAGTAGTTGCTGATATACCTGGATTAATTGAAGGAGCGCATAAAGGAATTGGGTTAGGAGATAAATTCCTTAAACATATTGAAAGATGTAAAAGTATCTTACATTTAATAGATATAAATGAGAGCGATTTATATGAAAAATATAAAATAATAAGAAATGAACTAGAAAAATATAGTTCAGATTTAATATCTAAAAAAGAAATTGTAGCATTAAATAAAATAGATTTGTTAGATAAGGAAGAAATTGATAAAAAAATTAATGATTTTAAAAAAAAATATAGAAAGAAATTTTTTAAAATATCTATTTTAAAAAAAGATAATATTAAAGAGCTTTTAAGGGCATTAAAATGATATTAAATGATACAAAAAGAATTGTAATTAAAATCGGTTCTTCCCTGCTTATAAAAAATAATAAAGTTAATACTAATTGGGTCAATAAACTTTCGGAAGATATTGCTAAACTTTCAAAAAAAAAAATTGATATCATTATTGTTACAAGTGGAGCAATTGCACTTGGATGCAAATTTTTAAAAATAAATAGAAAAGATCTTAAATTAAAAGAATTTCAGGCAGTTTCTGCCATTGGTCAAATTGAGCTAATTAACCTTTTTAAAAACTGTTTATTAAAAAAGAATTTGAAAATTGCACAAATATTACTAACCTTAGATGATACCGAAGATAGAAGAAGAGCTTTAAATGCAAAAGATACAGTTGAAAACATATTTAAAATGAAAGCAATACCGATAGTTAATGAAAATGATACAACAGCAACAAATGAAATACGATATGGTGATAACGATCGTTTAGCTGCTAGAGTAGCTCAAATAATGTCAGCTGATACCCTTATCATGTTATCTGATATTGATGGCTTATATACTCAAGATCCAACTAAATTTAAAAATGCCAAACATTTAAAAAAAGTTACAAAAATTACTGATGAAATAATTAAAAGTGCAACAAAGAGTATAAGCGATTATGGCTCAGGTGGGATGATAACAAAAATTGATGCTGCAAAAATTTGTATGAATGCAGGATGCAAGATGATTTTAACTAAAGGATCTATGAATAATCCAATAAAAAATTTAGAAAAGAATAAAATTTGTACAATTTTTATGCCTCATATAAATAAATATAATGCAAAAAAAAAATGGATATTAAGTAGTATTAAAAATAAAGGTTCAATTATTGCTGATAATGGCGCCATCAATGCAATTAAAAAAGGTAAGAGTTTGCTACCAGTTGGCATAACAGATGTTAACGGAAAATTTAATAGAGGTGACACCGTACTTGTTTTAAATAAATCTAAAAATAAAATAGGCACTGGTGTTGTTTCTTATTCAAGCGACGAAATAATGAAAATTAAAGGCGCTAATAGTGGGAATATAAAAAAAATTCTTGGATACTCATCTAGAGGTGAGGTAATCCACATTGACAATATGGTATTAAATTAAATGAATAAATTAGAATATATCCAGCAACTAGGTAAAAGGGCAAAAAAGGCTTCGGATGAATTAATTGATTTACCTGAAAAAAAAAAGAATGATGTATTAAAATCATTTCATAAAAAACTAAAAAGTAATAGCGAGTCTATTTTGCATGCAAATAAAATAGACATTCTAAATAGTAAGAAAAATAAACTTGCAGATAATTTAATTGATCGTAGCATGCTTAATAAGGATAGACTAAAATCTATATTAAATTCAATTGAGGAAGTTATCTCTTTCAAAGATCCAAGTAATAAAATTTTGAGCAAGTGGAAAAGGCCTAATGGACTTATGATCAATCGTGTAAGTATACCAATAGGTGTGCTGGGCGTAATATATGAGGCTAGACCAAATGTTACCTCTGATGTTTCAATATTATGTTTTAAATCTGGAAATGCTGCCATCTTAAGAGGAGGAAAAGAAGCAATAAGGTCAAATATTGCAATTTCAAACCTATTTAGATCAAGTTTAAAAAAAAATAAAATTAATCAAGACTGTATTCAATTAGTAAACAACACAGATCGTAAAATTGTGGATCTAATGCTTTCAAAAATGTCAAATTATATAGATGTTATTATCCCTCGCGGCGGGAAAAGCCTTGTAAAAAAAGTCTTAGATTTATCAAGTGTTCCAACAATTGGTCATCTTGAGGGGTTGTGTCATATATATTTAGATAAGAAGTTTGATTATTCAATGGCAAATAAAATAATTATTAATTCTAAGCTAAGAAGAACGAGTATATGTGGCGCAGCAGAAACGTTGTTAATACATCGATCAATTAATGAAGGCATAATATTTAAATTATTAAATAACCTGTATCTGCAAGGATGTAAAATTATAGGGGATAGATATATAAAGAAAATATTTAAAAATTCTTTTATTGCAAAAGAAATTGACTGGAGAACAGAATACCTAGATTCAAAAATATCAGTGAAGTTGGTAAAAGATCTAGATGAAGCTGTAAACCATATCAAAAAATATGGCACAAACCATACTGAATGTATAATCTCAAAAAATAAACAAAATATTGATAAATTTACAAAAAAAATTCAAAGTTCAATTGTTATGCAAAATACATCTACACAATTTGCCGATGGATATGAATTTGGTCTAGGATCAGAAGTTGGGATATCAACTAATAAAATGCACCCTAGAGGACCAGTGGGATTGGAGCAACTTGTGACCTATAAATACGTTGTAAATGGTAAGGGTCAGATACGCTCTTGATTAAAAAAGAGGTAGATAGAATTGGAATATTTAGTGGCTCCTTTGATCCTCCTCACAAGGGTCATTTATATATTTCAAAACTATTCATAAAAAGATTAAATTTAAGAAAATTAATTTGGTCAGTATCATTAAAAAACCCCCTATTAAAAAAAAATTATTTATATTCATATAAAGAAAGGGTTAATCTATCAAAAAAAATTTCAAAAAAAATAAACAAAATTATTATAAATAATTTTGATAAAAAATATTCTTATCAACTCTTAAATGCTTTGAAAAAAAAGTACAAAAATAAACATATTTTCTTTTTAATTGGCTCGGACAACCTAAGAACATTTCATAAATGGAAGAATTACATCCAATTATTTAAAAATTCTACTTTAGTTGTAATTAGTAGACCTGGATATGAAAAAAATATTAAGCAATCTTATTTTTATAAAAAATATAAGCATAAATTGTTACAAAAATTTAATATTAAAACCAAAATAACTAAAAATGCTTGGATTTACATAAAAGATAAAGGTGTAAATATTTCTTCATCAAATATTAAAAATAGATTATATAAATAAGTAACTGATTAAAAATTTGAATAAAAATACTATTATAGAAAAAATTTATAAAATTTTAGACGATAATAAAGCTCAAGATATCGTAATCATAGATCTTAAAGACAAAAGTTCAATTGCTGACTATATGGTTATAGCAAGCGGAACATCCTCAAGGCATATACAGGCTATATCAGAAAATACTGCGCAAAAGCTGAAAACCTATGGTTTAAATGATTGTAGAATAGAAGGTCAGAATAGTGATGATTGGAAACTTATTGATGCCATTGAAGTTGTGATTCATATTTTTCACCCAGAAAAAAGATCATCCTACAATTTAGAAAAAATGTGGGAAGATATTCTTCCAAAGCAGCAACTTACTGTTTAATGAAAATCTCTATAATGTGTGAAGGTCGCTTAAATAAGTTGGCTGAAAACCATCTTTGCGAAAATTATATCAAAAGAACATTATCACTAAAAAAAAGCGGTATTCTTAATGTAGAACTAAAAAAAATTTCAGATAAAAAAAAAAAAAATATTCAAAAAAAAAATATAAAAAATTTTATTTTAGATGAAAATGGATCAAAT
>Ga0181581_10003787_pt1 | contig 11840 bp, 8 predicted proteins | sample 071ome_22_FD_132433 | JGI IMG/M metagenome (GOLD analysis project Ga0181581, IMG submission 132433) | Coastal salt marsh microbial communities from the Groves Creek Marsh, Skidaway Island, Georgia - 071404AT metaG (megahit assembly) | ecosystem: Environmental > Aquatic > Marine > Intertidal zone... | reverse complement strand
GAATCAGACCCTGTTTTCAACAGGGCTGCCGCTTGATCCAAGGTCGTCTCAATTGCATAGATATGATGCAGAGCACCCTCACCTGTCACCGCTTCGATTCGACGGACACCCGAGGCAACACCGCTCTCGGCGATGATTTTGAATAGGCCAATATCACCAGTCCGAGCGACATGGGTACCACCACATAATTCGACTGAAAACTCGCCCATCGACAGGACGCGCACTTCGTCATCATATTTTTCACCAAACAAAGCCATCGCGCCTGCAGCCTTCGCTTCGTCGATTGGCATGACTCGTGTGACCACATCTTCATTGCGACGAATCTCTGCGTTAACCATTGCCTCAATGGCAGCGATCTCCTCAGCCGAGACTGGTTGCGAATGCGAGAAATCGAATCGTGTGCGCTCATGAGTCACTAACGAGCCTTTCTGGGTCACATGATCGCCGAGCACAGTTCGAAGTGCAGCGTGCAGCAAATGCGTTGCCGAATGATTCAATGCGGTCGATTGGCGTCTTGGGCCTTCAACGCGCGCATTGACGGTATCGCCAACATTCAATTCACCCATACCCAGTTTGCCCTCATGACCAAAATGAGAGCCATACTTTTTAGTCACCGATACTTGGAATGAACCGCCTGCTGATGTCAGGGAACCGGAATCCCCCTGTTGGCCACCGCTCTCTGCATAAAAAGGCGTTTGATTCAGTACGACAACCCCAGTCTCGCCAGCAGCAAGTGATTCGACCTGCGCACCATCTTTTGCTAAGGCAACAACTACGGCGCTGGCGTCGAGATGCGTGTAACCAAGAAACTCGGTCGATCCATCCAAATCAAATCGAACCTGGCCTTCTGCCGCAAAACTCGAACCTTGGCGCGACTTTTCACGCTGTTCAGCCATCGCTTGATCAAACCCATCGATATCGAGCTCAAGATCACGCTCGCGGGCAATATCGTTGGTCAAATCAACTGGAAAGCCGTGTGTATCGTAGAGTCGGAAAATTAATTCACCAGGAAGTGTGTTTCCTTGAAGAGATGCAACTGCATCTTCCAAAACTTTCATCCCTGCATCTAAGGTCTTTGCAAATTGAGCTTCTTCCTGTTTCAAGGCAGCTACAATCCGATCTTCATTTTCGCGAAGTTCGGGATACGCTTCGCCCATTTCGGCTACTAAGGTATGCACAATTTTGTGGAAAAATGGTTGGTCACAGCCCAACTTGTGTCCGTGGCGAATCGCTCGACGGATGATTCGACGCAACACGTACCCACGCCCTTCGTTTGATGGCAATACGCCATCACATATTAAAAACGAACAACTCCGAATGTGATCGGCAATCACGCGAAGTGATTTAGCCTCGAGGTCATTGGTACGCGTCACATCCGCAGCTGCTTTCAATAGCGCCTGGAAAAGATCAATTTCATAATTCGAGTGGACTCCCTGCATAACAGCAGCAATCCGCTCAAGACCCATCCCAGTATCAACAGATGGTTTTGGTAGCGGAGTCCGCGTGCCATCCGCAGACTGCTCGAACTGCATAAAGACGAGGTTCCAGATTTCGATATACCGATCAAGATCATCGTCTTCTGAGCCGGGAGGTCCGCCCGGAACGTCCGGTCCATGATCATAGAAAATCTCACTACAAGGACCACAAGGGCCTGTATCGCCCATCGACCAGAAATTGTCTTTATCACCCAACCGCGAGAGCCGGTTTGGATCGACACCAATTTTTTGAATCCAGATGTCTTCAGCTTCTTGATCTGAATGATGCACAGTCACCCAAAGACGTTCTTCAGGAAGCCCTAAGCGCTCAGTTAAAAAGGTCCATGCAAAGCGAATTGCATCTTCTTTGAAATAGTCACCAAAGCTGAAGTTTCCGAGCATTTCGAAAAATGTGTGATGACGCGCCGTATAACCAACATTCTCAAGATCATTGTGCTTGCCACCCGCACGCACGCAACGTTGCGAAGTTGTTGCTCGATGATAGGGACGACTTTCCTCACCTGTGAACACATCTTTAAACTGCACCATCCCTGCGTTAGTAAACAACAGTGTCGGGTCATTTCCCGGAATCAGAGGGCTCGATGACACGATGGTGTGGCCATTTTCCTGAAAATATTCAAGGAACTGCGAACGGATTTCAGCGCTTTTCATGGTTTTTCAAATTTCTGGAATTCAAGTGAGGTGCAATGCTATCGGAAAATCGCGTCGACTGCTTCTGTTGCATCGGAAAAATTAAACCCTCGCGATGCTAAAAATCGGAGTGCTTTATCGCGAGTTGGGTCTTTTTTGCTGCGCATCCACTTCTCAAGTGCAGCAACACATCGCTCAGACTCACTGCCCTCTGCATCATCGAAGTGGTGACTGACATCACGCGCATCAATCGCATGTTGCGCAAGCTCTTGCTCAATACGCCGTCGACCCTGCCCGCGGAACAAGCGAGATCGGATGAGCATTTCAGCAAATCGGTTATCAGACTGCAGATTCAGTTCGATTAATCGATCGAGCAGTTCGTTGCGCTCTGGCAACGAGAGTTCGGGATGGTAGGTTTTGAGTTTACGATCAAGTTCGACCCGCGAGTGCTCTCGGCGGGCCAAACGATTGATTAACGTGTCAAATGGATCACTTGCCACCGCGTTGACGCATTGCTTCTAAGCGCGCGAATAGGCTCGATGTATCCCAACGGCCGCCGCCCATGGATTGAACTTCGCCATAGAGCTGATCAACGGCTGCTGTAATCGGCAGTGCAGACCCATTTTTGCGCGCTTCAGCCAAACAAATCGACAGATCTTTACGCATCCAGTCAACTGCAAAACCATGCGCAAACTCATCGGCAAGCATTGTTTTATAACGATTTTCCATCTGCCATGACTGAGCAGCACCTTTACTGATGACGTCCACTACTTTGTGCGCGTCAAGTCCTGCTGCGCGAGCAAACGAGAGGCCTTCAGATAATGCTTCAACCAAACCAGCAATACAGATTTGATTCACCATTTTTGTCAACTGTCCTGCGCCCACTTCACCCATGAGCGTGCATGCACGCGCAAAGGCATCAATCACTGGTGCAGCCCGATCAAAATGTGCCTGACTTCCGCCAACCATCACAGTCAACGCACCATTTTCTGCACCCTGTTGGCCTCCAGAGACTGGAGCATCCATAAACCCGATGTTAAGAACCTTCGCAGCCTCACCCAACTCACGAGCGACTTCGGCACTCGCTGTGGTGTGGTCAACAAACAAAGCGCCTTCACTCATGCCAGCAAAAGCACCATCGTCACCGAGGGTGATACTGCGTAAATCATCATCATTACCAACACAAGCAAAAACAATCTCTTGACCAACTGCTGCATCTTTCGGTGTCGCGGCTGCCTTTCCACCAAATTCTGCTGCCCATTTTTCTGCTTTTGCAATTGTTCGGTTGTAAACGGTGACCTCATGGCCAGCTTTGGCAAGGTGTCCGGCCATTGGATAACCCATAACACCTAATCCTAAAAATGAAACTTTCATGTGGAGTCCTTTATCGTTGTATCAGTCGTGTAATAACCCTTTGGCAGCGAGTTTGGCTACCAATGGATGTGTCGTCGTCCATTCCATGGGGGCTAACATCGCCTGAATCCAGTCAGGCGTGACCTCTTCAACCGTTTTAAAACGCCATTGAGGATTTTTGTCCTTATCGATTAAGAGTGCTCTCACACCCTCGCACCACTCCCCATCTGACAAAAGCCGCATCCCGAGATCATGCTCTTGTACGACTGCTTTCGTCAGATTTTGATATTTCGCACGCTGTTGCTGGTATCCCGCAACGAGTGCCGAGCCTGGACTTGCTTGCTCTAATCCAACAAACAATTCTGGAATCTCTTGATGCCAGTGTTGCATCGTGTGCCAAACAGCCAAGGGTGACTGATGTCGAATGCTATTACCCAATCGCGCACCATTCTCTTCCCAAGGCCCATGGCGCGGGGATTCTGAAGTCGCTTCATGCAAGATTGTTCCAATTTCACAAAGCGCTGATTCTTTTGATGCGTAAGTTAACCCGAGGACAGTTTCGAATAACGCCGATTTCTCTGCTCGCGGTAAGAGCCAGTCAGCCAAGTTCAACCAACATCCATCAGCTGCACCGACCGTCGCACCACTCATCGCAAGACAGATACCCAGACCATTTGGAACACGATTCAAAAACCAACTTCCACCACAATCGGGCACAAAGCCAATGCGCACTTCGGGCATCGCTAGATTTGAGTGTTCAGTCACGAATCGTACATCTGCTCCCTGGAATACACCCATGCCGCCACCCATGATGTAACCATCACCCCAGGCAAAAACTGGTTTCGAACAGTAGCGAAGCCAAACATCTAATAGGTATTCATCGGCTAGGTAATCAGCAGAGTTCGTGAGATCAGTGAGACCGCCCGCTTGACCATTATTGGTCACATCACGGACATCGCCTCCAGCACAAAACGCTTTTTCAGCAGATGACTCAATCCATAACGCACGAATCGCCGGATCTGATTCAACAACCTCAACCACCTGTAATAATTCCCGGATCATGGTGTGATCCAGTGCATTTAAGGCCTTGGGACGATCCATCACCGCGACCCCAAGCACACCTTCTGCCTGACTGAGAGGCACGGTGTGAAAACGAACTGTTGGCTCTGACATCAAATCTCCATTGAACATAAAGATATCTTTATATTATTATATGCGCCATGTGGACATCCTATGACGACTATATTGACGCATTAAAGGCGATTGCTGAACCAACTCGGTTCAGATTGACGCGTTTGTGCGCTCAAGGCGAATTGACTGTATCAGAACTGATGCGGATTGTCGGCCAATCACAACCGCGAGTATCTCGTCATTTGAAACTTCTGCAAGACGCAGGTGTTCTCGAGAGTTTTCGTGAACAGCATTGGGTGTTTTACCGGGTTGCGCAAAATGTGCAGTGCCAACAATTGGTTACCGATCTATTAGAACAGCTACCATCTGACGATGATGTGATGGAGCTGGACCAAGCACGATTGAATGAGTTGCGTGATGCGCGCGCAAAGCTCTCTGAAGAATTTGTCGAAACTGAAGTACCTGACTGGCTCAGGCTCCATGAATACCATGGCGATGAAGTTCGATTTAGTGATGCTGTTCAAGAAGCGCTATCCGGCAAACCTATTGGGCATCTGCTCGATATAGCAACTGGTACAGGCCGCATGCTAAAAATTGCAGGCCCCCTCGCTGATAGCGGTGTTGGCATCGATTTGTCGAAAAAAATGGTCATGGTCGCGAGGAACGCACTGGCGGAAGCGGATCTCCCGCATCTTACGGTGCGTCAAGAAGACATGTACCAGATGCGATTCCCAGCTCGGCATTTCGATACCGTGACCATCGACCAGGTGCTCTATTTCGCATCCAACCCCGATGCATTAATCAAAGAAGCCACGCGGGTTCTCAAGCCCCATGGACGCCTTCTATTAGTCGCATTCACCGAAGCCGCTCAAGCCAAAACTCCGCCATCCGTAGGTATCGCAATTTCTGATATTCGCAATTGGCTTGAAGAGGCTGGATTAACAATTACCGCAACCAACGTACTACCTGGCGATGTGCTGGATATTAGTTTGTTGGTCTCTGAGAAAAACAAGGAACGATCATGAGTGCACCGCGCGTCTCATTTGAATTTTTTCCACCCAAAACACCAGAAGCTGAAGCGAGCCTTTGGAAAACCGTGGAGCGACTCGCGCCGTTGAATCCTGAGTTTGTATCTGTCACCTACGGAGCTGACGGATCAACGCGCGAGCGCACACACCAAGTGATCGAGAGCATTCTAAAGAAAACATCGTTAAAACCCGTTCCACACCTGACCTGTGTCGGTGCCCCACGAGACGAAATCGATACGATCGCTGATGACTATTGGAATATGGGTGTTCGCCAGATTGTTGCCCTGCGTGGTGACCCGGAGGGCGGTGCGGAAGCTGATTACGTACCGCACCCAGATGGATATGCCTATGCCTCTGATTTGGTTCAGGGGTTGCTCGAAAAACATCCGTTCGAGTTATTCGTTGCAGCCTACCCAGAGACACACCCACAGGCTGTTTCAGCAGATGCAGATCTGGATAATCTAAAGCGTAAAGTCGACGCGGGTGGTCACCGTGCGATTACCCAATTCTTTTTCGATAACGAGATTTTTTTGCGATTTCGCGATCGAGTCGCTGCCGCACAGATTGACGTCGAGTTAATCCCAGGGATTTTACCGGTTACCAACTTCAATACGCTGGTACGATTTGCTGGTGCCTGTGGCGCTTCGATTCCACAGTCACTGTCAACGTTGTTTGAAGGCCTTGACGAGGACCCGACGACTCGGCAATTGATCGCAGCGCATGCGGCGGTATCTCAGGCCGAGGATCTTGGCCGTGAGGGCGTTGAAGACTTCCATTTCTATACACTCAATCGTGCAGATCTTAGTTTTGCAGTCTGCCACGCGTTAGGAGTTCGAGGTTAGCATGACACGCGACGAGCGCATTCAGTGGCTTGAATCCACACTGACGGAGTCTGTTGTCATTCTCGATGGCGGCATGGGCACTATGATTCAGGGCGCAGGCCTTGGTGAGAGTGATTATCGCGGCGAACGATTTAAAGATTTTCCGCAAGATTTAAAGGGAAATAATGATCTTCTTACGCTGACTCAGCCTGACCTCATCGCATCGATTCATAAAGCCTATGTCGATGCTGGTGCGAGCATCGTCGAAACCAATACCTTCAACGCGAACCGACCATCCATGGCTGATTATGCGATGGAAGATTTGGTCGGCGAACTCAATCGTGAGGCCGCTAAACTCGCACGCTCAGTCGCAGACTCCTACGACAGGCCCGTATTAGTCGCAGGCGTTTTAGGACCGACCAACAGAACCTGCTCCATTAGCCCTGATGTCAACGACCCGGGTGCACGAAACATTACATTCAATCAATTGGTTGAAACTTACATGGATGCAACTCGCGCACTACTCGAGGGTGGTGCCGATCTCATTTTGGTCGAAACGATTTTCGATACGCTCAATGCAAAGGCTGCATTATTTGCGATCGATGAAGTCGCGCGCGAGACAGGCATCCAGATTCGCATCATGATCTCAGGGACGATCACTGATGCCTCAGGTCGAACTCTATCGGGGCAAACAACCGAGGCGTTTTGGTTCTCTGTCCGTCATGCCAAGCCACTCACCATCGGCTTGAACTGTGCACTTGGACCTAAAGAACTCCGCCCGTTCCTATCTGACTTGTCTCGAGTTGCAGACACTTTTGTATCGGCACACCCAAATGCGGGACTTCCCAATCAATTTGGTGAATATGATTTAGATGCGGCTGAAATGTCTGAGATTGTTGCCGAATATGCGCAATCAGGTCTGGTGAATATTATCGGTGGTTGTTGCGGAACGACACCGGATCATATCCGTTTGATCGCTGAAAAAGTACAGAACCAAAAACCGCGCGAAATTCCAACCAAACAGCCGGTCATGCGCTTATCGGGACTTGAACCTTTCATTGCTGATGACACTACAGGTTTTGTGAACGTCGGGGAGCGGACGAATGTCACAGGTTCTGCGATGTTCAAGCGGCTGATTTTAAACGGCGATTTTGACGAAGCGCTTGCTGTCGCACGTCAACAAGTCGAAAACGGCGCCCAAGTCATCGATATCAATATGGATGAAGGCATGCTCGACTCCAAGTCAGCAATGGTCACTTTCCTTAATCTGATCGCTTCAGAACCTGATATCTCAAGGGTCCCTGTGATGATTGACTCATCCAAATGGGACATTCTTGAAGCTGGCATGCAATGCGTTCAAGGTAAGGGGATCATCAACTCCATCTCGCTGAAAGAAGGTGAAGCGAATTTCCTAGAGCAGGCTCGTAAAATTCGACAGTACGGATTTGCTGTTGTCGTCATGGCGTTCGATGAAACAGGCCAAGCAGATACACGTGAGCGTAAACTCGACATCTGCAAACGCTCATACAAACTGTTGACCGAGGTAATAGGGTTCCCTCCAGAAGACATCGTGTTTGACCCGAACGTCTTCGCGGTTGCGACAGGTATTGAAGAACACAATAACTATGCACTCGATTTCATCCATGCCTGTAAAGACATAACCAAACAGTGTCCGCACAGTTATATTTCCGGCGGCATCTCCAACGTCTCCTTCTCTTTCCGCGGAAATAACCCGGTGCGTGAGGCCATGCATTCTGTATTTTTATATCACGCGATTCGAGAAGGTCTCTCGATGGGTATCGTCAATGCAGGCCAATTAGCCATTTATGAGGATATTGATCCAGAACTTCGAGATCTCGTTGAAGACGTGATTCTGAATCGTCGCGACGATTCGACCGAACGGCTTGTCGATATCGCACCAAAATACAATGTCGATAAAGAAGACGATGACACCACGGTCGCTGAATGGCGGAACGGTACCTGTGAAGAACGTTTAGCCTATGCGTTGATCAAGGGTATCGATACCTATGTGGTTGAAGATACTGAAGAAGCGCGAGTGAAATCCCCACGCCCACTGTCCGTGATTGAAGGTCCTCTTATGGACGGCATGAACACAGTCGGCGACCTGTTCGGCGCCGGTAAAATGTTCTTGCCACAGGTTGTAAAATCAGCCCGCGTGATGAAAAAAGCTGTTGCCCATCTCATCCCATTCATTGAGGAAGAAAAAGAAGCTGCAGGTGATACGAGCCAAGAACATGGTGTGATCATCATGGCGACTGTCAAAGGTGATGTTCACGATATTGGAAAAAATATTGTGGGTGTCGTTTTGCAGTGTAATAACTTCAAAGTGATTGATTTAGGTGTGATGGTTCCAACCCAGACCATTCTGGACGCGGCACGCGAACATAACGCGGATATTATCGGGCTCTCCGGCTTAATTACGCCATCGTTGGATGAAATGGTGACCGTTGCCTCTGAGATGGAACGTCAGGGTTTCACTTGTCCATTATTGATTGGCGGAGCAACCACCTCGCCTGCACACACATCAGTGAAAATTGACCCCGCCTATTCTGGCCCTGTGTTGTATGTAAAAGATGCCTCACGTGCCGTTGGTGTTGCGTCCAAATTGTTGAGTGATGAGCGCGAGTCATATCATCAGGAAATTGCTGCCGACCACGATGTAAAACGCAAAGCACATGCCGGCAAAGCACCTAAGAAACTTCTTTCCATTGCGGATGCGAATTCGCGTCGTCCTGAACTCCAATTTGATACGACAACGATTAAGACACCCAACTCCATTGGACGCATTGTATTGAATGATTATCCATTGGACGCGTTGTTAGGCACGATTGACTGGATGCCATTCTTCAACGCATGGGAGTTCAGTGGAAAATTCCCTGATATCTTAAACGACCCTCGAAAAGGGCCTGAAGCTCGAAAACTATACAACGATGCGCAAGCGATGCTTGATCGCATCATTGATCAAAAATGGTTGCGAGCCGATGCTGTGGTTGGATGTTTCCCAGCATATTCAGAAGGCAACAGCATCGTGATTTTGGATCCAGAAAATCATGAGCGCGAGCTTCTGAGAACTCATTGGCTGAGACAACAACGACCGATGCCTGATGGCAAGCCGCAGTTATGCTTAAGTGACTTCATTGCACCGAAAGAATCCGGTCAGATTGACTATATTGGGGCTTTCGCAGTCACAACAGGTCATGGAATCGACGCGCATGTTAAAGCCTTTGAGGACGCACACGATGACTACCAAGCGATTCTATTGAAAGCACTTGCTGATCGATTTGCAGAGAGTTTCGCAGAGCACTTGCACCGTCGAGTGCGAACAGAGTTCTGGGGATATGCGGCCGACGAAGCACTATCCAATGATGAATTAATTCGGGAAAAGTACCGTGGTATTAGACCGGCTCCCGGATATCCAGCATGTCCTGATCATCGCGAAAAACGGTCTTTATGGACACTGCTTGATGTTGAGGCTGCAACAGAGATTTCACTCACTGAGAGCTTAGCCATGTGGCCAACAGCTTCTGTGAGTGGCTTTTACTTTGCCCACCCTGATGCACGATATTTCACGCTTGGACAAATCGGAAAAGATCAATTGGAGAGTTACTCAGAATTGAGAAACGAAGCGGTTGATGAGAATGCACGCTGGCTCTCACCCATCCTTGGGTAAGAGTCAGTTTCTCTTGCGAGGGCGATGGAAAATCTGTTTGTGAACTGGACCAACTCGGTGGCCGCTCATGTAGACCTCACCGCGCCAGCGGCAAAAGAGGATGAAATTAGACACCATCTCCATGAGCGCCTTAATCGGACGCACCCGCTCGTACTTTCCATGCTGAATCAGCACTTCAATTTCAGAGCGATCCATGCCCCGCGCTGATAACGAACGATCAGCAGACGAACCCGTCCATTCAATTAATTTCAATCGCATCGATCCATCCCCGCGAAAATCTCACTAAAGTATAAGGGATTTTTTGTGCGTCGCAATATTTTTTAAAGAGGGTATAACTCAGATTCTCTGCGCAACTGATATGATTTCCGGGTTTCGTCGAACAAGTCCGGCTTTTCCATCTCAAATGCTCGAAAAACTCGTTCACGAAGCGCGCGATCAGTTTCAGCCATCGGACAAGCTTGGAGGATGGTATCCATTGATGAATGACCGGAGGGACGAGCCCCAGCAACAGCCTCCAAAAATGCTTCTTCATCGAGACGATTCAACTCAAAACTGAAAAGAGATGCGGCTTCTTGAAGTATTTGCTTCGTCCCCCGGTATTTACCTTCGGCAGAATGGCCAGCAATATGCGGGCTGATCCGCCAAGAACGACTGATCAGTGCGTCACTGATTACGGGCTCATTTGGAAACACATCCAAGACCAAATCAAAATGCGTCTGCTTCAGTAAGTCATGCTCATGCAACACCTGCCCTCTCGATGCATTGATCAATAGTCCATGACGCTTGATTCGTGATAGCGCTTTTTCATCCAACAGCCGATCCGTTATGTAGTGGCCTTCAGTGACACGTGGAACATGAAGCGAAATGACATCTGACTGGCGAACAACTTCCCCCATAGGTAAATGATTTTCCAGATCTCCAGAATCAAATCGGGGTTGATCAGACAACAGCGTCCCAATCCCCATCGCTTGAGCCCGCGCATTAAGAAGTGAACCCACTGCTCCAACACCAATGATACCGAGCACAAGATCATCGACCGTACGCCCCCTCGATTTAGCCCAACTGAACAAATGAGAGAGCACATAGTCAGTCACCGCGAACGCATTACAGCCAGGCGCAGATGCGACCGTAATGTGTCGATCGAAGAGCTGCTTCAGCGGTAAGTGGTCAGTACCGATGGTTGCTGTACCGATATAGCGAATGGATTCAGGGAGATTGTGCGCTGAAACGCGCGCTGTTGAGCGAACGAGTAAAGCATCAGCTCCATCTAACAACGGACGAGGGATATCACGACCAGAGTACCAACGAAGCTCGCAATCGCTCGGAACAAGCTCGGTTAGCCCAAGCAGTCCTTCATCGGCAACAAATACAGTCATTGAAAGTTCCCTAAAGCGAAACCATTGATTGTCGCCTATACTCTCGTCTCAAACAAAGCCACGACATCACATGCTGACAATTCAACCACCCCTGATCGACTCACTACCGAAAGCCGGCAGTTCACTTCAAACGCTTTCGAATCTTACTCAAAGCGCGATACCGCTTGCGATTGCGGAGATCGCAACGCGCTCAAGCTCACTCGTATTAGTCCTAGTCGAGAAATCCCAAGATGCGCAGCAATTAGCCAATGCTCTGCATTTTTACCTTGGTCAAGACCATCACTTGGACGCTGAGGGTGAGGCCGACGGCACTG
>Ga0181581_10003781_pt1 | contig 11846 bp, 10 predicted proteins | sample 071ome_22_FD_132433 | JGI IMG/M metagenome (GOLD analysis project Ga0181581, IMG submission 132433) | Coastal salt marsh microbial communities from the Groves Creek Marsh, Skidaway Island, Georgia - 071404AT metaG (megahit assembly) | ecosystem: Environmental > Aquatic > Marine > Intertidal... | reverse complement strand
CCGAACATGGCGCCGATGGCGAAGGCGGACAGTTTCGTATTGCGTGGATTGATGCCGAGCGACCGGCAGGCGATTTCGTCCTCGCGCATGGCCTCCCAGGCACGGCCGACCGGCAATGTACGGATCCGCCGCGTGAAATAATTGGTGATGAGCGCAAGAATCAGAATGAGGTAGTACAGAAATATCACCCGGTGCACGGACGAATATTCCAGTCCGAAAAACTGGTGAAACGATTCAGTGCCTTCCGGCGGGTAGCGCTTGAATTCCAGTCCGAAAAAGCTCGGCCGCGGAATGCCGGAAACACCATCTGGTCCATTCGTGAAAGACACCCAGTTCAGCAGGATTACCCGGATCATCTCGCCAAAGCCGAGCGTGACGCTGGCGAGGTAGTCACCGCGCAGGCGCAGAACCGGGAAACCGAGAATGATTCCGAAAAAGCCGGCGAACACGCCGGCCAACGGCAGGCATACCCAGAAACTGAAATCGAACGCCGCGGCCAGCAGCGCGTATGAATACGCTCCCACGGCATAGAACGCGACGTAGCCGAGATCAAGCAGACCGGCCAGACCGACCACGATGTTCAACCCCCACCCCAGCATGATGTAGGTCAGAACCAGAATGGCGATGTCGATGTTACGGCGCCCCTCAAAAAACGGCAGAAACGGCAGGAGTAAAGCGAATACGATCAGGGCCGACGCCAGCCACGGCAGGGCTTTACGGTAGCCGTCGGCGAAACCGTCTCCGATTTCTGAGGCGTTCTCTTTCGCAAAATATCCGGCACAACAAATTATAAGTGCGCCTATCCCCACTAATGACCAGTTGAAAGTTTCTAACGAGGAGACTTGATACAAACCCGCGCTCAAGACCGTGAAACCAATTCCTGAAACGTGCCAGTATCGACCTACAACTGCCGCTCGCAGGATAACAACTGCCCCCCCACACAACGCGATTGTTTTCAAAAACTCCGAAGGAAACGAAATGAAAAAGCCGATCCCCAAAACGACAAGTCCGACGAGTGTAGGAATAAAGAACACTCGCTGATTGACGAGGTTCAAGCAAAGCCTTCCCAGAAAAACGAGCCCCACCGCAATCGCAACCTCGGCCCAGCGGGTGTCAAGGAACTGGTCGCCGCCGCGATTAGTGATCCGGAACCCGACCAGCGGCACCAGAAGCGCGGCCGACACGAAAGCCGTCATCAGCGCTTCTTTAATCGTCGCCGCGACTTCAATCCGCGGCGGAGCGGCTGCAAGCGACGCCATGGTCAGACTTTCTCGACCTCAGGCTGCCCCAGCAAACCGGTCGGCCGGAATATCAGAACAAGCACCAGGATCGAGAACGCGGCCACATCCTTGTATTCGATTGTGAAGTAGCCTGACCAGAAAGCTTCGATCAGGCCGATCAGCAGACCGCCGAGCATGGCCCCCGGGATCGAGCCGATCCCGCCCAGCACTGCCGCGGTGAACGCCTTGATCCCGGCCAGAAAGCCGATAAAAAAATCGATAACGCCGTAATAAAGCACGACCAGAAAGCCCGCGACTGCGGCCAGTGCCGCGCCCATGACGAAGGTCAGCGAAATCGTCCGGTCGACGTTTACGCCCAGCAGGGCCGCCATGGTCCGGTCCTGTTCGCAGGCCCGCTGCGCGCGGCCAAGCGACGTTCGGGTGATCAGCATGGAAAACGCGATCATCAGGACGATCGTCGTGGCGATGATCCCGATCTGAATATAGCTCAGCACGACCGTGAAACCGTCGTCCCGGCGCATCAGTTCGATGCTGCCCTGGATGATCGGTTGCAGCGTCTTGTTGCGCGCGCCCTGGGTCAACTGCACATAATTGCCAAGCGCGATCGACATGCCGATGGCGGAAATCAGTGCCGCCAGACGGGGCGACCGGCGCAACGGCCGATAGGCAATGCGTTCCAGTGTCCAGCCGTATAGAGAGGTCAGGATCATCGCGATGATCAGCACCACGAACAGGGCCACGATAGCCGAGCCGCCGGCGACGCTTTGCAGCAGCATGATACTGATCAGCGCTATGAACGCGCCGATCATGTATATCTCGCCGTGGGCAAAATTGATCATGCCGATGATGCCGTACACCATCGTGTAACCGATCGCGATCAGCCCGTAGATCGCGCCCAGCGTCAGGCCGTTGATCAGCTGCTGAAGAAAATATTCCATCGATGGGGCCGCCCCGTCCCGCTTCTACTTTTTTGAAAGAACGTAGTTGAGCTTGTTTATGGCGTTGCGTTTCAGCATTTCCTGACCGGCGGACGGCGGTCCCATGATTGTGACTTCCGTCAGTGTTTCCGGGTCCACCGCCGTCACCCTGACCGCATTGCCGATTTGCTGAAATTCGATAAGTACTTCACGGCTTGGCCCTGTTTTTGCCATTCCAAGTCCCTTGTCGCGCGATCCGTCCTTACTGCTTTACGCAGGACCGTTGCGAAAGTCCACGAAATCCGGGCTTCCCACAGCCTCAGTAGTGCCCTGCGATCTTAAGTTTCTTTAACGAATCGTTAACCGTCAAACGTGCAACATCCGGCGATTTCCCGGACACCCGGATCGGAGATGGATATTACGACCACCAAGGACACGCCTTCCGCGCCACCAAAAATTCGCGGCGCGAAGCGCCTGGAGCCAATGGCATTCCTGGGTCTGATCGGTATCTCCTTCGCTGTCGGACATTTCTGGGTTAGTCACCGGCTGGCAATGATGATGATGCTCCTTCCCGCGGCCGCGCTCGCTGTGTGGTTATGGCGGCGTGCCGTTCGGGCGGATAATCGGGTGCAGTTCGCCGAAACACTGGCCTGGGACGCCGAAAAGCGCTTTGAAACCGAGAAACGCGCGAACACACGACTACGACATGCGACCGACGCTATTTCGGACGGTTTTTCTCTCTGGGATTCAAACGACCGGCTTGTAATGCACAACCGGCGTTCCCCAAGCAGTTTCCGTGCGGAGATACCGGTAGGCACCCATTTCAACGACTATATCGATGCACTCTACCCGTTGATCGAAAACACGACGGAAGAGCGCACGAGAGAAGCCTGGATGGCCGAGCGAAAGGTTTTTTTCGCGGCGGCGGACGGTTCGCACGAAGTAAAGACGAAGTCGGGGAAATGGTATCTCATCACCGAACGGCGAACCGAGGAAGGCGGCACGGTCACGATCTACACAGACATCACAAGGCAGAAGCTGGCCGAACAACAACGCGAGTTGAGCGAGAACCGCCTTGCGCAGGCGCAAAAACTTGCCCGTCTTGGAATCTTCGACTGGGATGTCGACCGCCGAGAAATGTTCTGGTCCGAGACGATGTACGACATCGTCGGGCTGCCGCCGGACACGCCCCCCCCCTGGATCTCGACCAGTTCGTCCTCCTCGTTCACCCGTCCAGCCGCGACATCGTCAGGTCGACGTTGAAAAGACTTTTGGGCAGCGGGGGACAATACAACCAGGAATACGAGATCATCCGGCCGGATGGCAAATCCCGCAGTGTACGGGTTGAAGCCCGCGCGATAACGGATTCATCTGGCAGGGTCGAACGGATACTCGGATCGCTCCACGATCAGACGGAAACCAAACGCATCGAACGGGCGCTGCGCCGGGCGAAGGAAACCGCGGTCGAGGCCAACCTCACGAAATCGGAATTTCTCGCAAACGTAAGCCACGAGCTTCGAACGCCGCTCAACGCCGTGATCGGGTTTTCCGAGGTAATGCTGCAGGAAATATTCGGTCCGTTGGGCAATACCCGATACCGCGAATATGCAAATGATATTCGGGACAGCGGCACGCATCTGCTCGGTGTGATCAACGATATTCTCGATTTCTCGAAGCTCGAGGCAGGACGTCTCGAACTGAGATACGAAAAGGTGGAAATCGCGGACATCCTGCAAAAATGTATGCGCATGATGCATCAGCGGGCCGGTGGGGAGGATGTCGCCCTGGTAAACAATACCCCCGACTTCCGTCAGACAATCGAAATCGACGAACGCAAAGTCACGCAGATACTGCTCAATCTGATCAGCAATGCGGTCAAGTTCACGCCTGAGAACGGCATTATCTCCATCGCGGCGGGCGAAGCTGCGGGAGGTCTGGAGATTTCCGTCTCGGATACCGGCATCGGTATGTCCGCGTCCGACATCGACCTCGCCCTGTCTCCGTTCGGGCAGGTCGATAGTGCGATGAACCGCAACCAGACGGGAACCGGACTGGGCCTCCCGCTTTCGAAATCCCTGACCGAACTGCATCAGGGATCGCTCCGGATCGACAGCAGCCCCGGACAGGGCACGACCGTCACCGTGTTCCTGCCGCTAAAACAACCCGATACGGCGACGCAGACGCTGCAACTTGTCATCGGCGGAAAGGACGGATAGAAGCGGCGTTTGAGCCTTCCTCACTGGGGATTCCAATGCCGCCAGCAGACATACACGAAAATTCGTTCACTATTTCGCGCGATATCCGGTTTTCGGATTCGGATCCTGCGGGGATCGTTTTCTACGCGGAATTTTTTCGCATGTTCAACGATCTGTTCGAAGACTGGCTGGTCAAACGCCTGGGCATCGATTTCGCGCATCAGTTCCAGAACGAACAACGAATGTTTCCGCTGGTCCATGTCGAGGTTGACTTCAAGGAATCCCGACGGATGGGCCAGACACTGGATTTAAGTCTCGTGCTGACCAAACTGGGGCGGTCGTCGATCTGTTACGATATTGTCGGTCACGACGGCGACCTGGAGATACTGCGGGGCAGCTTCGTCACCTGCGTCGCATCCAAGAAATCCATGAGCACGATCGAAATCCCGGCTGAATTCCGGGCGCGCATGGAAGAATATATGTCTGCCTGTTCCGATTAAGTCCTTGGTGTGAAATCGACGCAGATGTTCTCGATCTCCAGAGAACTGAAAAGCTCTCCCGACACGCCGCAACGGCAACCGATCGAATTGGACTCGTCGCAGGCTTCCGGTTTGTAGTGCGTGCAGTTCAGACAGGGGCCGAATTCCGGTATCTGTTGATGGCGCTGCACGATATCCAGCAGTCCCTGCATGCCGTTGACGATTTCCAACTGCCGGGTCCGGTCGAACGGCGTTAGCGCATCGTGAATCTGCCCGAGTGGGTCCCTGGCCAAAAGGTTGCGGCCATCTTCTGTGACGGTAATCTGAACGGCGCGCCGGTCTCCTGATTTACGATGGCGCTCGATCAATCCCTTGGACTCCAGCGCCTTCAGCGTTTGCGAAACGGTTCCCTTGGTCGATCCCATGAAATCAGCCAGTGCGCCGGGCGAACAACTGTTGCGATTGGCGCGCGCGACGTAACGCAATGCTTCCCATTGAGCCGGATTGAGGCCTTCCGCAAACTGAAGCGAATGCGCGATACGGCTGAGCCGGTCGACAAGTTCTACGATCTTGGCGCGTTCGGGCATACGCACGGGTCCGTTGTTGCTTCGTATCCTGGTCCAGGGCTCCCATCGAACCCTCTTTTTTGTGTCCGGCATCCGTTTATCAACGAACGTCGTACACACAGTGGCGCGTAACTTAATTTTGATTAGGCGCAAAAACAATATCGAGTCGATATTTTCTTGTATTCGGTTAACGAATTCCAATATTATCGACTCGATACCAAGGCGGAAGACAGGATCCTGTCACGTGTACCTTCCAACCGGGATTAAGAAGAAAGGAAAACAGAATGGCTGTTGGTAACGGAAATTTTCCTGACCGGAACGATCGCAGGTATATCTCGGCGGCAATGGACGCGCCGATGCTCGAGCGAAACTATGAATCGAATCTGGGACGCCGCTGGCGCGACCACCAGGACGATGAAGCTCTCCACGAACTGATCGAATCCCACATCCGCCTGGTCGTCCGCATCGCCAGTAAATTCAAGGGATACGGCCTGCCGATAGGAGACCTGATTCAGGAAGGGAACACCGGCCTCCTCGAAGCGGCAAACCGGTTCGACCCTGAACGCAACGTGCGCTTCTCGACCTACGCCACCTGGTGGATAATGGCCGGGATGCAGGAATACATTGTCCGCAATTCATCGATCGTCCGCATCGGCACTACCCCCGCTCAGAAAAGCCTGTTTTTCAACCTGAGAAAGCTGCGGGCGAAGATCGCCGATAACTCCCGCAGCCGCATGACCGAGGACGAACGCCAGACAATCGCCAAGGAGCTTAGCGTGCCGCTGGCGGCCGTCGAACGAATGGAATCGCATTTCTCCAGACCCGATCAATCGCTGAACGCAACGGTGGGCGAGAGTGATTCGTCCGATACGTTCGTAGACCTTCTCGCGGACGACTCCCCGACGCCCGAGGCGATCGTGAGCGATCTGATCGATAGCGAGACGCGCTCGCAGTGGATTGCGGAAGCAATGGAGCACCTGACGTCCCGCGAACGCGAAGTCATTACCCGGCGGTTCCTCGAAGAGCACAAAACAACGCTCGCCGAGATCGGAGAAGCTTTCGGCGTGACCAAGGAACGTATTCGTCAGATCGAAGGCAAGGCGCTCTCGAAACTGAAAATGGCCCTGGCCGACCGGGGTGTCGAAGGGACGCTGGTAAACTAGCCGAGGATATTTCTTCGGAACCAAAAACGGCGCCTTTCGGCGCCGTTTTTATGTGCTTGTTCGGATGACCGTCGATCAGCCGATATTGCCGGCAGAGATCGGCGCCTGACGTGCACCGTAGCGCAGATCGTCAGTCCAGAAACGTTCCAGTGACATCAGTGTCGCATTGATGCCCCGCAGTTCTTCCGACAGCGGGCTGTCGGCAAGCTGCGTAATGTGGCGCTCGTGCAGGCGCGCGATCAGGTCGCAAACCTCGAGTCCCCTGGGCGACACGCGCACGCGTACCGAACGGCGATCGTGCGGAGACCGCTCCTGCTCAAGATAGCCGTTTTCGACCATTTTCTTGACGTTGTAGGAAACGTTGGATCCCAGGTAGTAGCCCCGGTTTGTCAATTCGCCGACCGTCAACTCTTCCTTGCCGATATTCGACAGGATCAACGCCTGGATATTGTTGATATCGGCGATACCCGTTCTGTCGAGCTCGACCTTCACGACCTCGAGAAACTGCCTGTGCAGCCGCTGGATCAGACGAATAGTCTCGAAATATCTCTCTTTCACCGGTTCATTCCCCTGGAACAGGCCGTATTCAGATAATGGTTCGACACTACCCTGCACCCCCGGCGTTAATTTTTGCTTAAATTGAAACACAAATTCACAGACGAACCTGGCCCCGTATTCTTGACACATGGGCCATGCCCGCCTATTCCGCGCCAACGTGTAGCGTGCCCTCGAATCCACGAAATCCGTGACGGATCAGAAAAAGCAGGGATAATCGATATGACGATGGACAGCAAAAACCCCGAAACAATCGCGCTCCACGCCGGGTGGCGGCGCGACGAAGCAACGACCTCGGTTGCGGTGCCGATCTATCAAACGACATCGTACCAGTTCAACAGCACGGAACATGCCGCCAACCTGTTCGGCCTGGCCGAGCTCGGCAACATCTATACCCGTATCATGAACCCCACAAACGATGTGCTGGAACAGCGCATCGCGGCGCTGGAAGGCGGGGTCGCCGCGCTGGCAGTATCGTCGGGACAGGCTGCATCCACATTCGCCGTTCAGAACATCACCCACGCCGGAGATAATTTCGTTGCATCGACCGATTTGTATGGCGGCACCTGGAACCTGTTCGCCAACACAATGAAGGATATGGGCATCGAATGCCGCTTCGTCGATCCGGGCGATCCGGAAGCCTTCGCCAATGCGACCGACGAACGGACGCGTTGCTACTATGCAGAAACCCTGCCCAACCCGAAACTTCAGGTTTTTCCGATTAAGGAAGTCGCGGAGATCGGACGCAAACTGGGCGTTCCGCTGATCATGGACAATACAGCCGCCCCCATCCTGTGCCGGCCCTTCGAACACGGCGCGGCGATCGTGATGCATTCCACCACTAAATATATCGGCGGACACGGCACCTCCATCGGCGGCATCATCGTCGACGGCGGCAACTTCGACTGGGAATCGCACAAGGACCGGTTCCCTATGCTCAACGAACCGGACCCCAGCTACCACGGCGCCGTCTGGACCGAAGCGGTCAAGCCCATGGGACCGGTTGCATACATCATCAAGGCACGTGTCACGCTGCTGCGCGATCTGGGATCCGCGATGAGTCCGTTCAACGGTTTCCAGTTTATTCAGGGCCTTGAAACACTGCCGCTGCGCATGCGCGCGCATTGCGAAAACGCGGTCGCGGTAGCGGAATATCTGGCCGGTCACGACAAAGTCGGCAAGGTCATTCATCCCAGCAGAATGGACGGAGAAGCACGCCGCCGGGCAGATGCGGTTCTGACCGGCGGCTACGGAGGACTGATGGGTTTCGAATTCGTGTCCGGCGGCAAGGAGGCCGGTCAGAAATTCATCGACAACCTGAAGATGTTCTATCACGTCGCCAATATCGGCGATTCCCGAAGCCTCGCCATTCATCCGGCGACAACGACGCATTCCCAGCTGACACCCGAGGAACGGGAACAAACCGGCGTGACCGATTCCTACGTCCGGCTGTCGATCGGGATCGAGCATATCGACGACATCATCGCCGATCTCGATCAGGCGCTCGCGGCAGTCTAGGGGGCATAAACCGTGGCAGGCAGCGAATACAATCTTGGAAGGTTTCCGGTCACACGGATGCGACGCAACCGCCGCGACGAATGGAACCGCCGCCTGGTCGCCGAAAACACGCTGACGGCGGACGATTTCATCCTGCCGGTGTTCGTCCACGATTCCGAAGAGGCCCACGTTGACATCCCGTCCCTACCGGGTATTCAGCGGCATTCCATCGATGCGCTGGTCGAGCAGGCGGGACAGGCGAAGGAACTCGGCATCCCCGTCATCGCCGTGTTTCCCGCGACTGACCCGGCCCTGAAAGACGCCGAAGGTTCCGAATCCGTCAATCCGGACAATCTCGTCTGCCGTTCGGTCCGGGCGATCAAGGCGGCGCATCCGGAACTCGGTGTGATGTGCGACGTGGCGCTCGATCCGTTCACCGACCACGGACATGACGGATTGCTCCGTGACGGATATGTCGTCAACGACGAAACGCTGGATGTGCTGACCCGTCAGGCGGTGGTTCAGGCGGATGCAGGGTGCGACGTGATTTCACCATCGGACATGATGGACGGCCGCGTCGGCGCCATCAGAACCGCGCTCGACGATGCCGGACACGATGCGGTCCGCATTCTGGCCTACAGCGCCAAGTATGCCTCCGCGCTGTATGGCCCCTTCCGCGATGCCGTCGGTTCCGCGCCGAATCTCGCAGGCGGCGACAAGAAAACCTACCAGATAGATCCGGCCAACTCTGACGAAGCCATGCGCGAAGTCGCCATGGATATTGCCGAAGGCGCCGACATGGTGATGGTAAAACCGGGGCTGTTCTATCTTGATATCGTGCGCCGGGTAAAAGATCAGTTCGGCATGCCGACATACGCCTATCAGGTATCGGGCGAATTCGCGATGATGAAGGGCGCGGCCATGAATGGCTGGCTCGACTGGGATCGGGTGATCTTGGAAAGTCTGCTCGCCTTCAAACGGGCAGGCGCGGACGGCGTCCTGACATACGCGGCAATCGAAGTCGCGGAACGGCTGAAGTCAGGCTGATCAGAACGCTCCATCCCGCTGCATCAGAATTTGGTCGTAACGCTGCAGTTTTGCGGCCACTTTTCCGAAAACCGTATGTTGGGGAAATTCGCCCTTCGCGTCTTCTTCGCCCGCTGGTACGCCGGTAAACAGCTCGACCGCATCTTCAATGGTTTCCACGCTGTAGATCGCGAACTTTCCTTCCTCAACGGCGTCCGCCACATTTCGCCTCAGAACCAGGTTTTTCTCGTTGGCCGCGGGCACTACCACACCCTGACCGCCATCGAGAGTTCCAGCTTCGAGGCAAGTGCGAAAAAATCCTTCGATCTTGTGGTGTGCTCCGCCAATCGCCTGAGCGAGACCGTGCTGATTGACCGAACCGGTGATGGCAAGATCCTGACGCACGGGGATATCCGCCAAATCTGAAAGGATCGCAATAAGTTCGGCCAGTGAAGCGCTGTCGCCGTCGACGCCGCCATAGGACTGCTCGAACGTCATGGAAACATTGAACGAGAGCGGAAATTCGCGCGCGAACATGCCGGTCAGCCAACCCTGAAGAACCAGCGCACCCTTTTGCTGGATGGGCCCGCCCAGGCCGACGTCCCGTTCGATATTCAGCACCCCCCGGCGGCCAACCGACGCGCTGGCCGTCACCCGGCTGGGCGTGCCGAACGAATGATCCCCGATGTCGCGCACCGTCAGCGCGTTGATCTGTCCCACCGCGGATCCCGTTGTGGCGATCAGGACGGACTCGTCCGCGATCCCTTCCTGTATCCGGTCTTCGAAACGGGCATTGCGACGGCGCCGGTTCTCGATCGCGATATCGATCGTTGCGGCGGTCAGTTTCGGCTGACCGTCCGCCGCCGCAACCTGTCGCGCTTCGGCGAGAACGTCGGCAATACGCTCAAACTGCGAGGACAGCTTGGTCCGGTCCGCGGCCCAGCGGGACGCTATCCCGAGAAGGCGGGACACTGCATCGTCTTCGCATTCAGCGCCGTCTTCCCGCGCCATCTGACGGATCAATCCGCCATAGGTTTCCAAATTCGACGTATCGGCATCCACGCGGGGGTCGATATCCGCTTTGATCTTGAAGTAGCTGCGAAACTCCGGATCGGCGGAAAAAAACGTGTAATACCAGTTGGGCGCACCAACCAGCACGATTTTGATACTCAGATCCACCGCTTCGGGGGAGAGCGCGCCGGCAACGGGCGGCGCAAGCTGTCGATACGGCTCTTCGACGCGGATTTCGCAGTCGCGCAGTGCACCTTTCAATGCGTTCCATACGCCGGGGTCGCTCGCGATGGCATCTGCGCGAAGGACCAGCACTCCTCCGTTTGCACGATGAAGCGAGCCTGGCTGAATCAGCGTGAAATCGGTTTCCATGGATCGCATCGACTGGCGGTATTCGATCCGTCCGAAAAGATTTTGATAGGTGGGATTAGGCTCGACGATCACAGGTGCGTATTCAGCGTTTTTATTGTCGACCAGCAGATTGACCGCATACCTGCTTTCCGGCGTAAGGGCGGCAGGCCGCGGGTTCTCATCATTGGCCGGCAGAAATACCCGGTAGTTGTCTATGACGTCGTTGCGCAATTCCACGAGCCAGCGGCTAAGACCGTCATGGGCGGAAAATTCTCCGATTAAACTATCCACCATCGGACCGCAGGTCTGATCCGCGACCTGCCGCCCCAGCTCACCCGCCTTCTCCTGCAGACCGGTCCTGATTTCGGCGGTCTGGCGGCTGATATCCTGAATCTTATGAGCAAGCGCGGGGCCATGCTGCGCCATCGTTTCGCGCTGTTCGTCCGTCATCTTATCAGGATCGATGGCCTCGCCGCCTTCATCGACCGCGATGATCATCGGACCTTAGGGACTCTGGACGATTTCCAGCCCGTGCTGGCGCGCCTCGTCCTGTATCTCCTTCATGCTGGCGGCCAGCGCCTTCTGCGCCGCTTCGCCTTCCGATTGTATCCGGTGCTGAAATGCATCGCCACCGAATGCAGTCTTCAGCGCCTCGCCCAGGGCCAGGACCAAGCGCTCCATTGCGTCACGAAACGCCCTCCCCTGGCCGGCTGGCAACCTGGCCGAAACCGGCTCCTATAACTCATTGAAATTGTTCAGATAAATCCAGTCAGAAGGCGCAGGCATCGTCTTGGAGGCCGTTTCAAGGTGTTCCACCGTCGCGGTCAGGCGGCCGCTTTGATTTT
>Ga0181581_10003779_pt1 | contig 11846 bp, 3 predicted proteins | sample 071ome_22_FD_132433 | JGI IMG/M metagenome (GOLD analysis project Ga0181581, IMG submission 132433) | Coastal salt marsh microbial communities from the Groves Creek Marsh, Skidaway Island, Georgia - 071404AT metaG (megahit assembly) | ecosystem: Environmental > Aquatic > Marine > Intertidal zone... | reverse complement strand
GCGACGTGTCGTCGCTGGCCTCGGTCCGCGCCTTCGCCTCCGCGCTGGACGAGGCCCGGACTCCCGTGCACGTGCTCGTGAACAACGCGGGGGTGATGGTGGGGGAGCGGCGGGAGAGCGCGGACGGGCACGAGCTGAACTTCGCGACCAACACGCTGGGGACGTTCGCCCTGACGCGCCTGATGCTGCCGGCGCTGCGCCGGGGGGCGCCGAGCCGGGTGGTGTTCGTGTCGTCGGCCGGGATGCTGACCGAGGGGCTCCGGGCCGGGGACCCGGGGGGCGCGGGGGCCGAGCCGTTCGACGGGACCCGGGTGTACGCGGTGAACAAGCGGCAGCAGGTGGCCCTGTGCGAGGAGCTCGCGGCGCGGCACCCGGCGTCGGAGGGGGTGCGGTTCTACAGCATGCACCCCGGGTGGACCGACACGCCCGGGCTGCGCGCGGCCATGCCGGCGTTCGTCGGCCAGCTGGAGAACCGGCTGCGGAGCCCGCCGCAGGGGGCGGACACGATCACGTACCTGGCGCTGGCGGACGCGGACGCGCTCGAGGACGGGGGTTTCTACCTGGACCGGCGGCCGCAGCGCAAGCACCTGTGGGTGGCCGGCACGGCCTACTCGCGGGGCGACGTGGGGGCGCTCTGGGACGCGCTGAGCGACATGGCGGGGTTGGAGCGCTGAAACCGCGGCCCGCTCGAAGCGAAGAGGGTGAGGATGGCACGGAATCCCTCGATTTCCGGGGGGGGGCGCGGGCAAAGTAGGGTTTTACCGGCACTGCCCCCGCTGTCCTCGGTCCCCCCAACTCGTCCGTCCCTCATGGCCCCTCTCGCCCCGCCTGTCGCCACTAAAATCACATCGCACTGTCGCGACGGGACTCTTCCATGCACTGAAGGGAACTCACCACTCCCCGAACCTGTGGACTCACCTGCCGAGTTGTCCGCGCTCCCGTGACAGAATAGCGACCGTGCGACCCCTTTACCCTCCCGTGCGGAAGAGTGAGGGATAAATCATAGTTCTACAGGATTTTTCGCCCCCACAGTGTCCCCACGTGGGCCGCATAGCGATCCCCACCTGGCCAGTTGCCTGGGGTCCGGGACTTCATATTGGCCATCGAAGCGGCCCGCTGGCGCCATCGCCCATCTGAGCGGGCCAATCCATACCGTAGGGACATTTCCTGGCGTCACTCGCCGCGCCGCTTGGGCCGGTGCGTGTACGGGGGGGCAGTCAAGGGGGGTCGAGTAGCGGGGGGCATTTCCACGATGGGGGAAGGGAAGGAGGCCGGGGGACGCTGGAAGCCCCGGCTGCTAGCGGCTGTAGGTGCGCTACTGCTCTCGCTGATACCGGGGGCGGCAGCTCAAAGCCTCGCCTCCGATTGCGTCAGCCAAACGGCCACGTTCACTGAGGGGAGCCCAAACCCGTTGTCGCTGACCATCGGCGTCGAATTCACCACTTCGGCGTCCTGTCAGTTCACCCTCACGCCCAGTGCGGGCAAGGCTATTTATGGGGTGCGTGCGGACTTCGCCAGCGGCTTCCAGCCGGGGGACGAGCTGCACTTTGGGACGAGCACCGACCTTCAAACTAATGGTGAGCGCCGTTCACCGGCTGAATCCGACCCCTTCCCGGTGTATCGAATGTGTTTTCTTTGTTTACGCGCATCCGCCAGCGGCCGACTGCCCATCGGTCCCCACGGCTCCCTGTGGCGGGAGTCCACCCTTCCTGCCTGCCTGGACCTGTGAGGCCCTCTCCTGCGACGGGCACTGTGAAGGACGGGGTTACGAGGCGCCTGGAGCGTCAATCACAAGTTCGCGGCGCCAACGAGCCATTATCGCCCGATTTACGTGGACGGAATCGTCACGGGCGGGGCTACTCCAGTTGCCCCCCCCCACATCCCGGAGGGCCTCACCCCCAGGGTGCCATGCAACGCCCTCCCCCCGACACCTCCCGGCCCCGACGCCCCTCCCTCCCCGCAGGGCTGAAGGAGCTGGCGTACGGCAGCAACGGGGTGATGGCCGTGAAGGACTCACTTGACAGTCCACCCCCGCACCTGGGCACCGATGGGAGCAACGTGGGGGGCGTCATCCTCCAGAAGCTCTACTTCAAGACGGCGTCCCTGAACCCGGACATCACGGACCGCGTGGTCCGCATCTCGGCGCTGGAGTGCACCTCCTCCTCCTCTGCGTGCGACGACGCCGACACGGGCACGTACACCGCGATCGACCTCGCCACGAACTTCACCGTCAAGGTGAGCCCCGCCCCGGCGCCCAGGCCCCGCCCCGGCCCCGGCGCCCCCCGCCGCACGGTCCTGCCCGATTCCTGGCCCCGCGGGCCGCCGATACCCTGCCGCCGAGCCCGAGCCAAGCCCCCTCGCCGCCGCAGGTCAACTCGGTGAACGACAAGCCGTCAGTGGTGCTGCGGTGCCACGGCGGGGTGAACGATGGGACGGGGACCAACGACCCGGCCGACTGCCCGGCCCCGGTCAAGTACGTGGAGAGGGATCCCGGGGGGACGACGCAGAAGTACCTGTTACCTGTGTCGTCGACTCAGTCCGCCACCACGATCGTGGTCTCCGACGCCGCGGAGGGCCACAAGATCATGGGGATGGAGGTCTACGTCACTTACGCGGACTGCGACGACCCGGAGACGTGCGCGACGCCGCGGTCGCACACCGAGGACGAATTCGCGCTGACCGGAACCGGCTCGAGCACCGCTAGCACCAAGGGCGTCACGGTGACCATCACCAAGTCAACCGGGACGGACGCGTCGAGGGTGGTGTTCGGTGCGTCCAACGACGTTGACGCTGCGGGGTCGTACGCCACCTACACGACGCTCCTGAAGAACCTCGAGTTCTTCAACACGTCGAGCAACGCCCCGGACAAGGGTCGCATCATCTGGATCCGCGTCCAGGACGACGGGACGTCGCGCACGAGCCCCGACCCGGCGGTCAGCGACTTCAAGTGGAGCGACTTTGCCAAGTCGACGTTCGGGTACGTTCGCAAGAACACTGCCCCCGCGGTGACGAGCGCGTCGGGGTCTGTGTCCTTCACCGAGGACAACAGCGACCCGGGCGGCGTGCAGAACGGCGAGACCGCGGTGTACCCAAACCTTGTCCTGTCCGACTCGGACAGCGCCTACATGACCAAGGCGACGGTCACGATCGACTCGGGGCTCCAGACCGGCGAGGACAAGCTGGACTGCAGCACGGCCAAGCCCGCCTCCGTCACGTGCACCTACACCGCCGGCACGGGCGTCCTGGAGATCACGGCGGCGACGCCCTGCACGGGGGCTATTGACTCGACGTGCATCCCCCGGGCAGACATGGAGACGGCCCTGCGGTCGGTCGTGTACCGGAACCAGCAGACGGGCCTCGACACGCCCACGGCGGGGAACCGGACGACCAGCCTGACGGTCCAGGACTACGACCCGGACACGGTCCAGACGCTGGCCGTGGCAACCCCGGCCGGCGCGAGCAGCATCACGGGTGGGACGGGGACGGCTGCGAATCCGCTGACCACCAGCAGCGCGGGGACGGCGGTGACCATCTCGGTCACCGGACAGAATGACCCCCCGACGCCAACGTTCCCCAAGCTCGATGTCGCGTTCGTCGGCCGCGACGCCGACGTGATCCCCGTCCAGGACGCCTCGAGCTTCCAGGTGTCGGACCCCGACAACGAAACGCTCGCCGAGGCGTACATCGAGATCGACGCGGCCACCTGCGACGTGACGGCCAACGCGGCGCAGCAGTCCGAGACGGTCACCTTCTCCGGGACCTACAAGGTGGGTGACAAGGTCACTGTCGTCATCACGGAGCCCGGCGGGACGATCCAGCCGACTGACATCGTCGAGTACCCGGTCGAGGCCAACGACCTGACCAAGGACGGCGTGGGGGGCGGCGGCGCGGCGACGTCCGCCGAGGCCCTTACCAATATCGCGGCCAAGGTCAAGACGCAGCTCGAATCCAAGGCCAACATCGCAGCCTTCGCGACCGTCACCGCCTCGAGCGCCACCTTGGTGATCCAGGCCCGGACGGCAGGCAAGGAGTTTGTGGTGGCCATCTCCGCCTCGGACGCCACGTCCACCCCGACCGTATCGCTCGCCAACGTCGTCGCCAACGATCGCGGCCTCGGTACCCAGCAGGTGGACGATATCACCGTGGGCGGCAAGTGGGAGGAGGGGGACCGGATGGTTGTGGAGATCAACACCGTCCAGGTCGCCTACACGGTCCTGGGGTCCGACGTGGCGGGTACCGACGCGGCCACCCAGGGCAACATCGCGACCAAAATGGTCGCCGCCCTGGGGTCCCAGACGGCCATCACGGCCGCCGTGGACTCGAGCGTAATCGTCAAGCTGACGGCCAGCACGGGCGGCACGCCCTTCCAGGCGCGGTCCTGGGTAGTGCGGAGGCAGCAGGTGTCGACGGCGACCACGGCGTGGGTCGGTTACCACGACCAGCTCTACGTGGACAACGCCAAGGTTTTCGGCTTCAGCCACTGCGTGGACGCGGGCACCGTCAAGATCCCCGCTGCCGGTCAGACGTGCACCGGGCTCGGGTACACGGAGACCACCGACTGGGCCAAGGTCGTGCGCCCGATCTTCAACAAGGCCCAGTGCAAGATCACCTTCACGGGCCAGTCGTCCATCGACAACTACAAGGCCATCCTCCTCGCCACTCGCCTCTTCATCTGGAACTCCCAGGCTAACCCCGACGCCGGCGACTCGTCAAACACGTTCGTCGCGGCCAGCGGTGCGGGCAAGTACCTCCGGAAGCTGAACTTTGTGCTGAACGACGGCACCGTGGCCACCAACCCGGCCGACTCGCAGCGGTACTTCTGGGCCTCGAGCTTCGTGCCGGCGCCGACGGTCGTCTCGGTCACCCCCTCGAGCGTTCCCACCACAGGCGGGGAGATCACCATCACGGGCACCAACTTCGGCCCCAAGGGCCCCTACACGGAGTCGAATGGGGCCCCCTGCGACCCGTACACGGGCGCCACCAAGAACGTGACGTGCGTCTTCCCCAACATCCTCGGGGACCTCGTCCGCGGGTGCAACGCCGAGCCCTGCGCGGGCGTCGTCGGGCACCTCGTGTCAGAGGTGCGGATCGGGAACAACCAGTGCACCAACGTCAAGGTGATCCAGGACGAGCGCTTTGACTCGGACTCGAACGGCCCCGACATGGTGAGCAAGCTGAAGTGCCAGGCGCCCAGCGGCAACTCCCAGGGCATCGACATCTCTGTCAACATCCAGCACCAGTCAGGGAGCACGAGCATGCTCAAGTCGGGCTCCCAGCCGGGCCTGTTCAACTACGGCAGCCCCACTGTGGAAAGCGTGAAGGCAAACGCCAACACGTGCGGCCCGACGAGCGCCACCTGCCCCTCCAACACGATCACCGTCCTAGGGACGAACTTCGGTCTCCCCGGTACCGCCACCCTGTCCACCGGGGTCGGGTTTGTCAAGATTCGGATGTCGTTCGACAACTCGGAGGTGTTCTGCACCAACGCCGCCGTGATCAAGACGCTGGCGTACGACCCCACGTGCACCGACTGCCCCGCCGACACTTTGATCGGCGGCGTCCAGAAGGAGGCCATCACCTGCGAGCCCCCCGAGTCGACCGGCATCAACCACGACGTCCAAGTCAAGGTCTCGGGGCAGGAGTCTGCATACGCAACAAGCGTCTTCTCCTACAACGTCCCGACCATCACCGAGACCGAGGGGAGCCCGGCGACTGTTTCCTTCCTGCCTGTCACGGGTGTGGAGGCGGGCAAGATGCTGACGGTCACGGGCAACAACTTCGGCCCCCCCTGCTGCGCCGTCGGCTCCGCTGGGTGCAGCACCTCGAGTTCGCCAAAGCAGTGCGACACGAACATCCAGAAGATCCAGCTTATCAAGAACGACGCCACAAGCTCCGCGGCCGAGACGGGCGGCGCGGCCGCCACCATGGACTGCTCGGACCAGTTCACCGTCGTGTCCCACACCCAGATCGTCTGCAAGCCGAAGAAGATGCAGGACGCCTCGGCGGGGGGCTTCAACCTGAGCACCACGGCGGACCTTGACCGCCTGCACACGATCGCGATCACCGTGCGCGGGCAGACCAACGCCGACGCTGCGTACAACAAGCGCATGAAGTACCTCGGCCCCACCCTGACGAGCATTTACCGCTACTGTGACCCGGGCAACGAGACATGTCCGGCGAACCCGGCGCTCGCCACGGCCGGGTACAAGCTCAATTTCAACGGGGACGACTTCAAGATCCTGGGGTCGAACTTTGGCGACGCTGACACCCCAACCGTCGTCGTGCAGTTCAAGAGCACGGCCGGGGTGTGGTACGACATGCCCGGGGGCGCCGGCTACGCAGTGCCCGCCGGGGCCCAGACCGTCAAGGTCACAACCTCGCACACGGAGATCCTGGGCTACGCCGTTAAGTACAACACCGCGACCTCCGGCGGGACGACGCAGAAGCCCGACGTCAAGATCACCGTCGACGGGATCGAGTCAAACGTCCTGGCCCTGTCTGGCGGGAGTGAGCTCCTCTACGAAGGCCCGGCCCTCGACGCGACGATGATCTACGGCGACCAGTTCGGGTACGGCATCAACGGCCTCTACACCAGCTCGAACCCGAACTACGGCGACGGGTCTGACCCCTCGGCGACCCCGGGCCTTACTGCCATCCAGGACGACGGCTCCTGGATCACGATCAAGGGCCGCAACTTCGCGCCCAAGTTCGGGTTCTCCCCACGCACTCTGAACGCGGACCCCACGCAGGACAAGGTAGAGTTTCTGGGCGGAGACACCGTCTCTTGGAATGCAGTGTCCTTCAAGGACGTCACGAAGGACTCCTGGCTCCTCGACTCGACGACGCTCTACATCCGCCACTCTGACGCCATCAGTGCCGCGGGGCTGGCTACCGCCCACGATGTCGACAACACGGCGAACATCACGCCCCGTTCCGGTACGACCAAGGTGCGCGTCACGCTCGAGGGGATCCAGACCGACATTCCAACGGCGGCAAACTTCACGTACCTCGGCCCGCTCATCACTGGCGAGCCGGCAGCAGGCGCCGACCAGGGCTACATCACGACGGCCGAGGCGGTGTACACGGAGGGGTCTCTCGCCACCGGCGCCAAGATCACGATCAAGGGCAAGCGCTTCGGCCCGGTGGGGACCGCCTTCTTCAACACAGGCACGTACGCCAACGCCAAGGTCCGCCTGTGCCTGGTCAACTCGGACTGCTCCAAGTACGTCGTCTGCGACGCACCGGCTGTCACGACGAACGACGGAGAGTCGGCCGCCACGTGCAACCTCGACCCGAACCACGCCGACTCCCTCCCCCGGTACTGCCCCTTCGGCACGGGCCTGGCGTCCGACGGCTGCTTCGCCACCGACTCACTCGCCGCGGCCACGGGCGGGCGCGTGCAGATGGTGGTCGGAGTGCTGGAGGACAATGTCCTGGCCACGGGCGACAACACGGCCTCGTCGAAGTTCGCGGCGGAAGCGGCGGGGAGCTCCGGGGCCGGCAAGTTCCGCGTAAGCGCGCCAACGATCACCTCGGTAACGACCCCGGGGGGCAACCCGCTGTACACTGACGGGCGTAAGACGTCGACCAACCGCATCACCGTCATCGGGCAGGGCTGGGGCGGCGGGTCGGACGTTACGATCGACGCCGGCAACTCGAGCAGCTTCTTCCTCCGGGCCGTCAGGATCAACGGCAAGGACTGCCAGGACGTGCAGATCACCACCGGCGACCTGCAGGACGACACGAACGCCCGCCTCACGTGCTACCCGGCCGCAGACGTGGGCAACGGGGCCGGTGCCAACCGCCTCGTCAGGGTCTACGTCGGAGCCCCAGGTTCGGGCGAGGAGACGTGGCTCGTCAGCACGGATAACGTGACCGTCGGGTTCCGGAGCCCCGTCGTGACGGACGTGTTTGGCAGTGACAAGCGCGACTACAACCTCTCGGTCGGAAACGCCGAGATCCTCAAATTCCGTGACCGCAACATCAACGGAACGGGCGCTCGTGGCGTGGACCCGGACCTGACGAGCTCGACAGCCGACAACGCCGACGACACGTGGACCGGCGGGAAGGGCACCGTGCCGTCCAACTTCTCGGTCGGTCAGAACTTCAACACGGTGACCATCCAGGGCGTCAACTTCGGGCGCACTGGCAGCCTCGTCAAGGTCATGCTCGACATGGACGGCAACACGGCGACCGCCGGGCAGTCGGCCACGCCTTCTACCGTGGGCTCGGGGGGCGTGATCGAATGCGAGACGCCGGCTGACGCCGGCGCCTGCGGCGATGCCGACTGCGGTGTGCAGGCCCTGGCGGAGGCCCAGGTGGATACTGTGACCGTGTCCGGGACGTGGGCGGCCGGAGACGTCGCCAAGGTGACGATCAACGACACCGAGGTGACCTACACGGACGCGGGCGACGGCGCGGCGGGGGTCGCGACCAAGCTCGCGGAGGCCATCAACGCAGACGCCGCCGTGTCGCCGCTGCTCACGGCCGCGAACCCGAGCGACGGCGTCGTTACTCTCACCGCCAAGGCTGGACAGTCCTTCGTGGTGACGAACCCTACCGCCACGGACGGCGGCGGCGACAATTCCCAGGACGTCCTGCACGCCGCGACGTCCCCGTCCTACGACTACATCCGCTGCAAGCTCGGCGTCGAGAACACCAACGTAGTAGGCCGCGGGATCCCCCTCAAGGTCATCTTCTGCGAGGCGGACTCGAGCGACGCCCACGCGTGCAATGAGGCCAGCGACGCCGGGGCTGGCGGGATCACCGGGATCCTCGGGGACGGGTACTGGCTCACGGCGGTGCGTCCCATCGGCGACCCCACTATCGGACCGACCAAGTCGGACAGCGCCGACAGCTACGAAGTGTACAACGAGACGCTCTCATTCACCGCCCCCACCATTACCAGCATCGACATCCCCGTGTCCTCGTCGACGACCAACGGTTGGGTGGGTACCTCGGTGCTCACGATCCGGGGGACGAACTTTGGCGGCCTGCAGGCCGGGAACATCAGCAACGTGGACGTGGCCATCCAGCAGCTCCACACCACCGAGCAGCCCGACTGTGCGCCGGCTCTGTGCTCCGATGCCGCCACCGGGAACACCGGGCACACGTGCATCCTGTGCACCTACACATGCGCGCACACCACCGGCGGCAACGACTCGCAGCCCTGCATCCCTTACCTGCCTCGGAAGGTGGTCGTGCGCGTAGGCAACCAGCTGTCCGTGGAGAAGACCCTCGTGGGCGGGGTTCCCGGGCCCGTGATCGAGACAATCTCCAACGTCTACATCTTCGGTGGCGCCTCGTACCCTGTCACCATCACCGGGAGGCGCTTCGGCGGCGTTGGAGACAACGCTGTGACGACGGCCATCGACAGCAAGGTGACGCTAGACTCGGTCCGGGTCTGCGACCGCGTCCAGTTCTGGGACACGACGGGCTCCGATAACGCGGACATAATCTGCGGGGCAGACAACGCGAGCGGCACGGGTTCCAGTGGGAACTGGACCAACGTCGCCTCACAGACGGGGGCGAATGGCGCGCTGAACGACGGCGCCGGCGGGAACCTCGGCCGGAGCCCTGCTGAGGCGGGCACCACGGCCGAGCCCAGGAAGGTGTTCGCCACCCTCGAAAGCCACACGCAGACGGCCGGGGATGCCACGGACGCGCTGACCATGGCCGTGCGCTTCAGCTACTCAGTGGATGCCTGCACCGGCGGCAACGGGTACACCCTGGACGAGGCGACGCTTCTCGGCCTCTCCAACGGCGGCTTCAACACCCTCACGTGCACTGGCAGCGGGTCCTCGGCCACCCGGTACGTCTCGACTGTTGAGTCGATGTGCGGGATTCCGTGCCAGCAGGCGAACGGCTCCGCCGGCAATGGCACCCCTGGCGCCACTGGGGGGCAGGCTCAGCTTGAGTACACCGCCCCCGCGTTCTACGTCACCCCAAACACGGACCACGGCAACGCCGACTTCGCCGCCGTGTCGACGGGCGGGAGCATCATCTACATGCCCACGACGAGTGGGACCGACGGCGACACGTTGACGCTCAAGGGCGAAGGCTTCGGCTCGATCGTCGGGGACACGAAAATCCTCTCCGTTAAGTGGTACGACGAGGTCACCGACTCCTCGAGCGCAACCCTCTATGATCCCACGAACGCGGCGTTCGGCGTGACCATCACCGACATCAACACGATGACGCTCAAGGTCCCCGACGGGATCGGGAACTTCTCGCTCGTGTTCCAGTTCAACTGTAACACCGAGTCGGAGCGCACGAGGCCCAAGCCGAACAATGCGACGACGGGGACCGTCACGGTGGCGAACACCACGTCGGCAAACTTTTCGGATACGCAGCAGGTGTCAGACCTCACGTTCTCGGCGGCCACCGACGGCTGGGCACTGCTGTACACGATCAATGTGACCGTGACCGAGGACGGCGTCTCGAAGACGACGTCGCATACCATCCTTCTGGCCGACTTAACAGACAGTGTTGTGGACTTCGCGAAGCTCATGACAAACGTTGCGGCCACGATCAATGCGGATACGGTCAACGTGGGCTCCCTGGTCGTAGCCACGGCCGACGGGGCCAACCGGAAGGTCTCCCTGGAGTCGAAGAGCGCGGGCTTTAAGCCCTTCACGGCCGAGGTCGACATTGAGCGCGACGCGATCACCAAGGACAGCTACGCCGACCTGACGTGCAGGGGCCAGACGAGCCCCCTAATGGTGGGTCGCACCAAGCCTGCGATCACCAACACCCCAGCGGGAGTGAGCGCCAACGGTGGCCAGGTCACCCTCACGGGCACCAACATCTCGACGCCCTACCTCGCGACTGGCGTCGCTGGGAGCGGGTCGACGGTCAAGGTGGCTCTGTACCGGAGCGCCACTTTGTACAAGGAGGCGCTCTCGACCGACACCATCTCGTACGCCGCGGGCATCTTCACCGTGGTGGCCACCCTGCCCAGCGGGTCGGGTGTTGGCTACGACGTGCGGGTCACGATCCGCCAGTGCGCTGCCCTGCAGGGGGGCAACTCGGTCACCAAGACGGCCCCCACACCGGCCAGCTCGGGGACGGCTCAGGTAGACGACCTCGTCCTCTCCGAGGCCGCGACCTGGCTCGAGAACTACAAGATCATTGTCAAGGTCCAGGAGGGCTCCTCGGCCTGGGAGATCGCCCACACGGTGGCCAACCCCGACGACTGGGACACGGTCGGCGGGGAGGTCGACTTCACGAAGCTCATGGTGAACCTCGCGGCCACGATCAACGGGGACACCTCCGGCGTCGCCACCCTCGTCGAGGCGACCACCCCGGCGACCATCAACGAAGACGCCGACACCCGGACGCTGATCCTGACATCGAAGCGGACAGACGGCACGGCCTTCACAACCACGGTCACGGTGGAGCCCCCCACGTGCAGCGAGCCCGTCGTCGGGACGACGGCCGCCCTGATCAACTTCAACCAGCCCAAGATCACGAGCATCCACTACCAGACCGTGGGGACCAAGGTCCCCACCCTGCCGACGCGGGTGAGCCAGCTCAGCGCGGCGGGGAACTCTCTCGGCAACGGCACCTGGATCACCATCACTGGGGAGGACTTTGGCCCCAACCTGGAACGCAACGAGGCGGACGCACAGGGCTTGGGCGTCAAATTCCTGTACGACGTTGGTACGGAGGTCGAGTGCAAGAATCCCATCATCCGCGACAGCGCGGTGAACGGCGGTGTCCAGTCGAGCAACATCATCTGCTCCATCTCGTGCCTCATCGGCGATGCCGGTTGCACCGACAGGACACATGGGAGCGGGGTCAGTTACAGCCCGAAGTTTTTCCTTAACAGCGCCCAGTGGGTCGTC
>Ga0181581_10003760_pt1 | contig 11875 bp, 7 predicted proteins | sample 071ome_22_FD_132433 | JGI IMG/M metagenome (GOLD analysis project Ga0181581, IMG submission 132433) | Coastal salt marsh microbial communities from the Groves Creek Marsh, Skidaway Island, Georgia - 071404AT metaG (megahit assembly) | ecosystem: Environmental > Aquatic > Marine > Intertidal zone... | reverse complement strand
TCCGCGGCGTTCGCGGGCCGAACGTGGCTGACTGGGCCCCCTATTTTGAATCGGACGGGGTTAAAAAAAACCGGCGGGCCGGTGGGGGGGCCGGGGGCTTGGGGGGGGGGGCCCGGGGGGGGGGGGTTCCGGTCCACCATCCTTGCCGAGGTCATTTACTGCGTTGCTATAGATCATAACACGCAAAACGCGGAAAATCGCCCCACATTCCCGTATCAAACGCTATTGTGCAAGATGATCGGCCTTCGGAGCGAGGGACCGGATTCAGCTTGTCAACCGACCTTGTCGGGGTCGCGAAAAAGATGCGCGGGGCCACTCAGCGGAATGCTGGACCTCAACGACTAACACGTCATTGTTATTGACGATGGTACTCACATGTTCTTGAAGCGGGGGAAACCTCGACCTGAGGAACAATGTCACTTGATGCCTTCCGACGGAGACCCTTCACAGTTTGCGGATTGCCCTTGTCGGAGATTCTGTTGTCGCGAAAGACCATACGTTTGCTGGATATGGCACAGATAGCCCGGTTCTCCAACCAGCAGGCGCAGAGGGGCCCTCGAGATGATTTTCCCGTCGGTCGTCAGGCGTGGAGATACAACACCACGGGGAAGATCGTGTTGCCGTTCGGGCACGAGAAAAAAATCGGAGAGTGCGAGGACCTGGCCGTGCTGTTGGGAGGTCCGGTGAGGTCTCCGGACGTTTTACTCTGGGGGCCCCAGGGGCGACCCCAGTCAGACGCGTAGCATCCGGCCAAGCGGCCCCGGGGCCCGGGCCGCGGGGCCCGCGCCCGCCTCCGCCCCCCTGCCGCGGGGATCGCCTGGTGCGGGCCGGGCGGCGCCGTTGTATCTCGACTCTTCCGTTGAAGAAGGGTTGCGTGCGCGTCGGACGGCGCACTGACCCCAACGAGACCTCCCGCCCCAGGGTGGGGACATGGGCCTCGGAGGCGGCCTACCGACAGCAGGCCTACTGCCCCGGGACGGCGCAGGCGGTCGCGCGCCACGGGGGATGTCCGCCGACGCCTAGAAGGACACGTCTGCATATGGCGGACCCCCTGGACGTGGTCGCTCAGGCGACGGGATCACGGCCGACGGTACCACCCTCGGGGCCGACAACGCTGTCGGCGCCGCCCTCCTCGACGCGCCCGCGGACGCCAAGCTGTCCCCGGGCGCGAATGTCTCTGCACCGTGGACGAAGAGACCGGCATGGCAGGCGCCTTTGAGCACGATGGCTCCGTGATCACGGGGCGCACCCTCCTCAACCTCGACCCGGCAAGCCACCCATGCCGACCCCGTCAGTGGTGGACCGTGACCGTTGGCAGACGAGAGGAAGGCTGGTCGGTCTCCCGCCCCCCCTCTCGGGAGTGGTCCCGGTGTCCAAAGGGCACGTCGAGGGCGTCCTTACGTGTGCAAATCGCGCACACCCGGTCGAGAGTGCCCCCCGAGCCTGCCCCGAGAGTGCCCAACCTGCTCTGAACACTGCGAGGGCTCTCCCCGCTCGGTTCGCGCCATGTTTTTGACGCGCAGCGAATATGACCGCGGCGTGAATACGTTCTCGCCAGAGGGGCGGATCTTCCAGGTCGAGTACGCCATCGAGGCAATCAAGGTGCCCCACACCCCCCCCACCCTTCGCCCCCCACCGTCTAGAGTGCGCTTGGGGCCCGGAGGCGCCGGGATCTGACTCGCGACTTCCCCCCGGGCATTCTGGTGATCTAGATACGCGGCATGGCCCCGAATATTGCGTCGTATAAGCTCCTTTCATGCCCAGACCGCAGATCCCCGGTTGCCCCCCCCAAACGACCCCCTGCCCTCGCTCTCCCCCGCCCCCCCTCGTGTCCCCGAGCTGATTCGAGAGATCGAACCCCCCTCTGTGTGTGCAGCTTGGGTCTACCGCCATCGGCGTGCGGACGAGCGAGGGCGTGGTGCTTTGCGTGGAGAAGCGCATCACGTCCCCCCTGCTCGAGCCCAAGTCGATCGAGAAGGTGATGGAGGTGGACGAGCACATCGGGGCGGCCATGTCCGGCCTCAACGCGGACGCGCGGACACTGATCGAGCACGCCCGGACCGAGTGCCAGAACCACCGGTTCACGTACAACGAGCCCCTCGGGATCGAGTCGTGCGCCCAGTCCCTCTGCGACGTCGCCCTCAACTTCGGGGAGGACGGCCAGTCGAGCGGGATGAGCCGGCCGTTCGGCGTCGCGCTGCTGCTCGCCGGGTGGGACGACAAGGGCCCCGTGCTCTACCAGACGGACCCCTCCGGCACGTTCGTGCGGTACGAGGCCAAGGCCGTGGGGAGCGGGAGCGAGGGTGCGCAGAACGCCCTCCAGGAGCAGTACAAGGCCGACATGAGCCTGAAGGAGGCCGAGGTGCTGGCGCTTTCCGTGCTCAAGCAGGTGATGGAGGAGAAGGTCACCCGGGCCAACGTGGACATCGCCACTGTGGCCCCGAAGTACCACCTCTACTCGGAGGACGAGGTCCAGGCCGTCATTGACCGCCTCTAGGCCCCGCGGAACCTCGCTTAAACGCGCCAGGCCCCTCACATCCCCGGCGCTCCCCCCCGGTCCGACTCCCGCGCCGCGCGCCCCGCCCTGGCGGTGGCGGACCCGAAACCGACCCCCCCGTCGAGCATCGCCCCAAACATGTCCCTCCGCGACGGCCGCGACCCCCGCGATGCCCCGCTCAGCGTGCTCCGCCGACTCGCGCCGCTCCCGAGGAGCACCGTCTGGCTTGAGGACACTGCCGCCGCCAGAGGGGACAGAGTCTTGGCAGAGGCCGACGTGTAGCTGACCCCGGGGGCCCGGGCGGTGTTCAGCGCCTCGAGGACCGCCACCCCGGCCCGCTCCGCATCCGGGGACGGCCCCGTCGGTCCCCCGTCCGTCGCCCCGCTAGCACCCCGCGCCGCACCGCGGGGGGGGTCTGGCGCGACCGCGGCTGCGCCCGAGCGCGCCTCGCCCGGCCGTGCCGCGTCAGGTCCCGTCAGCTCCCAGATCAGGCCCCTGTCCGTCACCTCTGGCGACGGTTGGGGGCTCCTGCCGGGCGTGAGCCGCCCAGTCTGGACGCCCAGGAGCGGGTTCGAGGCCCCGCGGGAGGGGGGCACAGGGGACAAGCTGGAGCGCGACGTCCCCTTGCTCGGGGGCGCCGCCTGGGGGAGCAGCCCGAAGCCCGTGTGGCTCCACGCCAGCTGCCGCCGCTTCGTGAGCTCCGCAGCCGTCAGGGCCGACGGTGCCTTGGCCGGCTGGCGCCCGCGCCCGCCGCCCACGCCGGGCGACAGGGCGGGCAGGTGCCCCCTGGCCGTAGGGCCGCTCACCATGAGGGCGTCGGCCACCCCGGCCGGGCGGCGGGGGACGGAGCGCGGGGCCCCGATGCTCGGGAGGGCGGGCGGCGGGCTCGCGGGCTGCCCCGAAGACGCCAGGCAGGCGGCCTCCTCCGCATCCTCCCCGGCGGCGAAGGAGATGGAGCGCTTGCGCCCCAGCCTCCGCGGCGCTGGCTGGAGGGCCAGCGCCTTGGCGCCCTCGCTCCCCGTGGCGGACTGGGCAGGGCGCCGGGGGGCATTGAGGTGCCTCTGAGAGGGGCGCCCCCCGCTGCTCCGCCTCGGTGCGCGCGAGTCGTGCAGGGCCGGCTCCTCGAACGTGGCGCCCGCGATCACCTGGTCGACCTTCTCCCGGACCTGCGCCTCCGCGCTCCGCAGGTCGGCGTCCACGTCGGCGACGGCCGCCCGGCCCTTGGCCCTCTTGAGGTGGCGCAGCTGGGCGAGGCGCTCGCGCTCCTTGACCATCTCCGCCAGGCGCGCCTTCTCGGCCTGCGCCGCGACGCGGCGGCACTGCTCGACCTCCCGCTCGGCCGCCCGGGCGGCCTCCCTGCGGGTCGCCTCGGCGGCCGCCACCTGCGCCTCGACGTGGGCGTTGACCCGGCGGCGGCGGCATGCCCGCCCGGCCAGCCAGCGCCGGGCGTACGTCTGGATGACGGTGGCGGCCATGCCCTCCACCTCCTGTTGCAGGAGCATCGCCGAGTACTTGTTCTTGAGCGCCGCGTCCTCCCGCGCCATCTGGCCCAGCCAGCGGTCGAGCTTGTCCTCGCGGGCCCGGCGGCGCTCGGCCATGGTCAGGCGCATCAGCTGCTCGTGGGCCTCGGCGTTGACCGACGCCTCCATGGCCATCTGGTAGGCCTGCCCGGCGAACTTGGAGTGCGCGGTGCTCCCGTCCTCCTCCTCGTAGATGTCCTCCAGGGAGCTCAGGAGCTGCTGCTTGGTCTGACGGAAGCGGCTCGAGGCGACCGTGAGGAAGGACGACACCTTGGTCCGCGCCCGAGACCAGCCCCCGGTGGACCTGAGGGGAGAGGCCGTGGCGACGCTCGCGGCGTCCCCGTGGTCCACCGTCGAGGCCCCGAGCGTCGAGGCCCCGAGTGTCGAGGGCACCTGCGACGCGCTGCCGTTCCGCCGGTGCTGCGCCCGCTGCGCCTTGCCCACCTCGAGCAGCTTGTTGTACGTGTTCTCGAAGCCCGCCTCCTTGATGTCCCGGAGCGTCGGGCCCCTCGCCACCTCGGCCTGCCCGGGCGTCATCGTCTCCTGCCTGGCGTAGAGGGCCCGCTCCCGCTGCGGGTCTGCCTGGGCAATCAGGTCCGTCTCGCGGAGAGCCCCCGAGAGCCCGGCCGCCATGCTCACGTCCTCCAGCTCCCCCACGATGGACCCGGCCGACGAGGCGTCCGACGGCGTCGCCCCCGCCTGGCGCAGACCCCCGCGCCCGAAGCTGAAGCCCATAAAGTACGACACGTCCATGCTCCCCCCCGCGCCCTCCCGCTCCAGCGCCCGGGGGTTGTCCTGCTTGTACATCCACAGCTCGTCGCTCCCCCCCCCCGGCTCCCGGTGGCCCGGCCCGGCCCCGTCCCCCACGGCCCCGGCGCCGCGGCCCCGGGGGGCCTGGTGCACGGCGCCGGCGGGGTTGAGCCGGGCCGTGCCGCTGCCCACCCCGTCCCCGGGGTCCGGCGAGCCCCGCGCCTCGAGGGCCAGGGAGCTGTGGCGGCTGCGGAACTCGCGCGAGTCCCAAGAGTCCAGGGGGGGGGGCTCGAGGGTCTCCCCCGTGGCGTCGCGGATGACCCGGCGCACCGCGCCGCTGTCCGCCCTCTCGACCGCGCCCTCAGGGGCCCTCTCCGCCGCCCGGGCGAGGTCGGCGGCCACCTGGGGGTCCACCCACTGGGCCGGGGCCAGGTAGTCGTGGGGGAGGGCGGCCTTGTCCTGGCTCAGGCCCATGGCGGCGACGGGACACGGGGGGGGGGTCGCCGGGTCCGCCGCCGGCGCGGGGGTGGCCCGGCTCGGCGCTGCGGGGGGCAGCGGGGCCGAGCTGGCGGCGTCAGCCCCCGACGCGAAGCGGGACTTCCTTTTCGGGGCGGGGTCGGCCGCGCCAGCGGCCCCCGCGCCGATCCCGTCCTCCGGCAACTTGGAGTTGGACCTGGACAGCCCGCCCAAGGCGCTCGAGAGGCGCTGGACGATGGACCCAATGCCACGGCTCAGGGTCCTCATGAGCGAACCCCTGCGGCCCGCGCGGCCGGCCTGCGATCGGGGGGAGGCGCCGCTGGATCGTCGTTTGTACCTCATAGACGCCGACAAGACCGGACAGTCGGCCATCAGGGGCCGCGCCGGCGAAATAGCGATACGGAGGGGATTCGCCGGCAAGGGTTTCCTACGAGCATAGGGGTGGTTTGTGTGGGGGGGGAGGGACGCACCCTCCCCTTGCCGCCGTCCTCGTCCCCATCGCCTGGCTGCCAGGACGCGTGTGCCGACGCGGGGAAGGTGGATCCGTCATCCTCGCCGTCCACGGCGACGGAGGTGAAGGGCGCGACTGCAGCGAGGGGGGCGGTCAACGGTGCGATTAATGCGCGTTCTGAGAGCGGGAGCGCCCTGTCGCTAGGTCACGGAGCATAGAATGTACGATACTGGGTCTTCGAAGCACACATCAATCTCGTAATGCGCGCCCCGGAGACACTCGACCGCGCGGTGGCCAAGGCGGGAACACCACGGGTCCGGACCGCTGCGACGACGCGCCGGCAGTGAATCGCCCCTCACCTCCGCTGAGGACGTCGTCAAAGTCCGTTGCGCCGCGTTCTTTCCCCATCTTTGCGAGTGGGCGGGTTCTGAGAGAGGTCGGTCCGGGAGAATCACGGCTGGGGGGGCCGAACGCAGAAAGACAGCGCTCGTCACGGAAGGAGGCTCGCTCTGTTGAAATGATGCTCCGCGGGGCCAAATCGATTGATATAATTGCGTAAATGGCGCCACGACAGCACTAATCTCTTTCAGATCGTCGAATTGAGCGCCTCTAATGCCAAGAGCGCTTGTCGAAACGCGTAGGGTGCGGTGCGGGAGGCAGGCGAAACGCGCAGTGCTTCAAGCAGCGAAGTGGTGCCGACATGTACGAGTCGACGCACACGTATCAGGGGCGCGGCGGGCCGCGATCCGGGGCGCCAGGCCTCACGGGCGGAGCCCGGCGACTGGCATGGTGCCACGTCGCTGCCACGTGGCACCCCGGCTGCGAGGCCGCCGGGCGTGCGCCATACCAAGCGAGAGCCTACTGGGAGCCAGAGCGGTCATCTCCCGCGGCGGCACCCCCGTCGGCCTCCGCCGCGGCCCGGCCCCCCCCCCCCCCCTCTGGCACGTCCCCGCCCCCCCCGGCGGGTCGGCCCCCCCCCCCCCCGTCGCACCCCGCGCCGGGGGCCTGCATGCCGCGCATCTTTGCCATCTCCTCCTCCAGCAAGAGGTCCAGCTCCTCCGAGTCCTGGCTGTCCCGCCGCGCCCGCCCGGCCCCGAGGCCCTGGACGGCCGCGGAGGCGTCCCTCGTCATGCTGGCCAGGCCCTCTTTCAGGTGCCCGGCCGCCTGCCGAGCCTCCCTCGCCGCCGCGCCCAGGCCCGTCTTGATCTGGGCACCCAGCGCGCCGGGGCGCGCGGCCCCGCCCCGGAGGCCGAAGGCCCCCCCCACGTCGGCCCCGAAGGCCTTGACCGAGCCCCCGACGTCCCGGAGGAAGCCGCCCAGCCCCGGGTGCGCCTCCTCGCGCCCCGCGGCCCCCGCGCCCCCGGGGACCACCCGCGTCGGGTCGACCGAGTGCTCCCCCGGCGCCACGGACACCTGCCCGGGCGCCTCGGCAGGCCCCGCCCCGGGGCCCGGCGCGGTCGCGGGGGGCACGGCGTCCCGCGGGAACAGGGGCAGCGACTGGTCCCCCGGGAGGACGTGGCGGGCCAGGTGCAGGTAAACGAGCCAGAAGGGGACCTCGAACGCCGGGAGGTCGGCGACGATCGAGTCGTGGAAGTGGCGCAGCTCGGGCGCGTGGAGCAGGATGAGCTGCGCGTGCCGCTGCTGCCAGGGGGTCAGCCGGGCCGCCAGGGCCGCGCGGGCCGCCGCCTCCCTCTCGGCGGGCCCCGCGCCCTCGGAGAAGGCGGCCCCCTCGAGCAGCGCCGCCACGTCCCCCGCGGCAACGTCGGCGGCGCCGGCCGGGGCGCCCAGGCCGAGCAGGTCGAGGGGGAACTCGCGGAGGGCCCCGTAGGTGGTCCCCCGGGCGAGCTCCAGGGCGGGCAGGTTGATCGAGTACCACTCGAGTTCCGCCTGGGAGACGGCCTCGTCGGCGTCGCCGTCGCGCGACAGGTTGAGGCGGCGGCCAAAGTCCCGGAGCCGGGCCATCGTGGTGCCGTTCCAGTCCCGGGCGGCCGTGTTGGCCCTGGTGGCGCCCTCCTTGGCCAGGTCGGACGTCTTGGCGTACGCCCGCTTCGCCTCCTCCGCCGCCCGGGTGGCCCAGGGCTGCGCGGCCGTGCCCACCTTAGTGGCGGTCCGGGAGGCCTCCTCCACTGCGGTGGGGCCTCGGCGGGGGGCGGGTGGGCGGGGGGGAGGGGGGGGCCGACCGGGACCCGTCTCGTGCGACGAATCGGACGGGCCGCGCCCGCGGGTGACGGACGCAGATGCCCGCTCCCTCGCCCCGCTCACCTGCCTTGTGCGTGACCGCCTGCGCTGTCTTCGCAGCGGAGCCGAGCCAGCCCCTCACGGCGCCCCACCGGGCGCCCGGAAGAAGGCTCGCGGGTTGTTGGGGTTGACGCGCCCCTCCCGCGCCGCGTGCCGCTGCAGTGCCGCCTTCCGCGGTCTCGGACGCCCCCATTACGCTCGTGTAACTGGGAGGGGGGGCCTCCTGGGATCCTGTGTCTCCCATGGGGGCGCGCGAGGGAGCTGAGTTCGTCGCGCCCACGGGGGCCCTGGTGGTCAAGGCAGGGGCGAGACCTTGGAGAGGCGCCGAGGCACTGCACGCTCCTCTCTGTGGGGCGCGTGGAAACGAGGGATCGAGCGCGGAAAACGGCCTTGTGTTGCGCTCTGCTCGCCGGGCGCCCCGAGGAGGGGGGGCAACCGTCGAGAGCTGGGCCCTCCACTGGCGCGGCAGGGCACGAGGTGCCACCCCAGCCCGACCAGTGAACAGGCGCGAGTGCCCGGCCCGGAGCCTGGCGCCCTGGCCCTTCGGGCTAGGGTACTTGGGACTGCCGTGCCCCTCGCCACGGGTAGACTAACAGGTAAGTCTCACACGCCTGTGCTTTGATAGCTCGTGATGGTGGCTACTCGTTCTTCTCGCGCCGCTGGTGGAGCAGGTGAGTACCCACGGGCCAATACCCATCGTCTTAATACTTACGTTGGCACCCCACCGCGTCGCCAGGGTCCCCGCCGCTCCCGCGAATTACGACTTCGGCGCGCACCTGTCGTTGTTGACTGGGGGGGGCTGAGGCCGCCCGATGTCGACGCGCCACGCGCGGCACCGAGTGCCGTCAATCTGCCCCTATCGGAGCCAATATCTCCGGAATTCCCCTCGGAGTCCGCCGCAGGGATCGACGCGGAGATGATGTCGCCCGCTCCCACTCCCCGTCGGAGTGCCCGGCTTGCCAAGACGCCCCTCGCCGCTCCCCGGAGCCCCTTGACGAACAAGACCAACGATACGATCGAGACCAACCAGACCGCCGCCGCCGACCCTACCCCGCAGGCGAGAGACCCCCTCCCTCGCCCGCGGGGAGACGGGTCCTGCCTCCACCCTGGGCCCCGTTCCCGCCAATGCCCTGCTGCCCCCCCGCGCCGCCGCAGACCACCGTGACGCCCGTCCCTTCCCAGGCCGACGCCGTTGCCAGGACCCCCGTGACTCGTCGGAGCACCCGCATCGCCGCCAAGACCCCCGTCCCCAACGACCATGTCGCTGCCCCTCCCCACGGTGACCTCGGTGGAGCGCCAGACGCTGCCGGCTGTGGCAGTGGCCCGGGAGTGGGAGCTCCCGCCGCGCCCGGTGCCGAGCCGCCCGTCCGCGGCGCCGATCCTGCAGGCGTCGATGGCGCTGCCCTCGGTGCCCCTGCTGGTGCAGGCGGCGAGGCAGCTCCGGAGGGTTGCGCGCAGCCTGCGACCCGAGTGAGTGCCGCGGACCCCTTCTCGGGCCTCGCCGCGACCCCCACGCCGCTGCCGCCCACCCCCGTCATGGCCACCCCGGAGCTCGGCAACCCCCACGACGACGCCGGCGCCTACACCATCGCCGACACCCCCCACATGAGCTGGATGGCCCCCGGGGACGGGGCCGTGACCCCCGAGGTGGCTGGGACACCCATGTCGGGCATCGAGGACGCGGTCCCGGGCACCGCCGGGGCGGAGATGCTCCTCGCCGCCCTCGAGGACGCCCCGCCGCGGTCCCACTCCATGCCCGCCAACGTCACGCCCATGGCAGACCCCTCGGCCGCCCTCTCCCCCATGTCGACCGAGCCCACCCCGCTCATGGGCGTGCCCCTCCGCGTCGACCTCAGCCCCGCCGCGGGCTCCGCTGCCGGCTTCTCCTTCGCCCCAGTGGCCTCCGAGGACGCGCCCGTGTCTCCGGCCTTCCCCGCCGCCTCCGCGGCGCCCGAGGCCGAGGCCCCGGCGGGCAGCCCCGCCCAGAGCGCCCCCGCCAACACCCCCATGGGCCCCGCCCGCGCGGCCCCGCGCTCCTTCGACGCCTCCGCTCTCCAGTCCGCTCTCTCCGAGCACGCCGGCCGCGGTACCCCCGCGCAGCCGGGCCCGTCCCCCTCCCTCCGCCAGCTCAAGCGCCAGGTGGCGGAGGCCCTCGAGGCCAAGCACGGTGCCAGGTACGCTGCTGAGGTGGAGCACGCGATGCGCGTCGCGGGGGAGATCCGCGCCGGGTTCCCCCACACGCGCTTCAACGACGACGGCACTGTGGCCGCCAAGACCCCCGGCAGGCACGGCGTCGAGCTGGCCACCCGCCGCGACGCCGACGACGACCGCGACTACGACTGTGACTACGACGAGGCCGAGGAGTGCCACGCCGAGGAGGTGGAGGCGCTGTCGAGGTCCGTGGCCAAGATTGACGTCAGCGGCCCGATCGCCCTGAACGGTGTGGACTTCGCCGGGCGCCACCTCAAGTTCGAGGACGGCGAGGTGCGCCCCGTGGAGCGCAAGCTCCGGGGGCTTCCGACGCCCCAGGGCAAGTACACTGTGTTCGAGTAGCCCAGCCTGGGTTTGCCCTACGCGGCCGGTTCAACGCGCCCCCCCCGCCTAGCGCCTGCGCCCGCCCTTCTTCTGCACGAGCTCGAACCAGTCGTCGTCGATGACGGGCCCCGGGGGCGGCAGCCGCTCCTCCCCCATGGACCCGTCGTCGCCCATAGACTCGTCCTCGTCCGAGCTGTCGGACCCGTCCATGACGGCGCCGTCGTTGTCCACCACCTGCGCCGTGCTCCCCATCCCCGGCACCACCCCGGACCTGGCCATGGCGTCCCGCTTCTCCCGCAGCGCGACCAGGCGCCCCGTGCCCCCCTGCATCATCTCGGCGTGCAGAGCCACCATGGCCTCCGCGACCTCCATCGGGCTCCCGTCCTCCAACTCCACGTTGAAGTCCCCCTTCATGACCTCGTCGATCGCCTCCTCCAGCTCGTCCGCCCAGTGCTGCTTCCCCCGGTAGAACCACTCGACGATGTCCGCCCGGAGCTGGTCGGCCTTTTGCCGGGACGACGCGCCGCCCCACTCGTTCGTCACCGCCAGCGCCAGGCCCGTCCAGGTCTGCGCGGGAGCCCGTTGTGGGGGCGATGGTCGGGGCACAGCTGCAATGCGCGATTCGCCCCCGGCGGCTGCGCCGCGTCCGTGCGGGGAGCGCCGCGCGGCCGGCGCCCCGACCAGGGTGGGGGGACCGGGCCCACTGGTGTCGGCTGGGAGAAACGCGCCGGGTGACGGTCCGTCGACGACTCGCTCGCGACACGGAGCACATGAGACGCCTCGCGAAGTCACTGTTTATCCATATCGGAGCGGAATACCGTGACACGTCGGCAGAGACGCCGCGGCGCCCCGGGGGAGGGGGAGGCGTCGGCCGCGAGGATCCCTTACCTGCATGATGATGCCGATACCCTCCTCAAAGAGGGGACGGAGCTCCTCCGCGGGGGCACCGGGGAGGGTTCCGACGACAGTCCCCGACCGCAGGTGCATCCCTGCCATTGCGTGCCGCGGGACCGAGGGCAGCGGGGGCGTCCCTCGTCTGCCAAATTGTGGGCCTGGCGACTGCGACGCGCTGTGGCCGGAGGAGAGCGCGAACGGCAGAGGGCGGGACAGGAGTCGCACGTTGTGAGACCATCAAGGGCGCATTGTATGTACAACACGACGCTCGACGGCCAGGGAGGTGTGGGACGAGGTCCAATGGACTCCATGCTCGCATGCCCGAAACCACGTGGGGTTGGCGGATTGAGTTTCCCCCCGGCCCCCCTTTTCTTCTCGCGAGCCGACACCCGCGCTCCACTGAACACCCTTCCCAACGTCCCGCTGACATGAACATCGGGAGGGCGCTCGAGCGCGCCACTCGCGGCTTCCGCGGCCTGGCTACGGTGGGTGCCCCCCCCCCCCCCCCCCCCC
>Ga0181581_10003758_pt1 | contig 11882 bp, 13 predicted proteins | sample 071ome_22_FD_132433 | JGI IMG/M metagenome (GOLD analysis project Ga0181581, IMG submission 132433) | Coastal salt marsh microbial communities from the Groves Creek Marsh, Skidaway Island, Georgia - 071404AT metaG (megahit assembly) | ecosystem: Environmental > Aquatic > Marine > Intertidal... | reverse complement strand
GGCAGCCGCGCCCCCCCCCTTGGGCCAGGACGGCGCCCCGCGGGCCGGACGGGGCGGGGGCGTGGCTGCCGCGGCCGGGGGGGGCGTGGGCCCCGGCGGCACGGCGGGGGGCGCGGGGGGGGGCGGCCGCGCATCCGGACCCGGCGGGGGGTTGCCGCCGGGGGGCGGCGGAGGGGGCATCCCCGGGGGGGGGGGCATCCCGGGAGGGGGCATGCCGGGGGGCAGCATGCCGGGAGGCATCATGCCGGGAGGCATCATGCCGGGAGGCATCATGCCGGGGGGGAATCCGGGGGACATGCGTACGCCCCCCATCATGGGCAGGGGCGCACCCGGGAAGGCACCCCCTGGCCCCATGCCAGGGGGGGGGCCGGCAGGGCCCGGCGGCAGCGGGGCCGCCGCCTGGGCGGGGCCCCCCTCCCTCGCGCCCCCGCGCCCCGCCATGATCTCCGCCTCGATTTCCGCCAGCGACGTGCCGCCTGCGCGCGCCGACGGGGCGCCCGCCCCGCCCGCCGGCTCCGCTCCGCGGAACACGGCGGCGTCGATGTCCGCCTCGAGCATCTCCAGGTACCCGACGCTGTCCTTGCCCGGGCCTGCGCCGAGGAGGCCAGCCATCAGGTCGCGGGCCTCGCCCCTGCTCCCCTCTGCCACCCCGAACCCGGTAGGCATCGGCAGGGCGTCGCCGGACGGGGCATCGATGTCGGGCGCCCCGAAGCTCGCTGGGGCATCCGGGAAGCCCCCGAAGAGGCTCGAGCCCACGAAGCCGTCGTCGACTGCGGGTCTCGTCGCGCCGCTGGGCGCGTTGGGGGACCGATCTGCGTAGTGGGGGTCGAATGAGTCGAGGGGTGGGGTTGAGGACGGGCGGGGCGGCTGAAGTCACTGAGCTGAACGACCTGGAGCTGATCCCACGGCGAACACTGTGCAGTCCGGGTGTCATCCCAAACGCGCTGTGGTCTTCTGCGAAAATCGCTCCTTCCCGCGGGCTGGCACTACGTATACTCAGTTGAGACTCTCTGGGACGATCACGGGGGGGGGGGGCATGCTCCTCTTGGGAGGGCAAAAGTGGAGGGAGGCAGATTCCGACGACGCCGGCAAAGGGAATCCCCTGGGAAGACAAACTCAGGCTCTGCGCCTGTTACATTCCCCCCCTCGTGCAACCCGATGCCACCGAACAGCGAGAATCCGTCCAATCTCACCGGTCATTTCGCCCCCAAAGCCGTCCTCTCCGGCAGAAGGCGTGCGCAGGATGCCCTGTGGAAGCGCAGGTCGCCCTGTCGCTCTTGTTTTCCTCTCGAGAGCGCACCACCACTGCCCCTGAAGGATCGGGTGGGCCGGGCCCGGCCCGGCCCCCCTTCTGCTAGGAGTCTGGCAGCCAGCCGGTCCCCAGAAACCCCGGCGGGCGCGCCGGAGGGAAGGCACGCCCCCCCGCCGCAAATTAGAGGAGGCGCGTTCCCGCTGGTAGAGTTGCAGTCCGCGGGGGCCATTTTGCCCGTCTCCTGAAAACTTCCGCCTCTCTGCGCCCCGCGGGCAGTCGTCGTATCAGCCCCGTCGTCCGCTCTCTCGGATTGGATACCCCGTTTCTCCCCCACGGCAAGATGGTTCCGTCCACATTCTTCTCCCGCCATGGCAGGCCGTGGATCTACGTGCCCAATCTCATTGGTGAGCACCGTGCCCATAGGCCAGCCACTGCACTCGCCATGCCCCAGGCAAACCAGGCAAAGGACCCCAGCCACCAGAGCCGCGCTTCAAAACTCGCGCCGTGCACGCACATTCTGCGGCGCTTCAGCGGCAGATCGATCGATAATCGGGTTCAGCGCTCGCCAAAACCCCGCCTCGGGCTGGCGGGAGGCACGGTCGCGGTACCGCACCCTGCCGCTCAGCCCAAAGGCAGCACGCTGGGCGTCCACCCCCTCCCCCCCGTGCGCGCTTCTCTCAGGGTACGCGCGGGTGATATCGGCAATGGTCGGTTTTGGGGTGGCCCACAGTCGTGCGGGACTGTTCATCGCCCTCTACTTCTTCTCCTTCGTGTGTGACGAGTTGGACGGCAGGTTCGCGCGCATGCTCAACCAGACGACGACATTCGGGGTCGTCCTCGACATGGTCACGGACCGCCTGGCGACCGCGTGCCTGCTCGCGCTCGTCGGAGCCATGTTTCCGGGCCTCTTCAACGTCACCCTCGGCCTCGTCGTGCTCGACGTCTTCTCCCACTGGTTCCAGATGTACACGAATGCACTCATCGGCGAGGTCTCACACAAGAAATCGTCAAACTGGATCGTCAATTTGTACTACAAGCACCGGCTTTTTATGGGGTTCTGGTGAGTGTCTCGGTAGGCACCAGTGATAGGAGGCTGTTCGTGGGTCCGATGCCGGGTCCCCTGCCCCGTGGGACGTCTGACGCCCCCCCTCACGACCTCGTGTGCCGCAGCTGCGTGTCGTGTGAGGTGCTCTACCTGGCCATCTACTCCCTCCACCCGGCCCTTGGACTCTCGAATATCGGGCCACTGATGCCATACCCAGTCCCGGAGAATGTTATTCTCCCCGTCGTGGTGAGCGCCCCCCCGCCTCACGTCCCCACGTCCCTTAAGGGGCGCCCCCCACTGAAGTCTCGCGGGTCCACACGGACCGACTGGGTGCCTGAGGAGCCTCCACAGGAGCGGCCCGTGCCCGCAGTCCTGGATGAGGAGACTAGGGATGGATGTGTCCAGAGGAGGGCTCCCCATTGCCGGGTTCTTTGCCCTGCTTGCCTTGCCGGGCTTCTTCATCAAACAGGCCTGCAACATTGAGCAGTTCCGGGCAAGCTGCCAGCGACTCTTCCAGATCGACCTGGACAAGATTGGGCACGAGGATGCGAGGGCGAATAAGGCAAAGTAGATATAAACGGGCTGGTTTAAAACCTACGCGCTCAACAGCGACCCATCGGCCCCTAGGCCGTGATCGTGACGCTGCTCTCGAGCTCCGGCAGCGGCACAGAGAGGAGACCGACGTCAGGTTGGTACGGCGCACTGACCTGCCCACCGTTCACGACCACGCTCTTGGGACGGGAGGACGCAAACACCAGCAGCGTCCCGGACCCCTTGACCTGGATGTCGAGCCCCCCCGCGACTTCCCGCACAGCACGCACCGCGAACCCCGTGTTAAGGAGCTCCTTCAGCCCAATGGCAGCCATCTCCACATCTCCTACCAAACGCAAGGGAGCGATCGTGACCATCTCGGACTCGGACGGGTCCAGCACGAGAGGAAGACCCTCGTCCCTCGACAGGACTTTGATCTCGCCGGTGGAGTCAACGTGGGTGACGAACCTGGCAGCCGCGGGGTGCTTGCGGTACGTGTCCACGTCTGCAGGAGACACAGTGGCCAAAACCTGGGGAGGGGAATGTACGAGCTTGACGAACTTACGCTGCACGCGGCTCCACGTTGCCCCCTGGACATTGAACGCAGCGACGGCCCCCGTGCACTTCCCCTCGTTCCACACCTTCAGTGCTGTGCTCCCATCACGCTGCAGTGGGGTCAGGGTGGGGAGGCCAGGGTTAGCACAGTCAGAAGGGAAAGCTGATGCGGGAGAGGATGCGCGGCCGGCGCCAGGTGGGCGTATCCAGTGCAGCCGCGGCGGCAGTCACCTGGACGTCCATCAAGAGGCAGTCCCGCGTTGGACGCCCGGCGTGCTCCCCGCGGAGGACCGAGCCATCTGGGAGGACGAGGCGGCGGAGGATCTTCGGCGAGTGCTTCCCGGGCTTGTCGGAGACGTATACGGGGCCGCCGCTGATGGCGCGGGCAATGGCATGCAGCTTGGCGTCGGGGTGGACCGAGTGGAACATGTCCCAGTCCGGCACCACAACAGGCCCCATGAAGACCGAGTTGAACGCGCAGGCCGTGATGTGGGGCATGCCCGCGTGGGGCTCCCGGGGGTAGAAGTCGTCGCTCGCCCGGGCGACCACCGAGTCAGAGAAGTGCATGAAGTTGTCAATTGAGTGACACATGCAGTTGATGAGCATGTTGTCTGGGAAGTTCTCCTTCACGCTGCGCTCCAGGCTCTGGTTGTACCTCCGCGCAAGCTCGGTGAAGCCCCCGAAAGAACCCGACAGGATGGTCAGCGCGCTCTGGACGTCCACCTTGACGCCATCAATGCCGCAGTCGGCGAGGTGGGAGTGCATGGCGCTGTGCAGCTTGTAGGGGTCCTCGACCAGCCCCACCCCAGCCAGGGTTGGCTGGCTCCATGCCACGGACGGCTCCACCTCAAGGACGCCCTCGCTCGCGTTTCCGTGCGTCTGCGGGGATCGGAGCGGTCACGCGTATCAGTCGAGACACCCCCGGGTCAGTCAGCGCACGGGAAACCGAACTGGTGCACGGCACAAGGGCTTGATGGAACGGGGCTGTCGCTCACCACCTCGACCCTGGTGCCGAGCTTCTGGATATCGGGCGCATCTGGCTCCACACCGCACCAGTACCCGGTCAGAGCATGCCATATCATGACCTTTTGTACTCCGTGCCGCTCCTTCATCCTCGTCACCAGCGCCTTGAGGCCGCCTCCCACAAGGTCGGGCCCATCATCCCCATCCTGGCTGTTGTACATCGTCACCAGCGACTCCCCAATCTCCGCTCCGTTGCCGTCCCTCAGCACCTCCACCTCTGTCTTCGCGGCGTCCTGAGACGGCAGACTCTCGAACTTGGAGTTTTCCGTGACGCTGCAAAGGCGCTTACTGTGGTCCCCGAAGTCGGCATAGAAGCCCAGCATGGCCCCCTTGCCAAGCCCCGTGGAGAGGCGCTTCCACAACTGGTAAGGGAGCGAGAAGGGCGGCGCCTCGTCCACAAACGTCTGGTACACCCACATGATGGCCCTCGTTCCGCTGCCCAGCAGCGACGCGGTGATCGTCTCGAGCAGCGAGGGGGTCTGCGGTGACTCCTTCTCCCCAAGCAGCGCCTCAACGGTTGTGCTGACCAGCTGGCTTGCCGCCACAGGAACCATGTTTGTGGCCTCCTTGATGAGCTTCGCGGTGGCCTTCTCGGACTCGTTCTTTTGCCCTTTGCCGGACGACACGGGAAGGTCGCTAAACTGGGACAGCATGACGTTGTCTGGGCGGCGGAACTCCTCTGCTGGGGCAACCTGCTGCCAGCCGTCATCGATGATAACGACGCCGGGCCGGATTCCAGCCTTCGCGAAGCTCAGGAGACCCCGCTCAATGCCGTCGGCGTCAACCTCGGAGTAGAAGGCGTCCCACGTGCACCACCCAAACAGGTCGAGGTTGGGCGGCAACACCTTATCAGCCCGGGCACGTGCGCCCCCGGAGAGGTTCGCTGCCCGCACGATGGCCTCGTCGACGAGAGCGTACGGGTCAGTCCCTACTGACACGTAGAGGACTTGGCGCCACTGCGAGGCCACCGTCCTCTCGCTGCCACTCTCGACCCGCACGCAGGCGTCAAGGGGCCCTGCATCACGGCCGAGGGGCTCCCGGACGCGCTCCGAGGTGCGCATCGTGGAGCGGAACTTGCCCGCGTCCAGCATCCCCGACACAACGACGTACTCGTCGGAGCCTGCCACCTTGCCCAGGACGTACTGGGTCTCCGGGGCCAGGTGGCGGGCGTCGCTCCCCCAGTTGGGGATCATCCACCAAATCTTCTTCCGGGCCGAGGCCACGAAGTGCTCCACGTTGAGGCGCCCGAGCGTCGCGTCGGCGAGCATGCGCGCTTGCCCCGAGTCGTCCATCTGCGAGATGCTGGGGAGGGGCCGGGGGGTCAGCCGTGGGTGGCCGCGGCGGGGGGCGCCGGCGCTCCGCGAGGGTGTTGGTGGGCGGGGGTGACGACCAGGGGGGGTGGCAGGGGGGGGCGGGGGAAGGGGGACGTACCAGGCCCAGCACGGCGCCGGCGACACGCCCATCCGCCAGGGTGTCCGGGGACAGCGTCCAACAGCCAGGGATATCGTGCACCACGACCGCCCCGGAGCGCGTCACGAGGTCCCCATCCTTGACCCGGACGATCCCGGCGTCGTGGTCCTTCCTGCCAGCCTCCTTGGCGATCCTGGAGGGCATCGTCCTCGTCGGCGGGCTCGCCGGCGAGTTAAGCGGGGGGAGGGGGGTCCGGGCGGCGGTGCGAGCTAGCACTCGCTGCGTCCTCGCCTCGGCGGCCTGGGCGCCACCCGAGCCAGCGGCTTGCCTCCTGGACGGGAGGGCTGAAGAGGGGGGGGAATGGACCCGCCCGGGGAGGCGGCAGGGGGATCTCGCTGCGTTACAGAAGGAGCGCGACAGATGTGATTTCTGCGAGACGGGGTGACATCTGAGCACGGGGGCCGAGATTCGCCCGTGCCGCCCGGTCGTGGGTGTCGAGGACGCATGGGTGTCCGCACCCCGGTGCGCACAAATATGTCGCGGGGGCGCGGCCGGGTGGCCAACGAACAAAGCGCGTTACGTATTGTGGGGCTGAGAACGCACCTGTCGACTCCTTCACGTTAAGTTCGCGAGAGGCGAACCTCATCTCCCCCAGAGGGCAAAGGCGCGGTCCGGGATCAGGCGGGTGATTCTTGAGCCTGCATAGTTTTAAGGCACAATTTAGGGCACGATTCGGGGCACGCAGGACTTTTTTGTCACGGGGACAAGCCGGAGCGAGGACGCCGGCGGCGCCCCGCTCCCAGGAAGCGACGCCCCACCAGTCGGGAGAGCTGTCCGGAGTGGGATCGGGCTCACCTTTCTCCTCCCACAAACCTGGGACAGATATGCCGATGGCCGGCCTTATTCGAAAGATCGGGGCGAAACGTCGCGGATAAGGGAGCTCTTGGCTCCTAGAGGCGACTGTAAGGGGGCAGGAAAGGGCTTGTGAGGGAGTGAGGCCCCAGTGCCTTCTACCTGCCGTGTCTTCGACTAACTCTTGAAACGTGTCTTCCTGACGCCATCTAATTACATCTCCTCTTGTGTTCCTCTGCCCCCCCCCGCCGGCTCCCCTCCATGCGCGGTAGGAAACGCTCCCCTTTTGCCAGTGGGGCCCGGCCCGTAACGGGACCATCCTACCACTCTCCCCGGTAGTCCTCTTGATCCGGGGCAGTGGACAGGGCGCGTTAGACATCTCATCCGCCCCCGCCTCCCGAGCCAAGCAGCCACGAAGAGGTGGCATGTCAGCAGCGGAGTCCCCCGTCGGGGAGAAGGAGCCTTCCATGGCATCTTCACGCGAGGCGGAGGGAGAGGGAGGGGAGACGGGGGTTGCGAGCAGCCATCAGGGACAAGACACGCTGGTAGCAGACGCAACACTCCCATCCTTTGGCGGCCGGGGCTTCCGCCCCGCCGACGAGGAACCCGAGTGAGTCACGTGTGCATGTCGAGCATGGGGTTGCTCCGCGCGACAACTATACCGCGAGTGCGCTCCCCTCCTGCCCACGCCTGCTTTTAATCTACCTGTAACGTTGCCGCACCCGCAGTCCCGAGGCCTCGAATCCCCTGAGGGAGCTCGTCGGGGAGGGCACGAAGTGGAGCTATGTCCAGGTTCGACGCTTCCTGCCCTTGACACGTGCGCGACCGGGGCGAGATTTCTCCCCGGCGACCCCGGAGCCCTCGTCCCGCCCCTTAGCTCTCGCCCTGCCCGGAGCCCTCGCCCGGGAGCCTTCGCCTGGGAGCCTTCGCCCCACACCTTCCCCCCGACTCCCGCCCAGCCCCCCCGGCATGGCCACGCAGAGCTGCACGGAGCTGCACCTGGCAAACCAGGGTTTCAAGAAGCTAGCAAACTTTGAGCCCCTGGTGAACCTCGAGTGCCTGTGGGTGAACGGCAACAAGCTGAGCTACCTCTCGGGGCTGGAGAGGAACACTCGGATCAAGGAGCTGTATGCCCACGACAACCTCATTGGGACGCTCCAGGGGTCCCTCAAGCTACTCAAGTTCCTGCAGGTGCTCGACCTGAGCAACAACAAGCTGCGCAACCTGGAGAAGATCCTCGACCAGCTACACGCGCTCAAGTTCATCCGCAACCTCAACCTGGCCGGGAACCCCTGCTGCGAGGAGCCCGACTACCGCGCCTTTGTCATCCACCGGATGCCCTGGGTCGAGGTCCTTGACCAGCACATGGTCACTCCGGCCGAGCGCACCAAGGCGGCCCGGCTCCTCGACCCCGCCTCGCAGGCTCGGGGGCTGGTGGCCTTCGGCTCCCGGGCCCCCGACTTTTACGGGAGCTGGAACGATTCGGTGCAGGAGATTTCGGCCCTAGAGCGGGAGCTCCGCCGCAAGGCGGCGACCCTTGAGGGCCACGAGAAGAGGCACCGCAATCGGGAGGACGAGATGGTGAGCTCCCCCCGCGGGGCCCTATGAGCCGCACGCCCGGGACCCCAAACCGCCCCCCGAAGGCCCCAGAACCGCCCCCTGATGGCCCCATTGCTGTCCCCCCCGGACCGACCCGCAGGTCTTCGAGCAGATGGGGGTGAAGGACGCCGACAGGGTGCCCCACCTGGACGGTTCCAAGGAGCAGTTCCCCCCTGCCCCGCCGGGCTGGGACGAGGACACGGCCGAGAGCTACGAGCACCGCTTCCGCAACCCCTCCGGGACGGCACCGCTGGCCCGGCCCGACGCCGAGGAGGGGGCGGAGGCCCCGGCCCCGGCCCCCGCCCCCCGGGGTTCGGAGGGCGGGGAGGGCCTCGATGAGGGCCGCGTCGGCGGCGGCGTCACGTCTGCCGCGGGGAAGTCCCCCCCGCCCGCGGGCAAGGCGGTGGCGAGGGCTGGCAGGGGGGGTAGGAAGAAGGAGGAGCGGGGTACAGCGTACGTGGCACGCGACACGTACCGGGTGCTGACAACGGTGCGCAAGCCCATTGAGTGGATGGAGGGGGAGTCCGAGAGCAAGAACGTAAGGTTCAAGAGCACGGGGCTGCAATTTGACCGCGAGGCGTTCCGCAGCTACGCCAAGCGGAAGCACTACAGTCAGCCAGCCTCCATCGTGGAGAACAACGTGAAGATCTAGGCACCGGGATCTGGACCCAGACGCCTGGCTGGAGGGGAACTTGAGCCCGGCCCTGAAGCGGTGCCACGGCTGCGACTGAGTCACACGCTTGTCCGCCAGACGATTCCGTCCAGCTCCCACTGCTCCCCCTCCCCTACCCCGACGTACGCCCTCAACCGCCGCAACTGTGCCCCCCGGGGGTTCTCCTGTGGGGCGAACACGTGGCGGACCTTGCCGGGCATGCGCGCGTAGAAGGTTCCCAAGCGGCTCTTCGCCGTCCGCTCCGCCCCCGCCGCCATCTTCACCGTCAGACCCTCGGCGCCGAACTGCGGCCCCTCCCCCGGCCGGTCGCCCGTAACCGCTAGCGACGGGCCCCCGACTTTGGGGAGCTTAATCGGCCGCTGAGACGTGTCTCCGTCCGGCCATGAGAATAGGAATGCCGCGATAGCGTCGCGGTCCTCACCGAGCCCGATCCACCCGCGCGGGTTGTACCCCCCGCACACAGCGCCCCCCTCCGTCTCACACACGACAAGCGCGGCGCCGAACCCGTCCACGCCGCCCTCTACCCCGTCTACGCCGTGGAAGCGCTCCCCCGACCACCCGTCCACGTCTGAGTCATATGCCAGCCGCAGCGGCGTCCGCTCTAGCTGTGTCCTCGCCAGCAGGGGGCGGAGAAGGGCCACGTCCGGCGCATCCCCTTCGAGGGGGGGCGCCCACTCGGTGGTTGTCGCCGGGTACATCTCGGGGACCTCGTCCGCGCTGAGGCGCTTAAGCCCGCCGGGGCTGGGGTCATTGAGCGCCCGCCGGCCGAACAACTTCCCGACGGCACGCTCGATGAAGTCGAGGCCCTCGTCGTTCGCCTGCGGGTGACGTGGGGTGGGTGCTAGGAGGGAGCAGCGACGAACGGGGGGCAGAGGGCGGCTGGAGATATTCTTCAGGAGTATCACACCTGACCCCTCACTTGTACTGGCGGCCGCATCCTGGTTCGCGCCCGCGACGGGCGGACCGTCCGAGGGGCATCATGGAAGAGTACCCTCGCCTCCATCGGGTGCGTGGGGCGGAAGGAGACTCGCGGATGTGTCGGGCGCGTGATCCCTGCCCCCCGATGTGATCGCGCGAGCACGATTGCGCACCAGGGCGATCGATGCGCGAGTATCGATGCCTGAGTGAGCACTTGAATACTGGCGGGCATCGGCGGGCATCGGAAGCGCCTGCCTGGCAGTGCCATCGACCGGCGGAAGCGCAGACTGCGGGTCCCTCGTGTCCCTCACACCCAGACACAACGATTGCCTATGCTGTAGAGTGTTTTGGTGACTCGCCACACACCTGCCCTGGTTGTCCTCTAGGAGACAGCTGGATGGTGGTCTTTAAGAGCTCGCACCCAGCGGCGCACGGCCCCCCTTGCAACGAGGAGCCGCGCCGGCGTGCGAGTGGAAGGCGGATACTGCTCTGTCGGACGCTGGCGGTGGCTCTGGGGGCCGGGGCCACGCGGCCGAGGGCGGCCGCTGCCGAGCTCAAGTTGTTCGTGAGCAAGGCTGGGTACGCCTTCCGCCACCCCGACGACTACCTGCTCGCGTACGACAGGTCGAAGGGCTCCCCCCCGGGCGCCCACGTGTTCGTGGGGAACTTCAACACCGTCGACACCGTGTCGGTGCGCCGAGTGGCAGCCGCCGCATCGCTGGTGCCGGGGCTCGGCGACGGGTCTGCGGAGCCGCTGGACGTGGCCGAGTATTTCACGGCCGACTACCGTAGCGCGTCGACGCTGGCGTTCAGGCTCTTGAGAGCCGAAAAGCGCGGGGAGACGGGCCGGTACGAGCTTGAGTGGTACGTCGAGTCCTGCCGGGGGGAGGTGGTGGAGGGCGCGGGGGGCGCCATGCAATGCCTGGGCCCGCAGCTGCAGGACCTCGAGACGGTCCGGAGGCACTTCGTCGGCCTCGTTCAAGTGGTAGACGGGAGCGACGCCCTCTTCCTGACGGCAGGGGCGTCGGAGACGCGGTGGGGCCAGGGCGTCTCCCGGACCCTCCAGCAGGTCGCTGACAGCTTCACCCTTGCTCCTTGAGACATGGTGTGCGCTACGAAGTTCTCCCTCGGCACGGCCCCGCCTAGTCCTGCAGCCACGGGCGGCCATCGGAGTGCCCGAGCCATCGGAGTGCCCGAGCAATCGCTCCCTTTGTTGTCCGAGCGAATCGAGGACAGTTACGCTGTGTGACGCAACCCCCACCATCCCTTGGGCGAGTCAGGGAGGTGTGACCAACGATTCATTTAAGGCGAATTGCTCAAATATCGCGGGAGCGCGTGGAAGTGGGCGGCGTCTTTCAATAGCAACTCCGGAAACAGCTCAGGCAGAGACGGAGGCAGAGGCGATACCATCGAACCGCTCCGACTTCCCGTAGAGAGTCTTCTCCGCGAAACCGATCTCGCCCTTGGACCCGTACATGATCTGCAAGCGGGGAAGGGACGAGTGGGTATAATGGTCGTGGCGCTCGAGACGCGGAGGGAGGAGGGGAGGAGGCGGGAGGGTTCCCTCTGGGGTCACACACCTGGGTACGCTGGTCGTAGGCATCGATGGGGATGTCGAGAATGGACTTGCCCTCCATGGAGGAGGCACCGCCGGCGTTCTCGATGAGGAGCCCGATGGGGGCGGCCTCGAACAGAATGCGCAGCTTGGCCTTGGAGGAGGGGGAGGTGATGTTGGTGAAGATGCCCTTCTCCTTCACGATGATCTGGAACACGTCGGGCACCATGCCGCCGGTGTAGCGGAGCGTGTACTTCTCCTGCGCTAGCGGGTACAGTCGTGCATGTGCCCGTTCAGTCGCTCCCCGCAAGTACACGGCCTGGTGCCCCGCGTAGGCGTGCAACCCACCCAAGTCCGCAAGGGCCAGGCACACGCGGGGGGGGGGCGGGGGGGCTGGGGGGGGGGGGGCCCGGCGGGAGGGGGGCCCGGCGGGGGGCGGGGGGCGGCGCGGGGATGTAGGGGGGGGGGG
>Ga0181581_10003743_pt1 | contig 11906 bp, 15 predicted proteins | sample 071ome_22_FD_132433 | JGI IMG/M metagenome (GOLD analysis project Ga0181581, IMG submission 132433) | Coastal salt marsh microbial communities from the Groves Creek Marsh, Skidaway Island, Georgia - 071404AT metaG (megahit assembly) | ecosystem: Environmental > Aquatic > Marine > Intertidal... | reverse complement strand
CTTTACCTTAGGTAGAAGTGAGAACAACGCAGAATATTTCACTGATACTGTTTCAACTTATGTAAACGAAAGTAGCAGAGATTACTTTCGCTTTATAAACCAATCACGCCTATCTAACCTGTTTGACTTAACATACGGATTAGACTACAACAAAGAACAGTACAACACAGTTACAGAAGAAAACTTTGCTGGCTTTGTGAGTGTTAATGCTGAAGTGTTAGGCAACAAATACAACATAGGTGTTAGACAAGGCAATGACAACCAAAATGCTTACCGTTTTGGTTTTGAAAGTGGATTGTTTTATGCCAGTGTTGGCACCAGTTTTAGAAAGCCTAACTTGTATGAGAGATATGGTGACGGCTGGGTAACAGCAAATCCTGATCTAACTCCTGAGAAGGGCAAAGGTTATGAATTTGGATATGGTGTACTTGGCTTCTTTAAATATGTGTTTGACGAGTCAATTGATTACAATTACACAGACAATGTGTACTACAACGCAGGCGGCTATACCACACAAGGTGCTAAGTATGCTCAAAGTTTTGGTCCTGTTGATGTACAGTTTAGATACAACGACACAGAGCAACCAAGGGTAGCCAAGTATATGGGTATGATACAATACACCACTGAATTCGCTGACACAGAATTCAAAGCAAAGTACACAATTAATCAAGACAGAATACCAGGTCCATACGATGGTGCTGAATTAGAAGATTTAGAAAAATTAAATTTTTATCTAACTAAAAGATGGTCCAATTACGCTCTCAGTTTCAAAGTTGAGAATGTGCTGAACCAAGAAGTAGAAATTTTACCTTTTTATAACAACGAAGGTAGAGAGTTTTACTTGACATTTAACTATATATGGTAGTATAATAAACTATGCCTAAAACTGTTTTAGAAATTCGTGATGAAGTAAATGTAAAATTTATTGATCTAGATGTAAAAACAAGACGCAAAATATCTGATGCGGCCAAGTATTTCTTGCCTTATGCATATCATATGCCTGCTTACAAGTTAGGTAGGTGGGACGGGTGTGTAAGGTTTTGTGATATAGGAGGCCGCACATACTTAAATTTATTAGATAAACTTTTACCTATTATACAACAAGATGGTTATAGCGTCGAAGTAAAAGATTTTAGGCAACCATGGCAGTTTGATTTTACTCCAGTATCAAGTACAGACTATGATCATATAGCATGGCCTAAAAAACACCCTGCTGAAGGCTTACCTATTATACTACGAGACTATCAAGTAGAAGTTATTAATAGATTTTTATCTAACCCACAATGCTTACAAGAAGTTGCTACCGGTGCAGGTAAAACACTTGTAACTGCTGTACTAAGTCATAAAGCAGAGACATATGGTAGAACCATTGTTATTGTGCCAAACAAAGATCTTGTTGTACAAACAGAAAAAGACTACAAAAACTTAGGTCTTGATGTTGGTGTGTTGTATGGAGATCGAAAAGAGTACGACAAAACACATACTATTTGCACATGGCAAAGTTTAAGTGTACTCGAAAAGAAAACAAAAGCAAACGAAGCACCAATCGATTTAGATGTATTTCTAAACAATGTGGTCTGCATCATGGTAGATGAAGTACACAAAGCAAAAGCAGATGTGTTGCGTAATTTATTAAGTGGCCCTTTTAAAGATGTACCTATTAGATGGGGTTTAACAGGAACTGTGCCTAAGGACGAACATGAGGCCGTTGCATGTACATGTTGTTTAGGTCCTGTTGTTGGTAATTTAAGCAGTAAAGAATTACAAGACAAAGGTGTACTAGCAGATTTAGATATAAACATTTTTCAATTACAAGATGGTGCATTAGGATTTAGCAGTTATGCACAAGAACTAAAATGGCTTGTAACAGATTCTAAAAGAATAGATCATATTAGTGAAATTATTAATGGATTAGCATCAAATGGTAATACACTAGTACTGATTGATAGAATTGCTACAGGTGAAATGTTAGCAGAAAGAAATGACAACTGGGTATTTGTAAGTGGGTCTATGAAAACAAAAGATAGGCAAAAAGAATATGATGAAGTTTCAGAAATGGACAACAAAGTTATAGTTGCAACATATGGTGTTGCGGCTGTAGGTATTAACATACCGAGAATATTTAACTTGGTGTTGTTGGAACCAGGCAAAAGTTTTGTTCGTGTGATACAGAGTATCGGTAGAGGTATTCGTAAAGCACAAGACAAAGATTATGTAAATGTTGTTGATATAACCAGCAACTTAAAATACAGTAAAAGGCACTTAACAAAAAGAAAGGCTTTTTACAAAGAGCAGAATTTTAGATTTCAAGTAACCAAAGTGGAGTATAAATGAAAATATTAACATTAGAAAATAACGCATACGACCTAGACAGTGTGCCGGACGAAATAGAAGATTTAAGATACTGCGTGTTTGATGGAGGAGATGAAGAGTTCCAAGATTACTACTGGTTGCCGTTAATTTTCCTAGAAAGTTTTCATGCTCCAGCAATTTGTTTACAAATTGGAGAATTCAGCATTCAGATGCCAATGGATTGGAGCATACTTACAAGCGACGAAGATTTTGGCGGCATAGAAGTAATGCCTTTAGCAAGTTTAAACAATAGAGGCTTTGTTACACCAATACTAAATCCAATGAAAACTTGGATGCCGAGGACAGAAGAAATACAGATTACTAATGTGTACCAGGATGTTAAATGGTACTTTCCAAAGTTAAAAAACGGTCACATGTTGGTTGTTCCACTTGAAGATGGACCTGAACCAAAATGTGCTATGTTTGTTAAAGAGGCAAATAAAATTAAGAATATAGAAATAGCAGACATGCTATAAGGAGAATATATGAAGATTAAACCAATTGGTGATAATATAGTTGTTAAAGGAGATTCTCCTGAAACTGTAAGTTCTGGAGGTATTGTATTACCCGGTGCTGATAAAAATGAACCAACAAAAGGAACTGTGGTTGCTGTGGGCCCTGGAAAAGCAGATAAAAAAGGCGTAGTAAAACCTATCAATTTAAAAGAAGGTGATACTGTGATATTTGTTAAAGGCACAGGCAAAGAAGTAAAACTTGATGAGGAGCAATTTATCTTTTTAAAAGAAGAACATATTATTGCAATTCATCATAACTAGGAGAAAAATATGGCAAAATATAGATATAGAATAGAAGCAGGTAATTACGGTGGTGAGTTAACCATTGGAGAAGTTCCAGCGGCATTTGTAGAATATTGGAAACATGAGGAACAAGAAGACCTCATTAACGAAGTTGTAGATTTTGATGACTTTGAAGATGTTCCAGAGGATGCATTAGAAGATCCAGATGGTCCACCTAAGTTAGATAACTACTGGCACGAGTTTGATGACCTTGAACACCTAAACAGTGCTTATTCAGATGGTACTTGGACAGTTACACCTGTTCCTGCGGACGGCTCAGATGATTGGGCATACGAAGATTCATTTGAATGCAATCCTACTCATCTATACGGCAGAGAGTGTTACAGCTCAGATGAAATTGACGAAGAGTACGAGGATCAAACTGTACCTGTATTAGTATTTCACAGTTCAGAAAAAGGCAGTTTTGCTTGCTGGTTCTTAGATACTGATGAAGAATTTGATGCAGAAAAATTGGCATTTGGTAGTTGCGAAACTGACTTAGCAGAATTAGTAGATGCTGTTTATTACAACAAGGAACAGTTGGAAGAAAACTACGATTATAATGACACAAACGGCAAGGCTTATTATGCACATGTTGGTTATGTAAATAAAAAGTGGCACGACCCACAAAGTTACTACACTCCAGAACAACTGGAAGAGGACGGGTACTTTGATTAAATAGTACACTAATAACTACATGAAGGAACGATTTAATGAAAAGAATACTGTTATGCGGATTACCAGGATCAGGTAAGACCACACTTGCTAAACGATTAGTCAAGGTATTAAACAACGCTGATTGGTATAATGCCGATGAGATAAGAGAAAAATTTAACGATTGGGATTTTAGTCCTGAAGGCAGAGCAAGACAAATGAAGCGAATGCAAGATTATGTTCGCAAAAGTGTTGCTAGAGGAAGATATGGATTAGCAGATTTTGTGTGCCCCACAAATCAGTTGAGAAATGACTTCATGCCAGAATATGTTATCTGGATGAACACTATTGAAGAAGGTCGTTTTGAAGACACAAACAAAGTGTTTGAAAAACCAGATGATAGTGTAAATGTTGATATAGAAATCACAGCAGACGAATGGTGGACTGACGAAGCAATAGAAAAATGGGCAAGATTAATTGCTGTTGATATTAAAGATCACGAGTTTCAGCCAAAGCAACCGACCACACAAATGTTGGGAAGATTTCAACCTTTTCACCCAGGCCATAAAGCACTATTTGAAAGGGCATTAGCAAAGCATGGCCAAGTGGCATTGCTAGTTAGAGATATGCCAAGGAGTGAAAGTAATCCGTGGACGGCGGAAGAAATTTGTGAAAATTTAGAAATAGAATTAGCAGAATATGCAGGCAAATTTAGATGCTATCCTATGCCAAATATTATGAATATTACATACGGTAGAGATGTTGGTTACAAAATTGAGCAGGAGACATTTGATGATGCTACGCACAATATAAGTGCAACAAAAATTAGAGAGCAAATGAGAAAGGATGGAAAACTTTAAAAACTTTCTCACACATTTGTTAGGGAAGACAGACAAGCATGGTAATCCATATACAAAAATAGACGGAAAAAAATATTTAATAAACCCAACAAAAAATATTACAATGTACGGGATATCAGCGGCACCAGACGGACATCCAGCATATACAAGATACGGAAAATATATGAAGCCACAACCAACAGACGCAACATATACACCATGGGAAATATGGTTTGCATGGAAACCTGTTACAACATTAGGCGGAGATAAAGTTTGGTTTAAAACAATTTATAAAAGGCAAAGAACAGTAAAATGGACACCACCACAATTTCCACCTAATGCATTTGACACAACACAATATGCCACATGGGATCAAATAGTAGAACGAGAACTAACGAGGAGTTAATATGTATCAATTTACAAGTGAGAGTGTAAGTAACGGCCACCCAGACAAAGTAGCAGACTTAATATCTGATGCTGTTGCAACCTTCTTACTAGATGGTAAAAAACATCACAGAGCCGCAATAGAAACATTAGTAACAACTAACATGGTTACACTTGCAGGTGAATATAAAAGCGACAAGTTTGACAAAAAAGAAATTGAAGATATTGTTCGCAACACTATCAAAAGAATTGGTTATGAGCAAGATGGCTTCCATTGGAAGAATGTTAAAGTTTATAACGAACTGCATGGACAAAGTGCAGACATAGCACTGGGCACAGATGATTTTGGTGCAGGCGACCAAGGACTTATGTTTGGTTATGCGTGTAACGAAACTTCAAATTTTATGCCAAGTGCCATTCATTATAGTCACAGAATATTAAAAAGAATTGAACAAGAACGAGGCTTTGATATAGATCACTGGATTAAACCAGATAGCAAAAGCCAAGTAACAATGAACTATGAAGCAATTAACAATCCATTAGGCATTGATACTATAGTTTGTAGTACACAACACAGTGACGAAATGAGTATTAATGCTGTAAGATCTGCAATAGAAGAAATTATCAGAGACGAACTTAAAGAAGTTAATCTAAATAAAACTAGATTTTTAATAAATCCAACAGGTAGATTTGTTATTGGTGGACCAGATGGCGACACAGGATTAACAGGTAGAAAGATTATTGTTGATACTTATGGCGGCTATGCTCCACACGGTGGCGGTGCATTTAGCGGTAAAGATCCTACTAAGGTTGATAGAAGTGCGGCTTACATGGCAAGGTACTTGGCTAAAAACATTGTGGCATCAGGCAAAGCCAAAAATGCTACAGTGCAACTAAGTTATGCTATTGGTGTTAAAGAACCTACCAGTGTGTATGTTTATGCAGATGGCTTAGTTAGAAACGAATTTGCAGACTACTTTAGAGAAAAAGTTGATTTGACACCTCAAGGTATTATTGACAAATTTGATTTGTTTAGTTTAGATCTAACAAAGACTACAAATTATGGCCATTTCGGTAAAGAAGATTTACCATGGGAAACAGTGGATTTATTTTGAAAGATTTAAAAGATAAAATTAGAACAATACCAGATTTTCCTATTCCAGGAGTAATGTATAGAGATATAACTAGCCTTTTAGAAGATCCTAATTCTTTTAAAAGTATTTTACTTTCGATGTGTTTTGAAGCACATAGATTCAATCCAGATGTAATTGTAGGTATTGAAAGCAGAGGATTTATTTTTGGTACACCATTAGCAGAAAAATTTTACTTGCCTTTTATACCTGCACGAAAGCCTGGAAAATTACCTAACGAAACTGTGAGTAAAAGTTTTGATTTAGAATACGGCTCGACTGAATTACACATACAAAAAATATCGCCCATAAAAGGTAATGTTACTATTGTAGACGATCTTATTGCAACTGGAGGCACAGCATTAGCCTGTGCAGACTTAATCCACGAGCACTGGCAAATTCCAAAAGAAAATATTCAAATTTTGGCAGTAATAGACTTGCCCGATTTAGGAGGAAGTGCTATAATAAGAGACAATGGATATAATGTTGTAACATTAACTGAATTTGAGGGTGACTAATGGCTAAACAGCCTGCAATACCACTTAAGGATATTATGGCCGCTATCGATAAAAAAGATAGAGGGTTTTACAATCGTTTGAGTGATGAACAAAAGAAAGCATTTAGTGCTTGGATGATGATGCGTTATTGTAGCAGTGTGCAAGGAAAAAATGCACCTGATTATATTTTTATGACTAACGAGTTTGTAAACTTAAATTTTAAAGACATAAAAGATCCAGAATTCCAGTGGCTACTACTAAGTAGTTGCGGTAGTGGTAAAATAGAATTTCATCCTTACATAAAACCGCCAAACTCTAGAAAAAAGAAAAACAAGTTATTTGAATTCCTAAGCACTATATATCCAGAAACAAAAGCAGAAGATATACAGTTGTTAATAGATATTAATACCAAAGAAGAACTTAAAGATTTTTTAAAAGATCACGGGCATGATGATAAAACCATTGGAGAACTCATTGGAAAGTAAACCTACATGTAAATGGTGTGATAAAAGTTTTAGCAGTGAGCGAACACTGAGTGCCCACATGTGTGTAAAGAAACGCAGATGGGCTGATAAAGATTTAACACACATTAGATTAGGTTTTAGGGTTTTCCAGATGTTCTATGAATTAAACACAACTGCAAGCAAGACTAAAACTCAAGAAGATTTTATTAGAAGTCAGTATTATGAAGGCTTTACAAAGTTTGGTAGAAGTTGTTTGGTAAACGAGTATCTTAATCCAGAGAAGTTTGCAGAATGGTTAATTAAGAATGGTAAAAAACTAGCAGACTGGAGTAAAGACAAACTGTATGACGAGTACTTGCTAGAGTATGTAAAAAAAGAACCAGGTATGAAAGCACTAGAAAGAACAGTCATGTATTTGTCGAAATGGAGCGAAGATTCAAACGAAGACTGGAATAAATATTTTGATAAAGTAACAACTCCGAGAGCAGTACATGACCTCAGAGCCGCAAAAGTTTCACCGTGGATATTGTATTTAAGTGAAACAGGCGGCAATCTTTTAGAAAGATTCAGCGATGAACAAGTTAAAATGATTGAACACATAATTGATGCAAAATTTTGGATGAAAGTATTTGCAAATAACAAAGAAGAAGTACGAGAAATCAAAGAAACTTGTACAGTAGCAGGCATTTAAATGGGTATGCAAAAAGTAACATTATTTCCAGATTATATGTTTAAAGGTAAATTAGAAATACCTAGTCAATATTTACCTTCTATTAAAAAAGATATCGATATAGAAAAAAATAATGTTGGTATAGAAACACCATATGGCTGGACCACACAAAAACAAAGAGGTTTACGAGGAGAATTTTTAAAAAAGGTTACTTTTTTAATTGGAAATGTTTTTTCTAACGAGACTAAACGAACATTCGATCTTAGTGAAAAAAGAATAGACATCATCGAGCCATATTTGATATCTATAAAGCCTGGACATTCATACCAAATTAACATCGAACGAACAAGATGGTATAATGCATGTGTTTGGTTACAGACTACTAATAAAGGCAGTAAATTACTTTTAGAAAATTTTAATCCTAAAAGATGGGTTGGTCCACCAGATATAGCAGAATATAACTACCAATTAATACCTCAAGAAAATCAATTAGCATTTTGGCCCAGTCATGTTCCATGGGGTTTTACAACAAATGAAAGTATGACAGACACGGTATTATTAATTATGACAATTAACATACCGAATAGAGATAAAACATAATGTCGGACCCAATGTTACAACCTATACCTGGTGACCCTGCAAACATAAAAGCAAATGTTCTTAGACATAGTAATATCGATAGACACTTAGAAGCAATGAAAGCAGAGTTTATAGGTAAGCCTTATGTCTGCTGGCTACTAGTAACATATATTATAAAATTAAGAAGACAAATAGACATTTCTGTAAATAAAATTGAATTTACTAGATTGTTAGGAACTTATACAGATGTTTTAATAAAACATTATGATGTTAGATGGTTAGTAAGTATATGCGACACTATTGCAGATTACGGGGATGATTCGTTAAAACCAAGAGCAATGATGATCGTAAATTTTGTAAATATGATTAAACTAAATGATACTGTATTATTAATTGCTAAAGACCCAAATCCGGATCCAATAAAAGTTCAAAATTTTAAAGTATTGCCTACTTGGGGAGGCATGACATCATATGATATACGAAAAGGTGATATGACAAAGAACATGTTTGGTCGATTAGATAGAGTTTTAGATCCTACACCAATGTTGAAAAAAATCTTTAAAAAAATTATTAGCGAAACTAAAAAACATCCTAACAGTGTTTCAGATTTAAGCAAACACCACCAGACATCATTCTGGGGGAAAGTTTAATGATAAAACTGTTCTATAACACACAACCAGCAGGTAATCTTGCTGAATTAGAACGAGGAAAACATACTGCTGTTTGGCCAGCAAACTCATTAAATGAAAACCCTAATACATTTTATCAAATACTAAATGCACTAGGCATTCCTTACGAGTGGAGTTCAAACCCAGATGAATCGATTGTTGTTGCTGATATAGGCAGTGCAGATTTTCACAATTCTCCAGAAATTGAAAGTAAAATAGAAGAATTGTGCAATAAGTATAAAAAGGTATTGCTGTTTACCAGTCAAGAAGTTTGGCATATACCTTTGATAAAAGAAAGATTAAATACTTACAGTAATTTATACATCATGGACCTTACATGTTATAACGATTATAATGTAGAAAGATATCTACCATTTCCTGCATTAATCCCTATGATTGTTAGCACCGAAGTGTGTAATACCAAGGTTTACACAAATGATCTTGATCCTACAAAAGAAAAAATTGCATTATATAATTGCTTAATGTATATCTGGCGGAAACCAAAACATTTTTTATTTTCAAGTTTGGAATATCACAATGTATTACAGAATGGTGTTGTAACATTTAGGACTATTGACATCGATAATACACAAATAAACAACATGAAATCTGAGATTGAAAGCGTGATCCATAATGTAGAAATGCCAGATGCTTATAAACAGATTTTATTAGAAAATTGCAGTAAACAACATTTAAAACAACTTGGAGATTATAATATTAAAGACGAATGGTTTGATGTTCTTACAAGGTATTGGCCTATAGAGGTTTTCAATTATACTCTGTTTAGTTTAGTGTGTGAATGTGAAAATGGCTATGATAATACAGTTCCCTCTATATCAGAGAAATATTTGTATCCAGTTTTAAATGGACATCCTGTTTTAACTTTTGGTCAGCCAAATTTTAATAAAAACTTAGAACGGCTAGGATTTGCTTTACACGACGAAATGTTCGATTTTAGTTTTGACAGTATAGAAGAAGACCCTGTAAGAGCCTTGAAAATGGTCGAACAATTAAAAGACAAAACAGTTGCTGATTATAATCCTGATAGGGAAAAGATAATGCATAATCAACATTTAATAAATAATCGTGGAAGTAGTCTTTGGTGTTTTTTAAAAGAAACTATGCATCGATATTTAGAAATATTACAATAACTAGGAAAATAAAATGAGTAAGTTTGAAGAAAAACCAAAATATGACAAATGCTATGAAGATCCAGCATATAAAATGGGTCCATATAGATTTAAAGACACAATGGGAGATCTCAGTGATATTGTGAAAGACCATGGGCCATTTGTAAATCATGTAGATATAAGTTGTGGTAGGGGTGAAGTTATAGATCATATTAAAAGTTTAGGCATAGAATCTCAAGGAACTGAAATTGTAGATAGTCTAGTAGAATCTAGAGAAGATGTGCAATTTTCTTGGAGTGATGAATTACCTTTTGCAGATAATAGTATAGAATTTTTAACTAATTGCGATGCAATGGAGCATTATCCACCTGAACTAACAGATAAAATTTTAGACGAATTTTTTAGAGTTTGTTCAAAGGTTGCATATCTCACCATAAGTGCTAATAAAGCAACTAAGCATGAGATGGAATTACATATCAACATTAAACCATATAACGAATGGTTGAATATTTTATCTAAATACGGTACAGTTACACAAAGACCATATGGCAGATCAAATCCAGTGAGCGAAGGATATCTTGTAATAAAGCATTGACAATTATGCAAAATAGTGTATAATTATATAAAACTTATAAGGATATTTTTTAATGAAAGTAAAATTGATTAGCCATTCGCAATCACCAGAACTTGACGAGTCAGCATTGGACTTGGTGGCTTTTTGTGCAAGAGTAAGCAATCCAGATAATCAAAACAACAAAGAAACTTCAGAAAAACTAGTAAAGTATTTGATGAAACATAAACACTGGTCACCGTTAGAAATGGTGTCAGCATGTTTGGAAATTGAAACAACCAGAGACATAGCAAGACAAATACTGAGACATAGAAGTTTTAGTTTCCAAGAGTTTAGCCAGCGATATGCAGATCCAACAAAAGACTTGGATTTTGAAATCAGAGAAGCAAGATTACAAGATCCTAAAAACAGACAGAACAGCATTGAATGTGATGATGATGTACTAAAACAAAATTGGGAAAGACACCAACAAAAGGTTATAGATGCCGCCTACAACGCTTACAATTACGCTGTAAGCAACGGTATTGCCAAAGAGCAGGCCAGAGCAGTGCTACCAGAAGGAAACACTGTGAGCCGCATGTATGTAAACGGTACATTGCGTAGTTGGATTCACTATATTGAATTGCGAGGCGCAAATGGCACACAACTAGAACATATCAAAATTGCTCATGCTGTAGCAGATGTGATTGCAAAAATATTTCCATTAGCAGAAGAATTTAAAGGTAACGAAATTTGATGAAACTACTTCCTGCATTTGGTCCTAAAATAGGAGTTATAGAACTCTCAGATAGTGCTACACAAAGCCTTTATGAATTATGCTTAGAACCAAATGAAAGTCGACCAGGCATCACCGGATATGTTAAAAACGAATTTAATTTATATCCTCAAGTGCTAGAGTGCGACGGATTTAAAGAAGTTTATCAAGCGGTTAAAGATTATGTGTACAATGTAGATGGTGGCATTTATCGCGACATATTAAGAGATGTACACATAGATAACCCTATAACTTGTACTGCAAGTTGGTTCATAGATCAAGGTATTGGTGGGGATGAATGGAAACCGCCTCACTCTCATTGGTTTGGTGGAGACATTGTTTGTGTAACATATCCGAAAGTAGAATTAGACGAAACTGCTATAGCAGAAAATATAGGCGGTAAAGAGTCACAATTAG
>Ga0181581_10003741_pt1 | contig 11908 bp, 10 predicted proteins | sample 071ome_22_FD_132433 | JGI IMG/M metagenome (GOLD analysis project Ga0181581, IMG submission 132433) | Coastal salt marsh microbial communities from the Groves Creek Marsh, Skidaway Island, Georgia - 071404AT metaG (megahit assembly) | ecosystem: Environmental > Aquatic > Marine > Intertidal... | reverse complement strand
TTCGGTACCTTGAATCCGATCCAACACCGGGAAATAACCGCGCCACAGCGTCCCTTCTTCCAGCCACCAGCGCACCCGCTGCAAGGTGCTCCGCGGAGCGCCGGTCGAGTTATGCCAGCCGGCCCGGGTCAAACTGAGTAACTCGCGAGCAAGTTCGCCCCCGGTCAGCGCGGGCGCGAGCGTACCAAACTCGTCGACCACACTCCGATTCACCACTTGCCGAATGTCGCGTGTCAGCAGCGCTAGTACTTGATTCACACCTTGCGCTCTGGCTGTTGCGCGCTTGATCGCCTCAGCCCCCGAGAATGCGGCAGACAATGCCGAGTAGGATAAAACCGCAACAAGGGCGGTAATTGCCATTGCGACCAGCACCTCAACGAGGGTAAACCCACGATTTTTCTGCTTAGAATGCGTCATCAGTTTTCTGCGCGAGATAACCGTCGAGCGCATGCAGCGGTGTCAGACGACCGTCTTCCTGATCCGATACGGTAATGCGGTAGCGATAAAAGCCAGGCACGGGCGTCTGCTCACCTTCGCTCCACCAATACCAGGTTTGCCCCGCCAGATCCTCGCTTCCCGAAATAAGTCCCGACTGCAGCGTGCCGTTTGCCGCGAGGACAAGCGTCAGATCCGCCAGCCGATTTGCCGCCACCCATTGCGCATGTGCCCGATGTTCGAGATAGCGCATACCGTCGAGTTGCTGCGACAGCGTAATCAGTAGCGCCGGCAGGGCAACCGCAACGACTGCCAAGGCCACCATGACCTCGATCAGGGTGAAACCCGAGGCACGCGAAGCCCCCTTGCGGTCGAGCACCTCCCCCTCAGTCCTCATAACTGATCCCTCGCGGTAACAGCGTCAATCGGCCCAGCAGATCCCATTCCATTCGGTACAGCAACGACCCACTGTGAGCATCATGCCAATCCAGTGAGCCGGGGGTCACCTCGCCGCCGGCCCAAAATACGACTTGGGGCGAGGGGTTCAACTCGGGGTCATAAAACGCGATCGCCACGTCGGGCTGCCCATCGAGTTGTAAATAGAGCTCCGTATTTTCTGCAAAGGAAATTGGCGAGAAGGCCTCACCGGCGGCCATAGGCGCGGCCCATCCTTGGTCAAACCGCCGCAGCCACAGCCCTACATACCGCTCGCTATTATCCCGCGACTCAAGACCGATAAAGAGACCGTAGTCCGAGCTGGTAAAGCCCGCCTCGTCGCGAGCATAGGAAAATAGGCTGGCAAGATATTCGACCTCTTGACGCAATTGCACATCGGCACCGCCGCGCCCGACATTCAGGGTGACGACACCGGTCAGCAATACGATAACCAGCACGGCAACCAGCAGTTCGATAAAGCTGAACCCGCGCGCTACCGTCGAGCTGGGGACTCTCATTTTCGCCAGCGTCAGGCGTCCGCCTCGTTCCAATTACCGATATCGGCGTTCTGGCCCTCTCCACCAGGCAAACCGTCTGCGCCCAGTGAGTAAATATCGGTCTCCCGATATTCGCCAGGTGATAAATAGAGATAGGGTCGGCCCCACGGATCTATGGGCTCCTCGGACAGATACCCCCCCTGCTTAAAATTGCGGGGCTCTGGCTCAAGGCTACTCGGCGTTACCAGAGCCTGAAGTCCCTGCTCAGTCGTCGGATACACGTAATTATCGAGACGATAGATTTTCAAGGCCGTCTCAATAGATTTGAAATCTGCCCGAACTTTTTGAATACGGGCGTCATCGGCACTGTTAAGCACGGTGGGTGCGACCACACTGATCAGCAATCCCATAATGACTAACACAACCAAAATCTCGATCAGGGAAAAACCGTTTCTGCGCATCATCGCTACTCACCTCACCATCGTATTCAAATCAAAGATCGGCAGCAGGATCGCGAGTACGATGGTCAAGACCAGCCCACCCATGAACACCACCATCGCTGGCTCGAAAAGCCCCATCACAGTCCCGAGCGTCATCTCCAGCTCGCGTTCTTGATTAGCCGCCGACCGCTCCAACATATTCTCCAGCTCGCCGCTCGCCTCACCCGAAGCCACCATATGAATCATCATGGGCGGGAAAAACGCTTCCTGCGAGAGGGCGCGACTCAAACTCGAGCCTTCCTGCACCTTGACTGACACCGCATGACTGGTCTCTCTAAGCACCAAATTTGTCATGACCGACCCCGCGATACGCAAGGCGGCAATCAGCGGCACACCCGATGCCATTAAAATACTGAGCGTCGAGGCGAACCGAGCACTGTCCAGCGTCACCAGCACGCCGCTGACGACCGGCATCTTGAGCAAAAACCGATGCCAACTTCTCTTTCGAGCGGGATGCCTCAGCACCCTACGCGCCGCCCACAACACGGCGATCACTCCGATCAGACAGTAGACGATGTAATCCCTGAGAAAATCACTTACCCAAATCAGCCCAACGGTGAGTGGCGGCAATGCCTTCTTGGTGTGGGCGAAGATGCCCACCAACTCGGGAACGACAAATACCATCAGGGCACCCACAACCGCGACCGCCACCGCGACGAGCACGAAGGGATAAATGAGGGCCATCTGTAGCTTCTGCGCGGTGTGCTGCCGCGTCTCGGTATAGTGCGCCAGCTGTTCAAGCACAGGCCCGAGCTGCCCGGCCTCCTCACCGGCATTCACCATCGCCCGATACATCTCCCCGAATGCGGAGGGAAATTGCCCCAGGGCATGCGCCAAGGTGTGTCCTTCTGCGACTTTCGAACGAACCTGCAGCATCATGGACTTGATCGCCGGCTTGCGGCTCTGCGCGGCAACCGCCTGCAAACATTCGTCCAGCGGCAATGCCGACGCGACCAGCGTCGCAAGTTGCCGCGTTATCAGCGACAGATCTCCTGCACTCAGACGCCGCCTGAATAGCAATACTAGACTCTGTCGGCCGGTGGTAGGCGCATCATTCGCCGCCTGAACCTCGACCGGTCGCAGCTGACGCTGACGTAAAACGCCGCGAATCTGCCGATCGGAATCCCCTTCAAGGATGCCCTTGACCAGCTTGCCCTCGGGGTTGAGCGCCTTATAACGGAACGCAGTCATAGACTAGTTGACTGTTGTCACCCTCAAGACTTCCTCGAGACTCGTCTCGCCCTCAAGAATCCGGCGGCGTCCATCAGCGTCAATGCCGGGGCCGTTTTGACGCGCCATGCGCAACAATGCCTGTTCACCCATACCAGTATGGATCGCCTCTCTCAGGGTTTCGTCGATTTCTATCAACTCATAGATACCCGTCCGCCCGCGATAGCCCGTCATATTGCAGTGCTGGCAACCCTTGGCCCGGTGCAGCATCACAGACGCATCGGTTATCCCCAACCGTTCCCGCTCGCCTGCCGAGGGTTGGTAGGGCTCTCGGCATGACTTGCATAGGAGCCGCACCAGCCGTTGCGCCATCACCGCCAACAGACTCGAGGACAACAGAAACGGTTCCACACCCATATCCTGCAAGCGCGTTATCGAGCCAATCGCGGAGTTGGTATGCAAGGTCGATAGCACCAGATGCCCGGTGAGGGATGCCTGAACGGCGATTTCCGCTGTTTCAAGGTCGCGGATTTCACCCACCATGACGACATCCGGATCCTGCCGGAGGATAGCTCTGAGCCCACGCGCGAATGTCATATCTACCTTGGGATTGACCTGCGTCTGACCCACACCAGGCAACATATATTCGACCGGGTCCTCGATCGTCATGATATTGCGCGACGTTTCATTGATACTCGAGAGACCGGCGTACAAGGTCGTGGTCTTACCCGACCCCGTGGGGCCCGTCACCAAAATAATGCCATGCGGACTGCTGAGCGCTCGGCGGTAGGAGCCATCCACCTGTTGATTCATTCTCAGCTCGCTGAGATTCAGCTGCCCCGCCTGTTTGTCCAATAACCTTAGCACGACGCGCTCGCCGTATGCCGAGGGAATGGTCGACATGCGAATATCGATCCCGTGACCCGCTATCCTGACCGAAATACGACCGTCCTGCGGCACCCGCTTTTCGGCGATATCGAGCTTGGCCATCACCTTGAGCCGCGACACCAGGAGCGGGGCGAGCATACGTTTCGGTGACAGCACCTCTGTGAGTACACCGTCGACGCGGTAACGAACACTGAGTCGCTCCTCGAATGTTTCAATATGGATATCGGAGGCCTGCTCTTTGACGGCTTGCGAGAGAATCGCGTTGATTAATCGGATGATCGGTGCGTCATCCTCGGCGTCCATCAGATCGCCCACGTCGGGCAGTTCGTCGACTAACCGGGATAAGTCGACATCCGAGGACAAGTCCTCCGCCATCTGCGCGGCTTCATTTTGCGTGCGCTGGTAAGCGACGCTTAAGCGCTGTCGGAAGGCCTCCGTGTCCAATGGTTCGAGCTGGAATGCGGTGCCCAAATATCGGCGCACTTCCAACAGCACCTCGGGTTTAAGCGGCGGAACATATTGGAGCGTCAGGTGAGATCCCGATCGATCGAGCAATACATTGCGGGATTGCGCAAAACCAAACGGCAACCCGGAAACCAACGGCCCCGCAGAATTTTCATCCATTAGCTGAGACTCGGAAGCCGGCTCGCCCACAGTACTACTCGCCCCCGGATTGGTCCGCGGGCACCTCGGGTAACTGCCGAATCTGCTCCTCCCAGGTGGGAAGCACCGGCAAGTTGCCGTCATCGAGGAACATAAGACCGCGATCGCGGCGCTCCCTCTGCTGCTCGCGAATAAAACGATATTTTTCCGCTGTGGCGCCAGCGAGATCCTCATCATCACGAATGATTGTAGGCCTGATAAAAACCAACAGATTGGATTTGGTCACCGTCACGACATCATTGCGGAACAAACGCCCCAGTAGCGGAATACTCGAAAGCAGGGGGACGCCTTGTGTCGAATCCTGAATGTCATCCTTGACGAGACCACCCAACACCACGATGTCGTTATCGTTTGCCAGCACCTTGGTCTCGATCTTCCGTTCATTAGTAATCACATCGGAGGCCGCCAAGATCTGCGCAGAGATACTCGAGACTTCTTGAACGATATCCAACACGACCGAGTCACCTTCGTTCACCTGCGGCGTCACCTTGAGTGTGACACCGACACTCTGGCGCTCAATGGTCTGAAAAGGATTTTGGGCGCCGTTGCCGACTCCGGTATTGGTGTAGGAGCCGGTAACAAAGGGCACCTGTTGCCCCACGGTAATAAACGCTTCCTCGTTATCGAGCGTCAGCAGACTGGGCGTCGACAAAATATTCGCATTACCCTGCGTCTCTAGCGCATTGAGGATGACCGTCATCGTGAGGTCCTGATCGACCACTCCCCAGCCCAATGTGGTACCAGGAATCTGGGATAACGTACCGGCGACCGCGCGGGTGCCAATATTTTCGGAGCCATCGCTGGGCAGAATGGCGTCGGCGAGCGCGCGGTTTCGCGCCTGCTGCGCGCTGCTGGTGCTGATATTGCCCCCGAACATCCCGCCGTCATTGGAGAAGAGCCACTGCAATCCCAGCTCTTGGCCCTCGGTAACTTCCATTTCGACAATGATGGCCTCAATAAGAACCTGCGCCCGGCGAATATCCAGCCGGGCTATCACGGCTTCCAAGGCGGCCATTTCGTCGGTGTCGGCGGTGATGATGAGGCTGTTGGTGCCCGCATCAGCCTCAATAGTAGAGTCGCCACCCCCGGAGCGCTTGCCAGTGCCGCCTTCCTCCAAACGAGAAATATTCTGCATGACTCGAGTGAGCACTTCCGCCACTTCGGTCGAGTCCGCGTACTCGAGGTAAATCACACGGACATTACCGGACTGCTCCAACGGGGTATCCAAGTAAGACACCAACTTGCGAATACGATCCACCGAGAGCTCGTCGGCGGTCACCACAACGCTATTAGTGCGTTTATCAGCGACCAATACGACTTCCTTATCCGCCTCGGCACCTTCACCTTGGCGCGACTTTTCGAGCGTGTTCAGCATACTGACCACGTCTTCCGCGACGCCATATTTAAGGCGAATGACCTCGGTCGTCTGGATCGCCGAGCGATCCATGCGCTCAATGATGTCCAAAATCCGACCGATGTTTGAGCGGATGTCCGAAATAATAATGGCGTTGCTCGGCGCATAAGCCGCCATATGCGCTTGCTGCGGCACAAGCGGTCGCAACACCGGGATGAGTTTGGCGGCTGAAATATTGTCGAGTCTTATTACCTGTGTCACGTACTCGTCGTTGTCCAGGGTATCCTCGTCCTCCATCAACGGCACCGGCGAGGACCGGGCATCCTTGTTCGGGATAATGCGAATCACTTGGCCGCTGCGCACCGCGGTGTACCCCTGTACATCCAAAATAGACAGGAACAAATCATAGAGTTCACTCTGATTAACCGGTTTGGAGGAAATCACTCGCACTTTCCCCTTCACGTTCGGGTCAACCACCATCGTGGTACCGGTAACGTCCGCGACAAACTTGATGAACTCTTGGATGTCCGTATCTTTTAAATTGACCGTGTACTCCTGAGCAACCGCCATGGGCAGCAACGTCATCGCCAGTAAGAGCGCAGCGAACGCTCGTCTGACGAAATTGTTGATGCCGTGAATAAAGTTCAATGTGTTCACATTCGTCCTTTTTGCGATGCCATCTGCTGGCGCTGGCGAATCAAGGCCTCTCAAAATCGATCCTAAGACTTACGTTGCCACCATCCCGTTTAATGTCAAATACCGCTTCTGTGGCATCTTGCATGGCTTGATAGAGCCTCACCACATTGGTGGCGTCACTCAATGCCAGACCGTTTACCGCGGTGACCACATCCCCCGACTTAAAACCGAGTGTCTCAAATGCCTCTACCTCCGTACCTGGCATCAGCTGATAACCCGTCACACCCGCATCGGCTCGCACCGGCGATATCGAAACCACCCTGGCCAAGTTGTCGGGATCGTCATAGAGCTGCTGCCGGTATTGGCGCGCCAGCGCGGTCGCTTGCCGGGCCTCGGACGCGCGCGAAGACGTGAGTTCAGCGGCCGCCTTCTTATCTTGCGGCGGGGGCACTGATGCTCCACCAACGCGCGCAGGGATTGCTAGCGCGGGGCCATCATAGAGCTTGATTAACTCGTAAGTACCGTTGTTGTCGATGACCACCTGCTGGGGCATGACTTTCGCCAATACCACCTGACCGGACGCGGGTAGCGCGTCGCCCACGCTGTAAACTACCTCCGCATTGCCCGCTTTAATCACTGCACTGCCCAAGCCATCCTCGGTGGAGGCAACAATCCCGGTCAAAGTCAGCGCCAAACGGGTTTCCTGCGCGTCCTGCTCAATGCCGTCGCGTCGGCCGTCGGCGCCATTGTCCTGAGATAGGGTGGCGGGCTCGTCGGCATCTCCGCCAAATAGTCCGGATCCCAGCACAGCTGATACATCGATACTGACGGATTCAAACTTTTCAGTCAGTCGCGGCGGGTTAATGGCGACGCCGGGTACCGACACGACGGCGTCGGCTCGCCAGGGAATCCATAAAAGCTGACTGACGCTGACCAATGACCAGATCACGAGCAGTACCACCAGCACGCTCTGTAAGCGCCGCAAACGGGCGGTATCGCGGGCATAACCTCGCCACAGCGTACGCAAGCGATCCTCGACGTCTGTCATCAAGGCCGCGTAGCGCGATTTCCACTCACTGTGGTCCAACCGATTCACAACAGGGGTCTTTGCCTTTCAACATCTCTTGCAGGAATCATACTGTTCTAGAAGCAGAATTACTGCCCGTAAAACTGGTAAAGCGCCCCCAAACTAAGGCTCTGAAAATCCTATTTCTCGCCCAAGCTATCCGGCCGCGAACTGGAGTCGCAAGAATCCGCAAACGCCGCCTTGACCTCCGATGGTTCACACCTGCCTGTGATAATCTAGCGACACCTGCGGGGTGGCGTATGCCTGAGATGCCAAAGCGGCGGACCCGTTGAACCTGATCCGGATGATACCGGCGGAGGGACAAGGTACTCGGTGCCCGCATCCGAAACCTTTCGTGTTCCTCCGCCACTGCGAGGAACCTGATAAATGCATCTCCGTCCCAGCCAATGGCTGCCACCTGCCAGATGCGCGGCCCTCCGCCTGCGCCGCAAGGCGATAGCACTCGATGAACCCGGTCGCGGGGGACAAACTCGCAGCACCTCCCTCCTAGCGCGTCGCCGCTGCGGAGCTCCTCGGGTCTTGGCTCGACTTTTATCACACAAGGGTTCTTCGGCTCTGGCGGCGGCACGATGTGTCGCTGTCTCTTTGGGGGTTGGAACGGTCGCCACAGGGGCGGCAGCGGTAAACGCCTTGCTCGAGGAAGTGACGGTAACCGCCACCCTGTTACCGAGCTCGAGTATGGTTTTGAGTACCGCATTGATCTCTGAGCGCGAGCAACGACAGCGAGGTGCGGCGCATGCAGAGGATGTTACTTCTCTAATGCCAAATGTGGTCAGCTCCTCCGGCGCTTCGCGCAATCGCTTTTTACAGATACGGGGTATTGGCGAGCGAAGTCAGTTTGTGGAGCCCTTGAACCCCTCGATTGGCATTTTGCTCGATGGCATTGACCTCAGCGGCAGTGGCGGCGCACTGACACTGTTCGACGTGACACAAGTGGAAGTGCTTCGTGGTCCCCAGGGCACCCTGATGGGAGCCAATGCCCTCGGCGGACTGATCGCGTTGCACAGCGGGAGCACCGAAAACCGGATCGCGGAACTCAGTGCGGGTGCGGAACGGTTCCATGGGCATCGACTCGGCGCGCGCTGGAGTGGCGATCTCGCCCCCCACTGGGCGGGTCGCCTCGCCATTCAGCAATACGAGAGCGACGGCTTTATCGATAATGACTGGCTTCGTCGCAGTGATACCAACGCAAAAGACGAATTGACTGCTCGGGGAGCAATCGGTTGGCGGCGGGACGCGCAGACCGTTGAAGCAGGTGTCTACTACATACGTATCAATAATGGTTACGACGCATTCTCGCTCGATAACACCCGCAGCACGCTGTCTGACCAACCCGGTGAGGACGATCTGGAACTGTCCGCCGCCCGACTCAACTGGCAAGGCCCTTTGGGGGCAATGGACAGCCTGCTGCAAATAAGTCACGCGAGCACAGAAACGACTTACAGCTATGACGAGGACTGGAGCTATGTCGGCATTGCGCCCGGTTGGGAATACAGCTCGTTTGATCAGTACCGCCGCGAACGAACCATGAACAGTATCGAGTGGCGTCTCAGGAGCAGCGCACAGGCGCCGATCAACTGGGTATTCGGCACTTATTTACGCAATGAATCCGAGGATCTACGACGCAACTACACGTACTTGGACACGCCGTTTTTCAGCGATATCGAGACGCAAACAGCGGCGGTATTCGGTGAGATCAACACCGAGCTATCGCCGGAAGTGTCTGCATTTTTAGGCCTGCGCGTCGAACGACGCGACAGTGAGTACCGCGACAGTCTTGGCGTTAATAAAAACTTTGAGCACTCCTACTGGACCGGCCGCACTGGTGTGGTGTGGTCCTTCACTGCTGAGCAAAACTTCTACGCGACGTTGGCTCGCGGCGCCCGCGCGGGGGGGGCGAACGCGAGCTTATTGGCCAGCGTAGACGCACTACCATATGCTAATCAAAGCGACCTTGCGCCACTGGCCACCTTTAAAGCCGAAACGCTGGTGAGTCTAGAGCTGGGCTGGCAGTCGGCGTGGCCACAGTGGGGGTTGGAATCCAAAGTAAGTCTGTTCACCATGGATCGTGACGATCAGCAGTCCCGAGGCTCGCTGGTCATACCGCGGGCTGACGGCAGCACCGCCTTTATTGACTACACAGACAATGCCGCGGCGGGGCGCCATCAGGGGCTCGAGTGGGAGCTGCAATGGTCGGCCAACGATGTGCTTTCCTGGCGAGCGTCAGCGGGGTTGCTAGACGCTGTTTTCGATAACTATGTAAGCGCTCCCGGTGAGAATCTATCAGATCGAGATCAGCCCCAAGCGCCAAACTGGCAATACGTCGTGGGCGCCACTTGGCAAGCGACGCCCACACTGGCGGTGCAGGGCGACGTCACAGGTAGCGACGGCTATTTCTTCTCCGACCGCCATCGCGTGCGCGCGCCCACGTCGCACCAGGTCAATGCCAGCATCACGGGTCGCTTCGGCGCCTGGCAATGGACGCTCTGGGGCAGAAACCTTACTGATGAAAAGACGTTTGTCAGGGGCTTCGGCACGTTCGGCAATGATCCACGGAAAGAGTACGCTGTTGAACCCTACCGTCAGTTCGGGGAACCCCGTATGGTGGGCGTCTCCGTCAGCTACGATTTTTTGGAGCAACCGCAATGAAAATGACTGCCGAACTCAGTGTCTACCCCCTGCGAGAGGACTTTAAGACTGCCGTCTTGGGCTTTATCGACGGGCTCCTTGAAAACCAGGATATCGTCGCTGTCACCAACTCCATGAGCACGCAAATTAGCGGCGAGGACGAAGCCGTGTTTGCCGCCATCCAAAACGCTCTCCGCGCGAGCTACACCGCCTTCGGACGACAGGTATTGGTCGCAAAATTCATTCCAGAACACTTTGCGGATATCGGTCCTGAAGGGTGACATGACTGACCTTGAAGTCGTTGCCGTTGTCCTCGCGCTGATCTATGTGGTTCTCACGATCTACCAGCAACGGTTTTGTTGGGTCGTTGCAGCGGCCAGTGCGTCGCTTTACATCATTATTTTCTGGCAGGTGCCGCTATATCTTGAAGCCATGCTGCAGGTCTTTTACATCGTCATGGCGGCCTATGGCTGGTGGTTTTGGTCTAAAGAGCATGACGGCATCACGATCCACACTTGGCCACTGCGGCAACATCTAATCATCTGCGCCGCGCTCGCAGGTGCGACGATACTTGTGGGTTTTGCCATGCAGCGCTGGACCAACGCCGCCGCGCCCTATGTCGATGCACTGACGACGCTGGCGGCACTGCTGACCACCTGGATGGTTGCGCAAAAGCTTTTGGAAAACTGGCTCTACTGGATTGTTATCGACGTGATATCGGTCGGCCTCTATCTACACCGGGATCTCACACTCACGGCAGGCCTGTTCGGCATATATGTGGTGCTCGCGGTGCTTGGTTACCGGACGTGGCGGTCACAATGGCAAGCGCAACTCAACGCATAGCACCCGCGCTGTCGGCCTGGCAGCAGTGGAATCTACCCCTGCAAAACCGACCTGCATTGGGATCGGTACTGGCGGAGGGAAGCGGGCACGTGATTTACGCACTTCACTGCGATCCGCCGCTGGTCATCCGGTTGCGCCATCGGCGAACGAGTCACCTTGCGAACGCGTTCTTGGGAGAAGTGACGATCTGGTCGCAGGCGGCAAGCGCAGGTATCGCACCCGCGATCGCCCACATTGATAGCGCTCACGAGGTCATCGTCTGTGAACGCGTGAAATCGGCTCCATGCGCAGTATACGGCGAAACTCTGGGTCTTCTTGCTGCCCGGATCCATGCGCTACCCGCGGTCGATCGCGTCCTGACACTGCGCTCGGACCTGCACGACTACCTGGAGGCTACCCCACCCGCCGAACGTGCGGCCTGGCGTGACATTCTAGCCTCCCCCGAAATCGGCCACGCGTTGACCCTGCTGGAGCACGATACCCCTTACTTGTGCCACAACGATCTGACTTCCGATAATCTGATGTGTCGGGACGATGTCTTAATGGCTATTGACTGGGAGTATGCCGCGATGGGCAGTCGCTATTTCGATGCAGCAATTGCGCAGGAGCAACTCCCCGTTCAGGAACACGCCGCCTTATTTCAGTCGATATTCCCCGAAGGTCATGACCCTGCGCTGCGAAGCGCCGGCCGCCTCATCGCGCGTCTCATCACCGCGCTGTGGCAACATCGCCATGCCCCCGCGCTGGCGCCTTCTGCCGCTACTTGGTGGAT